>Ga0114979_10000824_pt1 | contig 20626 bp, 15 predicted proteins | sample S_140625_EF_Meta_FD_87315 | JGI IMG/M metagenome (GOLD analysis project Ga0114979, IMG submission 87315) | Freshwater microbial communities from Lake Simoncouche, Canada to study carbon cycling - S_140625_EF_MetaG | ecosystem: Environmental > Aquatic > Freshwater > Lake | place: Lake...
AAAATAAATAAAAATAAATAAAAATAAATAAAAATAAATAAAAATAAATAAAAATAAATAAAAATAAATAAAAATAAATAAAAATAAATAAAAATAAATAAAAATAAATAAAAATAAATATAAATAAATATAAATAAATTAATATATTTACTAATAATACTATTTATAATACTATTATTAATACTATTATAAATAAATATTTATTATTTAATCTAGTATTATGACCGATACACAAAATTTAGATGATAGTGAAAAATTAAATATAATTTATAAAGAAATATTGGGTTTTCCATCTACATCTGAAAATATTAATTATTATGAAGAACTAAATACAAAATTTAATACATATACGTTGGGTGAAAATATATTATTAGAAGATATTACACAATATCCAGATTTTGATATAAATGGTATTGCTAGAAATGCTTCTGAAATAGGATTACAAACGGCTGATTTTTATGATTATTCTTATAATCCATTAAATAAATCACGCTGTAGCATAGTTGATGATAGCACTGGAACAGTGAGAAGATTCAAATATTTAATATTACAACAAACATATGGAACAGAAAATTCAAATTATGGAGCATCATGGTTTAAATTAGATTATTCATTGAATAACATACTTGAAGATTCTTTACAATATAATTATAAATCATATTATGATTTAAATGCCGGTAATGCTTTGAAATTGCCTTATTTGTATGAAGTTTTTACGCAAAGTTCATTACAAGTAGAATCCTCTTCTTTACGTAATTTACCATTTGGAACGCAAGGTGGTAACTGGCTTTATAATTATAAAAATGGTATATTATTTTTTCCAGACTTCAATAATTTGGCCCAGCAAAATATATATAATGGAATTTATAATATTAGTAACAGCAATAAACCCGTTATTAGTGTATATAAATATATAGGAAAAAAAAATATTAATAGTTTGATGAATTCTTTAGATCAACTAACAAGTTCAGTTAATAACAATCTTGTTAAGGTATTTACATATGCGCTAAAATTATCTCATAAACTTAATAATTTGACACAGTTATTTGATACTAATACTAATTATTCAAATAAAATAATTTTTGACACGACAAGTCAAGATTTTACAACAATAACAAATGATATAATTGATCTTAGCAATTCTTTTTACAATACTATTCTTCCTATTAGTAATAATAGTAATATTTTAATAACGGTTAATGTTTCATTATATTGTAGTTATGGTGCTAATCAAAGAATAACACTGCAACTATGGCGAGACTTAAGTATGATTATAGAAAATGCAAACATTGGATCAGCAAAGGCAACAGAGGGTTTGACCATTCCTTATAATATTACCCATTTGGATGAAAATATTAATAACACTTTAAAAAAATATTATTTAAAATATAAATTAGAATCAGCTTCTTCTACAAATCAAGGCATTATTAATGTTAGAACTTCTCAATCGCAAGGTTCGGGTTCATCGGATATTTTATTGAGAGAAATTACTAAAATGCCTAGTTTTGTAGATTTTTCAATTAAGTTGCTATTTGATTCTGATGTGCCATTTGTTACCAGCACTTCAAATTTAATAGATCTAAGTAATTCGTTTTTTAATGTTATTAATCCTTGTAATAATAATTACATTTTAGTAAATATAAATGCAACTATTACGTCTTCTTATGGTTATAATGAAAATATTACAATACAATTATGGAGAGACACAACTATGATTTTTGAAAATAATAATATTGGTTCAATAAATGCTACTGGAGGATTTGCGTTTCCCTACACTATAACTTATTTAGATGAAAACCGTGACAATAATTCAAAGAAATATTATTTAAAATATAAAATACAAAAAGAAGATTACGACCGCAATGAGGGTATTGTTAATGTTAGAACATCAACAATAAATGGTTCCTCAAATTTCATATTACAAGAATATAGAAATATGTCAAATAACAACATTAATATTGCTAATAATAGTTATAGTAATGTAGTTGCTAAAACAACAAGCACCAATTTAATAGACCTAAGCAATATTGTTTTTCAAACAATAAATTCTTGTAATGGTAGTAATATTATTATCTCTATTAGCGTAACGTTATTCTGTAGTTATGCTTACAATGAAACATTAACAATTGAATTATGGAGAGATAATACAATTATTATGCGTGATTGTAGTTTAGGAACAATTAATACGAGCGGAGGTTTAACTTTTCCTTATAATGTTACTTACTTAGATGCCAATGTAAGTAATGGTATCAAAAAATACTATTTAAAATATAAACTTGATCATAATAATAGTAATAATATAATAGAACAGGGACTCATTAATATTAAAACTTCGCAAATTTATGGTTCGCCTAATATTTTATTGAGAGAAATCTCTCATAGTTCTCCTATTTATAATAAATTATTTTATGATAATACTAATTTTACTACAAATACAAACGATCTAATAGATTTAAGCGATTCATTTTTTAATACAATAAGTCTTGCTAATCGGGCAAATGTTATGGTAAATATAAATGTATCGCTACTATGTTGTTATGGACTTAATGAAACTATAAATATTGAATTATGGAGAGATTTAAGTATGATTATGCAAGATTGTAGTTTAGGAATAATACATAGTACTGGGGGTTTTACGTTTCCATATAATTTAACTTATTTAGATACAAACGTTAATAGCGGAACAATAAAATATTATATAAAATATAAATTAAAAAATAATAGCGGTATGAGAGATATGGGTTTAGTTAATATAAGTAATTATAACTCAATTGGTTCATCTTCATTTTTTTTAAGACAAATTTAGTTAAAATAATAAATTGTAAATAATAAATTAAAATCTTTAAAAAATAATATTTTCTAAAATATATAAATGTCTGGAGCAATATTCAATAATCCGTCTGACAACTATATATTTACGGGTTCAAGATTTAGAGCAGGTTCAAGTCTTAATAGTTTAAGATTATCAAAAGGTAATAATACATATATTGATATATGTGAGAATTATATAGATATTAGTGCTATTAGTGTTCTTGTAAATAATCAAAGAGTACTTACTGAATCTTCAACTGGAACAATCCAAACGGGAAAATTAATAGCTCAAAATATAAGTGCTGGCGCAATTGATATTAGTACTACATTAAATGTTACAGGTGCTACACTATTGCGAAACAATTTAACTGTAGTAGGTGATGTCTCATTTGGTGGTCGTATGAATGTTCCTGCTGAATTTACAATTGACCCTTCACCTTATAATGATAACATCGGAGGAAAGGTAATAATTAAGGGAGATTTACAAGTTGATGGAACAACAACAACAATTAATTCAAATAGAGTAGATATTAGCGATCTTAGTATAACTCTGGCCAGTAATGCTACAAGTCAGACTCAGGCTGTAGGTGCCGGTTTTGATATATGCGGAACAGGAGGTGCTTCTTTTAGATATGCTTATACAAATTCAATAGGAACATTTCAATCAACTATAGGTCTCACTATTTCGGGAAATTTATTACCTAGTAATAACGTTTCACAAGTTCCTGTTTCATATAATACTTTTAAATTAAAAACTACAGGTTTAAATAGTTCGATAGATGCGTGCGCAAATACTTGGTTAGTGGTACCAAATTATGATATTAGTAAAGTTGTTCTAAGTACTTATTCATATATTAAACTGGAATTTAAAGTTAACTTTATTTCTTCCACAGAAGCAGATCAAACTTTAGGTTTCCGTGTAGAAAGAAGTTTTGGTCCTTCTCTTCCTTCGTGGACAACGGTATTTACAGATCCAAGTTTAGGTTCAAATATGGGTGTTGGAGTTATTAGCGTATATAATGGAACATTTATTGATGATTTAAGTCAAGCATCTATTGCTAGTAATCTTGTAACTTATAGACTTTTGCAAAGGAAAAATTTAAATGCATCATATGACAATAACAATTTAATAGATACAAGTTTTGGTGTTATAGGAGGTACTGATGTAGGAAACTATATTTTCTTACAAGAATTATATAGACCTGCCGCATCATAATATATTACAATTTATTCATAATGTGTATAAAGTATAAATTTAATAATATTATATAATATTATTAAATGAGCTTACATAATTTTAATCCCAATAATAAATCTTGGAAAATGTATTCAAATACTTTGACATCTATTAGTGGGGATAATTTAACTGTCAAACCATATGACGGGAGAAATTTATTATTGGAAGTTTCAGGAAATAACAATATATTTTTTAAAAGAGGAGACATATCTTATGGTTTAGACGATTTAATTGGCGGAGGTAATTCAAATATTACACTTACAAGCGTAAGTGGTGATATAATTCCATCTAGTAATAATGCTTTTAAATTGGGAGATATTAGTAAAAATTGGCGCAATGCTTATATACGCGATTTAAGTGTGTCTAATATTAGTGTAAGTGGAAATATTATTATTCCGGCAAATAGTATTAATTCAAGTCATATAGCAGATGGTTCTATTTTAGGAACTGATATAAGTAGTGCTACTATAACTGGAAGCAATATTGCGGACGGGACTATACCATTTACTAAATTAGATAATGCCTTTCAATCTGTTTTAGGTAGTTTTTATACAGGCATCTTTGAAATTACTTGTAATACAAGCATAAATGTTGATTTCTATTATCAGGACAACGCTAATAATATTTATTTATTCCAAAATGAAGAAATTAGTGATGCTAATACAAATTTTATCACATATGGAGGATTACCAAATTATTTCGCAACAATACCTTTTTATCTGGAATCAGACCAGGATATAGTTAGTTATAGTCTTACGCAGGTTGATCCTAGAAATGGTATTACAAATCATAGTCAAGTAGGGGCAGGTAAAATTCAGTTTGATATATTAAGAAACTCACAACATTATTTAGAACTTAACATATTAATTTATGGCGCACCAGTAAATACTGGATTTTATGGAACACTTGACATATCAAATTTATCAAGAGAAGAAAACTACTCAATAAGTTTACAAGCACAATTAGCATATAACAGTATTGGTATAACAAGTTATATAACAATATCCGGTGGCACTAGTGGAAGACTAACTATTCCAATAGGAAGTAGGCTCCCAGATCCAAGTTCATTATTACAATTAAGAGTTATACTTAGTGCCGGAGCCGAAACTGTAGATCCTGGTGATTTTAGCGGTGTTACACCAGTTAGCTTCACGCAATATCCACTTACACAAGAAAACACTATAGAACTATTGGTTGATAATGATAAAATAAATGGTGGTAATTTGTTGCTTGAGTTTTTTGTTAATAATGGAACAGGATTTTATGGAACATTTGACATAACTAATCAAGTAGGAGGAGAAATGAGCCCAATAAGTTTCCAAGCAAAATTAGCATATAATAATGTTGATATAACAAGTTATATAACAATAGCAAGCGGCACTACACAAACACTAACTGTTCCAATAGGACTCAGACTTCCAGAAGCAAGTTCATATTTACAATTGAAAGTTATAGTTGGTGCCGGAGTTCAAAGTTTAGATCCCGGACAAAATTCTAGCGGTTTTACACCGGTAAGTTCCACAGAAAATCCACTTACAGAAGAAAACACTTTAGAATTATTAGTTGATAGCGGTGAAAATAGTCAAATAAATGGTGGTAATTTAATCTTAACTATTGTTGTGTCTTCATAATAAGAGAGTTCCTCCTTAAATAGGACTATATTAGAACTGTGGTTTCTTTCTCTTTTTCACAACCATTTCAAAAGGTTGTGAAAAAGTAAATTATTTTGATTTACATATTTTTAAGAATTAAGCAACACTTGTGAGAGATTTTGTATAAGGGTTATTTTTGAATGCGCTCAATAATGATTCATCCATTCTAGACGCATTATAATTTACATCATAACTTTGCATTCCATTTATTTCTCCCATAAATTCTCGCGATGGAATAATAGTCTGGTTATTATTAATAATTGGTTGTCTATTTTGTTGAAAAATAGAATCATTGCGAGTGGTTGTAGAATTATTAGAATTATTAAATAAACTCATATTTCCTTGATTAGTTCGTGCCTCGTATGTTTTATTTACATTATTTTGTTGAGCATAAGCACTATTATAGGGTCTTAGTCCTTGAACGTTTGAGTTGCCATTACCTACATATTCCTTATTTGTGGTTGTTCTTTGATTATTATAATTTTGATGCTCGGTAACCATATAAGCATTTCCACTATTATTTTGTCCTTGGACGTTTACATAATTCATATTTATTTTATTAGTTGTCATTTCCCTATTTGTAATTTTTGTTTTATCATCAGAATTAAATAAATGTCCGGTTGGTGTTAATCCATTTACATTACCTGTTTCGCGCAAGTTACCTATTACATTTTCTTTACGTGTTGGTCTAAAAATATCTAAAATAGGTGCCATTGCTGCCTTTGCCATACCGTATATGCCACCAAATTCATTACCCTCTTTAGAAGTTGTGCGATTATTATGCAATATATTATAACTTTGCGAACCATAATCATTTGGATTGGCGTAATTTGTTCCAGTGGCGCTAGCATTACTTAGTGGTAGTCCTGATAAGTTTTGTCGCTTAGATTCTTCAAATTCAGCATTAGTGTATGTTGCTTGACCATTATGTGTATTTGAACCCGAACCATAATATTCACGAGTTGTATCAATTCTATTTTCCATAGGAATTAATTGTGTGCTTCTTATTGGCGGTGCTTGTTCCACGCCTGTTGTTGTAAACCAACGTGTTGGTCCTGACTCATATGATTTATCTGGTAAATGCTTTTCAATAACACCTATTTTAGTATTAGGTCCCGCCATTTTTATAGGACATAAAGCTGGACCTTGATGACCGTCTAAATCAAAAGATGTTTTTGGTTTATTTTCCGCACGCAAATCATCTACGGATTTAGGCATCCAAGCCTCTCTTGCCAACATTCCGGAGTTAAAACCACCTCCTCCTTGTGTTCCACCAGTATTAAAACCTTCGGCGTTTTGAGAACCGTACCCCAAATTAAGACCTGGACCAACACGCTGTGGTTCCCATAATGTAACATTGGACATTTTCATTGATTCGTTCATACGAGATTGAAAAAAATCGCTATTGTTAGGCGTTCCGTTTGGTCTATGAGAATTTTCATCGGGTCTAAATAATGGCGCTAATTCAGATTTTGAAATTAGTTGGCTACCAGTTCCTTGTTTAGAATCCAATATAGACTCGCTCGAGTTTAAATCACCTGTGAAACCGCGTAATTTACCACCATAATAATGTTGCATATTATTATGACCAAATTCACTTAAATTGGTTTGTTGTCCTGATAATAAATTAATTTGTGAATTTATTATGGGATTAATTTGTGAATTTGTAATGGAATTGCCTCGTGGTAAAATTTCTTCTCTAAAATTTGAGAAATTTTCGGTTTTTTCAGCCCCTCCCGATAAGAAATCTCGTTTTTCAAATTTTTCTTGTTTGGCTATTTTTTTGGCCGAATCTTTCTTTTCTTGTTCTGATAATATGTATATACTTCCTAATATTACAATTGGTATAGCTAAAGCGGCCATATTATTTTAATATATTATAATATTAAATAATATATTTAATATTATAATTATTACAAGTTTCTAAATTAAAAATTGAATAAAAACTTACATATTTGTCATATTTCTCTCATAATCAGAATTATTATTTATTTGAAAGTAATCTTTTTCAACAATTCTTGAACTAATATTGTTATGAAAAGGAATACATATATTTTCTTGTGGATCTAAATGTAAATAGTTAAAATTATTAGGAACACATAAAGTGTCATTCTTCATATTGAAATTATTAAGTTCTCTATATACCCAAGATGGATGTGTAGCACGCGATTGACCCGTAATTTCGGCTTCATTTTTGGGATAAATATTTTTATAATATTTATTATTAACATTTAAATAATCAGCGTAATTATTTTCTTTAATGCTATCACGATTCAATTTTCTATGTAATGAAAGCAAATCGCTCTCCAAATCTGTTTTATTATTGGATAAATTAGCACCCCATTTTTGTGGTCTAATATATGGGTCATTAAAATATGAAAGAACTATGCCATTACCCGGAACATTAATGTTATAATTTCCAATATTTGTAGATTCTTCTAAATATTTCTGTATTCTACAAGGGTCATCATAAAATCTAGTAAATGCCATTTATATTAATATTATAATATTAATTATATTTTCTTATATATTTTCTTATATATTTTCTTAATTTATAAATACGGAATATATTCCATTGTATTATTATCATATATTGTTACTCTAAATGTATCAGCATAACCTTCAACAAAAACAGTATCACCACTATATAAATTATCACAACCTTGTGACGACGTACAACTTTTATTTTTATAACTAATAGGTAATTTAATCATTCCATTTTTATCGTTCATAGTGTAAAAATTCCATTTATCTCTATTGGAAAATAGAGGTCTACCCATTAAAGGTAATATTGTTTCTTGCCCATTAATCCGTGTTAAAATACCAATTTGTCTATATGTGCTATTACATGATTGAGTTGGCACATTTATAGGTATTTTTGGTCCATTATAATTAGAATTATTTAAAATTCGATCATCACGAAGCGGAGCACTATAAGGATTTAATAAAACGTCATTTTCTTTGTTATTATGAAAATTTCCTAAAAACGGTATTAAGTCGGATGAATTAGTACATGTGCTACAAGACAATTTTTTACATCCGCAATTATTTGTTTTAGTTAAATTTTGATTATATTTAATATTCATAAAATATAATATTGCTATTATTAATAATCCAAAAAATAGCAAAGTATAATTTTCAATACATAATATACCAGGTGGGCATTTTTTTACCATTATATTATAATATAAATAAATATTATAATATTTATAAATCGTTAAGAGATTAGAGTCTATAAATTTTTGGCGATACAAGATCATCATGCCCGCTCAATATATCATCCATCTTTGATTTTGTGCTACCCTTTGCGTCATCAGAGCCATACGTATTATTTGATATATTAATTCCTGCAGCTTGAAGTTTATTTATAATATAACTTTTACAAGGATTGCGAGGAGGTTTCTTTTTTTTGGCATCTGCTTCCATGCTATCACCTTTGGCGTTTGATTCCTTTTCTATACTTTTCATTATTGAAGGAAAATCATTACCTTCTATTACTTTCTTATTAATACTATTATCATATATTGTAAAAACAATTAATATTATAAATCCTATAATAAAGGAAAAATTTTTATAAAAATATATATACAGCGCTATAATACCTATAAAGCAAAAAAATAACCACATATAATTTTTATTAGGTAAATGGATCAAAAAACTATTATAACATGCATAAAAAATTATAACATAAAATGTAATAGCAAAAAGTAAATATTTAAATTTGTGTAATGTGTTATTAATTATATATATATTATTTGTTCGCATAATAGTATACTATAGTATTATAATTTATAAAATATTTGCTATTTGTTATATAATGTAACAAATTATGATTATAAAAATAACACCCCACTTAAATAATATAATTTATAATACTATTATGTAAAATATTTACAGCATTACGAATTATATAATTATTGCCCGCCTTTCATTTCGGCTAAAGATTTTGTCGCGCTACTAAACATACCTGTCAACTTGGATAAATCTAAATTACCAATTGAAGTCATTGCCTCGTTTAACGCTGGAGTCATAGTTTTCAATTGTTTAATTAGATCATTTTGTTGCTTAATAAGATCTTTTGTATCTGTTGATATTGATTGAATATTCTCTTTTCCCATTATTTTTTCTAAATTATCATATGCTTGTTCCATTTCTGTTGCTTTTCCTAATTGTTTTTGCAATTGTTCTTTATTCGGAGTATTATTAAATAAGGCAGGTGTTAATTGTGATAAAGCTTCTGTTTTTTCTGTTTCTTCTGTTTGATTTGTGCTAATAGAAGTGTTGGCACTAGTAGCACTAGTAGCACCCATAGTAGCACTAGTAGCACCACTTGATTCTGGTGTTTCTTCTGAAGCTTTATTTTTAGGAATAGTATTACCAGAAGAATCCATGTTTCCCAAGCCTTCTTTATATAAAAATAAATTCATTGACAAATTTGCAATACTTGTTGCTAAAAATGCGGACGCCAAAACAATAGTCATATTTTTTGTATAATTATAGGCTATTGCACCTACTAAAAAGAATAATAAAATAGCACTAAATTCAGAATAAATTATATTTCCAACTAGTGATAATAAAGAAATTATTGCAACAATATATAGAGTTATTTTGTTATTTACTAATTTGTTAAACATAGCATTAGAATTTTTCTTTTTCATAGTTTATATAATATTAGAAAAGAATAAATTTTATGAAACATACTAAAAATTTATGAATATTACTTTATTAAACTATTTCAATAAACTATTTCAATAAACTATTTCAATAAACTATCCAATGAACTAATCTCACTATCTATATTTTTCATTTTATTTAAAGTTCGTCTAATATGTAAATTTTTGTCTTTTTTTTCTAAACTATTCAAATATTCTAAAAGTTTTAAGAGCGCTTCATTTTGTTTTTTTTTAAAATTTAGTATGTATTCTAATTCTTGCTTCTTAGTATTTAACATTTTTTCTAGACTTTTTCTTTTAACTGTATCATACTTAGGGATAATTTCTTTTAATTTTTTATATTCATTTATAGTTGCTTCTTTTTTATTTATAATTTTTGTCATTACATCTTTAACTTTGTTATCATAATTAGCTATTTCTTCTCCTAAACTTCCTACCATTCTTTCTATTATTTCTTTCTATAATATATTATTAAATATAGAATAATATGTTATTTTTACATATAAAATTATGTATTTGGCAATCTAAAACTACTGTTTGATAATCTCAATCTTTCTTGTTGAGTTGGAATATTATTTCCCATAGCAGCGTAACTACAATTCGGTTCCCATTCGCAAAAAGTAAAATTACTTATATTGCTTACATCTACCATTTTTGTAACACTGTTCCAATTATAACTAATATCATAAATTGGTTGACATGTATTATTAGCAGATGGATTAATTTTACAGTTTGAACAGTCGTTAGAAATTATAAAATTCTCTAATATGTTATTATTATGAAAATATAAAACATAAATACTTGAAATCAATACAAATCCTATAACACAAATTTTAAAAATTCTTTTATACTCTTTATTAGTTTTCATAAGTATATACTATATTCTATAATATAGAACTATTTTTATAAATATATAAAATTAAAAAATTTTAAAATTTTTTAAAACTACTATAAAACTACTATAAAACTACTATAAAACTACTATAAAACTACTATAAAACTAATATAAACTACTTATAAAGTAGTAATTTTTCTTCTAAATTATATTAGTGAAGTTGAACATATCAAAAAGTATCTTTAGTAAAAAATTAAAATAACTTATACTATTTTAAATATTATTAATATATTAATAATATGGATGAAATAGTTGAAGTAGTTGAATTACAATTTCAAAAAATTAAAAGTATATTAGAACCATTAATAAAAAGCAAACATGCATACGATAAAATACTTGAACAAGCACGAATAAGACAGCAAGATATAGCAGTCACAAAAATAAGTAATGCTTTTAAATCATACAAATCTAGAATTGTTGAAAAAACTAAGGCAGTTACCACAATAGCGCAAGCTTATAAATCTAAACTTGGACTAGTTGAGGCAAATAAAGCCATATCTGATGTTTTATGTGAAATTAGTTCAACACGAGATGTATATAGAGAGAAAATATATGACTTATTAATAAGTCATGGAACACCCAACATACTAAGCAATTTATATTTTTATTTTTGTAAATTTGGAAGTAAAGTATTAGGTTATTCACCTGAATCAAAAATACATTCTATAATAAAAGAAATAATCGCTTGTGTATTTGTTAATACTAGTTTTGCTTCAACAAACTTTGATCACATAACATTTAAACAATCTAAATTTTTAAATGTAAAAAAAAATAATCCAATATTAAAACGTTCTGCGCTTTATAAAACAACAAAAACTACATATCATATTACTTTGGATTTTCTCAATTTTAAAAATGTAAGATTAATTGAATCTCGATTTATAGATTGTGAGTTCTTTAATATTGATTTTGCATCTAATAAATTTTTTGATTCTACTAAAGTTGAAATTAATAATATATTACCTACATTTAAAAATTGTAATTTTACTGGTGGTTCAATTTTTCACGATAGAAGTTATGGTCCTGCATATAAATATAAAATTCCACCACCTAAGCAATATAATATGATATATTATACTTTGATTGATTTTGCTAAATTGAGAGATGTTGATAAACATTTAATGATAAAACCGGATGGTTCATTAATGGTGTCCCATCTTGAAGAAACATCACATCCTGCGGAAATAGTTTTTGAAGATTGTAAATTTACTGAAACAACTATAAATTATGATAAACTTACTGTGCCAGGTAATAGAAATATTATGTTTATAAATTGTGTTTTTAATTCAAATATGTTTGTAAAAGAAAATTTTAATTGTTATCATTTTTATAAGTGCTCTTTTAATAATGTTTCATTTATTGAATGTACGTTTGCTTATAGTTATTTTGAAGAATGCACTTTTAAAGATACATTATTTAGAAAAGTATCATTTACTAGAGGTGGAGCTATACGATTTTCCGAATGTACGTTATTGAATTGTAAATTTTTACTAGTAACTTTTAATCAAATAGGTTATAAAAACACAATAATATTTGATAGTAATAATATTATTAATAAATGTATTTTTCAAAGTTGTAATGTATTCAGTTTTAGATTCAATAATGATTCAGAATATGATATTCGCGACACAAGACTTCTAAATATGAAACAAAGTGAGTTTATAAATTGTAAGTTATTTGGTGTTAATTTTAATAACTGCGACTTAGAAGGAAGTAAATTTGAACCACGACTAAATGGCAATGGTGCTAGCCTCATTAATATGATTAATTGGTTTGGAAACATATTTCTTATATTTGATGACATTATTTTTCCTTATGGAGAAAATAAAACTCATGAGTTTGAAAAATTGTGTAATGGTAATAATCCAAATGGATTTAATTTTTTTTTAGAAGAATTTAAAGGTCGAAAACTTGCTATTAAAAAATATGCTTCAGGATATGTTGATCACTTTCTTCTTATGGAATATAGCGATTATATTGCTTTAAATATTGATGTTAGAAACTTTAAAAAACCCGAATCTAATATAAATCCATATGATTATTTTACAATAACAGACGATACAACACAAAAGATTTCATATATTTATATTGTTCAAGAAACATACATGTTTAATACTAATATTAAAAATTGTAATTTTCGACAAGTTGATGGATTTGAAACCTTTGATTTTACTCGACTAAAACAAAGCGAAGAAGGCAAACCAGATATAACATCTTGTGATTTCACAGGTGTAAATTTATTAAATGCTAACTTTAATGGTTGTAAAATGCTTGGAACAGTTTTTGATGTTGCCGATGTGACAGGGGTAGATTTTAGAAATTCAATTGTGAATGAAAATACTTCATTTGGAAATACACTTAATACAGACCAAGTATTAGGACAAATTCAAGGACCCGATGGATCAGTACATATAGAAGGAACTTCTAATTTAAGTACCGGACGCGAATTTCAATTTTCACAAATGCAGCAGCGCGCAAATGAAACTCACGCACGCATTGCTTTTGTTATTGAAAATAAAGAAAAATTATTTGATGCACTTGAAAGTGCCGGCATTCCCATTGACGACGATAATTTTAAGGAAACTATGAAAGAATTTTTAATAGCAAGTCATGGAGGCAGAAGCGACTATGTTGATTATGTAATTATTCCAAAAACTAGAGAAACTATTGTTGATTTTTTATACCATTTAATAGTTATTTATAACAAAATATTAACCACACGAACAGATTTACCAAATGATGAAGACAAAAAATATATTAAAGACTATTTTTCAATGGCATTAACAAATTATTTTTCATATAAATTAAAACTTGATGATAGCACAGAAAAAAAAGAATTATTAGATAATTTAACTAGAGCAGTTAGCGATGACTTTATGGGCCATTTTGTTAAATTTAAAACACATGTAAGCAGTCATTGGTGTTTCTTGCAATTAGTAACTCAATCATTAAAATTACTAGTTTCATGCCCAGACTTATATATATATAATTTTCTGGAATATTATTTTAATGAGATTTTTAATGCTCACGCTCAAGGATCGCCAAGTTGTCCTTTAGGTATGGTTGAACGATGGATTACTATTCACTCACAAGTTATGGAAGCTTACTTGATGTTAATTAAAAAAAAGAGTACTGAATTAAAAGAATTGAATACTAGCAAAATTGACAAACTCAGAAGTTATTCAAGAAACAATACGAGAGATCCAAAAATTACAAGAGCATATATTGACGAATTTAATAATTCGAAAAGTGATGAAAAATTACATAATAAATATGTTTTTCATAAATTTATAAATATTTTAAAACCGCATTCATATTTACCAGAAAATTTAGAAGCAGATATTGAATTTGATTTAGATTATAATATTAGCATAGAAATGAGTAGGCAATGTAATAGACGTATAAAAAATAAAATAGACGATGGGTCAATAACAACATTACAACAAATATATGAAGCCTATATTGAAATAATGTGTAAGCTAATTATTGCTAATAATAAAATAACACAAGAACAAATTGCTAAATTAGAAGCAGCTACTAGTCCTATAGTTATAAAGGCATATACAGAGAAGCGCGATGCTTTATATACAAAAATCAGAGCAGATGAAGCAAAAAACTATATAATAGTATTGTGTATGATGGTTGATTTAAAATTTGATGAAAAAACACTGGACTTAGAAAATCTTGCTCAAACAGAAGAAAAATTAACAATGGAAGAGTTGGTTGGATATTTTGATGAAACAACAATGGGTGGAAAAAGAAGAAAGAAAAATACAAGAAATACAAGAAATATAAGAAAAACAAGAAAAACAAGAAAAACAAAAAAAATTAATAAACTTATTAAAGGAGGTCTCTCGCCTAGATTATCTAAATCACCTAGATTATCTAAATCACCTAAATTATCTAAATCGCCTAAATTATCTTCTTTGCCTAAATTATCTTCTTCGCCTAAATTATACAATATAATTGAACGACTAATAATAAATAACTTGAAATCATTAAGTTTAAAAGAATTCATAAATATAAATGTTATGCCTTTATATGAAGAATCTTTAAATATATTTGATAATAATAGAACCTCTAAGTCCTTAACTAGAAAACGAGCTATGTCAATACCAAATCTAGTTAGACAATCAAAAGTAGAAAGAACTTTGTCTAAACGAAGCAAATCATTAGGATCTTTAATAAATTCTAATGGAACTTACTCTTCTAATTTTAATTATAATACTATTTATAGTTCTAGTCCTATTACTCTTAAAAACGCAAATATTGAAAATAAATATTATATAGATTTTATAAGACAAAGACATAATAAAATAGGCAAAAATCATACAAAAATATTAGATATTTTGGAAAAAAATAGCGTCATAAGTTTAAAAGAGAAAGTAATTAGCGAACCTAAAAGATTAAGCGGAACATTAAAGAAGCAGAAATCAATTAGTAAAAGTTCTAGTCCTACAAGTATTATGGAATTTTAAATAATGTATTGAAATTTTCCAAATGGCACTATTCCATCATAGGACTTTATTAAATTCTTTAATTAATTCTTGCTTTCCTATAGATTTAGGCCCAACCGTATTATTTGAATCATAAACAATAGATTTTAATAACTCAATATTTTTTTCTAAGTCATTAGCATTTGTAAATCTAATAAAATAATGTGATTGATCACTTTTATTACTACTATTTACATCAATTATTCCAGCATTAACTCCTACACGGCGAAACGAAATATTTGGATTATCTGTTTTTTTAACAAATACAAAATTATGTGGTTTTAATTTTTCACCAACTTCTCTAGGATATGTTTTCTTTATCCATATTTGAAATAAACACGGAACATCTTCCTCTTTATTATTTACTAAAAACGAATTTTTTGGCAAATCTATTTCAAAAAGAAGATGAAAATTTGATGGAAAAGTTTTCTTTAAACTATCTTTTTTGAAACTTTTTGGCAAAATAAATGAAATAGTATCACAAAATTCGCAAGATTTTTTTATAAATTTTATTGCTAAAGATGATTGACGACCAAATGGAGGATTGCCTACTATATGTATTTTTTGACTATTATTAGTATTAGTATTAGTATTAGTATTATAAAGCAAATAATCTTGCTTAATAATTTCCCCGTGTTCAGGTTCCAAGTCATAAAACTTGTAGTTACATTTTAAAGATTTAATAGCATCAATAAAAGCACCATTACCAGCACTCGGTTCTATAATTAAATCATCATTGTTACACGTTATATGTTGTTTAAATAAATTAATAATATGATGTGCTGTTTCTTTTTTTGTATAAAATTTATCAATAATATTACGCTTTAATCCTTTTGTTTGTTTCATTTCCATAATAAAACTTATAATAGTTTATAATAGTTTATAATAGTTTATAATAATAAAAACTTATATAAATTTTTATTATTATAAAGTGTTACTTACAATAAATGTGAATTATATTGATTATTTACCATAATAAATTTAGTATTGTTTGCTAACTCTTCTAAATTAGCACTATTTGTGTATGTACATGCGCTTCTCAGCCCTCCCAAATAATTTTCAATAGTATTTTTTAATGCACCTTTATATGCTACTTTGAGTTCTCGTCCTTCAGAACTTCTATAATTAGTATTATTATTTGCCGCATAATTATTTTTCATAGCATAACATGAACTCATACCATAAAAAAATTTGTGCTTTTCTCCTGTTTTTTCATCAATAATAATTTGTCCGGGATTTTCATCATGCCCCGCAAATGCTCCACCAATCATTACAAAATCAGCACCAGCACCAAATGCTTTTGCCAAATCACCGGGACATGTAATGCCGCCATCACTTAAAATAAAAGCCTTGTTGTATTTATGTTGATCATATTCATAGCATATTTCAAAATTAATGCGATTACTTTCTTTACATTCTTGAACGCATTCTAATATACAACTAAGTTGTGGCATTCCTACACCTGATTGAATTCGAGTAGTGCATGCACTGCCTCCGCCAATACCTACTTTGTGAATATCCATTTTTAAAGTATTTAATAATTCAATTCCTTCTGAAGTACATACATTTCCAGCTAAAATAATCTTTTCCGGATATTTACTTCTTAATGTTTTACAAAATTCATTAAATTTGGAGATGTAACCATTTGCTATATCAACACAAATAAATTTACACTCAATATTATCTAAAATATGTGTTAAATTGTCATAATCGTTACTACTTATTCCTGTTGAAATCATAAAATAGTCGGGATCTAATTTTGAATCAATATTTTCTTTATTATAATCAAGCAAATCTTGTAGTTTATGAAATTTATGTAAAGCAGTAATAATTTTATAAGTGCTTAATACTTTATATACTTCTAATGTTCCAATAGTTGTCATATTAGCAGCAACAATAGGAATACCAGTCCAAGTTAGTCCATTCTGAAAAATAATAGTTCTTTCTAAGCTAACTTCTTTTCTGCTATTTAAATTTGATTTTTTAGGAAGAATTAATACATCTTTAAAATCAATATACTTATCCATTGTATCAAATTTATAAAGATAAATATTTTCACTCATATATTAATTATTTAATAATAAATATGTTTAAATATGTTTAAATATGTTTAAATATGTTTAAATATGTTTAAAATATTATAATATGTTATATTAATATTGTTATATGATTCAACCTACTTATAGTAACGATCCTATTTATAGTGACAATCCACAATTTGGTACATTACTAAAAACTTATTGTCCGAGCAGGAGTGATATATGCGGAAATCTTGATACTAAAGGCATAATACAAAATAGTTATAATACGATTCCGCTATGTAAAGCGGTAGATTTTTCAACAGAGTTAGATAATATGCGATCCGGATGTTGCGTAGTAGAAACGCCAGATAAAACTTGTAAAGATTATTTAACAAATATAGAAAATTCTACAAATTCAACAGGTGCTGAATATGATATAGGTATTGATTTATATGATGGAAGTGGATTAAATCCAAGATCAATATGTCATTCGGCACCTATTAGAAAAAGAAACGTTATGGTGAAAGATTTTTTTATTACAATTTTAATAAGTGCTGGGTATATTATTTTATCTGCTTTCATTGGTTCTTGTTACGAATTTTGGTTTAAATATGGTCACGGGGGGGCTACTGCTCAAGGTGAATGTTTTAATTTTAAAAGGAATTGTGGTAATGAAAATATCTCTCCAATAGATTATGCTTTTCCTTCACGAGTTAATGATTATCCATACACAGACTGTATTCCTAATATTGCTACCATTGATACCAGATATGAAATTTATACATATTTACGTAAAAGTAACATGAACACCGTAGATGGTAATAAATTTTCTAAAGTAGCATTTTCTATTATTAAAGCTTTTACGTTAAATTTTGTATATACATTAATATTTTCTAGAATAGCAATAAATTATATCTTAAAAATATGTTCAACTACTTTTAGAACAAAGATAATAACATCTCCCATTATGAACAATATTGTATTTTTAATTTTAAGTGGTATAGCATTTACTATTATTGCTAACTATACTGGAAATCAACAAATAAGTAGCGGGGTTATTTTCATAATTTATATATTAGTACTAATTGTTTTAGTGGGTATGGGTTTTACGTTATTCGCAACTGTATTTCCCTCTATTGGTTTATATTGGAACCCTAGATGGTGGTCGAGTCTTCATCTATCAATTCAATATGAATTGTTTAATGGTGTATTTGAATTGCCTGATAGACCTAATTTGGGAAATGGTGGATTATGGGATAAAAGTGGGAACTTTATATGGTGGTTGCTTGGGATAATTAAATATATATTTCTCTTTATTCTTGCTGCAATAGCTTTGATTTTTAGTTTTAGTACGGGATTTATAGGTGCTTTAATGGGAGCATTCTATATGATTATAAATATATTATATTATATATTTATTTTTCCATTATTACATAAGAAAGAATGTTTTTTCTCTATAATAAAAGATCATAGCCAACTATTAATAATATTGTTTTGTATTAGTATTGTATTATCCTCAGCTAAACACCTAAACTCTACTACAAGTGGAGTAATTTCTGGTATAGTAGGAATAATTATTTTATATAAAATAATCAAAAATATATCTAGCAAAAATATGAAATAATAATATAAACTATTATATAAACTATTATATATACTTCGTAAATAATATAAAACAATAATATAAAACAATAATATAAAAATAATTATATTATGACAAAAAAAAAATCGGGCAACAAAAAAGAATTACCATTTGTAAGTATATGTACTCCAACATTTAATAGACGTCCATTTTGGGAATATACTATTAAATGTTTTAATCATCAGGATTATCCAAAAGATAAAATGGAATGGATTATTATTGATGATGGGACAGATAAAATTAAAGATCTAGTGTCAGATATTAGCCAGGTTAAATATTTTGAATATGATACAAAAATGCCACTTGGAAAAAAAAGAAATTTGATGCATCAAAAATCTAAAGGCGACATTATTGTATATATGGATGATGATGATTATTATCCGCCAGAGCGAGTTTCACACGCCGTAAATATGTTATTAACACATCCAAATGCTTTATGTGCCGGAGCAAGTGAAATATATATATGGTTCAAACATATTCAAAAAATGTTTCAATTTGGTCCGTATGGTCCAAATCACGCTACGGCGGGAACATTTGCGTTCAGACGCGAAATGTTACGTGATCATAAATATGAAGAGCACGCTGCTTTGGCCGAGGAGAAAGCATTTTTAAAAAATTACACTGTTCCTTTTGTTCAGTTAGAACCAAAAAAAACAATATTAGTTTTTTCACATATTCATAATACTTTTGATAAAAAAAAATTATTAGAACACGGAGAAAATAATTTCCAAAAAACATCATCGCGCACAGTAGATGAATTTATTAAAGATAAAGAATTAAAAGAGTTCTATATGGAAAAAATAGATTCTTTATTACAAAATTACGAACCAGGTAGTCCCTCAAATAAACCAGATGTATTAAAACAAATGATTGAAATTGAAGAAGAACGAAAAAAAATTATGGAACAAAATAATTCCACGGGACAAGGACAAATAATATTGAATCAAGACGGAAAAGAAATAGCATTAACAAATCAACAAATAGTTCAAATAATACAAAATCAACAAGCGCAATTACAAAAGTTAGAAAAAGTATTACACGAAAAAGATAGTTTAATCAAAAATTTGATCAACGAATTAAATGGTTATAAATAATATTCTTTTTCATTATATTTAATTTAAAATATTTAACATATTATTTAACATATTATTTAACATATTATTTAACATATTATTTAACATATTATTTAACATATTATT
>Ga0114979_10000826_pt1 | contig 20618 bp, 19 predicted proteins | sample S_140625_EF_Meta_FD_87315 | JGI IMG/M metagenome (GOLD analysis project Ga0114979, IMG submission 87315) | Freshwater microbial communities from Lake Simoncouche, Canada to study carbon cycling - S_140625_EF_MetaG | ecosystem: Environmental > Aquatic > Freshwater > Lake | place: Lake...
CAGGACCCCGATTGAGGAGGCCGCCGCCGAATTGGCCCAGCACATCGATGCGGCCTACCCGGGCCAGTCGCCCCTTGATCTGCTGGGCTTTTCGATTGGCGGGGTGATCGCCCGCACCTGGATCCAGCGCCTGGGGGGGCACCGGCGCACGCGGCGCTTCATCAGCCTGGGCAGCCCCCAGCAGGGAACCCTCACCGCCCAGCCCTGGCCGGGCCAGATCTTCAAGGGACTCGCCGACCTCAAATGGGACAGTGCCTTGCTGCGGGATCTCAACGACAACCTCGAGGCCCTGAAGTCGGTCGATTGTCACAGCTTTTACTCGGCCCTGGATCTGGCGGTGCTGCCCGGCTGGAGGGCCGTGTTGCCGATCGGGCCCCAGACGGAGCTGCCGGTGGCCACCCATCCCCAGCTGCTGCGGGATTCCGCCGCCCTGCGGCCCCTGGCCGCAGAACTGCTGCGCCCCTGAATCCCTGTCCACTACAAACCCGGAGGGAGCCCGGCCTTAAGGGCCAAGAAAGGTGGCATCCAGCTCCAACGCGCACACCAGCCCCGGATCGTCGCTGTGGCGCGCCACCACCAGGCGATGCACGCCGGCCTCAAGGGCGAATCCATCCCGGGCGACATCAAAGAAGGCCAGGCGCCGCAGGGGAATGGTCAGCGTGAGCTGCTGGCTTTCTCCGGCCGCCAGGGGCACCCGGACAAACGCCACCAGGGTGCGGGCCGGCCTCTCCACGGACAGCCCTGGGGGTTCCAGGTAGATCTGAACCACCTCCGCCGCCTCCATCCCACCGCTGTTGCGCACTATAACGTCTACCACGACGTCTACCTCGATGGCGTCTTGATCACTAGCGGGGCCTGCGGTTTGGGCCGCTGGGGTCAAGACCGCCTGCAGCTGCGTGCATTCAAACGCGCTGTAGGAGAGGCCAAAGCCAAACGGAAACGCCGCCGGCTGGCCGGCTCGCCCCAGGCGGCGGTAACCATGCCAGAGGTCGTAGACGACCCTGCGGGCCCGGGGTTCAAAAGGGGGCAGCTGGTCGGCGGAAGTGGGTAGGGCAAAGGGCAGCCGACCGCTCGGGGACACCCGGCCCAGCAGCACATCGGCCAGGGCGTGACCGCCCTCCTGGCCCGGATACCAGAGCAGCAGCAAGCCCCCCACCTCGTTGTGCCATTCCTCGCTGAGCACGCCGCCGCCGCCCATCAGCACCACCACCGTGCGGGGGTTGGCGGCGGCGACCTGGCGGATCAACGTCACCTGGTCGGCTGGCAAATGCAGATCGGTGCGATCGCCGGCGGCGAAATCGCCCCCCTGACGCGCCGACCCCTGGCTGGTGATCCAGGCGATCAGCTGGGCCAGGGGTTTCCAGTAGGGCATCAGTCGGCGACGCCCCAGCAGCCGCAGCAAGCCCCGGGGAGGCGGCATCAGCTCCAGGATCGGCCCGAGATCGCCGGGATGGATGTGCTCGCCTTCCAGTTGCCAATCGAGCCCCGCCACCACCAGGGCGGCATCGCAGCGGGCGGCCATGGCGGCGGCGGCGTTGGGATCTTCTCCGCCGCATGCGTCGATGCGCAGCTGGGGCGCGGCGCACCGCAGCCCCTCCAGGGGCGTGACGACGCTCCCCTGTGCCGGTCGGGTGTCTGAGGAGCCCCGATCGCCCAGGTTCGGCTGGGCCGCCAGGGAGCCGACCACGGCCAGCGACGTCAAGCCAACGAACGGCAACGGGGGCTCGGCGTTCGGCTGGTTTGGGTTGGGCAGGGATGCATTGGAGAGGCTTGGCCAGAGCACGCTCTGGTTGCGCAGCAGCACGATCGACTGCACGGCTGCCTCTCGGGCCAGGGCCCGGTGGGCTGGGCAGGAGCGCAGCGTCGCCGGATAGGTGCCGGCAGGAACCCCCAGCTGGGCCTGCAGCAACCGCAACACCGCAGCGTCGATGCGCTGCAGCGGCAGTTGGCCGCTGGCCAGCGCCCCAGCGAGGCAACCCTCAAACACCATCTGAAACGGCATTTCCAGGTCCAGACCCGCCAGCAGCGAGGCGACGCCATCGTGAATGCCAAAGATGAAATCGCTGACCACAAAGCCCTTGAATCCCCAGCGCTGCTTCAGAATCGAATGCAGAAGTTCGGTGTTTTCGCCACACCAGGAGCCATTCACCCGGTTGTAGGCGCCCATCACCGATCCGGCGCCGGCCTCGACGCATTCGCGGAAGTGGGGCAGGTAGAGCTCATGCAATACCCGCGTTTCCACCTGCACATCCACCAGGAAGCGGCTGCTGTCAATCGAATTGAGGGCAAAGTGTTTGACACAGGCAATGGCATGGCGCTCCAGGCCCCGGGTGCAGGCGGCCCCCATGGCGCCGACATGGACCGGGTCCTCGCCATAGGTCTCCTGGGCCCGGCCCCAGCCGGGATGGCGCAGCAGGTTGATGCATACCGCCGCCACCCAGTTGGCCCCCAACGAACGGGCCTCCAGGGCGATCGCCTCGCCGATGCGTTGCTCCAGCTCCGGATTCCAGCTGGCGCCCCGGGCGATCGGCACCGGAAAGGTGGTGGCGCCCCCCTTCAGCACCACGCCCCGGGGCCCATCGACAAACTGCAATCCCTCCAGCCCCAACCGGGGCAACTGGCCCGCCGGCCAGGGGTGGCTGTGGGAGGCATCCCCCAGGGCGATATCGGCCATCCCCGACCAGAAGGGCGTATCGCCAGCGAGCAGGGCCAGCTTTTCGGCCGTGCTGAGTTGGCCCAACAGCTCCTGGGCCCGGGCCGTGGTGGCGGCAGGGATCACTCTCACCCCTGCAACTTAAGGGCATTCCTTCCGGATCCCGGGGCGTCGTCATCGCCCTCGACGGGTCTTTCGTAATCGCTACTGAATTGCCCCAACAGGGCAATGCCATGGGGAAAGTGATGTTGCCCCACCGCAAATGCCAGGAGGCAGCGCTGCCAGCCTCAATCGCGCCGCAGGCGATTGCCGAAGGCGGATCCTCGGGCGGCCTGGGGGGGCGCCTGGGCCGCCAGGGTCTGGCTGCAGCGTTGCATCAATTCCTGGCGTAGTGCCTCGGGTTGTTCGATGCGGATGCCAGCGCCGAAGCTGAACAACCAGATGCGCAGATCGATGTCGGCGGCCACGGTCCAACGGGGCAGGTCGAGTTCGATGGGGTACGGGTGGCTGTCGCTGGCGGCGTTGGCGGCAAGGACATGGGGGGCCTTGGGATGGTGCCACCACCGATCGCCCTGGAGGGGCAGGGAATAGCGGGTTTGCTCCAGGGGATAGCGACCGGCACCCTCCCTTAGAAAGGCGAAGGCCCAAGGGTTACAGCTGAACCGCAGGGTCTCCAGTTGCCCCTGCCGCACCTGGGGCGAGGGGCTGGCCAGGGCCAGCTGGGCCTCCAGGTCGTCGCCGAAGTAGATGCCGCCACAGTGGTGCAACAACCGTTCCGCCCGCCGCAGGGAGCGCAGGTGCTGCGGCGGGGATCGGCGCAGCTGGCCATCGCCGCGGCGCAGGGCGAGGCGATCGAGCCGTTCGCTGCGGATCAACCCCTCCTGGTGGCCGATGCTGTCCGCTTCGTAGATCAGATACCAGCCGATGTTGTGGAAGATGAGCTGCAGGGGCCACAAACGCAGTTCGCCATCGGGGCCGCCGGGAAAGCTGGCGGCCGAGTCGTAGCGATGCAATTGCACCCGCCGCTGCTCAAAAATGGCCCGCTCGATGGCTTCGGCGCCAGCGGCCGCCGCCAGGGAATCGGGGCGCACCAGGGCGCCATCAACGACGGTATGGCGGGCATAGCTGCGGACGGGCGCCGGCCTGCTGGTGTCAATGCCGGCCCAACTGAGCCGCTCATCCAGCTCAACCAGCAGATCCTGGGCGGAGGGGTCGGCGAGGCGACCGGCGGCCTGCTGCACCACCGCCCGCACCTCCCGCAGCCGTGGCGCCGACAGCAGGGCGGTCCCGAGGGCATAGCCGTGGCGCACATTGTCGTGGCGGCAGCGGAAGCCGTAGGGGGTGAGGATCTTCTCGATGTCCTTGCGCAGGCTGGCGGTTTCGCCGCCCAGATAGCTGCCCGGAATCGCCTCGGTGGCAGCGATCAGGTGCTGGTGCAGGGTTTCGCCCTTGCTGGCGGCCCGATCGAAGGGAGTCTGCAGCAGGTGGCGCAACAGGGTCATCACCCGCACGAACACCGGCCCATCACCCATCGGCGGGAAGCCGCCATGCACCCCACCGGCCTGGGGCAGGCTCGGCCGCCGCAGCGGTTGATTCACGGGGCCAAGCTCTGCCAGCTGGATGGGGCTGAGCAGCGGCGAAGCGCTGGTGAAACCATTGGCCTCCAGCCAGGCCAGATCGGCGCGCAGGGCGGCGGCATCGGCGTAGCAATCACCGTGTAGGCGCCGCAGAAAGACAGCGGCCCGATCGGCCAGGTCCCCTTGGGGCAGGGGCGACACCCAGGCCTCCAGCTCGGCGCGGGTGCCGGGATCGCTAGCCTCCAGGCCGGGAAAGGAGATCAGCAGGCGAATCAGGTACAGCAACCGCTCCAAATCCAGGAGGCGGGAGTAGCCATGCAGATGCCACTTGCTTTCCCGGGCCCGGGCCGAGCGGATGCGTTTGTCGAGGGCAGCTAGTTCGGATGTCAGCAGGGGCGTCAGGTCGTCGTGGTGGTCGGGCACCACGGCGCAGATCGCCGCGAAGCCCTCGGCACGGCAGGGGCCGAAGTGGGGATCGACCAAGGCGGCGGCCATTTCCTGGATCACCGGCACCGGCACCGGCTGCGGGCGGCGGCCGTTCCATTCCAACGAGGTGGGCAGGGGGGTGAAGAGCCACCACCCGATCCATTCCACCCGCCGGGGCAGGGGCAGGGCCTGGGTGATCGCCAGCCGCCAGGCCCGCTTGGCGTGGGTGGCATCGACAATCACGGGCTGCCCCGCCGCCACGGCCGCCACCAGGCGCTGGTGCAGCCGTTGCTGGATATCGGGCCAGGGCCCCTGCACCGCGGCATCGCCAAACACCTCGGCGCGGATGGCATCGGTGGAGAGCACCAGGGCCGGCGGTTGCCCCGGGCTGCTCAATAGGGGCACCAGGCTGCGGGCCAGGGTGGTCTTACCGCTGGCGGGCTGGCCGATCAGCAGGTGGCAGCGCAGCGGCGCCAGCGAAGCGGAAGCGGCCAAGGGGCAGCAGCAGAATCAATGTTGGGATCATGCCATTGTTTGCTGCTTGTTCGCAGGAGGGGCTGGGGCGGTGTCCCTGCCTGGGGTGCGCGGCATGGGACACAACAAGGGCCCACCATTGACCCCCGGGCCGGGCCCAGGGGTCAATGGTGGTCGCGAGGATGAACCACGGTGGGAAGCGGCTGAGCAGGGGACCTGGGGCCTATGGATCCAGGAGTGGGGCGGTATGGGCTCGCAGGGCACCTGGATCGATGCAGATGGAGTGCCGTCGGCTTAACCGAACGGCCCGCCCCCGGTGGGTGGAGAGTCTTGGAGCAGGCGCCTGGGGTCAGCTTGCTTCGGATTTCTGGCGGGGTGGCGTGTCGTCCATCGTGGGCGCCTCCTGGGTTTGTGAACACAGATTCGGCCTGGCGCCCTGAGAAAGCAATCGGTTTTTAAACCCATTGTTTTTCGAGGGGCGTGGGCAACAAATTGGGTGCTTTGGGGCGGCTGGAAAAGGCTGGAAAGGTTTAGCGGCCAGACAGATCTGGCGCTGATTTCAGCGAACGAAGGAGTAGCGATGGGCGCAACTCCTCTGAAGAGCGCAGCAAACTTTCGCATTTTGTGGTAAGGATGAAGATTTAACGCAGTAAATTCTTACCGTCAGAACATTCCATGCCTTCCCAGCCCCGTCCGACACTGTTCAGTATTGTCAGCGCCTGCACACTTGTTCTGTGCTCAGCAACCAGTAGCAAGGCCAATCCCTTTTATGATTTTAATCTTCAACCGACCCCTTTATTAAACGGCTGTTCATCCTCCTCCATCAGCCCTGATTGCTATAACGATCAAAATGTCATACGGGCCTCTGGTTTTTCCCACTTTGATGGCTCTGGCGCCCCAACACTCCTGGGTACGATCGCAGCACCTTTTCAAGCCCTTCTTACAACTAAACCGCTCTGGCAGCGATTGTATGAAACATCAGTGTCGATGCATGTGATTGACAAGAGCAAGCCAAAGACCCTGCTTGAGATTGTCAATGGTACCGAAATTTATACCGATGAAAACTTTAACTCCTGGCGTAAGTTTGATGGACAGTGGTATGTCAAAATGGCCCATCAATTCAATACGGGTGATCCCCAAGAAGGACCTCTCTGGTGTGGAACCATCCCCTCATGCCAGGGTTCAGGCGGGGGCTCAGAAGTGATCAATGTCGGCGTTTACGGAGCTCCTGTCTTTTTTGCCCCCATCCTCGCTGAAACTGCGCCCCAGGCTGAAAAGGTTAAAGTGAATCTGGGCGACTGGTTGCGGGCCCGACCGACGCAATATGATCTCGCCAATCCCGAAACCGTGAAGGCCCGAGCCAACTTCTTTGTTGGCGGACGCGGCATTGATTCTTCTTCAGGACTAGCTTTCTGGGACCAGGTTGCCCTGGTGTGGGTGAATCCCGTTCAACTGTTCCGGCCTGCCCAAAATCCCAACATCAGCATTGCCAGTTTCGCTACTAATGTGGCCGATCATTTTAGCCCCATTCAGGGCTCTGCCAGCATCGACTGGTGCATCAACCAATTCACCAATGTGGTGGATTTGAGTAAAAATAATCAATGTTCCATGGCCGCAGATCAGTCTCCAGGAAATCTCTTTGATAACTTCAGAGATTATTACATAAGCTATTTCAATGCCGGGTCGAATAGTGCTGACACCCAGAACTTCTTCCCGTTCCCCTTTACTGGATTGGGCGTCACCTACGACCCCTACTACCAGGCCCTGTTAGAATCGTCTACAACTGAGAGTCAACTCTCCGCAATCGTGTCCAGCTTGATCGGCACTTCGGAATTCGTCTATTCCATTCCGATGTACGGCCAATCCAATAGCGCCAAAATGTATCTCGATGCGGTGTATCCAATCATCAGCACCGTGTCGGCCCCCGTGCCAGGCCCCCTACCAATCCTGGGGGTCGCGGCCAGCTTCGCCTTCGCGCGCCGCCTTCGCCGGCGCATCCGACTTGGGCGAACCATGACAGCGGTAGTCCCTTTCTGAACCGTAGGGTGTTTTGGACTACGCGCCCAGTCGGTGGCATCCCGGCAACGTACTTTTCCAGGCAAGGTTCAGGCCCCCATGGCGGTTGCCCGACCCTCGGCACGTCTTTCCATGGCGGCTCTCCCCAAAGCCGCCCTACCCCTGATCACCCTTGCCTTCGCCGCGATCCCCCCAGCAGCCCTCGCCGCCATGCCCCCAAGCCTGGACGGCACGGCCTGGGTTCTGAACGGCAACGACGCCGTCAGCCTTCAGTTTGACCAGGGCCGGGTCAGCGGCAGCGACGGCTGCAACCGTTTCAATGGCCCCTATCTCAGCCGCGGCAGCACCCTGACGATCGGCCCGCCGCTGGCGGCCACCCAAATGGCCTGCCCGCCGCCGCTGCTGCAGCAGGCCGCCCGCTTCAACCAGGCCCTGGCCGCCACCCGCTTCTTCCGCCGCGAGGGGGCCCAGCTGCGGCTGCTCGCTGCCGACGGCAGCGTGCGCGCCACCCTGGTGGCCCAGTCGCGCCGCCTTGACGGTCGCTGGCAGGTGAGCGCCTACAACAACGGCCGCCAGGCGGTGGTCAGCCCCCTGCTGGGCACGCAGCTCGATCTCTCTTTCCTGGAAGGGGGCCGGGTTGGTGGCAACAGCGGCTGCAACCGCTTTAGCGCCACGGCCCAAGTGGACGGCAGCAAGATAGCGATCTCAGCGCCGTTGGGCACCCGGCGCCTGTGCATGGCCCCGGCGGGCGTGATGGAGCAGGAACAACAATTTCTGGCGGCCCTGAGCTCGGTGGCCAGCTTGCGGCAGGAGGGACAACGGCTGGAGCTGCGCCGCGCCGATGGTGCCCTCGCCCTGGTCCTGAGGCGCCTGCCGACGGCTACCCAGTGACAGCAGCAGTGCTGCAGCTGGCGGTGAACCTGCTGGAGCCGCTGGGGCACGGGGTCGGAACCCTCCAAGCCGCCGCAGCCAGCTTGCTGGAGCGCTTCCGGGGTGCGCTGCTCACGCCACTGGGTATCGCCGCCGCCGGCCGCACCGGCCTGATCCTGGCGGCCTACACCCCCCTGGCCCTGGGGCTGGGCCGTACCTCCGGCTTTCTGCTGGCTCCCTGGCGGTGGCCGCCCCTGGGGGTCCTGCTGCGCGGCTCCCTGCCGCTGTTGCTGATGCCCGCCCTGGGCGAAGAACTGCTCTTTCGCGTCGCCCTGTTGCCCCATCCCCCTGGCGCACCCGACCCCTGGCGCTTCTGGGCCTGGGGGGCCCTCAACGTGGGCCTGTTTGTGCTCTACCACCCCCTGGCGGCCCTGCTCTGGGACCGGCGCCAGCCGGCCGTATTCCACGATCCCCGCTTCCTGCTGCAGTGCGCCCTGCTCGGCTCGGCCTGCGTGCTCGCCTACGGGGCCAGCGGCTCCCTCTGGCCGCCCGTCCTGATTCACTGGCTGGCCGTCGCCGCCTGGCTCGGTCCCCTGGAGGGCCATCGCCGCCTGGCAGGCTCCGACCCCTGCGAGGCGCCACCCCCTTGAGCCCGATAGGGGGAGATCAATCCAGTTCGCCGGGCAGGAACCGCCGGATGAAGTCTGCCAGGGCCACCGGGCTGCAGCGGGGCTGCCAGTCACTGCTCCCCGGCAGCCGCCGCCAGCACTGCACCAGCAACGCGGGAATGGGGCCGGCGACCAGGGCGATGCGGTAGCGGTATTCGGCATCGGCGGCCTGCTGGGGTGCGGATAGGTCTTCGGCTTGGGGTTGGCTCGCCACGAAGGCCTCCAGCAGGGCCGTGGGATCGCCCTGGCGGCGCCGGGCGGTGGCCAGGCGCCAGGCCGCACCGGTGGGGTAGCCGTCGTGGTGCAGATAAAGATGGCGTTGCGGGGTGCCCGGAAAGCCAATGAAGCTGAAAACGGCGCGGGTAGCCAAGGCGAAAGCAACGGCGGCTCTCTTCAGTGCCACCGGTGTCCCTAGTGCCGCCCCAACGGATCCGTTCCCAGCCCGCACCATTAGCCTCGGAGCGGGATTTCCCACCCCCAACCACCCCCATGACCCCAGCCAGCCTCGCCCCCCAATACGATCTCACCAGCCGGCTGGTGGGCAAGGCGCTGGCGGTCAAGCCCGTCTGGGCCCTGGCCAAGGCCCAGGCGCGACGCATGATGATCGGCCGGGCCGAACGGTTGGGGATTCCCTGGCGCGAAACCGTCGCCGAGCTATCGCAATGGGATTGGCAACCCCACTGGGATCAGGTCTACCGCGAGGGTGTCGAAATGCCGGCCAATTACCGCGCCTCCTTCCACGGCTATGACGCCGGCCACCTGTGCTGGCAGGCGGCCTATGAATTTGAGGTGGCCTCCAATGCGGTCCATTCCAGCCTCTATCCCGAAGCGGGGGCCCACAGCGACCAGGTGTTGCGGCAGGGCTACCACGAACGGCTGCAACAGCAATTCCCCCAGGCCCCTGATCGCATCCTCGATCTGCACAGCACCGTGGGCTTGAGCACCTTCCGGCTGGAGCAGGCCTTCCCCACAGCCACGGTCACGGGCCTGGATTTCTCGCCCTACTACCTGAGCCTGGCCGCCTACAACGCCGGCCAAAAGGATTCGGCGGTGGTGTCGTGGGTCCATGCCCTGCCAGAGGCTACCGGGCTCCCCGACGGCAGCTTTGATCTGGTGTCGGCCTTTTTGTTGTTCCACGAGATGCCGCAGACCACCACCCGCCGCATCTTCCGGGAGGTGCGGCGCCTGCTGCCCCCCGGCGGCTGCTTCGCCTTCATGGACATGAATCCCGCCAGTGGGGCCTACCAGACCATGCCGGCCTTTGTGATGACCCTGCTCAAGAGCACCGAACCCTTTATGGATGCCTACTTCGGCCTGGATCTGCGCCAAGAGCTGCTGGCGGCGGGGTTTGATGCGGTGCAGATACAGCCCTGCACGCCCCGCCACCACGCCGTGATTGCCCAGGTGCGGGCTTGAGGTCTATGGCCCCCAATCTGTAACGTCAACCATGGCTGCCTCCTCACCCCCAAGCGATCTGCTTTCACTGCAGGCAGCGGCCGGCGGCGGCTCGCTGTTGTTTCGCCAACTGTTTGACGCCGAGACCGGCAGCTTCACCTATCTGCTCGCCGATGTCACCAGCCGCCAGGGGCTGTTGATCGATCCGGTGTTCGAGCAGCACGGCCGCGATCTGGCCCTGATCCAGGAACTGGGCATTGAGCTGGTGGCCAGCCTCGACACCCACGCCCACGCCGACCACGTCACCGGCAGCTGGTTGATGGCCGAGACCAGCGGCTGTGCCATTGGCCTGGCCGCCGCCGTCGGCGCCGAGAACGTCAGCCTGCCCCTGGCCCACGGCGACCGGGTGCCCTTCGGCAATCGCCGTGTGGAGGTGCGCAGCACCCCCGGCCACACCAATGGCTGCCTCACCTATGTGCTCGACGACCACTCCATGGCCTTCAGCGGCGATGCCCTGTTAGTGCGGGGCTGCGGCCGTTGTGATTTCCAGCAGGGAGATGCCCACAGCCTCTGGCGTTCGATCACCGAGCAGATTTTGACGCTGCCCGAGGCCTGCCTGATCTATCCAGCCCACGACTACACCGGCCGCCAGGTCAGCTCCGTGGTCGAAGAAAAGGCCTACAACGCCCGCTTGGGCGGCCAGGCCAGCGAGCGGGATTTTGTCGGCTACATGCAAAACATGAAATTGCCCCACCCCAACAAAATCGCCGAGGCCCTGCCGGGCAACATGCGCTCGGGCAAGCAGCGCCAAACCAATGCCGAACCGGCCTGGGCCCCCTTGAGCCGCAGCTATGCCGGCCTACCCGAATTGGCGCCGGCCTGGGTGGCGCAGCACAGGGACCAGCTCACCCTGGTGGATGTGCGCAGCGCCGAGGAATATGACGGACCCGATGGCCACATATCCGGCAGCCAGCTGATCCCCCTGCCCGACCTGGAGGCCCGATCCGGCGAGATCCGCCAAGACCTGCCCGTGGTGGTGCTGTGCCATTCCGGCAGCCGTTCCGCCCTGGCCACCCACCAACTGCTCAAGGCGGGCCACCCCCGGGTGGCCAACCTGCACGGCGGCCTCAGCCGCTGGATCGCCGAGGGCTACCCCCTGGCAGGGGCGAGCGCGAAGTAGGGAACACTTTGATGGGCCACCCGTACGCAAAAAACCCCCGCCAAAGAGGTGGGGGCCACAGGAGAACAACAACGTTCTCAGAAACGGCCCAAGCCCAATCGTTCAGGCTCAGGCCAGCAGAGCTAACTCAGCCGAGCCCAGTTCCCTTGATGCGGTTGCGCAGCCGACGGCTGAAGCCGAAGGCGGCACCCAAGCCAATCAGGGGCAGGGGGCCGGGGACAGGGAGATTACTGGTCTGGGTGAAGCCATTGCTAAAACTGTTTAACCCTCCGGTATTTGTTACACGGTAGGCATCTGTGACATCAACAAATGTACCACTTAGCGGCGAAATCGCTACGCTGCCATCGGTAGTCGTTATAGATACAGAAGGTGGTATGGTTTTTTTAACTGAATTGCCTGAACCGGTGTGAGCTGAATCGACCCCAACACTTTTAAAAGTCGAACTTGATCCAATAATTGTTAAGGTGTAGTTTAGCGAGCCAACTGCATCATTGGCTGGACTCGGGAGTAAACCAGAAAGAGCGGTGTCAAATACGGTTCTCACATTCCAATTATCATCGCCGAAATCCAGTGGCGTATCTGAATCCTGCCATTCGAAGTCAAAGTGACCCGTGGGTGCGGGGTTACCAATACCGTTAGCGAAAGAATAAGTAACAATATTGAGCAGTTTATCACCCAACTGCAACGGTGGGTTGCCAGGAGCCGTTGCAGGAGGGGGGGGGGTGTTTGTCGTCGTCCAGCCAGTACCGCTGGTACCCGTGCATTCACCTGCAGTGCCGAATGTACATGAGCTTTGCCACGTAGTGGCCTGCGCCGAACCCGCCACCATCGTGGCACCAGCCACCAGCATCCCTGCGATTAAAACAGGCTGGCGCAAACGTGTGAAGAGCATGGAAGCAATTCCAGATTGTTGGAAAGACATGTAGCGGTGAAGCAAAGGTTGGTCGAAAACAACATAAGGCAACTTTCCAATGATCTAAGAACTGCAGGAGTGTTATTGCACCATCTTCACGGCTTTGCACATACCTTTCAATGCACAAATGCTAGATACAGAAACTTTTTACTACCAAAATAATGTTTTAATCATTAGTGCGCCCTAGCTTTCATCACACGCCCCAGCCAAGCCCCTACTAAGGGCCCCTGATGCCCCCCGCACGCCCTGGAGCCTGGCCCTGGTGCCACCAAGAACGTCTCCTGCAGGCAGTGGCGTCAATGTGGGGAGAGAGGCATGGGCCCTGCCAGCGGTGGTCCCAGCCCCAGCCAGGGTCGATCCCCCCAGTACGCACAACACAACCCCCCACCCCAAAAGGTGGAGGGCCAATGGGAGCAGCAACAGCCCCAACCCAACAGAGCGGCCTCAGGCCAGCCAGGAGCGTTTGATGCGGTTCCGCAGCCGGCGGATGAAGCCGAAGGCGGCTCCCACCCCCAAGAGCGGCAGGGGGCCGGGGACGGGGATGGCATTTGTCTGGGTGTACCCGTTATTAAAACTATTCAAACCTTGGGAAATTGTCCCATTAAATATCACACTATAAGTATCTGTTACATTGATGGATGTGCCACCTAGAAGGGCAACGGAAGTGCTTCCATTGTTGGAAATCAGAGGGGATATTAAACCGGCGATCGATTTAGTGACTGTAGTTTCCGTTCCAACTGTGGCCGAATCAAGAACAACACTTTTAAAAGTGCATGTGGGAGGCACTATGCTCAAGGTGTAATTGAGAGTACCAGTAGCATTCTGGCCAATTATGCCTGTGACAGTGTTGTCAAAGATTGTCCTCACATCCCATTGACTGTCATTGCAAGTGGGATTACCTTGATCATTATAACTGAACTGAAACCTCCCGGATGGGTTTGTCAACAGACCTGTGCTGTAATCAGCAAAGGAATAAGAGTTAATGTTTAAAAGTTTATCATCCAGCTGCAGCGGTGGGTTACCAGGAGCTGCTGGAAATCCAGGTGTAGTCGTCCAAATCGAACCAGCTCCCACAGGCCCAATACATGCGGTTAGGCCCGCAGTTGGTCCGAATTCACAACTGCTAGTCCACGTAGTTGCCCGCGCCGAACCCGCAACCAGCGTTGCACCAGCCACCAGCACCCCTGCGATCAAAACAGGCTGGTGCCAATAGCTGCAATACATGGCTGAAAGAATAGATTTGTTGGAAAGCATCGAGATCCAGATTTCTAGGATGACCCCAACAAACATACGGTAATTTCCAAAAAAATAACATCTAGCTCATTGATGTTGCGCTATTTTACTAGATTGCTAATCCGTGTGATTGCTGGAATAGTAAATATCACATTTTTTCATTCGTCAATCGATGGAATTGTGTCTCTGCGCTCCTGATCCATCTCAGACCCATGCCAACGGCCCAGGAGTCCAGGCTCCCTCAAAGCCCCACCTTTTTGCGCCCCAGGGTCATGCCCACGGCATAGCCGGCCAGGGGAATGAGCAAAGCCAAGCTGAGTTGGCTGATGGCCAGCAGCAACCCCAGGCCCCCCACCAGCCAGGGGGTCAACAAAGCCAGGCCCAGCAGCAGCTGGTTGGTCTGGGAGCGCCGGGCCAGGGCCCCGGAGCGCTGCATCAATCGCGGCACCCCCTGGCCCAGGCCGTATCCCAGCAAGCCTGCCAAGGCAGTCAGAAACAAAAAACCCATGCTGGTTGCATTCGCTGCGGCCATCCTGCTGCACGGATGCGTTGCCATGGCCCCCCCGCAGCGGGGCGCTGGCCTAGCGGCGACGCAACATCTGGCGCATCAGATCCAATTGGGCCTCGTTGATGCCCCCGCCACCAACGCCGTCGCTGGCGGGCAGCTTGGGTAGCCAATACATATATCCCACGAAGGTGGGAGCCGCTGGCAGCGTGCCGATGCTGCTTTGGCGCCATTGATAGGCCTGATTGCGGTGATCCGAAACATGGCGCCAATGGATCACGGCGCGATGGTCCACCTGCAGGTCGTCTTGGTGGAGCTCCAAGCCCTTTTCAAGCTTCAAGCGCTGCAACAGGGGCGCAGAGGCTTGGTGCAGGGCATCCCCATGGGCCGCCTCGGCATTGTTGTGCATGACGTTCTGGGTGGATTCAAAATCTCCCCCCTGGCGCCGGAATTCCTGACGCAATCCATTCAGGACTTCAGTGAGGTTGTTGGCCTTGGATTTCATGGGGACCATAAACATATATATCTGCCCCACCCTATCCGCGGTTTTAACGGCATAACGACCGCTTTGCGGTAAATTGAATATGTTGCACTTGCCTGGTAGCTTTGACGTGAATTCGTGGTATTTAGATCAAACTTTTATAATTAATTCTGCATTCTTTTAAACCCGTGCCCAAAGGGGTACGCACACCAAAGAAAGTGAAATAAGACCATAAAAAAAGGGTCCAGGTACTTCCGGACCCCCAGGCTGACTGCTTATTGGCTTCTAACCGACCTCAACACGCCTGCGCAGACGCCGACTGCAGCCCAAGGCTATTCCAGCACCCACCAGGGGCAGGGGAGCTGGCACCGGAACACAGGATCCGCTAGTGCACTTATAGACGGCCCAGATCTGATTTTGGCTAGGCTGATTGGCCAGTTGGCCAGTCCCACCCTGGTTGGAACCGAAGTTAGTGGCGGTGGTGGTGTAGTACTGACCAGATGCCGAGGTAATCGTGGTGCCGGGTATAATTGTCGAGGTGCCTATGTTGGTGAAGAAGAGCGGACCACCTGCTTGATTCTGCTCTGCGGGCAATTCACCGAAGCCACTGGCACCATTGTTGGCGGGGTTGGACGCCACAGGAACCAGGGATTGATAGGCGTTGAGAAATTTAATCGCTAGCAGGGTATTTTGAAAGTTGTAATTGTAGCCTGACTGGCTCGGGGGATAGGTCGCGTTCAGTTGGCCGTAATTGATCGGCGCCGTTGGCAGCACATCAAAATGACAGATTCCTGAAGGGCAGAGCTCGGGAAGTTGGGCAGAAGTAAAAGAAATTGTAACGGCCTGGGCCTGTTGTCCTCCAATCACACTCGTCATCACCAGGCCCAGGCAGCTGGCCGCCATCACCTGGAAGCCATTTATTCGAAAACGAATCATTGCCATGGTCCATCGTTATCAACCCACCAGGCCTAGCCAAGGCTGATGGAAAAACATCAATGTCACAGAAAGTATTCAGAATGTTGCTGTCTGCTGCCGGTTCCTGTTGCTGTTTTCCGGCCCCTGGCCCGTACTGGCACCACCAATCGTTTGCCATTGTTGTTGCAATCGGGCCCCTGCCTGGCTGTCACATTGCCCCCCCAATCCCTGGCTCAGGGCACAGGTATTGGCCACCAGGGTGGCCATCAGGCTGGGTGGCCGGCCGTCAACGGCCCTGGCCAGGCCATCGACCACCACCGGAGTTGGGGCAATGGGCACGCCACTGAGATCGCTGATGCGCTGCAGGCTGCGCCCGATCGCGCCAGGCTCATGGAACAGGGCCGGCACCCGCCGCCGGCCCAGTTCGGCCACCACGGCGGCGAACTGGGACGGCCGCAGGCTGGAGCTGGTGCTGTCCCGATCCACCAGGGGCAAATCCTGCAGGCCATAGGCACCGCCGAAGTGGCTCAGGGCCCGATGGGCCATGGCGATGGGAGGGCGCTGGCCGTCCGGTCCCAGCGGGATCGTGGCCAGTTGGCGCCGGTTCCAGCGATCCAGATCCGCCAACCGCATCTGCATGGCGGCCGAGCGGCCCTCGATTTCTTCGCGACTCTCCGGTGCCAAAGCGACCAATTGGGCAGCCACCGCCTTCACCATCTGGGCCGCCTGGGCCGGATCGTGCCAGAGGTGGGGGTCCTGGCGATCGCCAGGACCCCGGAGCCGCTCCACGATCGCCACCCGGTTGGGAATCCTTTCCAGGGCGGGGGTCAGGTCACCGCCATTGACCAACAGCAAGCGGCTCTGGGCCAGGAGCTGGCCCTGGGAGGGGGTGAGCCGAAACGCGTGGGGATCGTCACCGGGGTCCAGCAGACAGGTCACCATGACCTGGCTGGGCGCCAGCCGCTGCGTCAGATCGCAGAGAACGCCATCGCCGGCGATGACCCGGACCCCTACCACGCCAGCCGTAGGCGTTCGCTCCTGCCGGCAGCCCCCCAGGGTTGCCAGCAGCGCCACCAACAGCGCCACCAAGCCCCCTGGGCGCAACCAGGGACGACGATCGGATCGGGGCAACGGCACAACCAACGATGGGCCCCACGGCAACATCCTTAAAAACCATAGCCTTAAAAATGATAATGGTTTTCATCCTGCCGATCGCTAGGTTGGTGGCAGAAGCAAGGTCCCCCCTGGCCCCCGCCCCTGCTCTCGACGTTGAGGACCTGACGGTGCGGCGGGGGGATCGCTCCGTTCTGGAGCACCTGACGTTTGCCCTTGCCCCCGGCAGCCTCACCGCCCTGGTGGGTCCCAACGGCGCCGGCAAAAGCACCCTGCTGCAGGCCATCGCCGGCCAGATCCCCGTGGCAGGGGGCCGGATTGCGTTCGACGGCGAGCCCCAGGGGGCGGCCAGCAAACGGCGTAATCGCCTGGCCCTGATGCCCCAGCGCAGTGAAATGGCCTGGCATTTTCCGATCACGGTGCGGTCGCTGGTGGGCCTCGGTCTGCTGGCTGGCAAAGAAGAGCATCGTTTGCGAGCCTTTGGCTCTCGAGCTTCAAGCTCCCCTGCCGCCTGTTGCCAGGTGGAGGCGGCCCTGCAACGGGTGGGTCTACAGGACCTGGCCCACCGGCGCCTGGACCAACTTTCGGGTGGCCAGCAACAGCGCGCCCTGCTGGCCCGCACCCTGGTGGGACAGGCCCCCTTGCTGTTGCTCGATGAACCCTGTGCTTCCGTCGATCCACCGGCCCGCAGCGCCCTGTTGGCGGTGCTGGGTCAATGGCGCGATGCCGGCCTGACCCTGTTGGTCAGCAGCCACGACTGGGGGTCGGATCTGGAGGCCTACGACCGGGTGTTGGTGCTCGATCGTCAGCTGCTGGCCCAGGGGACACCGGCCCAGGTGCGCCAGACCCTGGGCGATATGCGTCTGGCTCCCCACGGCTGTGGTTGATTCCGGGGCCCTGGGTGCTTTCTGGTGGGCCGTGCCCATGCTGCTGGCGTTGGTGATCGGGCTGTTGTGTCCCCTCACGGGCACCTTGCTGTTGGTGCAACGCCGACTGTTCCAGGCCAACCTGATCTCCCACGCCGTGCTGCCTGGACTCGCCCTGGCCATGGCCCTTCATGTCGATCCGGCCCTGGGTGGGGCGGCGAGTGGGGTGGGTGGGGCCCTGGTGGCCGAGCGCCTCAGCCGCAACGCCCCTGCCGCTGATGGCAGCCACGAGGCGGTGTTGAACACCGTGTTGGCTGGCTTTCTAGGTCTGGGGGTCTTGCTGATTCCCCTGCTGCACCTGCGCGTCGATCTCGAGGCGGTGTTGTTCGGCGACCTGCTGGCGGCGGGGCCCACCGATCTGCTGCGGGCCATCGTCGCCCTGGCGGCGGTGCTTGTCCTGCTGGTGTGGCGCTACGACCAGCTGGTGTTTCTGGGGGTGGATCCGGCGGGGGCGGCGGCCATCGGCTTGCCCGTTGCCCGTCTGCAGGGGCTGATGACCCTGGTCACCGCCTTCACGGTGGTCAGCGCCATGACGGCGGTGGGGGTGGTGTTGGTGATGGCGTTGATGGGGGCTCCCGCCGTGGTGGCCCTGGGGGGGGCCCTGAGCCTGCGGGCGGCCCTGATCCGCTCCGCTGCGGTGGGCCTGGCGGTGACCGCCATGGGCTTTGGCCTGGCCCTGGTGCCGGCCATCAACCTGCCCCCCGGGCCCTTGATCGGAGTGCTGTGCCTGGCGCTGCTGCCCTTGGCGGATCTCGCGAAACGCTGGCGCTGACAGGTCGCAACCGCAAGAGCTGCGCCGCTGACGCGGCTGGCCACCCCTACATTGACGAGCCCACCCCAGACGGCGCTCCCTTGCTGACGCCCTTCGGCGCTCCCCATGGCCTTTGACAACCCCCGCACCTACACGTTGCTTTCCGTGGCGGCGGCCATCGCCACGATTGGGCTGAAGACCCAGGCCTGGCGGCTGACCGGTTCGGTGGGGTTGCTATCGGACGCGATGGAATCGGGGGTCAATTTGGTGGCGGCCATCGGGGCGTTCTGGGCCCTGACCCTGGCGGCCAAACCGGCCGATCACCGGCACCACTTTGGCCACTCCAAAGCGGAGTATTTCTCCAGTGGCCTCGAAAGTGCCCTGATTGTGGTGGCGGCCCTGGCGATCATCCATGCCGCCGCGGGACGCTTACAGCATCCGGAGGGGTTGGAGCAGGTGGACATGGGCCTGGCCCTTTCGCTTGTTGCCACCGCGATCAATGGCGGGGTGGCCTGGTTATTGCTGCGGGCCGGCCGGCGCTTTGATTCGATCACCCTGCGGGCCGATGCCCATCACCTGCTCAGTGATGTCTGGACCTCCCTGGGGGTGGTGCTGGGGGTAGCCCTGGCCAAGCTCACCGGGATGACGATTCTGGATCCCCTGATCGCCATCGTCGTGGCCCTCAACATCGTGGTCACGGGCTGGCGCTTGCTGCACGAAACGGCCTCGGGCCTGCTGGATCGGGCCCTGCCCGAAGCCGAACATCGGCAGTTGGAGGATCTATTGGCGAGCCACCGGACGCCCGACATCACCTTCCATGCCCTGCGCACCCGCATGGCGGGATCACGGCGGTTCGTTAATTTCCATGTGCTGGTACCAGGCCATTGGACGGTCAAGGAGGGCCACGACTTTTGTGAATCCCTCGAAAGAGAGATCGCCGCAGCCCTGCCCCGCACCCATGTCTTCACCCATCTCGAACCGATCGACGATGCAGCCTCGTGGCAGGACGAGGGGTTTCGCTGGGAGCAGGATTAGGGCGAGCTTCGCTCAGCGATTGCCCTCGATTTTGATCACGTTGCCCTGACCATTGGTGGCACAGGAGCCGCTGGGATCTTTGCCCTTGGCGTGGTGGGCCGTGAAGTTGTAATCAAGGCCGCTGCTCTGGATGTCGGCGAGGCTGACTTTGCCGGCATCAATGCTCTGGCGCAGGGTGGCTCCCAGGGTGACTTCCACATCGGCCATGGACATGTTTGAGCCCTTGCCGTACTTGCTGAGGATGGCGGTTTTGCAGGTGCGGCCATCGCTTTCAATGCGGGCGTTGATCTGGTCGCGATTGCCGGTGCTGGAGGGGGCGGCACTGGTTTCGTTGGTCTTGACAGACAGCTTCCGGGTGCGACTGCCGTCGTTCCAGGTGAACACCCCCTTGGCTCCCTTGTCTTCAAACAGCACATTGCTGCCGCCATCGCCGCCTTCGAGGCGCAGGCTGGTGCGGTTGGCACCGGAGAAGCGATAGGTGCTGCCATCCTGCATGTTCACCACAAAGCCAACGGTGCCGGCGCTGTCTTTCTGTTTAATGCTGCAGCTGCCATCAAACACCACCTTGCCGTTATCGGTGAGTCGGCATTCGGCTTCCGCCTTAGCCACCGTATTGGCCAGAACGGGCGCAGCAGCCGTACCCATCAAGAGCGATAGGGCCACGCCAAAACCAACCCTGCTGATACCAGCAAACCAAGCAGCTGGACGGAGACGGGTTGGGGCGGCGGCGGAAAGCGAAGGCATCATTGGAAATTTTAACCAATCAATAGTTTACCACTGGAGAATCCTGTCCAGGAGCCTTGATGCCGAGATCTCATTGGTCTGACAATCAAATAGTCATGGATTGGGTTTTGAGATTGTGTTTTGAGTTTGGGTTTTGGCCCATGGGCCTCCTCACGCAAATGGGGAGTGAATCGTTAACGAATCACTACGGGATTTGCGATGTGTTCTGGGATGCCGCTGGGAAGGGGGTTGCTCCAGCAGGGTGAAAGCATTGACACGGCGGATGGATTGGCGTGTTGGAGTCGATGAACCGGCGCGAGCTGCTGGCGTTGTTGGGCATCGGCATGGGGTCCGTGGCGTTCCGCTCCGCCCTCTGGCCCAGGGGTGATGCCGCTGAGGCGAACCCTGGCGGGGGCCAGCCCGGGGCGGCGGCGGCCCAGGGTCGACCCTTTGCACCCGTGCCCTATCCCCTGCCGCTCCCCAGCGACGGCCTGGGCGCCAGCCAGCAGAGGGCCGCCTACGGCCAGGTCACGCTCCAGGATCAGGTCGTGGTGCCCGAGGGTTTCCGCGCCGATGTGGTGGCCAGCTGGGGCGAGCCCCTGGGCGACGGCCACTTCGGTTTCAACAATGACTACCTGGCCTTCAACGCCCTGGGCGGGGACAAGGCCCTGCTCACAGTCAATTTCGAATACATCTCGCCGCGGGTCTGGGCCGAAACCTACGCCGAGGTCATCGGAACTGCGTTGCCCCTGCCCGCCCTGGCG
>Ga0114979_10000827_pt1 | contig 20608 bp, 21 predicted proteins | sample S_140625_EF_Meta_FD_87315 | JGI IMG/M metagenome (GOLD analysis project Ga0114979, IMG submission 87315) | Freshwater microbial communities from Lake Simoncouche, Canada to study carbon cycling - S_140625_EF_MetaG | ecosystem: Environmental > Aquatic > Freshwater > Lake | place: Lake...
GACCAAAGCCAATGGGAAAGCTCAATTCAATCGAATTTTATCAGAGATACCCTCAAATTTGACTGATGCTTTTTTTGTTGGTGAGCGGGTTCACTTTTTGTCTGATCACGAAGGGATTGGCAATGTGTATAGCTGTGAAATCGATGGATCTGATTTAACTGCCGTGACCAACAGCAAAGAATTTTACTGCAAGTCTTTAAGTTCTTTTGAAAACCATCTTGTGTATCAATCAGGTGGTGATCTTTATCACTTCGATGTAAAAAAATCTGAATCTAAAAAAATAGATTTATTTGTCGGAAGCTCCTTTGTTCAGGCTCAGCCCACAGTCAAAGATGCAAGCCATCAAATTGATTTTGCAAGCTTGGGGTTTGATGCCAGCAAAGTGGCTGTCATTTCACGAGGTCATTTGTTTACGGCCAATAGCTTTGGGGGCTCGGGTCTTCATCACAGCAATTCAGATGAAAAGCGCTATCACAAAGCTGAATACTTTGCGAAAGATCAAAAGTTTGTCGCATTCCAAACACTTCTTTTTTCTGACCAAGTGGTGGTCGGAGAAACAGCCTCGACGGAGGTTAAAGTCATTGAAAAGAATGTGAAGTGGGGAAAACTATGGGGACTTAAAATCAGCCCAAGTGAAGATTCAGCTGCTATTGTCAATCAAGAGGGCAAGCTTTGGATTCTAAATTTAAAAACGATGAAGTCAAAATTTGTTCATCAAGCAGCCATCGCAAAAATTACTGATTTAAACTGGAGTCCTTGCAGTCGCTATCTCGCTTTTGCAGCCCCAATCAATGACCGTGTTGAGGGAATTTTTTTATATGATTCCAAGACAAATAAAACGGTAAAGCTTTTGGATCCGATTCTGAATGACTATGCGCCTGCATTTGATCCCACTGGGCAATATCTTTACTTTCTTTCAGTTCGTGAGTTTCATCCCACCTACAGTGAAACACATTTTTCTCTTTCTTTTCCAAGTGCTGCGGGTGTGTACGCATTATGCTTAAATAAAACAGCCAAGAATCCATTTGAAAATTTGCCAGTGATTCCAACCACGGTCGTAAAGAAGCTCGATCAAAGAAAAAAAGCAAAACCAATCAAGACCGAAATCGACTTCGATGGTTTAGAAAATCGTGTTTGTAAAGCGCCGCTCGAATTGGGCGGTTACTGGAAACTTGAAGCTGTGAAAAATGGTTTTGTTTTTGCTCAAGGTTCCATGCAGAAATACGATCCTGACATGAATCTAGACTGGAAGCCTAAAGGGGATGCTTTCTTTTTTAATATCGAGGATAAAAAAGCGACCTTGCTTCACAAAAAAATAACCTCATTGCAGGTTTCAAAGAATTTAGAAAAAATGCTGATTCAAAGCGGTGAAAAGCTCAGAATTATTTCCACTCAAACAGCAGTAGGTGAACCTAAGGGCATCGAGCACAAAGATGGATGGCTAGATTTAAGCCGCTTCAGATACCAAGTCCAACCCATGAAAGAATGGGTGCAAATTTACAATGAAGCTTGGTGGTTACAAAAAGAGCATTTCTGGACCGAGAATATGTCAAAAGTGAACTGGAATCTGGTTCATAAAAGATATCTGAAGGTTTTACCGAAAGTAAAAACCCGCAGAGAATTTTCAGATCTCTTGTGGGAAATGCAAGGTGAGTTAGGCACAAGCCATTGCTACGAATACGGTGGAGATTACCAGCGCAGATCCACAGCTCAGCATCAAGGTTATTTAGCTGCTGATTTTTCTTTTGAGCCAAAACTAAAAGCCATGAGAATCACAAAAATCTATCAAGGTGATTCGTGGGTGACTCCACTGAGATCTCCTCTTTTAGATCCGGGTGTGGGTTTAAAAGCCGGTGATCTCATTTTTGACATCGACGGTATATCACTTCCCCATCCCACAGCCTTTTATGAAAATTTGGTTCATAAAAGTAAAACAAAATGCAGTTTGCTTGTTCAGCGAAAAGGAAGTGCTAAAAAACAGCGGGTCGAACTTTTAACTCTTTCCAGTGAAAAGCCTGTCATTTACCGCGACTGGGTTGAAAAAAACCGACAGATTGTTCATCGACTAACAAAAGGAAAAGTGGGTTATATCCATGTGCCTAACATGATGGTGAAGGGCTTTTCTGAATTTTACCGGGGATATATTAAAGAAAGTGCCTACGATGCACTGATTGTCGATGTTAGATATAATGGTGGTGGCCATGTCTCACAGCATTTGCTCACTCAACTTTCCCAAAAAGTCACAGCCTTCGTTAAAACTAGGTACACAAAATCCTATACAAATCCGAACTACGCAGTAAGAGGTCCCATTGTTTGTTTAACAAATGAGTGGGCCGGTTCAGACGGTGATATTTTTAGTCATAATTTCAAGCAATTGGGCTTGGGTCCATTGATTGGGGTTAGAACCTGGGGTGGAGTTGTCGGAATTAATGGTCAGTACACTTTGCGTGACGGGACTCAGACCACGCAACCAGAATACAGCTACTACTTCCGAGATGTGGGTTTTAAAGTGGAAAACTACGGAACCGATCCAGACATTGAAGTGGTGGCAACACCAGAATCAATCGCAGCCGGAAAGGATTTGCAATTGGAGCGGGGAATTTCAGAAATTTTACAACTTTTGAAAGCAAATCCTGCAGCCACTGCAGATTATGCAAATGAGCCAGATTTAAGTTTACCTTAGGATAAGATTGACTTCATAAATTATTTTAAGTTTGTATGAAGTCAAATTTAACTCAGGAGTTTTTCATGTCTAAGCTTTTGTTCGCAGCTATCGCTCTAATGTCCACTGTTGCTTTTGCGCGCCCAGATTATCCCAATGTGGCTGGCCAAGTTTACGGTGGATGGATTGCACCCACGTACTCTGAAAATGGATTTACACTGAATGGTCGATTGTATTTCAACCCCACTTCAGTGCTTGCGAAAAGCATTTGTACTTACCGTGGTACAACTTTAGAAGTCGAAGTTGCAGGACGAGCTAGCTACACTGCCAACACAATTAATTCTTTAAGCCGAGCTGAAAACACTGTCTCTCAAAATGGTTTTGATTGCACATCAAGCATCGAGCCCATGACTTTTAATTATATCGTGACTGTGAATGTTCTGACTTTAATGGTTCAAGGTGAGTCTCTTCGTTTGAACCGCGAACTGTAATTTATTTTGATTAAAAGAAAGCCCAAGTTTTGATTGCTTGGGCTTTTTTTGTTTACCATCTTCTTCTTCCACCATCGGGCAGCATTTCAAATCCCCCATTTCGGCAAGTAATTTCTGTGTAATCCTCTTGTGTGCTCGAATTCGACTTAGTTGCGGATAAAAAGTATTGAAATTTTCCACCTTCTAATTTGATTTTCCAATGAAATAATTGGTTCCGATTTAGAAAATTTTCCTTCATATCGAAAGTGATTATGTTGGATGAATTTTCTTCGCCTGATGGAGACAGCGGAGTGTAAGAGATAGGAAGAAACTGAGTTAATTTAGATAATGGCACAAGACCATCGAACAAAACGAAATAAAGCAGAGCATGATTTTGAGATTGAGGATGTTGCCGGAGCACAAATCTGTGCTTCTGATCTTCATCATTGGATGTACAAACAATCATATTCCCCTCGGGTATACCATCTAAGAGCGGTTTGAATTCAAATCCACTGAAGGCATGAGCAACTGCTTTGCGAGTTCTGTCAGAATTCATTTCCTTAGGTGACCTTAGGTTTTTGTAAAGAGCTTCGTGAACTATAAGGGCTGCTTTGTGAATTTTATCTAACGCATTCCAAATATCGTATACGAAAAAGATACGATTCGAGTCATCTTTATAAACAGCAAGTTGTTCAATTTTGCAGTCACGTGGAAAAATAAAATGGCCTGAGTCAAGAATGGGCTCTAAACCAATTTCTTCAGGAAGTACTTTGTAATTTTTTAAAACATACTCAACCCAGTTGCTTGTTGATTCAGAACTCAGCAGTGGACCTATCTGTACAGTTCTCTCTATAACAACCCCACCAGATGAGGTAGTTGAAGTGCCAGAGTGGGAGTTTCCGCTGCCACCGCGATCGATATTTTTTGCTACTAGTTTTGCAATTTCCTCAAAGCTCAAACTTTCATCAAATTTTTGAGGAACAAGATCATCCAGTGCTTCGCCTTCGAATAAATCCAAAAGTTTGGCTCGAGTCACTCGTCCCTCATTGTCTCTGCAGACAACAGCGTTTCCGCCGCCGCCGTCCATTCCGCCGCGGCCGACACGAAGTCTGTCAGAAATTGAGCCCGTACCTGAGGTCGGGGCGGTGCCCATGGACCGAGTTATGGCGGGAAGTTGAGAGCTGGAAGGCCTTTGCACAACAGTTGAACGTGGAATTTCTAATTTCACAGCAGGCCGAGTGATCATAGGTTGAGCGATTGTCTGTGCCTGACCAGTGCTTAAACAGCAAAGGCTTACCAAAACCATTGTGACTCGTTTTGAGAACATAAAAATCTCCTTCATTTTGGATGATCAAAATTGATTCCAAGTTTCTTGGCCTTAAGTCTTAACGCAACCGCTAGAAAATCACATTTACTACTTTATAAATTTGATAATTAATAATTATCAAATATGATAAGTTACGAGCTAAGGCTCTGAAAAGATTAAATATGTCGTCCCTCCCTTTTGACGAACAAGACTACCGATCTGTCCTCCGTAACTGGGTGGCAGGTCGGCCCAACCGGGGTCGTGGTGAGCTCAAAACCATGGCCGAGAAGCTCGGGGTGCCCAGCCCCGTGTTTTCTCAAATCCTGTCGGGCTCACGGGAATTATCAGAAGATCACGCCTATCTTCTGTGTGATTACATGTCGTTTTCTGAGCTTCAAAGAGACTATTTTATTTGTCTGGTTCAAATCTCTAGAGCGTCTCATTTTGGTTACATTGAGCACCTGAAAAAAAAATTGATTCAAATTAAGGATCGATCGCAAAATTTAAGCGCCCGTTTGGATTTTGAAGGTTCTTTAAGTGAAAAAGATCAGGCCGAGTTTTATTCTTCATGGGTTTATTCAGCGATCAGATTGTTTTGTGATCTTAAAAAAGGGGCCTCGATAGAAGAAATTGCAGTCGAATTTCGACTAACGAAAGATCGCACGATACGAATCGTTCAATTTTTGTTGAAAAATGGACTGATCAAAATCGAGAATAACTTGTATCACATGGGACTGGCTCGCACCCACGTGGGAAAAGATTCTCCGTTTGTGGTTAAACATCATACCAATTGGCGAATCCGAGCCATAGAAAAATCTCAAAGCCTGAACGACAGTGATCTGATGTTTACAGGTCCCATGACGATCAGTGAAAAAGACTTCGCCCAAGTCAGAGAAAAAATGGTAAACCTCATTCAGCAAGTTTCTGAGACCGTTAAAAATTCGCCTTCAGAAAAACTGGCGTGTTTTAACTTGGATTTTTTTGAGGTCAAATCATGATCACATCTTTACTTTTAGCCCTCTGTGGAAACGTCGCCTTTTCGACCGCCTCAATTTATTACGCCACCTTTTCAGAAAAATTTTCTGCTGAATGGATGAATTATTATAAAGCCATTATCGCAACGATTGCTTTTGCCGTGGCCGTTTTTGTTTTTGGTCTTTACGGTGAAGCTTCAAATCAATCCTATATTTTGTTAGTGATCAGCGGAACTTTAGGTCTTTTCATTGGCGATATTTTTTTATTGAAAGCCATGGCAAGCATCGGGGCGGGGCGCACACTGATGCTGTTTGGTTTTTCACCCTTGATATTAGGGGTCTCGGCCTATTTTCTATTTGATCAAGACTTCAGCCCGCAAAAACTGATTGCGATTGTTTGCCTGATTGGTTGTTTGTGGTCTTTTGCTTTAGAAAACTTTAAGAAAAAAGGAAGCTGGGAATTCAAAGGTCTGCTTTATGCTTTGATCGGCGTGATCATGGACAGTGCAGGTATTCTGTTAACCAGAACAAGCTTTGATTTATCTCCGGATATGACGGCTTTTCAAGCTAATTTTGTTCGGGCTTTTGCAACCGTTGCAGGCTTTAGTTTGATGGCTTTGACTCCCTGGTTTAGATTTAATCCGAAAAAATATTGGAATATGATGAGCGCGTCTGAAACTAAGACCATAACTTTGATTAGTTTTCTTGGAACATTTATCTCTTTAAGTTTTTATTTAACAGCCATCAAAATCGGTCACTTGGCAACCGTTTCAGCCGTGGCTGTGACTTCACCTTTGTTTGCGACACTTTTGGAAGTGGTCACAGGTAGAAAAGCCCCTAATCGTTATTTGATTGCAGGGCTTAGTTTTTTTCTAAGTGGCTTTTTGATTTTGATGTTCCTGTGATTTAGAAAATCGCTCTAGGCAAAATCGTGTGAAAATAGATGATGTGATCACGGGTGCAATAAAGTTCACGACAGGGACATAATAAAGCGGAGCGGTGATCAGCCCTAGAATAAATAAAGACTTTGAATGAGCTTCAACAAACAATTTTATATCAGCCGAATCTGCGATCTCGGTTAAGATCTCCCAAGTCAGTAACCTTGAGTTAAACCAAGAGATCAAAAGAAAAGGAATGACCAGGGCACCGCCCGGAACGAAAATCCAAAGCGGCAGCGAAGCTATCCAACTTGCAAAATATTTAATGGAGTAAGCAATCGACGTCCCTGTGCCTGTGAACAGGCTGGTGGATTTCTTTATCAAGGTTGGGAAGTCTGACTTTTTAAGTTCAGACACCAACACGGGAACTAAAACTAACGAGGTGATAAATAGTGCTGTCACCAAAGCAGCCGGGAATATAATCAAAATCAAAAAGATCGCTGTGATGACAAAGACTAAGGGATTTTCTGAGAAAGAGGCATAGGGCGAGATCAGCTCAACAAATTTTTGTATGATTGGGAATTGATAGACCTGTAAACCAAAACCAGTGATCCAGTCCCAGGCAAAAAAAGTGATCGCACCCCAAATCAGAAAGGAACCCACAAAGGGAAGCAGTAACAAAGCCAAAATCTTTGGCTTTAGTAAATCCTTAAGGCCCAACAAGATGACGATCCAAATGCTTTTCACTTAAAATGACCCCGTTTCTAAATATTCGCAAAATGAATGATAAGTTTAATTCTATTCATTTCACAATTCAATCTTACAAAGTTACATACCCACTCGAAGCAAAACACAACAAACGAAAGTTTGAATAAATTAACAAACGAACGCAAGTTCGAAAACTAAGGAGTTCCCATGAAAGCAATTATCTTCGCAACTGTACTCGCAACCGCAATGTCTGCTCAAGCTGACGGTTTCAAATGTGAAACTGAGTCTGGCCTGAACATTCAAGTTTACAATTTTACTTCCCCCGACATGGGCACACGTACCGGTTCTATGATGGTGATTTCTGATTCTCAGATTCAGTATGGCAACAAAACGATTGCTAAGTTCACAGCTAAAAAAGGCACTTTGACTTCTAGCAACCTTCGCTACACGGCCAATGTTGACTTGCGTGTTTCTGAGAGCAACCGTAAAGGTGAGCTGATCGCCGGAACAAAGCTTGGCTATGTTGATCAAATTCACTTGGATGTGGCTTTCTCTTATGGCCGCCCTCAGCGCGCTGGATCTGTTCTTCCTGCAGTATTGACTGTTGTTAAACGTAACGGAACTTATGTTCAAGAATCAGCTGTCTGCGAGCGTTATTTGAAAAACTAAGCCCTAACATTTGAGAGACCTTGCACTTATTTCGGGGATCAAGTAATTGATCCTCGATGTCTATTGAAAAACTGCTTTCTATTCCAGATGCCAACCGTGACCACGATTGGGAAAATCAATTCTTTGACGAGCTTTTAAAATCGAAAATCTCATTGATCGATGAAGGCCCACAAGTGGGCCCTGATAAATGGCCTTACCTGATGGTCGAAACCAACGAAAAAGCCGATGAGCCCTTTATTAACGTGGTTCAATGGCTGCACGATAAAGGCATCGGCCTAGTTGTTAATCCCAGAAAAGAATATCCCGATTATGTTTTTCCCTGGGGAATGATTTGGAACTGGAAGGAAACCGGACTTTTTCGCTTGAACCATGCACCTATCATTCAAGGCACTGTTGAAGTGGCTCCAGGCAAAGGATTTCACGCAGGCCCCCCCAATCCAAAGTACTTACCTCATTACGTAAAATCCATGATCAAACAATTTTTTATGGACCAAGGCTTATTGAATGTTAAAATTCTGGTCGTCAGCCAAGACCAAAAACACTACGACTTAGCCTTTTCATTAGAATCATTGGGGAACCCACCCGAATCAGAACGTGCAGGAATCGCTGAAGCCATCTCTTGGTTTTTGCCTGCTCACTATTCTGTTTTGTTGATTAGTGAAAAGGGTCTTCCCCCATTTATCAGCCTGTAATAAAAGAGCCCCTGAAGGCTCTTTTATTATTTCTCCATTTCGCCAACGCTGGGCAAAAGATCCATCAGACATTCGCGCCAGTACTCGGGCGCCTCGTCAGTGTAGTCAACTGCGATGTGGAATCCTTGTTTACCTAAAAACTTTGTTCTTGCTACAACCCCTGAAATTTCTAAGTTCATATCATTTAATCTTAAGTACACACGCTCACCAACAAGGTGATCGATGTTTAAATTATTTCTCAATTTTGTGGCAACTAACTCATCTCGCTCGACGTGAATGAGTAAGCCTGTCGAAGAGGCTTCAATGATTTGGGAATTTCTAGCAAGTTTTGATAAATCCGACATCGAAGAGATATACGACACTTGAACCGGAGTTAGTGATTTGCGAGGCGAAGATCTTTGCTTGCGAGATGCTGACTTGGCAGCTCTGGCTTTTGGCTCTGGTTTCAATTTCATTTCAAGACCTCATCTGGTTTCGTTGCTAGATGATTCATCGGTTTGACCCAGATTAAAGTTTAATTATTTTTAAATACCAATGCCGCCATATGTGTTGAAGACTTTTTTATCCATCCCAACTGGTTCCCATTTGAGAACTGAAACATATCATTCTGAGATGTTTGCCATTGATCAATCTTAGCATCACTCAGAACTTTATAAAGGTGACTACATTTAAAAACAGCTTCCTTTGCTGACCACAAGAGTTGAGGCTCTGGTGCGTCGGCCAGTTCTTTCTCTGAGCACACACGCTCGATGATTTCTTTTTTTAAACGATCCAATCTTTCCACATCAAAACCCACAGGCTTGGTACAAATAACAAACCCTCCAAATTCAGGACAGTGGCTGATCGAGATAAAAAACTTCTCAGTTACAGGTAATTTTTTTAGATCTGTTAAAGTCGGATTCACTTGATCAGGATGGTAAACTTGAAAGTACTTATTTAAAGATCTTCGAAGTTCTGTGCGGTAATCAGGGCTTGAGCTTCCCCAATGAGTTGAGTGATCAATAAAAAAAGTATCATCTGGAAAATGGCTTTTGGCCTGCTTGATAAGATCATCTAGTAAATTCAAATTTCAAACCCCTTAAATTCAAACTTTTCAGGCCACGACACAGCTTTTCCACTGGTAATATTCATCATTCGATCCATCGACACTTGTGCCAGCTTTCTTAAATTTTCATTTAAAATAATTTCAGGCTGCAAAGTTTGTAAAGCATTTTTAATTTTAGTCATATTGTTCATTTTCATGTAGGGGCAGTTGTTGCAATTGCATGTTCCATCAGCAACAGGGGCTTGAATCAGTTCCACATCCGGCCGCGCTTTTTTCATTTGATGAAAAATGCCTTGCTCGGTTGCCACGATAAATTTCTTGGAAGGATTTTTTTCGACTTCTTCTAGAAGCCTGGAAGTCGAGCCCACCACAGTTGCATATTGCAAAACAGCTTCTTCGCACTCGGGGTGAGCAATGACCACAGCATCCGGATGCTTTTGAGTCAGCTCAAAAAGTTTTTTTGCGTTGAACAAAACATGAACCTCACAAGCCCCGTTCCAAAACTGCATGGGCCTTGAGTATTTTTTAGATAAAAATTGACCCAAATGTTGATCGGGACCAAAAAGAATCCTTCTATTTTTTGGGATGGCCTCTAAAATTTGAGCCGCATTACTTGAAGTGATGATCACATCAGAGATCGCTTTCACTTCTGCAGAGGAATTAATATACGTCATGCATAGGGCATCAGAATTTTGTTCACGCCATTTTTTATAAGCTTCAAAAGGCGAGCCCGAAACGAGCGAACATCCCGCGTTCATATCTGGGACTAAAACAGTTTTTGAGGGATTTAAAATTTTCACGCTTTCAGCCATGAAAACAACACCGGCAAGCAAGATCACATCAGCGGTGGATTTTTGGCCCATTTTAGCTAAATAAAAACTATCACCTACGAAGTCTGCCACATCTTGAATGTCACCATCTTCATAGTAGTGAGCCAGGATCACTGCGTTTTTTTCTTTTTTTAAGCTTTGAATTTGGCTAACGATGTCTTGCATAAAACCCTCCGGGTTAAAGCGTCGCTCCACCCTTTAGCACGTTAATAATCGATTTCGAAACACTGTTCAATGACTCGAACACTCCGGAACCTTCATGGGCTTTTGCTTCGAACTCAGGCGCATTGTAGAGGTTAAGAGCTTTGCGAAGTTCAGGCAGTGTGGCCACGTTATCCAGATCCCGTTTGTTGTATTGCAAAATCAGGGGAATTTCGCGGATGTTATAACCCTGTTGATCTAAGTTGGTTTTAAGATTGTTCATGGCCTCGATGTTTTCTTCCATGCGCTCGCGCTGACTGTCAGCTACGAAAATCACGCCATCAAGGCCCTTAAGAATTAATTTTCTAGAAGCATCGTAAACCACTTGGCCCGGTACGGTGTAAAGATGAAATCTGGTTTTAAAACCCCGGATTTCACCAAGCTCGAGTGGCAGGAAATCAAAGAACAAAGTTCTTTCAGTTTCAGTGTTCATGTTCATGAGATTTGATTTTTGATCAGGATGAGATTTTGCGTACACATGCTGAAGATTTGTGGTTTTGCCACCCAGCGAGGGTCCGTAGTAAACAACTTTGCAGTGAATTTCTTTAGCGTTGTAATTAATAAATGACATTTAGACTTCAACCCGATTCTGTAATGCACGACCCATAGTTCGCTCGTCAATGTAGTCGATATCTGATCCGATAGGAACCCCTTGAGCAATTCGGCTGATCCGAACTGAGCGGCCTTGTAAAAGGCGGCTGATATAAAGAACTGTGGTGTCACCCTCTAGATCCGAATCTAAAGCCAAAATCACTTCTTTAATTTCTAAGGAATCAATTCGAGCCACGAGCTCTTTTAGTTTTAACTGATCAGGTCCAATGCCTTCCAAAGGTGACAAAGCCCCATGAAGAACATGATATCTGCCGTTAAAAGCCCGCGAGGATTCGATGCGATCAATATCAGAGGGATCTTCGACTACGCACAAAAGATCATTTCGTCTTTGAGAATCTGTGCAATAGCGGCAAAGTTCAGCATCAGTAAAATTAAAACACTTGGGACAGTCATGAACTTCGGCTTGAACCCGCTCGAGACCTTCTTTGAGGCGCTCGGGGTAATGGTCCCTGTTTTTTAAAATATAGTACGCCAGGCGACCCGCAGTTTTGGGGCCGATGCCTGGAAGCTTTGAAAGCTCATGGACTAATTTTTCAAGAGCAGGAATTTGCAACATACTTAATTAAAACAACCCTGGAACGCCAAGTCCACCCGTTATTTTTTCCATTTCTTCTGAAGAGGTTTTTTTCGCTTTTTGAACAGCATCATTTACAGCCGCTTTGATTAAATCTTGCAGCATTTCGCTGTCGCCAGCCTTCATCACTTCATTGTCAATTTTAATTGAAACAATCATGTGATCCCCATTCACAACAGTGTGAACAGCACCGCCGCCAGAAGTGCCTTCGTAATGACGAAGTGCCAATTCTTCCTGGGCTTTTTTCATTTTAGTTTGCATCTGATTGGCTTGCTTCATCAGCTGAGCCATTCCACCGGGCATTCCACCTTTGCCAAACATGAGATCTCCTTTTTTCTACTTACGATTTTATCGGTTTTACTTCGCCTTGAAAAACTTTCTGAGCCGCTTGGACTGCAGGATGTTTTCGAATTCGTTCTTCAATTTCTTTATCTTCAGCCTCTACTTTTCTTTCAGCCATTTTATTAGCCGATTCGCCTGGTTTTTCTACTTTTTGAGCGGATACAATTTGAAAAGTGTAATTTTCGCCCCAAAGAGAATCAATGAAACTTTGAAGTTTCGCTCGAGTTTCGGGTTCTTTCATGGTGTCGGATAAAAACATATGTTTCGCCGCCACTGAAAATTGAAGTACTTTGTCCTGTTCGCGGATAAACAAAAGATTTTCAATTTTTGCCGTAAACAAGGGGTCCTTGGATCTGACGTGATTCACTAAAGCCAGCCACTTATCTGACGGATTGGCTGCCTTTAAATAGGTTTTTGTGACCGTGACCGTTACCGTTACGGGGGCAGCGGCAGGAGCTGGTTGAGTTGTCGAAGTCTTTCCAGGTGAAGCTGAATTTCCCACCCAGGGGGTCTTATTGCTGATTGAAGTCGGCGCAGAATTTGTGGCGACGGGTGCACTGGCTGCAGACATTTGAGAAATTTGAGTTAAATCCAAAAGCTTCGAGGCTTGAGCCATTCGAAGTAAACCCATTTCTAACACAATTTGAGGATCCGAAGTTTTTGAAACGTCTTGTGCCACCTTCATTGCCATATCAAAAAGAAAATGCAAACTTTCTTCGGTCACTGAAGTGGCCAGTTCTGCTAAAATGGAAATTTCAGACTCAGGGCGGTCGATCATTTCCAGCTCAGATCCCGCCACTTTGACGATCATCAAAGTACGGATGCTTTCTAAAAGTTCTCGAGCGAAAAGTTCAGGGTAAACGCCGGAGAAATTGAGTTTCTTCAAAATTTCGATGGTTTCCTGAGTATTAGAATCAATCAAAGTTTTCAAAGCCCCAAGTAAAAGGCTGCGATCGGTTAAGCCTAAAATTTCAGAAACTTGCGTGGCCTTCAGCGGACCGTTTGAAAAACTGATCACTTGATCAAGTAGTGTTAAAGAATCTCTCATGCTGCCATCACCTTGACGGCCCAGGATCCACAAGGACTCTTCTTCAAAATCTACTTTTTCTTGAGAGCAAATATTTTTTAATTGCTCAACGATAGATCGAGTTGAGATTCGTCTAAAATCAAAGCGCTGACATCGAGATAAAATAGTCTGTGGAATTTTATGAACTTCAGTGGTTGCCATGATGAACACAACATGACTGGGCGGCTCTTCTAATGTTTTTAATAAGGCATTGAACGCCGAGCCTGAAAGCATGTGCACTTCATCGATGATATAAACTTTGTAGCGACCCGTATTAGGCTGATAAGCTACGGTATCACGAAGCTCACGAATCGAATCCACACCATTGTTAGAAGCTCCATCAATTTCAATCACATCTAAAGATCTTGAGCCTGCGATTTCTTCGCAAGAACTACAAATTCCGCACGGAGTAAAGTCTTTAGAATCAGGACATCTCAGAGCTTTTGCTAAAATTCTGGCAGAAGAAGTTTTCCCAGTTCCACGAGGGCCGGTAAAAAGCAAAGCATGGGGAAGGCGATTATTTTTTAAAGAATTTTGTAAAGTTTGAGTGACATGATTTTGCCCCACAAGATCTTGGAAAATTTGAGGTCTAAATTTTCTTGCGATCACTTGATAGGACAGAAAAAGCTCCTCATTTTTAGCAGGAAAAATAAGCGGCCCGCCGCCTTGTCGCAGAAACCTCAAGGTACCGTTGCTTCCTTTCGGACCTAGCGGAATTATTCGAGGCGTTCCCGCAAAGGGCGAGCCACTGGAGGATGTACCCGAAAAGGGTGACAGGTACATTATACGTAACGTCGCGTCACAACCTGACTCGCTCAGGGTTACATTCTGTCAGAACTCACATACAAAAGACTCAATCTTTCAATTGAGGCCTCAGGGCCTGGTTCATAAAAATAGGAGAGTTATTGGAATTCTTTGAGGTTATAAAAAAACGAAGAAGCATCAGAAGATTTACCGATCAGCAAATCCCTGAAAGTGTGATCACACAAGCCTTAGAGGCCGCAGTTTTGGCCCCGAATTCGTCCAATACTCAGACTTGGGATTTTCACTGGGTAAAATCAGCGGATATGAAAGCAAAGCTTGTGAAAATTTGCATGGACCAATCGGCGGCCAGAACTGCAAGTCAGCTAGTGGTTGTTACGGCTGACCCTAAACTTTGGAAGAGATCTCAGCAATCTTTAATCGATTGGGCAGTCAGATCTAAAGCTCCAAATGCAGTGAAAATGTATTATGAAAAATTAGTTCCATTGATGTACCGATGGGGGTTTCTAAATATTTTAGCTCCAATTAAATGTCTCATTTATTTTTCAGTGGGAATTTTTAGGCCCACTCCCAGGGGCCCTGCCAGTCGAAGGGACTCTCAGGAAGTGGCAATAAAATCTGCCGCACTGGCTGCTGAAAACTTTGTGCTTGCGATCACGGCTCAAGGGGCTGCCACTTGCATGATGGAAGGCTTTGATGAAAGTCGTTTAAAAAGATTGTTAAAATTAAAAAGCTCTAACAGGGTTGTCATGGTGATTGGAATCGGATTTGAAGCCGAGCGGGGAACTTGGGGAGAGCGCGAAAGACTTCCCTTTAACGAGGTTGTTCATGTCCATTAAGTTTTATCAACTCAGCATTTGTTCAACTTGCCAAAAAGCTTTGAAGTTTTTGGACAGCAAAAAAATCAAAATACAGAAAATTGAGATCACAGAAACACCGCCTTCTATTTCTGAATTAAAAAAAATGATCAAGCATCTTGAAACTCAAGGTGGTAGCTTTAAAAACCTATTTAACACTTCCGGTATTCAGTACCGTGAACTTCAAATGGCAGACAAACTTAAGAATGGTTTAAGTGAAAAAGAAGCTCTCGAGATTTTGTCTACAAATGGCAAACTGGTGAAGCGACCTTTTGTGTTGTCGGATGATGTGGGAGTTGTAGGATTTAAAGAAGAGCTTTGGAAAAAACTATTCCTTCCATAATTCAACGCAGCTGGATTTGCTGATTTTTCGACCTGCAATCGAGCGATTTTGCAGGTCGACCTATTAACCCAAGGCCTTAGCCAAGTTTGAATTAATTTTTTCCAAGAAAGGTTCCGTGTTCATGTATTTATCTGCAGGGATTTTGTCTCCGTAGATGCAAACAGCTAAATCCTTTGTCATAAAGCCGGCTTCAACGGTTTCTACGCAAACCTTTTCTAAAGTTTGAGCAAAGTGAACAAGCTCTTTGTTGTTGTCTAAATTTCCACGGTGCTCAAGGCCACGGGTCCAAGCAAAAATCGACGCAATCGGGTTTGTTGAAGTGGGTTGACCCTTTTGGTGTTGTCTGTAGTGCCGAGTCACAGTTCCGTGAGCCGCTTCAGATTCCATGGTCTTTCCATCTGGAGTGATCAAAACTGAAGTCATCAAACCTAAAGATCCAAATCCTTGAGCCACTGTATCAGACTGCACGTCACCGTCGTAGTTCTTACAAGCCCAGATAAAATTGCCATTCCATTTCAATGCGGACGCCACCATGTCATCGATCAAGCGATGCTCATAGGTAATTCCAACATCGGCAAACTTACCTTTGAATTCAGTCTGGTAAATTTCTTCAAAGATATCTTTGAAGCGACCATCATATTTTTTCAAAATTGTATTTTTAGATGAAAAATACAAAGGCCATTTTTTAGTCAAAGCCATATTGAAGCAAGATTTTGCAAATCCACGGATACTTTCATCCGTATTGTACATCGCCATGGCGACGCCATCGCCTTTGAAGTTATAAACTTCGTGAGAAATTTTTTCGCCACCTTCTGCAGGCTCGAAAGTAATTGTCAGTTTGCCTTTTCCTTTAGTTACGAAATCAGTGGCCCGGTACTGATCACCGAACGCGTGACGACCGATGCAAATCGGCGCTGTCCAGTTAGGAACAAGCCTGGGTACGTTTTTACAAATGATGGGTTCTCGGAAAACAGTTCCATCTAAAATATTTCGAATGGTGCCGTTGGGCGACTTCCACATTTGTTTCAAGTTAAATTCTTTTACACGGGCTTCATCAGGCGTAATGGTTGCGCACTTTATGCCCACGTTATATTTTTTAATCGCTTCAGCAGCTTCGACTGTGACTTTGTCGTCAGTTTTATCTCGGTATTCCATTCCCAGATCAAAGTATTTAATATCGATATCGAGATAAGGAAGAATGAGCTTAGTTTTAATAAAAGACCAAATGATTCGAGTCATTTCGTCGCCATCAAGTTCAACCACTGGATTTGCCACTTTAATTTTATTCATACTTTTCCTTTTAATTAGTGAAGGTACCTTTTAAAAAAAGCAGACCTTCATATTTGAACTTATAAAGTCGGCTGACTATAGAAATCATTAAGACATTTTTCAAGGGCTTCCGTTTCCTCAGCCCAATAACTATAGGTGTTAAAATGAGGAAATAGTCGAGGAAAGCTGGGATCTGTCCATCGCCTGGCAATCCAGGCTGAATATCCAATCAGCCGAAAAGCGCGCATCAGGGGCACCCATTTCAGTTGTTCTTCGGGGAATTCACGGAGCTCTTCGTAGCCAGTTAAAAATAAATTCACTTCTTGATCAAAAGACTCGTGATCTGAAAACAGCATCCACAAATCTTGAACAGCAGGACCCATCACGTGATCATCAAAATCCACTAAGAAAAAAGTCTGATCTCGTTGCAGAAGATTTCCTTTATGAAGATCCCCATGAATTCTAAAAAATTGTCTTGGGTTAACATTTTCCTGGTACAAACTCAAAAGCTCTTCAGCCGCATTCAAATCCCCATTTCAAACCGTGGGATCAATCCATTTCGATAATTCATCTAAAGCCGGCCATCCGTTGGGGTGATTCACATCAAAACTCAATCTGTACTTTGATTCTTTTCGCTCACCAATATTATGAACCTGAGCCATCAATCTTCCCACCCGCGTCCAATCGGGATCCAAAAGTTCAGTGACTTGTCGGCCTTGAAAAAGGGGGAAGTAGGCCACAAAGATATTTTCAAAATCCATCAAACTTGATTGTGGCTGAGATTTCGTTGGAAGCTGATTCTGAGGCAGCTGGATATTTAACTCGAGTGGTAAATTCACGGACACATCTTCTTCATTGAGTTCTTTTAGAAAAGAATGCTCTTCTAAAATTTGCTCACGACTCCAGCGACCGGGACGATAAAATTTTGCGACCACTGTGGATCTGTCTTCAAGCTTAATTCTGAAAACTCGATTTTCGTAAGAATTCAGCTGCAGAAATTCACCTGTGGGTTGAAAGCCTGCACGCTCTGTGGCCTTCATAACAGCATCGGGATCAAGATGATAAAAATCAAGAGCCATATTTTTGAACCAAATGTCGAGTGGTGATCACCGTGACAATAATACCAAGCCCTGCGCCGAAAATCACATCACTGACAAAATGAGCGATGGTTAAAGCTCGGGTCATGGAAAAGTAAAAAGCAAAAATAAATAAATAGGGCGACGCCTTCGGAAATAAAAACGAGAAAAATGTAGCGGTTGTGAATAAAGTTTGGCTGTGGCCTGAAGGCAAACTCTGAAAGTGATGATGAAAATTGAAAAAATCAAAAACGAAGGGATCATGATCTGGTAATTTGTGGGGACGGGATCTGCCGATGAGAAATTTAAACAAATGGATGACAAGTCCACACGTAGCCAACGAGGCTGCAAAAAAAGCAGCCCGTTTTCGAAATTTCTCAAAACAAAGTCCAATCAGTGCGATTGCAATATAGGGTTCTGCCGCTCCGATCTCGGTGATACTGCGATGAAATTGCCACAATCCGACGCGATCAGGAGATGCAAAATACTGAGCCCATGATTGATCGATGAAAAAAACAGAAAGAACAGCTAGCGTCAAAATGATCAAGAAAAACCGCAAAGTAGTTTGCCAAAAAAGTCTATTTTCCTTGAAAATCCAATCTCTTATCATGTGTAAGTATACTGCTTGATATCTTTTGGTGGGTCAAACCACAAGGGTCAAAGTGGCCTGAATTTCGTTGAATGTTGAAGGCACATGGCTTGCTTCAGTGATCAACGGGGAATCTTTTAATCCATAATGGGGGACAATATGACACTACTCAAATCACTACTCACTTTAAGTTTACTGGCTGCGCCAATTGCTCAAGCACAATATGGTGTGGGCATCGGCATTGGTGAAAATAATTACGGCCCGATCGACGAGCCCGCAAGACCCGGTCGACCTGGCGGACCCGAGCGCCCCGAGCGACCCGGCAGACCCGAGCGTCCAGAATATCCAGGACGTCCCGGTGGAAATCGAGTTCAAAAAACAGCTTACGTCGGCAGATCTGTTCGAAACGAAAATTTACCACTGCGACAACTCGCAGGTCTTGGTCGCGAGTACCGCGGTTACACAATCGACTCAGTTGAGCTTTATTTGCGACCTTCAAGGTATTCAAACGCACGAGTGGCTTTAATGATTGATCGCATAGCACAGGACGAGCGCACAGTGACAATGGAAAACTTTGTTGTTTTAAATCCTCGGGGATTTCAAGAACTTGGTGAAGAAGCAAGATCAGTCCAACTGGCCGTGCGTGGAGAGTTGTTTATCGACCGCGTGGTTGTGATCCTCAGACAAGATTCTTATAACCAGCCAGTGCCTCCGGGATATGGTCGAGATGAAATCGTGCCCATTCAATTACCTGGCTACATTCCACCATCAAGCCGAATTGATTTAACTCCATTTATCGATTCCTTTCGCTACAGAGGTTACACACTTGTGGGTGTCGAGATCACAGCAGCTGCTCGGTTTAACGCAGCCACTTTGGATGTCGTGATCAATAGCTTTTATCAAGGAACTGTTTCTCTGAGCCGCTACCAGACGACTCAAGTGATCTATCCACGACAATTATTCGTGATTGGTCAATCTTTAGGCAACTTACTGCTCGAGCCCCGCGGCGATTCAGCTCTTTATGGTGTTCGTTTAATTTTAAGACGATAATTTAAAATATTTTAGTTGAAGGTCGGGATCAATTGTTGATGGAATGAAGAAGGAAGGAGGTTTTAAATGCAACAGGCTCCAAATGTGACAGAGTATATGGACTACCGAAAGTATTTAGCCGACTTCTACGCCTTTCGCCGTGAACAAACTAAAAAAGATCTCAGACCTTACAACTATCAGATGTTTTCAGCGGCGGCGAATATAAAGTCTCCGCAGTATTTAAGACTGATCATCGATGGAAAAAGAAATCTTTCTGACGACATGATCGGCAAATTTTCAAAAGCTTTACACTTAAATCGTGAACACACAGAAGAATTAAAATCCTTAGTGCATTACACGCAAGCCACGGATCCCTCCGAGCGGAATCGTTTTTTAAAAGACCTGATGGAAAAGCGAGTCAGCCAAAAAATTAAATCCGGCGAGATCGACTCAAAAGCCTTTGAAAAAATCCCAGGCTGGGTTGCATGGATTCTATATTCGATGACGGATGTCAAAGGTGTGAATTTCGAAATTTCACAACTGAAGCAATTGCTGGGTGAAAAAGCCACGCAAGATGAAATCCAAGAAGCCCTCAATAAACTCTTAGAATCGGGACAACTCGTTCGTGACCCTGAAACTCAAGAAATTAAAAAGTCGCGTCCTTTAATGGAAAACGCAGACAACATTCCGGTGGCTCTTGTTCGAAAGCTACAAGCTGAGCTTCAGTATTTAGGCATGGAGTCCCTTTTTCAAGATGATCCCACGGACCGTGAATTTGGAACTGTGACACTTTCAATGACCGAAAAGGAATTTGAAGAAATTAAATTTAAACTTCGTCAGATGCGAAAACAAATGACCAAGGATAATTCCATCGCCAGATCCCAATCTGCGGGCGAGCGAATTTATCAATTAAATATCCAACTTTTCCCTGTGACTAAGAAGTTAGAGCAGGAAAAGGTTAGCACCACCGAAGAAAAGATGAAGACTTTGCTGCAAAGTCTTGTGGAAAAGAAAGAACCCTCTCCCGAACTTTAGTCCTGATCTAGTCACAGAATCTTAAAATTCAGGGTCAAAATGCACCAAAATTGGGGCTAGTATGTGGATAACTCTGTGGAGAGCGTTGATAACTCATCGAAACTTCTGAATTTCGACATGTTACTGTAAGTGAATTTTAATAAGCAGGCGGTGGTGAATAACAAGTCATTCATAATGCACCAGTGGGAACGACAGGTGAGCCATTTTCTTTTTAGGTTTGAAGTTACATATTGTGTTAGGTTAATCGAGCGATAGGTTCTTTGAAAATGTGGGGGTGTCACGGTTTCGACGTGGGAAGTGAAGCAAGGGGAGCATTCCGGAGAGCATGAGGTCTTCGTCAAAAACATGCAAATTGTTAGTTGTAAACAACGACTACGCACTCGCAGCTTAAATGATGCGCGATTTTCCTGAGAGGGATTCCGGCTCTTGAGAATCGTCGATTTGGAATCTCGGTCGCTGATGTTTTCTTCAGGTCAGCGGCTTAAGATGTTTCTGGGGGATAGTTGCTGGTAAGTTTGTACTTGTACTAGCCAGCAGCAAAATTGAACAAGAACTAAGAATGTAGGGCCTTTCTGTGGAGCTCTTGCGGACGCGGGTTCGACTCCCGCCACCTCCACCA
>Ga0114979_10000828_pt1 | contig 20604 bp, 18 predicted proteins | sample S_140625_EF_Meta_FD_87315 | JGI IMG/M metagenome (GOLD analysis project Ga0114979, IMG submission 87315) | Freshwater microbial communities from Lake Simoncouche, Canada to study carbon cycling - S_140625_EF_MetaG | ecosystem: Environmental > Aquatic > Freshwater > Lake | place: Lake...
AGCCAGCCGATCACGGGCGGCAGGACCGCCATCACCACGGTGGCCGCGATCACTGCCGGCACGTAGACGCGCGTGAATCGCTCGGCATAGCGCTGCGTGGTGGACTTCTGGCCCTGCGCCTCCTCCACCATGCGGATCATGCGCGCGACGGTGGAGTCCGCCGCCAGGCGCGTCACCTTCACCTCCACCAGGCCGTCGCCGTTCAGCGTGCCGGCGAACACGTCGTCGCCCGGGCCCTTCTCCACGGGGACGCTCTCGCCGGTGATCGGGCTCTGGTCGATGCTGCTGCTGCCGGCGGCCACCGCGCCGTCCATGGGTACGCGTTCCGCGGGGCGCACGCGCACCACGTCGCCGATGGCAACATCCGCGATCGGCACCTCCGTGAAATCGGCGCCGCGCTTCACCCACGCGGACTTCGGCGTCAGGCGCCCGAGCGAGCGGATCGCCTTGCGCGCCTGGCCCATGGCGTAGTGCTCGAGCCCATGGCCGAGCGAGAAGAGCACCAGCAGCATGGCGCCTTCCGCATACTCGCCGATGGCCGCGGCGCCGAGGGCCGCCACCGCCATCAGGAAGTCGATGTCGAGCCGTCCGCGCCGCAGCGCGTGCACGCCTTCGGCGAACGCGCCCCAGCCCGCCACCACGTACGACACCAGGTAGAGCGAGGCCCATGCCCAGGGGCTTGCTTCCTGGCGCTGGCAGAGCCAGCCCGCGAGCAGCGCCGCGGCCGCCACCGCCGGTTCGATGAGCTCCCGGTGCCGCTGCAGCCACGGGGCGTCGTCCGGCAGGTCGATCGAGGCATCCACGCTCATGAGTACCGGAGAATATCGGTGCTTTCGGATACGATCGGTGAGCCATGAACGCCGAGGAATTCCGATTTCCGCCCCCTGCGCCGAGTGATCTCGGCGACCACGAGGTGCCCCGCGACGGGAACGCGCTCGACGGCGCCCGCGTGGCGCTCCTGGTGACGGGCGGCATTGCCGCGTTCAAGGCGCCGCTCCTGGCGCGCGCACTGCGCCGGCAGGGTGCCGTGGTCACCGCCTTCGCCACCACGGAGGCGCTCCGCTACGTGGCGCGCGAGGCGCTCGAGTGGGCGTGCACGCGCCCGGTGGTGGTGGACCTCTCCGCCGATGCCGAGCATCTCTCCGACTCCGCGCCCTTCGACGTCTACCTGGTGGCACCTGCCACCTACAGCGTGATCGGCAAGTGCGCGCACGGCATCGCCGACACGCCGGTGACGGCGACGCTGGCGAGCGCGATCGGCCGCATGGAGCGCGGGCAGGCCGCGGTGCTCTTCGCGCCCACCATGCACGGCTCGATGCACACCTCGATCCTGGAATCGAACCTGCGCACGCTGCACGCGTGCGGCTGCACCATCGTGCCGCCGCGCGACGAGTACGGCAAGCACAACCTGCCCGACGAGCGAACGCTCGTGGACGCCTGCGCCGCCGCGTTCCGCGCCACGCGCACGACGCGGCCCTCCGCCCGGCGCGACTGACCGACCGACCCGACCCCGATGCACCCCACCATGAACACCTTCCTCGCCGCGGCACTCGCCTCGTCGTCCGTTGCCCTCCACGCACACGCCATGCAGCAGGAGCCGCCGGTGCGGCCGGTTCCGCCGCCGCCGCCGTCCAACAGCCTGGTCTCCGCGCCGGCACCGGGATCCACGGCGGTCTCGCTCCAGCCGCGCACCGAGACCTGGGTGCTGAATTCACCGGTGCCCACGGTCAGTCCCACCTGGGGCTACCGCGCCACCGTGATGGGCGAGCGCGTCTTCGTGGGCGGGCCGGAGCGCGCGGTCTCGCCGGGTGCTTGCGGCCAGCTCTGCATGTGGGAGCGGGTGAACGGCGAATGGAAGGCCGATCCCAATCTCTTCCAGCTGGATCGCGTGGGCACCGGCGCATTCGTCCTGCAGCGCCTCGAGCGCGGCGGCAATTTCATCTTCACGGCGGTCGATCGCCACGCGCCGGGCACCTCGGTCCGCGTGCTCGAGCCCCAGGGCGGGCACGTGGTGGAATCCGCGTCGCTGATCCTCCCCGCCGAGGCGGACCTTCCCTCGTTCGCCTCCTCCTTCGCGAGCGACGGCAACGCGGTGGCCATCGGCAGCGCCGACCTGCGCTTCAACCTCAAGGAGGAGAGCCTGAAGCGCAACCGCGACCCGAAGGTCTTCCTGTATTCGCGCGAGGGCTCGGTGTGGAAGCTCGACGGCTTCGTGAAGACGCCTGCGCAGGCCAACGGCGCGCCGGCGGATGCCATGTGGTTCGGCGCGTCGCTCGACATCGACGGCGACGTGCTGGCCGTCGGTTCGCCGGCAACGCTCCCGCCGCGGCCGAGCGAGGTGCTGCCGCTCTCGGGCTTCGCATCCGTACAGGTGTTCCGCCGCAGCGGCGGGCAGTGGATGCCCGAGGTCACCATCCAGGGCATGCGCTTCACGCAGGACAAGTGCTTCGGCCTCGACCTGGCGGTGGGCGGAGACCTGCTGGCGGTCCGCAGCTTCGATCCCGAGACGCCCGACGCGCTGCCGCACGTGTGGCTCTTCGCACGCACCGGCGGCCAGTGGCAGTTCCGCCAGGAGCTGCTGCCGGCCACGGGCCTGGCAAAGGGGCGCGCCTACGGATTCTCGCTCGGCATCAGCAAGGGCCGCATCGTGGTCGGCGACTCCACGGCGCGCGCCGCCGACGAGACCGGCGAGTCGGTCACGGGCACCGTCTTCGTCTTCGAGGAGAAGGACGGGAAGTTCGTCAACACGCGTCGACTGATGCCCAAGGCCCCGTGCGGACCGCGCAGCTTCGGCAACGACGTCAGCATCGACTGGCCGCTGGTGGCGGTGGGACGACCGAAGAACGAGCGCCTCGGCCTGGAGCCGGGCGGCGCGTACGTGTTCGACCTGTCGAAGTGATGCGGGGCGACTCCGCTCAGGCGGTCTCGCCGCGGCCCCAGTAGCGGACAACCCACGCGCCGGCGGTGGCGCCGCAGAGCAGGCTCATGGCCGTGGCCCACTTGTCCCACGGCAGGGGCTGGTGCCAGGCGGTGAGCTTGACCCACGGGTTCCAGCCGATGGCGAGCGCGGCGAAGATGGCCGCCCAGAGGGCGTTCTTGGCCTTGATGCTCACCAGCGATCCGATGACGAACACGCCGCAGAGGCCGGCCTGCGCCCAGACCACGAAGTTGGCGTCGTTGATGATCCCGGCCCCGCGGAGGAGCAGGTAGATGGCGGCAACCATGACGGCGAGGAGGGCACCCTTGGGCATGCTTGTTCTTTCGGCAGGGGAGGCGCGGGATCGCCAGACTTCGGGTCCGGGGCGTGCCGCGGGCGGGCTTTCGTCCGAATAACGCGCCCCGTACACTGCGGCGCGCATGGACGCGGACCGAGCACGCATCGCCGAGCTTGCAGAATCCGCCCGTCGGCTTCCCGACGCGGAGCGTCGTGCGTTCCTCGATGGCTTCCGCCTCGACACCGCCACGCGGCGCGCGGTGGAGAACGCGCTCTCGGTCGATCCCACGCATGTCTGGAATCCGGGTGGCGACGAGGTGCGCCTCGACACCGCGCCCAAGGGCCCGCGGCCGGACGTCTCGCTGCCTGCAGCCGAGGGCGCCGCGCCGGTGCGCCCAGCCGATGCCGCGCGCGCGCTGGATCCGATGCTCGGCAAGACCTTCGGTGGCGTCGAGATCCAGCGCATCGTCGGTTCCGGCGGCATGGGCCGCGTGTACGTGGGCACCGACGTCGCCAGCGGCAACCGCGTGGCGCTCAAGGTGCTGCTGCGCACGCAGCATGACGAGGCGGTGCGCAAGCGCTTCGACCGCGAGGGACGCCTGCTCGAGAAGCTGCGCCACCCGGGCATCGCGTCGGTGCTGCGCACCGGCATCGAGGCGGACGGCGACGTGGACGTGCCGTACATCGTGATGGAGTACGTGGACGGCGTGCAGAACATCTCCGACCACGTCTTCCGCGAGCGGCTCGGCACGCGCGAGACGGTGCAGGCCTTCCTGCAGGCGTGCGACGCCGTGGGCTTCGCGCATCGCGAGGGCTACGTGCACCGCGACATCAAGCCGCCGAACGTGCTGGTGGACCGGCACGGGCGCGTGAAGGTGATCGATTTCGGCGTGGCGCGCGCCATCACCGTGGACCCCGCGGCAGCCACGGTTCGCACGGAAACCGGGCAGATCGTGGGCACCATGCAGTACATGAGCCCCGAGCAGTTCCTGGCCGATCCGCGCGGGATCGACGCGCGCACCGACGTGTACGCGCTCTGCGCGGTGCTCTACGAGCTCCTCTCCGGCGTGCAGCCGCACGACCTGCGCGGCATGCCGGTGCACGAGGCCGCGCGCACGGTGTGCGAGACCGACGCGGCCGACGTGCGGCAGTGCAACCCGCGCATCGACGAGCGACTGGCGAGCATCGTGGCCGACGGCCTGAGCCGCGAGAAGTCCCATCGCCCCGACGATGCCGGCGCGCTCGCGATGCGACTGCGCGGCTGGCTCTCGAGCAGCGCGCAGGTGCCCGTGGGCACCATCCACCCGGATCACCCGGATCGCGAGTTCGAGCGCATGCAGGGCGTGGAGACCGGGCACACGCGGATCATGGCAGGCGGCGGCGTGGTGCGCGTCGACGACCCTGCCCGGCTCAAGCCGAAGGCGAAGCCTGCGCCGTCGCGCTTCGGCGGGTTCATCGTTGCGCTGCTTGTCCTGGTCTCCGCGGCGGCGATCGCCGTGGCGTTCGACCTGGTGGACGTGCGCGCACTCATCGCCCGCGCTCGCGGGCTGGCGGGTACTGCGCCGGCGGAGGCGCCGGTGTCGACGGAATCAACGGCGAAGGGCGGGGCGCCTGCACCGGCCGCGCTTGCCGAACTGCGCATCGTGAGTGCGCCGAGCGGCGCGCTGGTCACCGTGGACGGCGAGCCGCGCGGCAGGACGCCGGCGGTGGTGCTGCTGCCGGGCGGTGCGGCGCAGCACGCGGTGTCCGTGGCGCTCGACGGCTGGGGCGAGTGGCGCGGGACGTGGAAGTCCTCGGATCCCGCGGTGATCGCCGCGAACCTGGCGCCCCTTGCGGCGAGCGACTCGTTGGTGCGTGTCTTTGCGCTCGATGTCGGCGACCTGCCCCGCGGCACGTCGCTGCGGCTGCGTTCGAAGCTGCGCGCGGAGCCGTCAGGAACGGACGGCGCGCTGCGTTCGGGCACGGTGTGCGTGGAGATCCCGTTCACCCGCGCGCCCGGCGGCACGTGGTCGCCCGCCGACGCGCTGGTGCTCGCGGCGGCCCACGCCGACGGCACCCCCGCGGAGATCGAGTTCGGCGTCACGCGCGGCAAGGGCGAGGTGCGCCCGACGCTCCTGCCCGACGATGCCGGCACGCGCATCCGCGTCCGCGTCCACTGACCGGCTGCTCCGGCCTCAGTGCGGGCGCATGTTCTTCGACATGTTGAAGATCGGGAGGAGCATGGCCGAGGCGATGCCGCCGACCACCGCGCCCATGCCGACGATCATGATCGGTTCCACCAGGCTGGTGGTGCTCTTCACGGCGATGTCGAGGTCGTCCTCGGCCGCGGTGGCCGCGTGCTCGAGCACCTCGGAGAGGCGGCCGGACTTCTCGCCGCTGGCGATCATGGCCACCACGTTGCGCGGGACGAAGTCGAACTCGCGGAAGGTGGGGGCGATCTCCTGGCCCTTGCTGATGCGGTCCTCGAGCGTCTCCCAGAGCTTGGTGTAGTGCACGTTCCCGGTGACGTCGCGGCAGATGCGCACCACGTCCACCAGCGAGACGCCCGCGGCCAGGAGCGTGGCCATGGTGCTCGAGAAGCGCACCAGGTACAGGCAGCGGAACATGTGCCCGAGCACCGGCATGCGGAGCTTGAGCGTGTCGAGCATGATGCGCCCGGTCTCGGTGCGCACGTACCACCACGTGCCGCCGACGATCGCCAGGATCGCGGGGACGTAGATCATCCAGCCGGTGCGGAGGAAGCCGCTCAGCCAGACCAGCGCCTTGGTGGGCGCGGGCAGGCGGTCGCCCTGTGCCTTGAAGAGCGGGGCGAACTTCGGCAGCACGAACACCATGATGACCGTGACGGCGAGCACCGCCACCACCATCATGATGGCCGGGTACATCATGGCACCCTTGATCTGCTTCGCGGTCTTGCGCGCCTTGGAGAGGTCCTTGGCCACACGGGTGAGCATCTCGTCGAGCTTTCCCGACGCTTCCGCGGCCCGCATCAGCGAGACGAGGATGGTGGGGAACACCTGCGGGTACTTGGCGAGCACGGCGCTGAAGTCCTCGCCCTCGCACACGTCCGCCTTGATGAGGCGCACGAATTCCGCGACGTCCTTCTTGGAGGCCTGGTCCGCGAAGGTCTCGAGCGATTCGGCGAGCGGCACGCCGGTGCGCAGCATCACCGCCAGCTGCTGGCAGAAGCTGACCACGTCGTCCTTGCCCATCGCGCGCGAGAGGCGCTTGCGCAGGCGGGCGGGATCCGATTCCTGGCCCACGGCGGCCTCGAGGGCGCCGAGCTCCACGGAGAGGATCGCCAGGCCCTGGCGGCGCAGTTCGCGCACGGCGGATGCATGATCCACCGCCTCGACCACGCCGCGGACCATGTCGCCGCCTTCCGAGCGTCGTGCGCGATAGGTGAACTTGCGGCTTTCGCCGGCACTGTCGATGTTGCGTTCAGCGGCGGCAGGCACCGTAGACCTCCTCGATCGTGGTGTGGCCTTCGAGCACTTTCTGCACGCCGTCGTCCCAGAGGGTCTGGAACTTGCCGTCGCGCAGGACCTCGCGGATCTTCGCCGGCTCGGCGTTCGCGCAGATGGCGTCCACCAGGCGCTCGTCCGGCACCATCAGTTCGTACACGCCAAGGCGACCGGAGAGCCCGGTCTCGTGGCACTTGCGGCAGCCGCTCCCCTTCCAGAGCCTGGTGCAGCCCTGCGCGTACTCGCCCAGCGACATCAGCTGCTGCGCGTCGGGCGCGTACTCGGTCTTGCACTGGCTGCAGACGCGGCGCACCAGGCGCTGCGCAAGCACGCCCTTGAGGCTGGCGGCCACCAGGAAGGGCTCGACGCCCAGGTTCTGGAGGCGGGTGATGCTGCTGGGGGCGTCGTTGGTGTGCAGGGTGCTGAGCACCAGGTGGCCGGTGAGCGCGGCCTGGACGGCGATCTGCGCGGTCTCGCCGTCGCGGATCTCGCCCACCATGATGATGTCGGGGTCCTGGCGGAGCAGGGCGCGGAGCGCGCCCGCGAAGGTGAAGCCCGCCTTCGGGCTGATCTGCGCCTGGTGCACGCCCTCGAGGTTCGCCTCGACCGGGTCCTCGACGGTGGACACGTTGTTCGCCACGGTGTCGAAGGTGCCGAGCGCCGAGTAGAGCGTGGTGGACTTGCCGCTGCCGGTGGGGCCGGTGACGAGCACGATGCCGTACGGCTGGTCGATCACGCCCTGGAAGTCCGCGAGCATCTTCGGGCGGAAGCCGAGCTTCTCGAGGCCGAGCTTCGCGGTGGAGACGTCCACGATACGCATGACGATCTTCTCGCCGAACTTGCCGGGCAGCGTGCTGACGCGCAGGTCGATGGGCTTGCCCTTGACGCGCACGGAGATCTCGCCGTCCTGCGGGATGCGGCGCTCGGAGATGTCCAGGTGGGACATGATCTTGATGCGGCTCGAGATGGCCGCATGCATGCGGTACGGCGGGGTCATCTTGTGGAAGAGCACGCCGTCGATGCGGTAGCGCACGCGCAGGTTGCCCTCGTCGGGCTCGATGTGGATGTCGCTGGCGCCCTCGGCGGCGGCGCTGCAGATGATGAAGTTGACGAGCTTCACCACCGGGCCGACGTCGTCGGCGGCGTCGAAGCCCACCATCTCGTCCACCTGCTTCTCCTGCAGCTGGTAGTCGGCCTCGTTGGTGCCGTCGAAGAGGTCGGCGACCAGTTCCTCGGCCTGCTTGTTGACGTTCTCCGCGGCGCGGGTCGGGTCGCTGAGGAGCTGGTCGATGCGCTCGTCGGGCGAGGCCACGAAGCGCACCTTGAAGCCGGTCTCGCGGGCGACCAGTTCCTCGACGAAGTAGTTCTGCGGGTCGGCGGTGGCCACCACCAGCTCGTTGCCGGCGAGGAACAGCGGGCAGATGCGGTGCTCGCGGCGCAGCGATTCCGGGATCAGCGCCATGGCGCCTTCCTCGAAGATGGCGGCGGGCTCGTCCACGAACTCCACGCCGCGGCTCTTGGCCACGGCGCGCAGCAGGACGGTCTTGTCGACCATGCCGAGCTGCACCAGCACCTCGCCCAGGAGCAGGCGCTGCCCGCCCTTCACCTGCGCGGCGAGCGCCTGGCGGAGCTGGTCGGTGCTGAGCGTGCCGTCCTCCACGAGGATCTGCCCGAGGGGCGGCAGGGTGGCCAGCTCCAGGTTCAGGGGCCGGGTGGCGTGGTCGTCGCGGCGGACACCGTTGTTGCCGTGGCCGTGGTCGTGCGAATGGCTCACTTCTTGCCTCCCTTGGCGCCAGCCGGGGCGGAAGCGCCCTTGGCTGCGATGCGTGCATAGCCGATCTCTGCGCGGCGGCCGCCCTCACGGAGGACGACGCGGCGCTCCTGGATTTCCTCGACCGTGAAGCGGCGGCCCTCGCCGTCGACGAGCTCGTCGCCGACGCCGACGGTCTCCTCGCCGATCACCGCGTACTCGCCGGCGATGATCGCGCGCAGCAGCAGCCCGCTGGGGGCCGGTGCGTTGCCGGTGATGTTCGATGCGGTGCCGCCGGTGCTTCCCTGTGCGGGCGCAGCCTCGGCCACCATGAAGAACGGGCGGAACGGGTCGCGCGCGGGGCGCGTCTCGAGCGTGAGCTCCATGCGCGCGCGCGGGGCGTCGACGATCCGCGGTGCGGCCACGGGTGCCGCGGCGACCACGGCCAACGAGGCAGCGGCCTTGGCCGGCTTGAACACGGCCTTGGTGGCCATGGCACCGATCGACACGGTGGCAACCGCGATGAGCGTGGCGAACTGCTTCGGCTTCACGCCGAGGCGGTCGCAGAGCTGCTGCCAGCGGATGGCGAGGGGAGCGCTCACGGGCGGGCCTCCTGAGCGGGCTTCACCTGGCGGTCGAACCATTCCTCGAAGATCAGGGTGGCGCGCACTGCGGGGTTGCCGAGGGTCGCCTGCTCGGCGGGGCCGCTCAGGACGACGATCTCGATGGCCCGCGGCGTGACCAGCTGGTCAACGGCCTCGGCGGCGTCGATCACGCCGAAGACGCAGTCGAAGGTGCCGGTCATCTCCACGGTGACCTCGCGGCGCATCACGGGGCCGTCGGCGGCGATGCCGTCCACGGGCGCGAGCACGCTGGTGCGGATCGACTGGTCGCGGACGAGGGTGCCGTCGGTGGGGCGGGTGATCGCGGAGAGCAGGTGGTCGCGGTCGGTGCCCTCGGCAAGCGGGCGGCAGCGGTGGTTGCACTCGTCGCGCAGCGAGGAGACGCTCTGCTCCATGAGCTTGAGGTTGTTGCGCTGCGAGATGTTCTCGCCGCTCACGGCTTCCAGGCGCTGCGCCTCGTCCTGCATGCGCAGGGCTCGGACGTAGTTCGGGATCACGAAGAGCGTGGTCACCAGGATCGCGCCGAGCGCGGGGCCGACGGCCCAGACCATCAGGTCGCGGTCGAGCGCCGCACGGATGCGGAAGGGGATGGATCCGAGGGCGTTCATCGCGAAGCCTCCTTCGTGCCGGCGACCACGGCGGTGCCGGGGCGCACATACTTGACGTCGAGCGGCACGCGGCAGGTGACCTTGAATTCCTGGACGTGCGAGCCCGGGACGTCGATCGGCTTGTTCTCGGAGACGGTCACCGCGTCGAAGGGCTTGGTGTTGGCCAGCTTCCGCTCCAGCTCGTAGAGGTCGGCGTTGCCGGACGCATAGCCGCGGATGGTGACTTCCATCCAGCGCGCCGGTGCGGCGGCGGTCTTCGCGGCATCGCCGTGCGTGGCGCCCTTGTCCTTCGCGGCGTCCGCGGCCCTGGAGGCGGCGTCGTCCTTCACTTCCAGGCGGAGCATCGACAGGCTGGTGCGCTCGGGCATCAGGTGGGTGATGGTTGCCACCAGGTCGCTCTGCTCGACGGGCAGCGCCAGGCGGTCGTAGACGGAGAGGTAGCGGTGGAGCTCGCGCTGCTGCTCGGCCAGGCGGTCGACCACGTCATCCACCTTCGCGGCGTTGGTGGTGAGCGCCAGCGAGACCGCACGGCGCGACTCCGCCTCGCGGAAGCGGTTCCAGCTGTGTGCGGCCACGCCGACGACCATGGACCCGAGCAGGCCGAGCAGCAGGGCGCTGCGGCGGCGTGACGCCGCCACCACGCCGCGGCGGCGGAACTCGCTGGGGAGGAAGTCGACGACGAACTCGCTCACGCGGCGGCTCCGTTGGTCGGTGCGGGGACGGGCTTGGGCTCGGGGTCGAGCTGGATGGTGCCGGTGTTCGCCGCGCGTACCGCGGTGCGCATGCCCGCGGCGGTGCGCTGCTGGATGGCGGTGCGGGCCTGCGCGGCCGGTTCCGGGATGCTGCGGACGTTGCGCGCCAGGGACGGCAGCTCGGCGCACGCGGAGCCGATGGCAGCGACCCATTCGTTGCCGTGCATGCAGGCCTCGGGCTCGTCGATCATGCGGATCGGGACGGCGAGCGAGGCGCGCACGCCGCACACGCTTTCCACGGTGGCGGCGGCCTGTGGGTCGGTCGCTGCGGGGCCGGTGATGACGATCTCGCGGGGCCACCAGCCGCCCGCGGTGCGCTCGAAGTGGCGCAGGCAGCGGAGCGACTCCTCGGCCAGCGAGCACCACCGCCAGGCGGTGCCGGCGTCGTCGGCCGATTCGTTCTCGATGGAGATGGCGGCATCGCCCGAGACGATGCGTCCCGTGCTGGTGCGGCGATGCATGGTCATGCCCACCGGTGCCCAGTCGCCGCGGATGGCGCGCAGGAACGAGACCGCGCCGTCGCGGAGCAGGATCAGCGTCGCGACGCGGTTCTCGAGATGGATCATCGCGTAGTCGCGGCTCTCGGCCGGGTCGGCGCACTCGCTGGCACGCTGGCGGGTCACGGCACGCAGCGCCGAGAGCGCAGCGTGCTCGATCCGGAAGGCCAGGGTGTTGTTCGAGGAGAGTGCCGCGGACGCGGTGTCCACCACCTCGCGCGGGAGCACCATCATCAGCACGTCGTTGGAACCGCCGGCGGTGGCGCCGAGGCGGAGGTGGCCGATCACGCTGCGGTCGCCGTCGATGCCGAAGCGGTCGATGGCCTCGTAGCGGACGCTGTCGGCGAGTTCCTTGTCGCTCATCGCCGGCAGGCGGGCGATGTCGGTCTGGAAGAGCTCGGCGGGCAGGGTGGCGGCAACGCGCTGGCCGCCAAAGCCGAGGCCGCGGATGGCGTCGTGGATGCGCGAGGCCAGGACCTGCGAATCGAGCTTGTGTCCGTTGCCCTCGAAGGGCGAGCCCGGGATCTCCGCCGCGGCCGTGCAGCGATACTCGGTGGCCCCGGCAGCAAGCTGCAGGAGACGCACGCTGGAGCGCCCGAAGTCCGCCGCGATGGGCGCCGACGGGCGGTTCCGGGTGATCCAGCTGCTCCGAGATTGCTTTCCGAATCCGAACATCAGTTGCCTCCTGTCCTGGCTATCCATCGGAAAAGAGGCGCCGGCACTTCTGCCGACGCCTCTTGAATTCGCGAAATACCTGCCTGCCTGCCGGTCAGGGCTGCGGGCTGAACTTACGGGTCGTTGCGCTCCAGGTCCAGCCCTTGGCGGAGTCGACCTGGTTGACCAGGTCTTCGGCGGAGCAGTAGCCGTTCGTGACGAGCGGCTGAAGCTGGGTGGCCGAATAAACGCTGCCGTCGGTCAGGGTGATGCTTGCACCGTTCGGCTGGAACTGGTTGAGGCGGGTCACCATGGTGGTGATCTGGCCGCCGCGGGCCGAAGCGGCCTCGGTGTTGGCGTCATCGAGGGCACCGGTCACCGACGGGACCACCAGCGCCGCGAGCACGCCGAGGATGACGACGACGATCAGAATTTCGATGAGCGTGAATCCCTTGCGGAGCTTCGTGGTCTTCTTGTTGTTGTTGCTGTTGCTGTTCGTCATGGTGTCAGCTCCTTGCTGCTTGGGGTAACTCGTCCTGGCATCGCGGTCCGGGGCCGGGCAACTCTGCCCGAATGGTCCGCAGGGTGACTGTCGGAACGAAAGGGGGGGCGCTGCAATCAATGCACCCGCAATTCGGGAGAAATTCCCTCAAACAGGTTCCGGGAACCGCCGAAACGCCTTTGCAGGCCTGATTCCGTATCGGAGAGTCAGGGCGTTCAGAAAGGGATTTGCCGCCATGGAACCGAATGACACGCCAACCACAGCCAAGCCGAAGGAGGGGGGAACGTGGCAGGTCTCGATGCGCCGCCCCTCGCTCCAGCGGGGCGGCTTCACGCTGCTCGAGGCGCTGATCGCCTCGGTCATCGTGGCGATGGTGGCGGCCACGGCATCCATGTCGGTGGCGGTGGGGACCGCGGTGGAGCAGCAGAACCGGCTCTCGGTGCTGGCAATGCAGGCCGCAGAGCTGCAGATGGGCTCGGTGCTCGAGCAGCCGTACGACACCATGTACACGCTTGCGGGCACCGAGGCGCAGGGCGCCATGCTCGGGCCGAAGCGCCCGGGGGCGTCGACGCGCGCGGCGCTGCCGGAAGCCTTCGCCGACCTGGCCCGCACCACCACGGTGACCGCCGAGAACCGGAACTTCACGCAGTACAACAACTACACGGTCACCGGCATGCGCATCGAGGTCACGGTCACCGGACCGGACGGTTCGACGCTCGCACGACTGGTGCGCTTCCGTGGGAAGGATCCGACGTCATGACCATGCGCCGCACCGGCACCCTGCGCGGTGGCTTCACCTTGGTGGAGCTGCTTGTCTCCATCGCCGTCACGGCGATGGTGGCTGCGTCGGTGGCGGCCACCGTGTCCGCGGTGGGCGTCGGCATGCAGGGCCAGGACGACGCGGCACAGGAAGTGGCCCGCCTCGCGCGGGCGCAGGCCCGCATCGCGGACCACCTGTTCCGTGCGCGCATGATCCTCTCGCAGTCCTCCACGGTGGCCACCATGTGGGTGCCGTCGGAGGCGTTCGACGGTTCCGCGAGCAACGCCACCAACTACGACACGATCAACGCCGACGAGCTGCGCTGGTACGTGGTGGACCGGGCCAATCGCATCATCTCGATGCAGAAGGTCACCAGTTCCGCCAACCGCACCGCGTATGTCCTGACCACGGACTGGGCCGCGCTGCGCACCACGCTCGCCGCGTCGGGTTCGCTGACCACCACCACGGTCCTGGAGGGCGTCCTCGACGCGGCGTTCCGATTCACCACGTTCACCCCGTGCAGCGATCGTCGCCTGGTGCTGGAAGTCCAGCTCGACGACGACCACGGCGGCATGTCCTACGAGCTCGGCGGCATCGTCGATTCGCTCCAGAAGCACTCCTCCTGCCAATGACCGGACCGCACGCCCATCATCGCCGGAACCGCGCGCGCCCCGGGCGCCGCGCCTCCGCACGCCCGATGGGGCGGGGCGCGGCACTGATGCTGGCGCTGTTCGCGATGATGGTGGTCGGCACCACCACGCTCTCCTACGTGGCGAGCCGCGACACCTCCACGGCCATCGCGCAGAACGCGCAGCTGGCCGCGGATGCGCGCACGCTGGCGGCGTCCGGCATGGACATCGCCAAGGGCCTGCTGCGCTCGAGCGACACCTCGTGGCGCCGCAACCACGTGGCCGGCAAGCTCCTCAGCAACTACTCGCTCGACGGCGGCACGGTGACCGTCTCGCTGGTGGACATCGTGAAGCGTGCGAACCCGGCGTATGCGGCCGCCGGCAACATCTACCCGGACGACACCACCACCGAGCTGGAGGTGACCGTCAGCAGCACCCGCAGCGGCGCCACCTGGAGCTCGGTGGCGAACATGAGCATTCCCAGCGTGGTGAAGGGGCAATACGCCATCTTCGCCAACAAGATCATGCTGGTGGACGGCACCAGGAACTTCATCGGTCGCTGGCCGAACGCACCCATGAGCTCGCAGAAACTGCGCGTCAACATCGGCACGCAGGCTGACCTGGCCTTCCTCAACGCCACCTTCCCGTGGTTCGGGAGCGGCGTGTGGCTGCAGGGCGGCTGCCAGTTCGAGTCCGAGGTCGCGGGCGCCACCGCGTCGGACCCGGATTCGATGAAGTCCACGTGGATCTACTACCCGTACTCGGCGAGCGGCCTCATCGTGCAGGGCGCCGCGGCCAACAGGGTGGCCGCCAAGCGCATGGATCCGGCGGACTCGATCCGCATGATCAGCCCGCCGGCCTCTCCGACCGCAAGCTCCGGCTTCACCAGCTACACCAACAACTACGTCATCACGGGCGGCAACGTCACCGTGAACCCGTTCCGCGTGAAGGCCACCTTCATCCCGCAGCTCTTCACCAAGAACTTCGAGGTCCGCGGCGGCGCCACGGTGACGCTCAACGCCGGCACGTACGAGGTCTGGGGTTCCTGGGTGCTGCGCGACTGCCGCATCATCATCAATGGCGATGTCCGGTTCGTGGTCAACCCGAACCTGGCGCTCACCGGCCTCGACTGGCAGAACTCCTCCGTGGAGCTCAACGCCAACAGCAACCTCGAGATCTACAACGGCTACTCCATGGACCTGCGCAGCTGCTGGATCGGGCCGCGCTACCAGTACTCCTGCTACAACCCGATCACCCGCGTCACCACGTCCTACGACGGCGATCCGCACAAGAAGAAGTGGTTCAACCAGTTCGTGGCCGACAGCTGCTTCGCCACCGCCCCGAGCTCCCCGCAGTACATGGAGCCGTGGCGCGTGCGCTTCTACCCGATGACGCAGTTCCTCTCGAACTTCTTCCTGTGGGACATCCGCGACACGACGCTGGTTGGGTCGCTGTTCCTTCCCACCAATCCGATCCGCCTCTTCGGCAAGACCGAGGTCTACGGCCGCGTGGCGTCCAACTACCTGCTGGTCTACGACACCGCGAGCTTCTACTACGACCACGCGCTCGACCTCGTCACCGGTCTGACCGAGGGGCGTGCTCCGGCGCGCGGCGGCGACCCGACCACCATGTTCCCGACGCGCATGGTGACCTACGGATTCAATGCGGAGGCGGCCCGATGAACGCCAGGCCGCGCGCATTCACGCTGATCGAGGTGCTCGTCACGGTGACCATCGTGGCGATCCTGGCGGGGCTCTCGGCGGACCTCTTCAGCGGTGGCCGCTTCGAGCGCGTCGATGCGGGCGTGCGGCTCCTGGAGACGGACCTCGGGTACGCACGGAGCCTGGCGCTTTCCTCGCCGGCGGATCCCGTGCTGCTGCGCATCGATGCCGACGGCGGCGGGTACCGCATCGCGAAGGCCAGCGCGCCGAACACCGCGATCACCGGGCCCAACGGACCGTTGCTGATGAAGTTCGGGACCAATCGCGGCGAGTCGGCACCCGGTGTCCTGCTCTCCTCGAGCGGTTCGCGGGACGTGACCTTCGGCCCGTTCGGCGGCGTGATGGACCCCGTGCCCACGCTCACGGTGTCGCTTTCGGACGGCGGCGAGCGGGCGCGCGTGGTTCTCGACCCCTTCACGGGTGATGCAGCGGTTACTTATCAGTCACCTTGATCTTTTGCTGTGGTCAGGCCCCGAAGGGGCCGACATCTAAAGAGACGCCATGTGCCGCGGCGTCGGCGATGTCCTGCCCCTGCGGGCCAACCGGAGCAAACGATGCGAGAGAACGACACCACATTCATTGCGCGATCCAGTCCTGCCCATCGATGGTGGTGCTCGGCGTTCGGCATGTCGCTCTCGCTCGTGGCGTCGGTGAACGCGCAGTCGACGACGCCCGCTTCGTCCGCCGCATCGGCGCCGAGCGCACCCAAGCAATCCTCGCCGCCTGCACCGACCGCGACGGGCGCCTCGTCCGCCGGGGCGAAGCCCGATGCTGCCGCACCCGCTCCCGAGCCCACCGCCGATCCCGGCACCGCGGACCCCGCCGACACCGTGGGCGGCGTCTGGGGCGTGCCCGGCGCCAACGCCGCGCAGGGCGGGGTGTCGACGCCGTTCAGCGGTCCGGGCGGCCGCCCGCCGGCGCCCGACGCAGGTACCGCGCCCGTCGAGCAGAAGCCTGCCAACGAGAAGGGCGATGCCCGCGTGGACGTCACCACGGAGGGGCGCTTCTCCCTGAGCGCGCAGGCGATCGATGTCTCCAAGCTGCTCGAGCTGATCTCCATCAAGGCGCGGCAGAACATCGTTGCCAGCGACAAGGTGAAGGGCCAGGTCACGGTCAACCTCTACGACGTCCCGCTCGAGGATGCGCTCAACGCGGTCCTGAACGTGAACGGCCTCTCCTGGCGCCGCGAGGGCGACTTCATCTACGTCTGGACCAAGGGCGAGATGGACGCGCAGCGCAAGCGCGAGCCGCACGTCTACACGCTGCAGTTCCTCTCCGCCGACGACGCCATCGCCTTCGTGAAGCCCGTCCTCACCGAGGGCGGCAGCGCCGTGGCGCTGGGCAAGGTGGACCCCGGGTACCAGCCCACCCTCGAGAACGGCGGCGCCGACAGCTTCGCGTTCGCCGCGAAGGTGATGATCAACGACTACCCCGAGGTGCTCGAGCGCGTCACCAAGCTGATCGAGGAGCTCGACACGCCGCCCAAGCAGGTGCGCGTGGAAGCCACCATCCTCACCGTGGACCTCACCGACGACACCGCGTTCGGCATGGACATCTCGGTGGTCGGCAACGTCGACTTCGCGAGCGTGACCGCGCCGCTCCTGGCGTTCGACGACATCAAGTCCGGTGCGGTGAAGCCGTCCACGCCGTCGACGGCGAGCGCCGGCTCGCTGTATCCCGTGGCCACCGACGCCCCGGCGCCCACCGCCAAGGTCGGCGTGATGACCAACGACGTGGCCGTGTTCCTGCAGATGCTCGACCAGGTGGTGGACAGCACGGTGCTTGCGCGCCCGACCGTCACCGTCCTCAATCGCCAGCGCGCCCAGGTGCTCATCGGCGAGCGCATCGCGTACCTCTCCACGACGCAGACGCAGACCAGCACCACGCAGGAGGTGAAGTACCTCGACGTCGGCGTGAAGCTGATCTTCCGCCCGTTCGTATCGCCGGACGGCATGGTCCGCCTGGAGCTTGCGCCGCAGGTGAGTTCGGCACGCACCAAGAACATCGACGCGGCCGGCGGCGGCAAGGCCACCGTGCCCGACGAGCTGTCGCAGGAGCTGCGCACCAACGTGCGCGTCAAGAGCGGGCAGACCATCGTCCTGGGCGGCCTCTTCAAGGAGCAGTCGCAGGTCACCAACCGCCAGATCCCCGGCCTGGGCGACCTGGTGCCGGGTGCCTTCAGCGGCGCGTCCGCGCAGATGAAGAAGCAGGAGATCATCTTCCTCATCACCCCGACGGTGGTGGAGGATGCGCAGGACTACAAGGCCGGCGACGTTGCGCTGCAGACGGCCGAGGCCGCCCGCGTGGGCGCGCGCGCGGGGCTGCTCCCCTTCAGCGAGTCGCATCTGGCCGGCAACTACCAGGTGCAGGCGCTCGAGGCGTGGAAGAAGGGCGACCGCTCCACGGCGCTCTACTACGCCGACCAGGCGCTGCGAACGCAGAAGAGCTCGCCGTCCATGATCACGCTCCGCGAGGCCATCCGGACCGACCGCAAGGACCAGTTCCGCACCGAGCTCGACGGCATCGACCTGCTCGATCCGCTGCAGCGCGAGCCGCAGAACGGCATTCCGCTGTCCGACACGTTCAAGTACTCCAAGGGATGGGTGACGCCGCCCAAGCCAGAGGACCTCCAGAAGGACATCCCTGCTCCCGTGGACGACGACTACTCGCCGTTCGATCCGCTTCCGCTGCCCGACCTGGACGCGCCGCCGCTGCCCGGCGAGCGTCGCTCCGGGCCGACCCAGGGCAACAACAAGGAGCCCAACCGATGAACCGAACGATCATCCGCTGCGTCCTCGCAGGTACCGTCGCCGCCGCCACGCTCATGGCGGGCGGATGCGGAGAGACCGCCCATTCGCAGCAGGTCCGCAAGGACGCGCGCGGCCGCTATGACCGCGCCGGTGCGCAGATCGCCTACGACCAGGCGCGCCAGGCGTTCCAGTCCGGCCAGTTCGAGCAGGCGCTCGGGCACGTGGACCGCGCCATCGCGCGGTTCCCGAAGGAGTCGTCCTACCAGCTGCTGCGCGGCCGCATCCTGCACGAGATGACCCGCGTCGACGAGGCGCGCGATGCGTTCGCCGCCGCGTCGGAGCTCGACCCGAAGAAGGCCGAGCCGCATTACTTCATGGGCATCATCCACCAGCGCTGGCACGAGAACGAGAAGGCGCTCGAGGAGTACGCCAAGGCCTCGTCGCTCGAGCCGTCCAAGCTGCACTTCGTGGCAGCCGAGATCGAGATGCTCACGCTGATGGGCAAGCACGACGAGGCGGAGGCGCGGCTCGCGGCGGTTGCGCGCAAGTTCGAGTTCAGCCCCGTGATCGACCGACTCCATGCCGACGTCGCCAAGATGCGCGGCGACCACGAGGGCTGCGCGCAGCGCCTCGAACGCGCCTCGCTGCGCGACACCAAGAGCCCGGAGCTGCTGGAGGAGCTGGCCTTTGCCCGCTACTCGAAGGGCGACTTCAACGGCTCGCTGGCGGTGCTCGATGACCCGATCCTCTCCAACCGCGCGAGCCGGCCGGACCTGGCGCGCCTGCGCGCCCGCGACCTGATCCTGGTGGGTCGTGCTGCCGATGCGCGCGACGTGCTGCTTGCCATCCGTGACGACAACGACCGTGACGGCCGCACCACGCTGCTCCTTGGCCACGCTGCCTGGCGGATCGGCGACTGGGGCCGCGTCCGCGAGTGCGGCGAGCAGCTCACCAAGCTCCATCCCGAGATGGCCGACGGCTACATGTTCCTGGGAGCCAGCGCGCACAACGCCGGCCGCCTGGACGAATCGCTCGCCATGTTCGAGCAGGCCGTGGCCCGCGAGCCGGAGCGTGCCGTTGCCCAGAAGCTGCTCGCGTCCGTCAGCGCGCTGCGCGCCGACCCGGCGCGTCGCACGCCCGACCGCGCCGCGGCGGGTTCCGTACGCAGCGAGGCGCCGTGATGCGCGCCGCGGGCAGGCGTCGATTCCTGCGCCGTGCCGCGGCTGCGGTGGGCATCGCCTCGGTGTCCTTCGCCGCGCTCGCCGCCTACGGGTGGTGGGTCGAACCGGCGATCATCGTGGTGCCGCTCCGGCAGGTGGCGTACCTCTCGAGCGGGGTGGATTCGCTTGCCATCGAGGCCGACGGCCATCGCTGGCCGTACCTGGCCACCGGGCCCGTGGACGGCCCGCCGATCGTGTTCCTGCATGGGTTCGGCACCAGCAAGGATGCCATGATGCAGCTGGCCACCGAGTTCGGCCGCCGCGGCTGGCGCGCCTACGCACCCGATCTTCCGGCATTCGGCGAGCACTCGTACCACGAAGGCCACGTCCACGACGCGGCGTTCTACGTGCACGCCGTCGGTGCCTTCATGGATGCCGTCGGTGCGCCGCACGCCACGGTGGTGGGCACTTCGATGGGCGGTGCACTTGCCTGCGAGCTGGCGATCGAGGACCCGGAACGCGTCGATGCGCTGCTGATGCTCTCGCCCGCAGGCGTGGTGCCGAAGGCCCGCAACGAGTTCATGCGCCACGTGGATGCGGGCGAGAATCCCCTCGACATCGCCTCGGAGGCGGACTTCCTGCGCGTGATGAACTACGTCTTCGTCCGCCCGCCGAAGGTTCCCGCACCGTTCCTCCGCTGGTTCGTCGACGCGGCGCGTGCGCGCCGGCCGCAGACGCTCGAGGTGGTGGAGGCCATGAAGCCGTTCCTCGTCGACGGGCTCGTTGGCCGCATGGGATCGGTGGCCGCACCGACGCTCGTCCTCTACGGATCGCTCGACGCGGTGACGGATCCGTCCATGATGCAGTGCTTCGTGGCGGAGATCCCGGCGGCGCGCACCGCGCTGGTGCCGGACGCGGGGCACGTGGCGTTCAGCGACAACTTCCCGGGCACCGTGCGTGCCATGTGCGAGTTCCTCGACTGGACGGGCCAGGCGCGCGACGGGCGTCCTGCCGCTGCACGCTGAGCGTGCCATCGCGCTCGCCCGTGCGGCGGTCGTCCGGTTCCCCGATGTTTCCTGCGTCAGTCGCCCTGCGCCTGCGTCCGCGCGTTCACCTGTCCGGCGGCGGATTCCGCCGGCGGCGTGGACTCGGTGCGCGGGTTCGGCTGCCATCCGCCTGCGGTGGTGCCCGCAATGCGGTCAAGCCGCGAAGCGAGCGCGGAGTGCCCGGCAGGCTCGGTGACCTTGCCGTCGAGGATGTCCCACTCGGTGACGTTGTCGCCGTAGGCGGCCTTGTTGGCCGCATGGTCCATCTTGAAGCCGATGCTCCCGAGCGCGCACGTGCCGTACACGCCGCCTGCCACGGCCCACACGCTGACCTGGTCCTTCTGCTGCACCGGTTCGCTGGTGCGTCCGTACGCATCGCCGAAGGTTCCCTGTGCCTGCGCCAGGAAGTAGCTGCCGTCGGCCGCGAAACGGTCGATGGCGGCGTCGGAGTTGAAGACGATCACCACGCTGCGG
>Ga0114979_10000829_pt1 | contig 20601 bp, 16 predicted proteins | sample S_140625_EF_Meta_FD_87315 | JGI IMG/M metagenome (GOLD analysis project Ga0114979, IMG submission 87315) | Freshwater microbial communities from Lake Simoncouche, Canada to study carbon cycling - S_140625_EF_MetaG | ecosystem: Environmental > Aquatic > Freshwater > Lake | place: Lake...
CAACGTTTAAGCGAGGCCAGTGATCCGGTCGAATCGCGGCTGCATCACTATCAGGAATTCGTTCATCGACTCGATGATGCCGCCGCTGCCCGACAGGGTGCGCGATGCATGGATTGTGGTATTCCTTTTTGTCAGAATGGTTGTCCTGTTAACAATATTATTCCAGACTGGAATGATTTGGTTTATCGGGGCGATTGGCACCGCGCGATTGAGACACTGCATTCGACTAATAACTTCCCCGAATTTACTGGTCGGATCTGTCCTGCGCCCTGTGAGTCCGCGTGCACGCTGCACATTAACGATGAGGCGGTGGGGATCAAGTCGATCGAACACGCCATTATCGACAAGGCCTGGGAAGAGGGCTGGGTCGTCCCCTTGCCGGCCTCGCAGCCCACCGGGAAGACGGTCGCGGTGGTTGGGTCTGGTCCTGCCGGTCTGGCAGCGGCACAGCAACTCGCCCGCGTTGGCCATGCGGTAACGGTGTTTGAGAAGAACGACCGCATCGGTGGCCTGCTGCGCTATGGGATCCCCGATTTCAAGCTTGAAAAAGTGCAGATTGATCGTCGGGTCGAGCAAATGCGGGCCGAGGGCGTGACCTTTGTGACCGGTGTGCTGGTCAGTGATCAGTCGCCCGATCAGTGGGACGCACCAGTCCCTAACCTCGCCCAAACGCACCGAACGCCCGCGCAGTTGCTTGAGGCTTTCGACGCGGTGGTGTTGGCGGGTGGGGCCGAGCAGCCCCGCGATTTGCCAATTCCGGGGCGCGACTTGGCGGGGGTGCACTTTGCGATGGACTTCCTGCCGCAGCAGAATCGGCGCAATTCCGGCGACGTGGTGTCCGAGCAAATCCTAGCTACGGCTAAACACGTGGTGGTGATCGGCGGTGGCGATACTGGCTCGGACTGTGTTGGGACGAGCAATCGTCAAGGCGCAGCCTCGGTGACGCAGTTCGAACTGATGCCGCAGCCCCCGGAGTCGGAGAATCGCGCCATGACATGGCCGTATTGGCCGACTAAATTGCGCACCTCTTCGTCCCACGACGAAGGCTGCGAACGGGATTGGTCGGTGACGACCAAGTCGTTCAAGGGCGTCAATGGACGGGTAACGGCTCTGGAGTGCGCCCGCGTCGAATGGGTTCAGGACCCGATCAGCCGGCGCCACGTGATGCGCGAGGTCGAGGGTTCGGTCTTCGAAATCCCTGCAGATCTCGTGCTGTTTGCGATGGGCTTTGTTGCTCCGGTTGGCCGTGTTCTTGACGCGTTTGGGGTCGATCAGGACGAGCGCGGTAACGCACGTGCGTCTACCGAAGGCGCCGCGTCGTACGTGACCCGGGTACCTAAGGTTTTCGCAGCCGGCGATATGCGGCGCGGTCAGTCCCTGGTGGTCTGGGCGATCCGCGAGGGGCGGCAGTGCGCGCGTGCTGTGGATCATTTTCTGATGGGTCATTCGACGCTGCCACGTTGATGGACGTGCTTTGATGGGCGCCTTGCCGGTTCGACTCGACAAGTGGCTTTGGGCGGCGCGTTTTTTTAAAACGCGCGCGCTTTCTCAAGAGGCGATCGACCTCGGACAGGTTCTTGTGAATGACGATCGGGTCAAACCCGCCCGAACCGTCCGGCTCGGCGACTCGGTACAGGTTCGGATCGGCGATCTCGTTCGGATCGTGGTCGTGTGTGGACTTTCGGACCAGCGCGGCCCGGCCCCGATTGCCCAGACGCTTTACGAAGAAACCGGTGAGTCGGTGCGCCAGCGCGAGCTTCGGGCCGAGTGGCGCCGGGTGAATCCGGAGCCGGCGCACTCAATTCGGGGCGGCAGGCCAACGAAACGTGATCGACGCGATCTGGCGCGTTTGGACGGGCCGATCGAGCACTGACCCCCGAGCACTGACGGTCGTTCCTTGCAGCGGCATCTTGCAACGGCACATTGCAACAAGAGGGTGCGACTTTCCGGTGGCCGGCACTGGCGCTTGCGCGCTGTGGAAGCCAAGATCGCCCTCCGCGGTTCCTGGACCCGCAACTCTTGGCGATGGAGCCGATGCCCCAAGTCCCGATATTCGATCCCGACGACGATGATTTGCATCGGGCCGATGATTACCTGTTGCGCATTGCGGAGGCCGTCGGTGATGGGGTCTTCTACGTCGATTTCGTCACGGGTAAGGTCGGGCTGTCGCGCCATTGGCCGATGGCGGTGGGTTGGCCACCATCGGTTTCGAAAAACGGGTGGGGTGCACTGCGTCGTTTGATCGATCCGGTGGATCGGCGCGAGTTGCTCCAGACCCTCTTCAAAGCGTGGCGCGCGCGCGATGACCGGGTGTGCCAACTCGAGTTGCGCGTGCGCCGGGAAGACGGGTCCAACGGATGGCTCCAGGTTCGTGCGCTCGCGGTTGAACATCGGGTCGGGAGCTGGCGCCTGGCCGGAATCTTTAGCGACATCAGCGATCACAAGGCGCTCGAGGCCCACTTTGCCGAGCGGCTCGAGGTGAGTGCGGCCTTACTGGCGTCGCAGACTGAGCTCGCGCACGCTGCCCAGTCGGCGCGTGACGAGGCGGAAACCAATGTCCGGTTGCGGGGCAGTTTTCTGGCCAACATGAGTCATGAACTACGCACGCCCATGCACGGACTGATTGGGATGGCGGAGCTCTTGTTGGACTCGCCGCTGAACGAGGAACAGTGCTCGACAGCCACGACCTTGCAGCGTTCGGCGGAGGCGCTGCTGATCATCCTGAACGACATCCTCGATTTTTCCCGGCTTGAGGCTGAAGCGATGGTCTTCGAGCACGCTCATCTCGATCCCGGGGAACTCGTGCGAGGGGTGGGCGATTTACTGCGCGCCCATGCTGCGCGCAAGGGTGTGTCCCTGATTGTCGATTGTGGCCCGCAGGCGCTGCCATTCATGATCGGTGATGGCAATCGGATGCGGCAGATTCTGGTCAACCTGGTCGGTAACGCGATCAAGTTCACCGCGGGCGGCGAGGTCAGACTGCACGGGCGTTGCGTGCCCGACGCGTCGGGCAGTGACTGGCTGGAAGTCGCCGTCATCGATACCGGAATCGGGATTGCGGCGGATGCGCTCGCGGGCCTTTTTGATCCTTTTACGCAGGCCGATGCGTCGATCACGCGCCGCTTTGGTGGCACTGGTTTGGGTTTGGCGATTTCGCGTCGCTTCGCCCGTTGCCTGGGCGGCGATGTGGAGGTGCAAAGTACCCTGGGGGTGGGTTCGAGCTTCACGCTCAGGCTCCCACTCGGTGGCCTGGAGAATGCCCTTGTGGCGGGAGCGCCAGGATTGACAACCGGATCGACCAAAGTGTCGACCAAAGTAGACACCGAGCCCCAAGATCGCCTGGGTGAAATGGCGATTCTGGTGGCCGATGACCATCCAATCAACCGGGAGTTGATTCGTCGGATGCTCGCGGGCTTGGGCCAAACCGCATTTCTTGTCGAAGACGGTGCTGCGGCCTTTGCCGCAGTGCGCGAGCGACGGTTCGATCTGGTGTTGATGGATGTGCAAATGCCCGTGCTCTCGGGGCCCGACGCCACCCGTTTGATCCGTCAGTGGGAAGCCGAGGGTGGGCGGCCGCGCACACGCATTGTGGCTCTCACGGCGAGCGCGATGCCGGGCGACCGGGAGGCGTTTCTGGCAGCCGGAATGGACGCCTACCTCGCCAAGCCGTTTCGGCGCGCGCAACTCGAGGAGGTCTTGCGTCTGGGCGCCCCAACGGCGAACGCCGTGCCAGCCGCCGCAAGTGAGCCAAGCGTGCCAGCCGTCGCTCCCGTCGTGGTCCCAAGCGCCACAGCGCTGCCTTTGTTGGATCGCCTGCGCTTTGACGATGCGTTTGGCGACGCCACAGGACTCCAGCGGGCCGAGGTGATCGAGTTGACGCTCGCCGGGTTGGCGAGCTTCGAGGCCGACCATCAGAACTCACGGGTGTCCCTGCGGTCTCAGTTACACCGACTCGCCAGCGCGGTGGGCATCGTCGGATGCATGCGTTTGTCCTCGCAGGCGCGTGCTCTGGAACGGGCGCTGATCGAGCGGGCCGCGACCGAGGTGTTGCCGTCCTTGAGCGCTGCTCAACTCGAACCGCTGATGAACACGCTGGCTGATACCCGGCTCACGCTGAAATCTCTCCTCACTAAGGTGTCCCCCAATGTCGCTGTACAAGAGACTGCTCGTTGTTGATGATGATCCGACCACGCTGCTGTTGCTTGAGCTAGCGGCTCGGCCCCTTGATCTCGAAGTGACCAAAGCCGGTGACGTAAACCGGGCTGTTGACGCCGTGCGCAGCCAGGCTTACGACTTGGTGGTGCTGGATCATGACCTGAACGGTGTCCCCGGATTCGAGGTGCTGGACTACTTACGTAAGCCCTTGGGCGGCGTTCCGGTGCTCGTCTTCTCGGGTCACGTGACCGACGAGGATCGGGCGCAGTATCGCCGCCGCGGGGTGACGACCATCCTCGAAAAGCCGCTATCTCGCGATGTGTTGGGCTTTGCGATGCGGCGCGCTCTGAAAATTTAGCCTTCCGCTTACCCGCTTACCCGCTTACCCGCTTACCCGCTTACCCGCTTACCCGCTCACTTGCCTCGCTCTGAATCGCGCGCGAGGATCCTCGCCAGATGGACGCCGGTGTGGCTGATCGTGCTCGCGGCGATCTGCTCTGGGGTGCCGGTCGCCAGCAGTCGCCCCCCGCCCGCGCCGCCTTCTGGCCCCAGGTCGATGACCCAATCGGCGGTCTTGATCACATCCAGGTTATGTTCGATGACGAGCAGTGTGTTGCCGTGTTCCGCAAGGCGCTGCAGGACCTGGAGCAGTTGGGCAATGTCGTGAAAATGCAGCCCCGTCGTGGGTTCGTCCAGGACATACAGGGTGCGGCCGGTATCGCGTTTGGATAGTTCCTGGGAGAGCTTGACGCGCTGTGCCTCACCGCCCGACAGCGTGGTCGCGCTTTGCCCGAGGCGCAGGTAACCGAGCCCGACTTCCATCAGGGTATCGAGCTTGCGGGCGATTGAGGGGACGCTTGCGAAAAATCGCTGGGCTTGCTCGACCGTCATCTCGAGTACTTGGGCGATATTCGAGCCTTTCCACTGGACCTCGAGTGTTTCCCGGTTGTAGCGCTTGCCCCCGCATGACTCGCACGGCACATAGACGTCGGGCAGAAAGTGCATTTCCACCCGGATCACGCCGTCGCCTTCGCAGGCTTCGCAGCGGCCGTCTTTGACATTGAAGGAGAATCGCCCTGGGCCATAGCCGCGCTCGCGCGCCAGGTTCGACTCTGCAAAGAGTTCCCGGATCGGTGTGAAGAGTCCCGTGTAGGTGGCAGGGTTTGATCGCGGCGTGCGCCCAATCGGGCTTTGATCAATCGCGATGACTTTGTCAAAGAAATCGAGCCCTTCAATCGAGTCGTGCGGCGCCGGTTCGGTCGCGCTGCCGTGGAGGTGGCGCGAGATTGCGGCCAGAATGGTGTCGTTGATGAGCGTGGATTTACCCGATCCGGACACACCGGTGACGCAGGTCAACAGACCGATCGGGAACGCGACATCGATCCCCTTGAGGTTGTTGCCGCGCGCGCCGTGCACAATGAGCTGGCGCTCTGGGTCGGCCGTTCTGCGGTGTTTAGGTGCGGTGATCCGCAGGGACCGGGCGAGGTAACGTCCCGTGAGCGAAGTGGGATGCCGGGCGACTTCTTCGGGGGTCCCTTGGGCCACGATTTGCCCGCCATGCACGCCCGGTCCGGGTCCGAGGTCGATGACATGGTCACAGGCGCGGATCGTGTCTTCATCGTGTTCGACGACCAGCACCGAATTGCCGAGATCGCGCAGATGGCGCAGCGTCTCAATCAGTCGTTCGTTATCGCGCTGATGCAGGCCGATCGAGGGTTCATCGAGCACATACATGACCCCGGTCAGACCCGAACCAATCTGGCTAGCCAGTCGGATTCGCTGACTTTCGCCGCCCGAAAGGGTCTCGGCTGGGCGGTCGAGGGAAAGGTAATCGAGGCCCACGTTCACAAGAAAGCGCAGTCTTGAGCTGATCTCACGCACGATCCGCTCGCCGACCGTTGCCTTGGATCCGGGCAGGGCCAGCGCCTCAAACCAGGCCAACGCCTGACCGAGCGTCCAGTGCGAGAGCTCGGCGATGGGTTTGTTGGCCACCCGCACAAAACGCGCTTCGACGCGCAGACGCGCGCCCTCGCATTGTGGGCACACTTTGATGTGGCGATACTTGCCCAGCTCTTCACGGACTGTCGCCGAATCAGTCTCTTTCCACCGCCGGTCCAGATTGGGTAAAACGCCCTCGAAGGCGTGGGTGCGGACCGTCGGTTTGGCCCGGTCGCTCAGGTAGGTGAAGGGGATCTCCGTTGTCCCGGAGCCCTCGAGAACAATCTGGCGGACATGGATAGGGAGTGACTCCCAGGGCGCGTCGATCTCGAACTCATAGAACGCCGCCAGGCTTTGCAGCATTTGGAAGAAAAATGCGTTTCGGCGGTCCCAACCTCGAATTGCCCCACTGGCAAGACTCAGTTGGGGGAACTGGACGACGCGGCGCGGGTCGAAAAAGGTCACCTGGCCGAGGCCGTCGCAACCCGGACAGGCGCCCGCGGGGTTATTGAACGAAAACAAGCGGGGTTCCAGCCCAGGTAAGGACCAGCCACACTGCGGGCAAGCAAACCGGTTTGAGAAAGTGACTTCGGCGCTCGAATGGGTCTCGTCTGGCGGATCGAGATCGACAACGACCGCTCGACCTTCGGAGAGGCGCAGCGCGGTCTCGAATGACTCGGCCAACCGCTCCGCTGCTGTTGGACCGGTCTTGAGGCGATCGACCACCACATCAATCGAGTGCCGACGAGTTCGGGCCAGGGTAGGGACCGCATCGAGTTCATGCAAGGTCGGACTTTCCGCACCCTCGGAAGCCACCCGGACGCGGGCGAACCCTTGCGCTCGCAGAGATTCGAATAATTCGAGGTGCTCACCCTTGCGTTGGGTGATGACGGGGGCCAACACCATGAGACGCCGGCCCGGCGGACGTGCCATGACGGCATCCACCATTTGTGAAATCGATTGAGCGGCGAGGGCCTCGGCGGGATGACTGGGGCAGTGAGGGGTTCCAACCCGCGCATAGAGGAGGCGCAAGTAGTCGTGAATTTCGGTCACGGTGCCAACGGTGGAACGTGGATTGTGACTGGCGGCTTTCTGTTCGATTGCAATCGCGGGCGACAAGCCTTCGATCAGATCGACATCGGGTTTTTCCATCAGCTGGAGAAACTGGCGCGCATAGGTCGACAAACTCTCGACGTAGCGGCGCTGGCCTTCGGCATACAGCGTGTCAAAAGCGAGCGAGGACTTCCCGGAACCTGACAGGCCGGTGATCACCACCAGCGCATTGCGCGGTAGATCGAGGGAAATGTTCTTGAGGTTGTGGGTTCGGGCGCCCCGAACGCGGATTTCGGTGGTGGTGGAGGGTGGCCTCAATGCAGACGCTAGGGGTGACGCCAAGGTTGGCGTCAGCTCGGCCTCAGGGGGCGGCGCAATCGGGTGGTTCGGCTTGGGGGTCACATTAGCCATCCGGCGGCATCGGTTCGGGCAACTTGCTACTATAGCTGGGTCGGTCCGGTTAGCCGGATACCCCCCGCCAACAGGTCCAGAATCCTCAGAAATTGGCCGCCCGCCGCGTCGATGTGTCGACTCATTTGACCCACGCGAGCGCGCCCCCAAGCCCACCCACTCAGCCACCCGTCTGATGTCATCGCTCGCCAAGCACTGTATATTTAACCAGAACCCTGGGAGATCCACATGTCATATGCAAAAGTTACCTTGATCGGAAATTTGGGGCGTGACCCCGAAGTGCGCTTCACACCGGACGGCCGGGCGTTGGCCAATACCAGTATTGCGGTGACCCGAAAAACCAAGGCCGGTGAGGAGACCGATTGGTATCGCGTGACCTTCGGCGGGAAACTTGGCGAGATCGCCGGGGAATACCTCAAGAAAGGCCGTCAGGTCTACGTGGAGGGCCGCCTCAAGCTCAATAAGTACAACGATCGCGAAGGGATTGAGCGGCACTCGCTGGACGTCGACGCGACCGAGCTCCAGATGCTTGGCACGCGCGACGGCATGGCACGCGCAGGTGAGGAGGGGGCGCAGGGCGTCGGTTCCGGGCAGCGTGAATCCTCTGTAGGCGCCCGCACGGGCGCCCCTCGGCCAAGCCCTGCCGGATCGGCTGGATCAGGGCCCGCGGCGGGCCGAGGCGTGGATAGTTTCCCGCCCGAGGACGACGATATTCCGTTCTGAGATTTGCGCGCTGGGTCTTGGGTTCAGAGCCTACCGCGCTGACCTCGTCGTGATCGGAGCCACCGATCACGACGATCGAAATGATCCGTTGGCGCGGCGGGTCTTGCTCCTTGCATGATGCGTGGGTCGATTCACGCATCATCCATTCAGGAGTATCCAAATGACCACCCCAACGACCAAAACGACACCAACCACGCCCTCGGTCACGATTGCAAATCTTGAATCCGCATTTGCCGGCGAGTCGATGGCGCACATCAAGTATCGCTATTTCGCCAAGATTGCTCGAGAGGCGGGCGATGAAGAAACCGCTCGCCATTTTGAGGCGACCGCAGATCAGGAAGTGATGCATGCATTTGGGCACCTCGACTTGCTCTATCCAAAAACCAAGTTGACCCCGGCGCGGGCGCTGGAAATCGCCATCGAAGGCGAAACCTACGAGTTCACCACGATGTACCCGACCTTCCGCCATCTCGCGGTCGAAGAAGGGAATCAGGCGGCTGTGGCCGAATTTGACGAGCAGATCGCCGAATCGCGCGAGCACGCCGAGGCATTTCGCGCCATGCTCGAAAAAGCGGCGAAGCGATTCGCGGCACTCGCCAAGGTGGAAGAAAAGCATGCCAATGCCTACCAGCAGGTGCTCGATCGGGTTCGGGCTGTCGCGGCTTAACTGCCGCGATCTTATTGCCGCGGTCTTAAGGCGAACCTTCTTTCCCGCTTTTATCCAGGAAAAATGATGAATACTTATCTTTGCATTGTTTGCGGTTTTGTATATGACGAATCGGCAGGCCGCCCCGAGGACGGGATCCCTGCGGGTACGCTCTGGAGTGCAGTTGCCGAAGACTGGGCCTGCCCCGAATGTGGGGTTGCCAAGTCGGACTTCGAAATGGTGGTGATCTAAGCCATGGGCGCCCCTTTGGTGATTGTCGGGACCGGACTTGCCGGCTGGACGCTTGCACGAGAGTTCCGCAAGCTCGATCCGAACACCCCGATCGTCCTGGTCAGCCGCGACGAGGGGGCGTTCTACTCGAAGCCAATGCTTTCCAATGCGCTGGCCGGAGGGCGTTCGCCGGCCAGTCTGGTGAGCACGCCGGCTGCCGCCGCGGCTGAGGCAATTCAGGCCACGGTCTTGGCCCAACGCGAGGTGGTACGGATCGACACGGTTGCGCGCGCAGTCGTACTGGATGATCGGGTCGTCCCATACCGAGCGTTGGTGCTCGCGTTGGGTGCCGATCCGATTCGGCTGCCATTGCAGGGCGATGCGAGCGATCGGGTCTTTTCGGTCAATGATCTCGTCGACTACGGTCGTTTTCATGCAGCGCTCACCACCGGTGCGCACGTCACCCTGCTGGGTGCTGGGCTCATTGGTTGCGAATTTGCGAACGACCTGGCCATCGCTGGCTATCACGTCGATGTTGTGGATCTCGCACCCCTGCCCCTCGGCCGCTTGGTGCCCGAGCGCGCCGGCCGGGCGATGCAAGTTGCGCTCTCCGCGGCAGGGGTCAGTTTCCATCTGGGCGCCTCCGTCCGGGCGATCCACCGCGATGGCGCGCGGTTGGTGGTCGAATTGGTGGTGGCCGGATCAATGCAGGCCGGATCAATGCAGGCCGAACCGGCTGAGGTCCGACGCCTGTCGACCGATCTCGTCCTGTCCGCGGTGGGCTTGCGGCCCCGGACCGCACTCGCGGCTGCGGCGGGCTTGACTGTCGACGGTGGGATTGTGGTGGATTCGATGCTGCGCACAAACGCGCTCGATGTCTACGCGCTGGGCGATTGTGCTCAGGTCGATGGTCAGGTCTTGCCGTATGTCCTGCCCCTCATGACGGGCGCGCGCGCGCTCGCGAAAACGCTCACGGGGGTGCCGACCGCTGTGGTCTATCCGGTGATGCCGGTCGCGGTTAAAACGCCGGCTCTCCCCTTGAGCGTCGTGCCGGCACCGCAGGGCATCGACGGTGAGTGGAGCTATCTGGAACCCGAGGGTGGCCTCGAGGGCCATTTCAAGGATCGCGAGGGACGTTTGCAGGGGTTTGTATTGGGGGGAGCGGCGACCGCCCGTAGGGCCGCCCTCGTGCGTGCAATGGGGCAGGTGGCCTAGAGCCGCGGTGAAAATCCGGCGGGCGAGCGCTATACTTGAGTGTTTTTCGTTGTAGAAACTATCCTCTCCTCATGCCGATCTACGCCTACCTTTGTGACGCTTGTGGCCACGAGCATGACACCTTGCAAAAGTTGTCCGACCCGGTCTTGACGGTTTGCCCCGCCTGTCATGCTGAACGCTATCGCCGCAAATTAACGGCAGCGGGATTCCAGCTCAAGGGAACGGGTTGGTATGCCACGGATTTTCGCGACAGTGGCGCAAAGAAACCGGCCTCTGATTCGGAAAAAGGCGGCGCCGAGGGGCAGGGTAGTAAGGACGAGGCTTCGAAGGACGGTGCTTCGAAGGACAGTGCATCAGGTGGCGCGGCGGCTGGGAAGGAATCTGCCGGAGCGTCTACTGCCGGAACTTCGGCAGGAACTTCGGCAGGAACTTCGGCAGGAACTTCGGCGGGTTCCGAGGCCGGCGGGTCTAAACCGGCCGCGGGCGCGACGGGTGGGGGCGGTGGATCGGGTTCAGGGAGCTCCACCACCGGAGCCAGCTCAGCGAGCGCGGCTGGTGGGTCGAAAGCGTGAATAAACCGGTGCCAACCCCCATGAACCGACTGCGCAGTTACCTGGTGACCGGGTTGCTGATCTGGGTGCCTCTGGTCATCACCCTCTGGGTCTTGAATCTGATCGTGAGCACACTCGATCAGAGCTTGGCGCTGTTGCCGACCAGTTGGCAGCCCGAGCGCTTCACGGGACTTCGGATTCCAGGGGTTGGTGCCTTGCTCACCATCCTGGCGGTGTTGGTGACCGGCATGTTGACGGCTAACTTTCTTGGCCAGCGTCTGGTTCTGTTCTGGGAGGCGTTACTGGCCAGAATCCCGATTGTGCGCACGATCTATTCCAGCGTTAAGCAGGTCTCGGACACACTGCTATCGGACAGTGGGCAGGCATTTCGGAAGGCTCTTCTGGTCCAGTACCCGCGCGCCGGCTGTTGGACAATTGCCTTTCAGACGGGCGTTCCTGCGCCCGAAGTAGCCCGCCGGGCCGGTGACGGCATGGTGTCGGTTTATGTACCTACAACGCCTAATCCGACTTCGGGTTTTTTCCTGATGATGCCAATGTCGGATGTGATCGAACTCGATATGAGTGTCGATGAAGCGCTCAAGTATGTCGTTTCCATGGGGGTTGTGGCGCCGGGCGTCAAACCTCCTCCGCGGTCGCGCTGACCGCGCGCTTCTTACCTTTTTACCAAGTTGTCTGCCATGAGCGCACCGTCTTTCGGCCGCACCTGCTATGCCGGTGATGTTTCGGCCCAGCATTTGGATCAAACTGTCACGCTGTTTGGCTGGGTCCAGCGTCGGCGCGATCATGGTGGCGTGATCTTTATTGATTTGCGTGATCGCGAAGGCATCGTCCAGGTGGTTTGTGACCCCGATCGCGAGTCGGTATTTGCCACCGCCGAACGGATTCGAAATGAATTTTGCCTGCGCATGACCGGTCGGGTTCGTGGCCGCCCCGAGGGGACGATCAACCCGAACCTCGGCAGTGGCGAGGTCGAGATTCTCTGTCACGAATTGGAGATTCTGAACCCGTCGGTGACGCCACCGTTTCAACTCGATGACGACAATCTGTCCGAAACGACCCGGTTAACCCATCGGGTCCTGGACCTGCGCCGACCGCCGATGCAGCGCAATCTGATCTTGCGCTACCGCGTGGCCATGGAAGTGCGGCGCTACCTGGACGCTCAGGGATTTTTGGACATCGAAACACCGATGCTCACCAAGAGCACGCCGGAGGGAGCTCGCGACTACCTCGTCCCGTCGCGGGTCCACGCCGGGCAGTTTTTTGCGCTCCCGCAGTCCCCGCAACTCTTCAAACAGTTACTGATGGTGGCGGGGTTTGACCGCTACTACCAAATCACCAAATGTTTTCGCGACGAGGATCTGCGAGCGGATCGGCAGCCCGAATTTACTCAGATCGACTGCGAAACTTCGTTTCTGACCGAGCAGCAGATTCGTGATTTGTTTGAGGACATGATCCGACATGTCTTCGAGCAGGCCATTGCGGTGAGCTTACCCAAGCCATTCCCGGTCATGACCTACTCGGAGGCCATTCGCCGTTTTGGGAGTGATAAGCCCGATCTTCGGGTCAAGCTCGAACTCACCGACCTCACCGATGCGTTGGGGGATGTGGAGTTCAAGGTCTTTGCCGACGCGGCCCATCTCAAGGGTGGTCGGGTGGCGGCGCTGCGTGTACCGGGCGGGGCCAAGATCTCACGCAGTGAAATTGATCAGTACGGACAATTCGTCGCGATTTATGGGGCGGCCGGACTGGCCTGGATCAAAGTCAACGAAGTGGCCAAGGGACGCGCCGGCCTGCAGTCGCCGATTGTCAAGAATCTCCATGACGCGGCGATCGCCGCTGTTCTTGAGCGCACCGGTGCGCAGGACGGCGATATTGTCTTTTTTGGGGCTGATCGGGCGAAGGTGGTTGCCGATTCGCTCGGGGCGTTACGCCAGAAAATCGGCCATTCAGAGTTCGGCCGTCAGAACGGACTGCTCGATGCGGCGCCTTGGAAACCGCTCTGGGTGGTTGATTTCCCGATGTTCGAGCATGACGAAGAGGGTCAACGCTGGGTCGCCGTCCACCACCCGTTCACGGCTCCCAAGGACGGTCATGAAGACTTGATGGAAACCGACCCCGGCGCGTGTATCGCCAAGGCTTATGACATGGTCTTGAACGGCTGGGAGATCGGTGGCGGTTCGGTCCGAATTCATCGCGAAGAGGTCCAGAGTAAGGTCTTCCGCGCGCTCAATCTTCAGGCTGAAGAGGCCCGCGCCAAGTTTGGCTTTCTCCTCGATGCGCTGCAATATGGGGCTCCTCCGCATGGTGGGATCGCGTTTGGGTTGGATCGGATCGTCACGATGATGGCGGGTGCCGATTCGATTCGGGACGTGATCGCGTTCCCGAAAACGCAGCGTGCGCAATGTTTGCTCACCCAAGCCCCAAGTCTGGTCGACGAGAAGCAGTTGAGAGAATTGCACATCCGGGTGCGTGCCTCGGACCGCCCTTGAGCGGCAACAAGATCCCGGAGTCCGTGCTGGTCGTGATCTACACGGCACAGCTGGATGTGCTGATTTTGGAGCGAGCCGACCGTCCCGGTTTTTGGCAATCGGTGACTGGCAGTAAGGACGCGGTGGACGAGCCGCTCATGCTCACAGCTCGGCGTGAGTTGGCTGAAGAAACGGGCTTCGAGCCCGATGTGATCGCTGGATCCGTCTTGACCGATTGGCGCGAGCACAATCGTTATGAAATCTATCCGCATTGGCGTCATCGTTATGCGCCCGGGGTCACTCAGAACGTCGAGCATGCGTTTGGTTTCTGTCTGCCCGACATTCAAGTGCCGACGCTGTCGGCGCGCGAGCATCTGGGCTTTCTCTGGTTGCCCTGGCGCGAGGCGGCTCAGCGCTGTTTTTCGATGACCAACGTCGCCGCAATCGAATCCTTGCCTCGCCGCCGATGATCGCCTTCTGAATTCGCGCTAAAACTTGTCACGATCTTTGCCTGGATCATTGCTCCCGCTGCGGGTTGCCACCTACAACATTCACAAGGGCGTGGCGGCGGAGCTGTTTGGATTTCGGCGGGCTGCGACCTTGCATGAGTTGCGCCGACGCTTGCATGAGCTCAAGGCCGACCTGATTTTTTTGCAGGAGGTTCAGGGTCGTCACGACCGTCACGCCCGGCACATCAAGCATTGGCCGAGCGAGAGTCAGGAGGTTTTTCTGTCCCATGGCCCGCAGCTCCGACCGGTGTTCGAGTCCGCTTACGGGCGCAACGCCAATTATCTGCATGGCCATCATGGCAACGCGTTTCTGTCGCGATTTCCGATCTTGCGCCGCGACCATCTCGATGTATCTGACCATGTGCTGGAGCGTCGGGGGGTACTCCATTGCGTGGTCGGGATCGACGGGGTCGAAGTGCATTGTTTTGTGATCCACCTCGGTCTACTTGGGTCGAGCCGAGAGCGTCAGGTCGCCGCATTGATTAGCTGGATTCGTGATGTGGTTCCCACGTCAGGGCCGCTCCTGATCGCGGGCGACTTCAATGACTGGCGACACCGTCTGAGCGACACCCTACGCCAGGCGCTCGACGTTCATGAGTGCTGGTCAACGTCGCAAGCCGGTTCGCGCGCCGCGAGAACCTTCCCCAGTCTCTTTCCCTGGTTGCAGCTTGACCGGATTTATCAGCGCGGATTTGCGGTCGAACAGGTCAAGGTTCTGCAGGGTTCTGCGTGGTCGCGGCTATCTGATCATGCACCGCTGGTGGCCGATCTTCGGCTTCTGGCGGGGGTCCCTTAGCGCGAAGCCCGGGGCCCTCCGAAGCCGATGCGAGATCTGGCTCCTCATTCTTCTCACCCTCCTCATTGGATGACGCCCCTGCGTCCCCGCCTGGTGGCTGGCAATGAAGTCACCCTGCTGCAAAACGGGGCCGAGTATTTTCCGGCGCTTGAGCGCGCGATGCTCGACGCGAAGCACACTGTCTTTCTGGAAACCTATTTGTTCGAGGCCGACCCGAGTGGCTGGCGGATTGCCCGCGCCATGGCTGCGGCGGCTGGCCGGGGGGTTGCTGTTCATCTGATTATTGACGGCTTTGGCTGTGCCGCATTTGATCCGGCGTTAGGCCAGCACCTGCAGGGTGCGGGGGTGCGAATCGAGATTTTTCGTCCCGAGAACCGAGCGCTACTTTGGAGCCGTAAGCGTCTTCGACGGATGCACCGTAAGCTCGCCGTCATCGATGGCGAGATCGCTTTTGTCGGTGGCATCAACGTGATTGACGATCAGATCGATCCGAATCACGGCACGTTGGCAGCACCGCGCGCCGATTTTGCGGTTCAGTTGCGGGGCCCGATCGTTGCCAGTGTGCACTTGGCGGCCTGGCGGCTTTGGTGGCAGCTGACGATGACGAACGTGCCATTTCGGATGCGGATGCGGATGGGGAAGGGCTCGCGACATGGGCCGGAGCGCCGCCGCTCGCCGCTGTCCAGGATGCCGGATCCGCCCGGCCCAGCGCCGGCGGTCGCCGGCCGGCTGAGAGCCATGCTGGTGTTACGCGACAATCTGCGGCTTCGGCACGCGATTGAGCGCGCCTATCTGCGGGCGATTGGGCACGCCCGCCACGACATTTTGATCGCTTGTGCCTATTTTGTGCCAGGGCTGCGCTTTCGGCGTGCGCTGCGGTCGGCCGCCCGTCGCGGGGTCCGGGTGCGCTTGCTGTTGCAGGGACGCGAGGAATACCGGCTGCCGCATTGGGCGCAACAGGCGATGTATCAGGAGTTTCTCAGTGCAGGGATTGAAATTGTCGAGTATCAACCTAGTTTTTTGCACGCCAAGGCGGCAGTGATCGACGACTGGGCAACAGTGGGATCTTCGAATATCGACCCGTTTTCGCTGCTGTTAGCGCGTGAGGCGAACATCGTGGTGATCAACGCGGAGTTTGCTCAGGTCTTGCGCAGTGCGATTGAACGCTTGATTGTGCATGGCGGACGCCCCTTGGTGCCCACGCTGCATGCCCGCCGGGGGCTCGCCGCCCGCTGCTTGCAAGGGCTTGCTTTTGGGCTTTTGCGGGCCATGGTTGCCATTTCGGGTCACGGGGCGGGCGATCGTGTCAGATTTTAAGCACAGTACCTTTAAGCACAGCACCGACTGGACCCTCGTGGGCGTGGATTTCACCAGCGCGCCCTCGCGACGCAAGCCCATCACCGTGGCCCGAGGTGTCCTTGATTCCCCGCTCTCAGCCGGGCCCGGGGGTGCGATCCGCGTCCTTGAGGTGGAGCGCTGCCCGGATTGGGCGGCGTTCGATGGGCAACTGAATCGGCTCGGACCCTGGGTGGGCGCGTTTGATCTCCCCTTTGGGCTGCCGCGCACACTGGTGCAGACCCTGGGTTGGCCTGAAAACTGGCGCGAGATGATTGACCTGTACACCCAGCTTTCACGCGATGAGATTCGGGCGCGCTTTCGGTCCTTTTGTGCCGATCGCCCCGTCGGGCATCGGTTCGCGCACCGGGCCACCGATGGACCTGCCCGATCAAGTCCTTCGATGAAGTGGGTTAACCCGCCGGTGGCGTTCATGCTGCATGCGGGGGTACCGCGCCTCCTGGCCGCGGGCGTGACGCTGCCTGGATTGCAGGCTGGCGACCCGGATCGGATCGCCCTCGAAGCCTACCCGGCGCTGGTCGCACGTGCGTGTGTGGGTAAGCAGTCGTACAAGAGCGATGCCGCTCAGGGGGCGACCGGGCCCCGGCGGGCCGCGCGTGAAGCGATCCTGGCGTCGTTGGAGCGCGGCGCTTACGGTTTTGACGGCCGCCCCGTTATCTTGCCTCTGGGGATGCGCGAGCAACTGGTTGACGAGCCCGGCGCTGATCGGCTCGATGCTGTCCTGGCTTTGGTACTGGCCGCCTGGGCCCTGACCCGCCGGGCGACGAATTGGGGTTTGCCCTCCGACATGGACCCGCTCGAAGGATGGATTGTCGGCGCCTGAGGGGCTCAACCACGGATTGGTTCGCCGTCGATTGGCTGGGCTTGACAGCACGGCAAATTTCGAAAATAGTACGACCGTTCGTATTTTTTCTCATGCTCGATATTAAACAGATAGCGAAAAGTGGCTCAGGATGGGTAGATTGGGCAGATTGGGTAAATTGGGAAAGGGGGAGCAAACCCGTGCCGGCATCGTCGATGCGGCGTTGCAGATTGCTGCGCAACAGGGTCTTGAGGGGCTGACGATCGGCCAGTTGGCCGAGCATCGACAGATGTCCAAAAGCGGGGTATTCGCACATTTCGGATCGCGCGAGGAGTTGCAGATCATGGTCCTCGAAGCCCACGAAGCCCGTTTTATCGCGGACGTTTTGCGGCCATCTCTGGCCCGCCCGCGTGGCTTGGAGCGCCTGGCGGCGATTTTTGAGGCCTGGGTTGCGCGCACCGTCTCCACTGCGCCGCATGGGTGCATTTTTATTTCTGGCGCGGCCGAGTACGACGACCGGTCCGGCCCGGTGCGCGATGTCTTGGTCCGCATGGTGCGCGGCTGGCAGCGTGAACTGGTGCGGGCGGTGTCGCAGGCCATTGAGTCTCATCAGTTGGAGGCATCGACGGACCCCGAGCAAGTGGTGTTTGAGTTGCACGGAATCATTTTGACGCTGCATCACGATGGGCGCTTGTTGCGCTCAAGCGGATCAGCGGAGCGCGCCTATCGGGCCTTCGATCGCTTGATGCGCTCGTTTGCCCCCGAGCAGGTTTTTTGATCCTTTGAAATTTTTTATTTAAATTATTAATTCAGGAATTAACACGATGCCCCAGTACCACGCACCCCTGCGCGACCATCAATTCGTTCTTTTCGAGCTGCTCGATACCGAGGCCCATCTCGCCACGTTGCCCGCGCACGCTTCGACTGATCGTGCTCTGATCGACCAGGTGCTCGAAGAGGGCGGACGCTTTTGTTCGGAAGTCCTCCAGCCGGTTAATCACGCAGGCGATGAAGTGGGTTGCCAACATGATCCGGTGACGGGCGCGGTTAAAACTCCGCCTGGGTTTAAAGAGGCGTGGGATCAATTTCAGGCGGCCGGATGGCCGGCGCTGTCGGCCGATCCAGAATATGGCGGTCAAGGGCTGCCCGCGATCATCGGCTCGACGATGAATGAGATGCTCAATTCGGCGAGTCAATCCTGGGCCATGTATCCGGGGCTCACCATTGGCGCCTACTCCTGCCTCCATGCGCATGGGAGCGCACAGCAAAAGGCCACGTACCTACCCAAGCTGGTTTCGGGCGAGTGGAGCGGGACGATGTGCCTGACCGAACCCCATTGCGGGACTGACCTCGGTCTGTTGCGCACGCGCGCCGAGCCCGCGGTCGATGGCAGCTACCGAATCACGGGTACCAAGATTTTCATCTCTTCGGGTGAGCATGATCTGACCCAGAACATCGTTCATCTCGTGTTGGCGAGACTGCCCGATGCGCCTGCGGGTACCAGGGGAATCTCGCTCTTTGTGGTGCCTAAATTCTTGCCACAAGGCGAAGGCGCCTCCGCCACCGCCGGCCCACGTAACGCCCTGAAGGCCGCCCGTATCGAAGAGAAGATGGGGATTCACGGCAACGCGACTTGCGTCATGGATTTTGATGGCGCAACCGGCTGGTTGGTGGGTGAACCCAATCGCGGCCTCCCCGCGATGTTTGTCATGATGAACGGCGCCCGCCTTGGCGTTGGCATCCAGTCGCTTGGGTTAATGGAAGTGGCTTATCAGAATGCCGTGGCGTATGCGAAAGATCGCGCCCAGGGCCGAAGCCTGACGGGGGTTAAGGCCGCCAATCAGCCTGCCGATCCGATCCTTGTTCATGCCGATGTTCGGCGCATGTTGCTGACCATCCGCGCCTGGACCGAGTCGAGTCGGGCGCTCGCACTGTGGGGCGCACAGTTGCTCGACACCCATCTGTCTCACCCCGACGCCCAAGCACGCCAGGACGCCGACGACGCACTTGCGATCATGACGCCCGTGATCAAGGCGTTCATTACCGATAACGGATTTACCTGCACCAACCTCGCGCTTCAGGTCTTTGGTGGGCATGGCTATATTCGTGAGTGGGGGGTGGAGCAATACGTACGAGATGCCAGAATCAATATGATTTATGAAGGCACTAACAGCATCCAGTCGCTGGATCTGCTTGGTCGCAAAGTGCTTGGTGATCAGGGTGCAAAACTGCGGAAGCTGGGCCAACCGATGCGGGAATTTATCGAGGCCCATGGGCATCGTGAGGACATGGCCGAGTTCGTCAACCCGCTCGCCGATCTCGCCGCAAAGGTCGAGAAGGTGACGATGGAAATTGCCATGAAGGCGATGGGCAATGCCGATGAAGTCGGCGCGGCTTCGGTCGATTATCTGCGTTTGATTGGCCACCTGATGACGGCCACCCTCTGGGCGCGGATGGCCTTGATTGCACTCGATCACGGGGGCGCGAAGCCCGATGGCGAGGCCTTCTATCGCGCCAAGCTCGCGACCGCACGTTTCTACTTTGCCCGTCTGTTGCCCGAAACCGCTGGCTTGTTGGTCAGCGCTCGCGCTGGCGCGGCCTGCCTGATGACACTCGAAGCGGATTTGTTCTGAATGAGCCCTTGCCCTGATCGCTCAACCATGGAAATTTTTGGATGAATGCCATCGATCAACGATTCCTCGTGCGCCGCGTTGCGGTACTCGGTTCAGGCGTCATGGGCGCACAGATTGCGGCCCACCTGACCAATGCTGGCGTCGACACCGTGCTGTTTGATTTGCCGACTCAACCTGGGACCCAATCGTCGAACCAAACCCCTCCGCCCTCGAGTCGCGCCATCGCCGAGCGCGCGATCGCCGGCTTGCGCAAACTCAGTCCGGCACCTCTGGGGTTGGCCGGATTGGCCGATGCGATCCAGCCCGCCGATTATGAACACGACCTCGCGCTCCTCGGCGAATGTGATCTGATCATCGAGGCGATCGCTGAACGTCTGGACTGGAAGCACGATCTTTATCGACGCATTGCACCGATGGTCGCGCCGCACGCGGTGCTGGCGTCGAACACCTCGGGGTTGTCGATTGGCTCGTTGGCCCAGGCACTTCCAGAGGATCTGAAGGCGCGTTTTTGCGGGGTGCATTTCTTTAATCCGCCGCGCTACATGCATCTGGCCGAGTTGATCCCGATCGCGCAGACGCGTGCCGATGTGCTCGATCGTCTCGAGGGCTTTCTCACGTCCACCCTGGGCAAGGGGGTGGTTCGCACCAAGGACACGCCGAACTTCATTGCCAACCGGATCGGGGTCTTTGGCATGGTCGCGGTGATGATCGAGGCCGAGCGGCACGGTTTGACCATGGATGTGGTCGATGACTTGACCGGGGCACGCCTGGGGCGTGCCAAGAGCGGCACTTACCGGACCGCCGATGTGGTCGGTCTGGACACCCTGAGTCACGTCATTCGGACCATGGACGACCAACTCCCTGACGATCCGTTTCATGCGCTCTATGCGCAGCCCGCCTTGTTGCAGGCGCTGCTTGCCGCGGGGGCGCTCGGTCAGAAGAGTGACGCCGGCTTTTATCGTCGGGAAGGCAAAGCCATCCTGCGGATCGATTCCGAAAAGGCACTTGCCGTGGCGGCCGCAGCAAGAGCGCGCGGGACGCCGATTGACCGATCCGAATGGGCAACGGCCTACGTGCCTGCGGGGGCCAAAGC
>Ga0114979_10000831_pt1 | contig 20586 bp, 23 predicted proteins | sample S_140625_EF_Meta_FD_87315 | JGI IMG/M metagenome (GOLD analysis project Ga0114979, IMG submission 87315) | Freshwater microbial communities from Lake Simoncouche, Canada to study carbon cycling - S_140625_EF_MetaG | ecosystem: Environmental > Aquatic > Freshwater > Lake | place: Lake...
CGCCTGTTTTTGTATAGAAAGCCGGAATACCACACCCACCAGCGCGTAATTTTTCAGCTAAGGTACCCTGTGGAGTGAACTCTAACTCCAGCTCACCTGCAAGATATTGACGCTCAAATTCTTTATTTTCACCCACATAAGATGCAACCATTTTCTTAACTTGACGTGAATTCAACAAAATACCCAAGCCGAAAGCATCAACACCAGCGTTATTAGATACTGCTGTCAAATTTTGAGCTCCTAGCTCTTTAACTGCCTCAATTAAAGCTTCTGGAATACCGCATAGACCAAAACCACCAACGCCGAGTTTTTGTCCGTCTTTTAAGATATCCCTTAAGGCATCTGCTGCCGATGGGTAGATTTTATTCATAACATTTGTCCTAATATTGCCAAAATGGGTAAAAAAGTAATCATAACGCCTCAGCCCTGACAACCTAGACAGACTCAGCACTCAATTGATTTTTAGCTATTGGAACTAAACTAACGATGTTAAAAAGGCTATTTTTCGGAAAAATTGGAGTAATTGAATGAATTCTGCCCAGCTGTTAGAGCAATTTGGACCCAGGGAATCGATGGACTATGACTTAGTCATTGTTGGTGGCGGCCCTGCTGGTCTATCAGCTGCGATTAGAGCCAAACAGCTCGCCACAGAAAGTAGCAAAGAAATCAGTGTCTGCGTCCTTGAAAAGGGCTCAGAAATTGGCGCTCATATTTTGTCTGGAGCCGTCATGGATCCCAGGGCGCTAACAGAGCTATTGCCAAACTGGAAAGAATTAGGCGCCCCGCTTGATACACCGGTTACTCAAGACCAATTTTTATTCTTAACTGCAGATCATTCTTTTCAAGTCCCTAATTGGATGTTGCCGCATTGCTTTAAAAATGAGGGTAACTTTATTGTGAGCTTGGCCAATGTGACTCGTTGGCTTGGACAACAAGCTGAGAGTTTGGGTGTAGAAATTTTTCCTGGCTTTCCTGCAGCAGAAATTTTGTATAACGAACAAGGCGCTGTGAGCGGTGTCATTACTGGTTCAATGGGTATCGATAAGGAAGGTGAGCCAACTGACCAATTTCAACTCGGCATGGAATTACGCGCTAAATACACTCTCTTTGCCGAAGGATCGCGTGGCCATCTAGGCAAACAACTGATTTCACGTTTTGCCTTAGATAAAGATGCTGATCCACAAAGCTATGGGATTGGCATTAAAGAGCTTTGGGAGGTTGAGCCGTCTAAGAGTAAGCCTGGCTTAGTTGTTCATACAGCGGGTTGGCCACTGGAAAATGATACCTATGGCGGCTCATTCCTCTATCACCTTGGTGATAACAAGGTGGCGGTTGGTCTCGTTGTCGGCCTTTCTTATAAGAATCCCTACCTATCCCCCTTTGAAGAATTTCAACGCTACAAATTGCATCCAAAGATTCGCAATACTTTTGAGGGTGGAAAACGTATTGCTTATGGCGCAAGAGCCCTCACAGCAGGTGGCTTAAATAGCTTACCTAAAACCGTCTTCCCTGGCGGCGCATTAATAGGATGTGATGCAGGCTTTTTAAATGCATCCCGCATTAAAGGTAGTCATGCCGCCATCAAAACTGGCATGCTTGCTGCAGAAGCAGCAGTAGCTGCGATTAATGAGAACCGGTCCGCTGACGTACTAGCTACCTACCCTACTGCTTTTCAAAATAGCTGGCTACATACAGAACTCAATCAAGCTCGTAACTTTAAGCCTTGGATGTCCAAAGGGCTGTACCTTGGCACCCTGATGGTTGGCTTAGAACAAAAAGTCTTGGGTGGCAAGATGCCATGGACTATCCATTTAAAACATGCTGATCATGAATGTTTAGAACCTGCCTCACAACACAAACCTTTTGATTACCCAAAACCAGATGGCAAGATCACGTTTGATCGCCTCTCATCTGTTTTTATTTCTAATACAAACCATGCTGAGAACCAGCCGGTGCATTTAACCCTAAAGGACTCTTCAGTTCCAGTTGATCTTAATCTCAAAACTTATGCAGGCCCTGAACAGCGTTACTGTCCTGCAGGCGTTTATGAGTATATAGAGGTAGATGGTAAACCACGTTTACAGATTAATGCTCAGAACTGTGTACATTGCAAGACCTGTGATATCAAAGATCCGAGTCAAAATATTATTTGGATCACGCCCGAAGGTGGTGGTGGACCCAACTATGCTTCCATGTAATGCCTCTGAACGCCCTAGCATCTTTACTGGGATTTTCTGCTTCTGCAGGGTTCAAGATTTCCGTTTATATTTGATCGTATGATGATCCTCCACACCATGCTTAGAGTCGGCGATTTGAATCGCTCGATTGATTTTTATACCAAAGTTCTGGGTATGAATTTACTACGCACTACTGAACGTCCCACGCAGAAATACTCCTTAGCCTTTGTTGCTTACGGCAAAGGTAATGCAGATGGTCAATCTGAAATCGAACTTACTTATAACCATGGGGTCTCTGCTTACGACTTAGGGACTGCTTATGGGCATATTGCTATTGGTGTGCCAGATGCTTACGCTGCTTGTGAGAAGATTAAAGCTGCAGGCGGTAATGTCACTCGCGAAGCTGGGCCAGTCCAAGGTGGCGATACTGTTATTGCTTTTGTTACTGATCCTGATGGCTACAAAATCGAACTCATACAGCGTTAATGCACTGTGAGTGATGAGCATTTCCATCTAGAAATTATTGAAAAGCTTTCCGAAGTATCTGCTGCTGACTGGAATGCCCTACTCTCACCAGAGGCTAGTCCATTTCTAAGACATGAATTCTTAAGTACTCTCGAAGAAACGGCTTGCGTTGGCAGTAAAACAGGCTGGCAAATTGCGCACCTTGCCTTATATCGATCTAAAAAACTGATTGGGGCAATGCCTCTTTACTTAAAGCTCCACTCTTATGGAGAATTTGTCTTTGATTGGTCTTGGGCACAAGCTTATGAACAGCAAGGAATGCAGTACTACCCAAAAGCACTTTGTGCTGTTCCATTTACCCCAGTTCAAGGTTCTAGAATCTTATTTGATCCTTTAGAAAATAAGAGTCAAGTCCAGGAACAACTCATAGCCGGTCTTAAAACATTGGTTTTGCAAAACAAGCTTTCATCCGCTCATATATTGTTTCCATTAGGCGAGCAAACCCAAGCAATGGTGGATCAGGGCTTCATGTTGCGAGATTCAGTGCAGTTTCATTGGCACAACCATCAATTTGTCAATTTTGAACAGTTTTTATCCACTCTGACGATGAAGCGCCGCAAAAATATCCGTCAAGAACGAGAAAAGGTTAACAGAGAGGGAATAACTTTTAGGCATATACCTGGTCAATCGGCTACCGATCAAGACTGGGAGTTTTTTTATCAGTGTTATGCAAACACTTATATGGAGCACCACTCTAGCCCCTACTTGAATCAGGATTTTTTTAAACTACTTTGTAGTCGTATGCCAGAAAACCTCCATTTGATCCTTGCCCAACGGGGGACCTCACCGATAGCAGCATCACTGCTTTTTGTAGATGCCACCTCTTCTACCGCCTATGGAAGATACTGGGGTGCGCTTGAACATATTCCCTGTCTTCACTTTGAGACAGCGTATTACCAAGCAATTGAATATTGTATTGAACAGAAAATAGAGACCTTTGAAGGAGGCGCTCAAGGCGAACATAAAATGGCTCGAGGATTTTTACCGACAACCATTCAGTCAGCGCATTTCATTGTTGATCCTCAATTTTCTAAGGCGGTTAAGCATTTTTTAGAACGAGAGCAACTGGGAATCGGTGCATATGTCGATGAGCTTGGAGAGCACAGTCCTATGAAATCAGATAAAGTACAAATATGAATTCTGGAAACGATAAACCCAATACTCTAGATGGCTCTCATTCTCTTTCTACGGGAGATGATGAGTCCGACTCTCCTTGTATTGGTGTCTGCACCACCCTCTATGACGAAATCTGCCAAGGCTGCGGTCGCACCTTGCATGAAGTCAGTAATTGGGTTTTTCTCTCAGATGAAGAGAAGGCTACAGTTTGGAAACGCATCCGCACAGAAGGCAGTGCGCAGCGCTTTCAAAGACAAGCTCAAGAAGACAAGCCAGCCTAACTGATTACTTAGCCTGTTAATGCTTGGCTACGTAAATACTCTTCATAGGTGCCTGAGTAATCAATCACCGTGCCATCCATCTTCACCTCTAAGATGCGATTGGCTAGTGCCGATACAAATTCGCGATCATGAGATACAAATAACAAGGTCCCCTCGAATTTCTCTAGGGCAATCTGTAAACTTTCAATCGATTCCATGTCCATATGGTTAGTTGGCTCATCCATGGCGAGAACGTTATATTTTTGGAGCATCAATTTGCCCCAAATCATTCTGCCCTTTTCACCGCCAGATAGAACTTTGACAGATTTACCAATGTCATCACCAGAGAACAATAAGCGGCCTAAGGTGCCTCGAATGGATTGATCGTCATCGCCAGTATTACGCCACCAATTCATCCAGTCCATGAGCAATTCGTCTTTGGCAAACATCTCGGTGTTGTCTTGAGGCATGACGCCAACCTTCGCATTCTCAGCCCACTTCACATCACCGCTATCCACGGCAATACCATCAAAACGTTTACTCAGAATAGAATTTAGTAACGTTGTTTTACCAGCACCGTTCTGACCAATGATGGCAATCTTTTCACCGGCACGAACACCCAGCTTGAAGTTTTTAAAAATAGTACGGTCATAGGTTTTAGTTAGTCCATTGCACTCTACTGCCATGTTGTGCAACTTTTTCTCAGTCTCAAAACGGATAAATGGATTTTGACGTGATGAAGGCTTCACTTCTACTATCTCAATTTTTTCTAATTGACGTTGGCGTGATGTGGCTTGGCGTGCTTTAGAAGCATTCGCAGAAAATCGGGCCACGAAAGCCTGTAATTCAGCAATTTTTTCTTTAGCTTTTACATTGGAACTGAGCTGTTGTGTTCTCGCTTGTACAGAAGCAAGCATGTAGGAGTCATAGTTTCCTGGGTATACCTTGAGAGTACCAAAATCCATATCGGCCATATGCGTACAGACTTCATTAAGGAAATGACGATCATGTGAAATGATGACGATGGTGCTTTTAATATCATTCAGAATATCTTCAAGCCAATGAATGGAGTGAATATCCAAGTTATTGGTTGGCTCATCGAGTAACAAGACATCTGGATCAGAAAACAATGCTTGTGCAAGTAATACACGCAATTTCCAACCCGGGGCTACGTTACTCATTGGACCATTGTGCTGCTCGATTGGAATACCAATTCCCAACAATAACTCACCTGCTTTTGCTTCGGCGGTATAGCCACCGTACTCGGCATACTTGCCCTCAAGTTCAGCGGCCTTCATGTAGTCTTCATCAGTCGCATCAGGGTTAGCGTATATGGCATCGCGTTCGGCAGCAGCCTTCCACATCTCTTCGTGACCCATCATCACGACATCGAGAACACGAACTTCTTCATATGCAAACTGATCTTGGCGTAATTTACCCAAGCGAACTCCAGGATCTAAACTGACGTTACCGCTAGTTGGCTCCAGTTCACCGCCTAGAATCTTCATGAAGGTTGATTTACCGCAACCGTTTGCGCCGATCAGGCCATAGCGATTACCGCCGCCAAACTTCACGGAAATGTTTTCAAACAGGGGTTTTGCCCCAAACTGCATAGTGATATTAGATGCGGACAACACGGATAGTTTCTAGCTTTCTGAAATTCAATTCAACAAATACCCTCATCATTGAGGGCAAAGACCATTATTTTAACGGTTTAGGAACCGGCAGGTCTAAATTAAACTTTGACCCGAAATGGGGTGAAATTGGTATGGACATCATAGTAATCCTGACTTTCCTTACGCTTTAAGAATCCCACTACCCAATAAGTCAGTGGTGTTGCCAAAATCTCCCATGCGGTTTTGAGCACATATTGCGCCAAGGCCACCATAAGGACCTCCTGAATCGGCCACAGCCCATAGAAAGCAAGCATATAAAACAAAGAGGAATCAATCAGCTCCCCAACTGCAGTCGAACCAATGGTTCTCATCCATAGGTGGCGACCTTCGCTCCAAATTTTCATTTTTGCTAGTACATAGCTATTAGCAAAACTACCACACCAAAAGGCTATCATCGATGCCAAAGCGATCCGCCAAGAATTTCCAAAGACGGTCTCTAGCCCTTGCTGATAGTTGGCCATATAGGTGCCTGGAGCCACCGGTAAAGCAATCACAATTTGCGCCATCACTGCAGCAAATGCTAAAGCAGCAAATCCTGCCCATACTGCCCTGCGGTCGTAAGCATAGCCATAGACTTCCGTCAAAATATCCCCAAAGAAATAGGCAATTGGGAAAAATAAGATGCCAGCACCGAAGACCGTTGTGCCTAGATAGGGCAAATCCACTACAGCCGCTTTTCCTGCTCCAATAAAGTTAGAACAAAGCAAAACAACTACGAAGGCGGCCAAAATAAGGTCGTAATAGCGATGGTGGCGTCTCGGTGCGTCCATATGCTCAGAAAAATGGATAATAGAAACAAGAATATCTGCATTCCTGGAAATTCGCAGGAAGCTAACCAACACAAACTAGAGGATAACTAAGCCCAATGAGTAAAGCACGTTTTCAGTGGGAAGACCCACTTTTACTTGATACCCAATTGACTGAAGATGAGCGCATGGTGCGCGATGCCGCAGCTGAGTATGCCCAGGGGCGCCTGATGCCCCGTATTCATGATGCCTATCGCAATGAGACAACAGACCCTGGCATCTTTCGTGAGATGGGTGAACTGGGCCTTCTAGGCATTACTATTCCCGAGCAATACGGCGGCGCTAATCTGAATTATGTTTCCTATGGCTTGATTGCCAGAGAAATTGAACGGGTGGATTCAGGTTACCGCTCGATGATGAGCGTGCAGTCTTCCCTAGTGATGGTGCCCATCAACGAATTTGGTAGCGAAGCCCAGAAACAAAAATATTTACCAAAGTTGGCAACTGGAGAATGGATTGGCTGTTTTGGATTAACCGAGCCCAACTATGGATCCGATGCTGGCGGTATGATCACGCGTGCTAAAAAAGTACCTGGCGGCTTTTCTTTAACAGGTTCAAAGATGTGGATTTCTAACTCTCCCATTGCTGATGTCTTTGTAGTGTGGGCAAAAAATGATGAAGGTGTGATCCGCGGCTACATCCTTGAAAAAGGCATGAAAGGCTTAAGTGCCCCTAAGATTAGCGGAAAGATGGGTTTACGTGCCTCTATTACTGGTGAAATCGTGATGGATGAAGTATTTGTGCCAGATGAAAATGAATTCCCAGAAGTCACTGGCCTTAAGGGCCCCTTCACTTGCCTTAATTCTGCTCGCTATGGAATCTCTTGGGGCTCACTTGGTGCCGCAGAATGGTGTTGGCATGCAGCACGTCAATACACCATGGATCGTAAACAGTTTGGTAGGCCCTTGGCAGCTAACCAGCTGATTCAGAAAAAATTAGCAGACATGCAAACAGAAATTACTCTAGCGCTCCAAGGATGTCTTCGTTTGGGACGTATGAAAGATGAGGGCATTGCTGCCCCAGAAATTACTTCCATCATGAAACGCAACTCCTGCGGAAAATCTTTGGAGATTGCTCGTATGGCGCGTGATATGCACGGTGGTAACGGCATCTCGGATGAGTATGGCGTTGTACGTCACATGCTGAACTTAGAGGTAGTCAATACCTATGAGGGCACCCATGATATTCATGCCTTAATTTTGGGTCGTGCGCAAACCGGTATTCAAGCGTTTAGCTAATGAATCAATGAGATTTAAGCTTTTCTATGATGGCCTTTGCTGATTTAGCAAAGGCCTGATCATTATCACTCTCTAGTTCTACATATTTTTCTCGATCATAGTTCGGAAAGTTTCGAACGATGGATGAAAAATAGGACGGGTCATAATGCTTGACTAGCAGCTCTTCTACTAAATTTGGAAAATCTCCTGAGTCAATCGCATCATTCCACTTTGCAATTTGGACTTTTCCATAATGCGCGGTGAGCAAAGCCAATTTTTGCTTGAAATAATTGGTATCCGTTAAAAAATGATGATATTCCCGCATTGACCAAGATACCCTTGTAGCTGGACTGGATCGCAATTCAATGCAAACCCCTTTGCGAATTTTTTCCATCAATTCATCGGGGATATGTAAGCCACCCACCTTCTTACTCTCTGATTCTACAAAGACAGGCTTTGATGAATCTAGCTTGCGCAGCGCATTCCACAAAGCAGTTTCGAAAGCCTTTTGTGAGGGTTGTTCGATATTGGGCTCATTGCCTAACACCGAGCCTCGATGAATTGCTAGAGCTTCTAAATCGAGTACCTGGGCCCCCAAGGCTTTGAGCTCTTGCAAGATACGGGTCTTGCCACTGCCCGTCATTCCACAAATCACCTGAAATGAAAACTGCTGAGCGCTTTGCTCCAAACAATCAATCACAATCCGTCTAAAGCCCTGATACCCTCCTTCAAGTTGCATTGCCTTCCAGCCGATACGATTGAGGATATGAGTAAATGCACCACTGCGCTCACCACCGCGCCAACAATAAATCAGTGGACGCCATTCACGAGGAAACTCTAGGAAATGATTTTCTAGATGAGTGGCGATATTTCGAGAAACTAAAGCAGCCCCAAGTTTCTTGGCAGCAAAGGGGGATTCTTGTTTATAAAGAGTGCCAATCTCTACGCGCTCCTCATTATTGAGAACCGGATAATTGACAGCCCCAGGGATATGATCCAAAGCGAACTCTGCGGGTGAGCGCACATCAATCACTTGATCAAACTGATCTAGTTGAGTCAGAAATTGCTCTAAGCTTAAGATATGGGAATTACTGGGCTGCATACGCTTTATGCGTGCAGTTTCTGCAAAATATGTTCAGGCCAAGGCGCAGATTTATTAGTAGTGAGGTCAACCCAAACCATCGTTGCACCGCCCTCTGCAGCGATCACCTCTGGGTTAGTAGTTAAAGACATCGTGGTAAAGATGTCAACGCTAGACTTACCAATCGCCCCAATCGCAGTCTTCAGGATTAGCTCGCCGGGGTATGACAATTGTTGAAAGAAATTACAAAAGCCGTTAATCATCAACATCGATTCTCGACCGGGGGCCAGGTCATATCCCAGTGAAATGATCCACTCTATCCTAGCCTGCTCCATATACCGAAAGTAGACAGTATTGTTCACATGCCTAAACGCATCCATATCACCCCAACGAATGGGCATCACCATTTCATGAACCACTCTCTTTTCAGTGGGGATATTAATACGCATTGATGAATGCCTTAATCTAACTGCTTGGCAAGGTAATACAAATTCGTTGAGCGAGCACCAGAGCGGCAGAACGCCAATATGGGTTCAGGCATAGTTTTCAGTAAGCGAGCCATTTCTTGAACTTGCGCTGGTGTAATAGCACTTGGTGCTACAGGCAAATAGACATAGTTCAATCCTAATCTCTCGGCCTCCGCTTGAATCACAGCGTTAGTAGGTTGATCAGGTCCACCCTCACCATCGGGGCGATTGTTAATCACGCTTTTATAACCCTGCTGAACAATCTCAGCTAAATGACTGGCATCTATTTGACCCAGCGCACCAAATTGACTGGTAAGACAACTAATAGGAAGACTCATAACACCCTCTAATCAAGCAATATTGAATAAACCACAAAAAAGATTTTAAATCAGACTTGTGTGCGATGGCCGGTAAAGAAACGTTCACATAAATGCATGCCAGCAAGCATGGCAATCACAAATACCAAGGCCTTCAAATGACCTGCACCTAGCGCAACGATTGCTGGCCCTGGGCAAAATCCGGCAATTCCCCACCCAGCACCAAAAATGAAGCTACCGATCACCAGGGGCTTTGAAATATCGCGTCTAGTCGGAATCTGAAGTGCCCCACCAAAAAAAGCTGCACTACGTTTACCCGCCAGATAAAAACCGGCCAAGCCGACGATCACTGCTCCACCCATCACAAAGATCAAGGATGGGTCCCATAATCCCGCCAAGTCTAGAAAATTTTGAATTTTCATGGGGTTGGTCATCCCAGAAATAATGAGGCCCGACCCAAATAAAATACCGATGGCGTACTGACTAATGAGGCTAAAGTGCTTTTTCATTAGCAACCTAGATCAGATGACGAATAATAAAAACCACTAAAAAGCCCGCGGTCATAAATGAGAGTGTTGCTACCAGGGAGCGAGGTGATAAACGCGATAAGCCACAAATTCCATGTCCGCTAGTACAACCTGAACCATATTGAACTCCAAACCCAACGAGCAGGCCAGCAATGATCACTGTCAACCAGTTAGCATCGACCTCAATGACAGGCAGAATGCCAAAAAATAAAGCGGCTAAAAAAGGTGCGGTGAGCAGTCCAATAATAAAAGCTAAGCGCCAAGACCAATCCTCTTTTTTGGGATGCACTAGCCCAGAAACAATGCCGCTAATACCCAGAATGCGCCCATGCAGAAGAACATATAAGGTCACAGCAAATCCTAACATCATTCCACCAAGCAAAGATGGAATGGGTGTAAAGGTTAACCAATCAATTTGCATTCCTTGAGATCCAGTCTATTTCAATTAACTACAGGGATTAGGAGCAAGACGCATTTGTAAATATCGCATTCCCAGATAGGCGCCAAAAATAAATCCTGGGAGAGCTAAGAACGATCCAAGCGCTAAAGTAGAGATACCACTCAAGCCTTGACCAACTGTACACCCTAATGCAGTAACGCCGCCAAAACCCATCAAGCCTGCACCTACTAAATGGTTCACAGTATCTTCAGTATCACGAAAGGATTCCCAGCGAAAGGTTTTAGTCAACACTGCAACCATAGCAGAACCCAAAATCATTCCGACCACTGCAATGATTCCCAGAGTGAGCACTTTAGAGGTATCGCTATACATCATCAGCCAATCTAATGAATAAGCATAAGGCGCCACAAAAGATAGGCTTTCCATTCGACCAGAATTGGTTAGCAAGAAAACTTCCTCGAGAGTATTTGGGTCTTCAGCTACGTAACCAAGATGACCAGAAACCCACCATACTGCGCAAATAGCAAAACCTACAAAAAATCCAGCTAAAAGATTTTCCACGGTCCAAAAAGAGCGTTTCGCTAAAGCGTATGCAATAAATGCAAATCCAATTAGCAAACCTAGGACAAGATGAAGTGTGCCTCGCTCAATTCCCGCCGGACCGCTTAGCAGGCTCGGCAAATCTTGCGGTGTATTAAAGGCAATAAAAATAGTATCCAGCGTATTAATCCGAATGACGCCCAAAAACCCGCGCATGGTCATATAGGCACTTAAGCCCAAAACGATAAACACAATGATTGACTTTAAATTACCGCCACCAATGCGTACTAGAGTTTTGCTGCCACAGCCAGAAGAGAGAACCATCCCAAAGCCAAAGAGAACACTACCAACAATGGAAGATAGCCAAAGAAGTCTGTTACCTGTGTAAAAACTTTTAAGGGGATCTATCAAACCAAGGTAAGACATCAAGGCAAAACCCAGAATGGCTACACCGACTGCTAAAAACCATTGTCTCAGACGATCCCAGCTAGACATGATGAATATATCGGAAACGGCACCCATGGTACAAAAACCTGTTTTTTGCATAACAGCGCCAAGCAAAAAGGTAATCGCAAAAGTAGCCCAAAGAACTGAATTACCTTGCGCGGCAATATCTACAACTTCCATGATGAATAAATTCTAAAAATATTAAGGTTTAAGTTTGTAAAACTGTTGGTTGAGATAAGCCACTACATCAGCTTCATCTTCAGGAAAAAGATCTAAACGCAATTCGGTATTGCAAAGACTCACCATCCTTTTCAAATTAGCAATAGATTTCACCTTGCTATCCGAGCGGGTATAAATCATGTCTCCATTACCAAAGCCTGTTTTTTTGGCATGGCAGGCATAGCACTTTTGCTGATCAATATTCTTACCATTTGCCAAATCAGGGGCAGCCTGAACCTGCGATACCAGCAGTCCGCAGAGAAACACTGAAGAGAAGAGTTTGATAAGAGTCAATTGCATTAAAAATCAAGGATTTAGCATTAATCTTCTATTTTAAAGCCCTTAGCCTTAAATTGCCCTACTCTGACTGAATCGAGAGATAGACGTTATAGGCATTCATCCGATTGGCAGCCCTAAATAAGGGCATTCCTTCATATTCAGACCAATCAGCCTGCCGGTAAGCCTCATCAAAAGGGTCCATATTAAGGGCCGCTTTGGACATAGACTCCCTCAGATATTTCAGATAGTTTCTGGTAAAGATGATGTCCTCGCTTGGATTAGTTGAATAAGCCCCATGTCCAGGAACGATGATTTTAGGCTTCAATTTTTCAATTTCATCCAAGGCAACTAACCAGCCCTTACTGTCTGCATTGCCTACAAAGGGAATGCGCCCACGAAAAACTAAATCCCCAGCAAATAGTACTTTTTCCGAGGGGACGTAGACCACTAAATCTTCTGGGGCATGGGCAGGGCCCACCCTGCTAACAAGAAATTCAATACCGCCAATGTTGAGCTTAGTCCTCTGATCAATCCAAACATCTGCTGCAACTAACTGGGTGCTCGCATTAACCCAAGGGGCAAAATCAATCCGAGAAGCAATTAATCGTTGTTGTGCAGTATCGGAAGAAAGGTAATTTCTACCCTCGCCTTGTGCATAAATCTTTGCTCCTATTTTCTTAAACTCTTGCAGGCCATAAATATGATCTGCATGATAGTGAGACACTATCACTGCCACAACTTTTTGAGGCGTAATACGGGCAATTGCTTGAATGAGCTTTTTGGCCAAAATAGGAGAGCCTAAGGCATCCACGACGACGACCCCTTTGGGAGTGACCACAAAACCAGCATTGGATATAAAGTTTTGATTAGCGCTACTGCCCATTTCTGGGAAGCCTTGCACAAAATAAGCATGCGGAGCAACTTGGATCGGCTTTAACTGAATCGAATCTTCTGATAGCTTTGTTTGTGCCTGTGCGAACCCAAGAAAGATAAAGGACCCCATCAGGATCCCTATCGAATACCTCAACAAACGAAGGTAAGAGAAATCAAGCTTCATTCCAATGTGCATTAAGGTTTAATGTATGCAAATCCATCTTTAAATTGCAGATCGGCAACGCGGACCACACCAGAGGGCGTGAAATCAGCATCTAAAATAAATTGATCTTTCTTAAGATTACGGTTTTTGAGTGTAATCTCACATACTTCAAATTTAACGCCACGTGACTTCAATGCGGAAACTAAAGGTGCATATTCCACAGGATTCTTTTTGTCTTTAGCGCCCTCCATTAATAGATCTACACCATTGGCATGAGTCACTACGATGATGGTAGTTTGCGGAGACACATCCAGATGATTGCGAATATTACGCAAGCCCTTTAAGCCCTGTGCTTCTGCATCATCAATGTGATAAACCACTTTTGTTGTCCCTGAAGATTGGGCAGCAACAGGCGACACAGTACCTAAGATAAGTAGAGATGTAAAAACCAGATGCAGAATTTTTTTCATAGCTTATGCCTTAGTAAAGTCTTTAAATGGGCGCCATACCAGGGTTATTGGCTACACCTTTGATGATGGGTTCATTGAGTTTTACTGCCTTGATCACTTTCACGTCTCTTAAATGACGCTCCATCAGATCCCATATAGCTTCTCCACCAGCATTCTTAGCCTCTTCGCTCACAGGTGCCCATCCAGCCACTTTATAAGTTTTACCCGCTTCAATTGGTTTACCGTTTAAGCGCATATCGGTAATCCGCTTACCAGCAGATTGCGATGGATCGATGGTGTATTGCATTCCGCCGACGCGCACCATATCTCCACCTTGCTGATAGTAAGGGTCAGGGTTAAATAAGTTATCAGCCACATCCTCAAGAATGGTTTTGATCGTTTCCCCGCTCATATTGGTAACGGTAGTGAATGGATAGGTAATGGCGGTCTGATCAAGCAAGTTCTCACGGGTGATAGCCTGCCCTGGTAGTAGACTCGTTCCCCAGCGAAAGCCTGGTGAAAATGCAATCTCTGCATTTTTCTGTGTCATCAAGCCATCTAAAATCAATTGATCAAAGCTACCGTTAAAGTTACCGCGACGATATAAAAGTCCCTCGGTGGTAGCCAACTTTTCATTTAATTTCGTTTCATAAGGCGTTCTGATCTTTGTAATGAGCTTACTCATTGCCGGATCAGCTGGAATCATTTTTGAAAAGATTGGGAAAAGCTTGTAGCGGAAATCAACTACCTTGTCGCCCTTCACATCAAAATCTAAAACACCTAAGAATTTACTATTTGAACCAGCGTTCGTTACCAAGGTTATGCCACCAGCATTTTTAACCTTCACTGGAATGGGTACGCCATCATGAGTATGACCACCCATAATGGCATCCAAACCACGCACCCGTGATGCCATTTTTAAATCTACATCCATTCCATTATGAGATAACAGTACTACGAGCTTAGCTCCTTTTGACTTCACCTCATCGATGGTCTTTTGGAGATTTTCTTCCTGGATTCCAAAGGTCCAATCTGGCGTGAAGTAACGCGGATTAGCAATCGGGGTATAGGGGAAAGCCTGACCAATAATGGCTACTTGAATACCATTTTGAACTTTCATGACATAGGGATTGAATACTATGTCACCAAAATCAGCAGTCTTAATATTCTGCGCAATAAAAGAAACCTTACCCTTAAAGTCACCGTTCACAATTTCCATGACGCGCTTTTCACCCAGAGTCATTTCCCAGTGTGGAGTCATCACATCAACGCCCAATGCCAACGCAGCATCTACCATGTCCTGACCATTGGTCCACAAAGCAGTCGCAGAGCCCTGCCAGGTATCACCACCGTCAAGTAATAATGCGCCAGGACGGGTAGCCTTCATTTGCTTAATCAAGGTGGCCATATGGGCAAAACCACCCATCTTGCCGTAGTTCTGCGCAGCCGCTACATAATCTAAATACGTAAATGCATGAGCATCGCGTGTACCAGAGCGAATACCATTTGCCTTGAGGAAGTGCTCGCCTACTAAGTGTGGAGTTTTGCCTTCTTGTGCACCAATTCCTAGGTTGACATTGGGTTCACGAAAATAAATTGGTAATAGCTGTGCATGACAGTCTGTGAAATGTAGCAAGTGCACATTACCAAATTTAGGCAAGTCATAAAACTTTTGCGCCGCGCTTTGCGCCTGGACAAAATTAGACTGCAAACTCATTCCACCCGCAGATGCAAAAGCAAGTGCCTGCAAAAAATCACGTCGACTTAAAGACATAACATTCCTCTTGTGAAAACAGGCCTGTCGGCCTGTTCTTTAGGTTCTTATTTTCTTTATTGGTTCACTGGCGATGCTGGATCTAATAGCAATGCCATGACATCTTGGATTTGCTGCTCATTGAGCAATTTGAAGTGAGCAAAACGTGGCATATTGCTGCAAGCGTTATAGGCCTTGGAGTTGTTAATACGATTCCAGGTATAGGTGATCACTTCTTGTGAATAACCACGCAATTTTCCATAACCAGTTAATGATGGCCCAATGTTTCCATAGGATATTTCTTTCTTATCGATCTGATGACAGTTGTAGCAACCCCCGCCAACTGCAACATCTGCTTTATCAGTCCAAGTGGCTCCACGACCGCTCTGGGCAATAGCTTCACCTTTTTTCCAATCGCCAATGTATTTGCCATTAGAAGGCTGCTTAATACCAGCCATATTGATTTTTTGAATCTTGTCACGCATTTTTTCACCTTGCTTGCTATTAGCAGACACTGGGTCGGAGCAAAACTTTTGGGTTTCATCCTGCTGTATGCGGTCCAATCCTGCGATACCTTCAGCCCTAAAGCTATCGGTCATCATCTGGTTAAATTTAGGGTCATTCTTTTGTTGCGCCAATACTGTGTTCTGCATCAGGCAAGTGGCTAGAATGAATCCGGTCACTGTTAAGAGTTTTTTGATGTGGGTAATTTTCATGTTCTCTATCTCTTAACGCTTTAAGCCTGGGGTTTCAACAGTGCCGCCATTACCCGTCTTGGCCATATACATCGACAAGGCAATCGTCACATCTGAGCCATAAATGGGGAATGGAAAACGTTGCTGGCGATAACAGTCATTTAAACGCTGCTGCATCGTCCAGAACTGCCCACTAGATACGCGATAGGCTGGCCAATAACCCCAACCTAAGGCAGCACCCTTTTGAGCGGTGATATTGGGCAAATCTTGTAAACGAATACGCTTCCCATCTTCAGCATGACAAGATGCGCATGAGAAATCCATAGGACCGCCCTGGAAGAAGAAAGCGCGCTTTCCTAAATCGTACATTTCTTTTTCTTTTGGATGATTGGTACTTACTTTGATCTTATCGCCCTTAGATAATGTGACTACATAGGCTACGATTGCTTCCATATCCTTTTTGGGTCCCCTTTGAAAAGGGGCGTCAATCATTTCCTGTGGAATACGACCTTGCAGAAACAGCATACAAGTCATTAAACGAGACTCAAGATCTTGAACCTTATCAGTATCTGCGAAATAACGTGGTAGCTGGGCTGCTGCTCCCTTCACTACACCCGGCCCTAATCCCAAATCACATTTCTCTAAGGTGGCATTTTTAGGACCAGCAGGCTTTTTCCAGAGCTCTTCGCCAGCAGCCTCATATAGTTCTGAAGGATTTCCATCTGCAATCATCTCGCGATACTTGGCAATATCATCCGTAGCACTTTTTTGTGCAAACACCGAAGATGTCATTGTTAATAAAGCTGCTACTAAAGCTGTAGCCAACCCTAAAGTCAATTTACGCTGCATTTGAGACCCTTTCAAAACTATAAAGACGGTGAAGATTTCTAAGAAGCAGTTGCTTCATCAGTGCGCTTATCACCTTTACTGTCAACCCAGCTCACAGTAATCTTGTCACCTTTGGCGCCTTTGTACTTAAAGTTCAAGAATGGATCCTTCGAAACTGCAGGACCAAACTGACCATTAAAGACATCTTTACCATTTGCTTTAACGTTGATGTTGCTAATAAACCATGCAGGAATCACTTTACCGGCAGCATCTTTGCGCTGACCAGCTTCCATATCATGCTTCATTAAAATTTTTACATCCACAATTCCACCATTCTCAGCAGCTCTAACGCGCATTGGATCAGCCATGATTTCCTCTTTTAATCTATTTAATTAGTAAACAATCATTTGAATAGTCGGCGTTTAACCGCCACAACCACCTAAAGTCACTTTGATTTCTTTAACGGCCATGCTCCACTTGCCATCCGCTTTCACTAAGGCATACACGTTCGAGGTTTGCCCCATCTTGATGCGGGTGGTAACAAATGTCTCTGTGCCAGCAGGGATAAAGAATTGGGCAGCTAAAGCACTAGGGTTCTTTTCAACCAGGATTGCCATTTGCTCTGCTTTGAGCGTGGTGATAATTCCCACTGGCACTACAGCGCCATTTTCTGCAATATCAGGCGCATTCAAAGTAACAGCACCAGACTTATCTGGGCTACCAGCGCCCAAGATTTTGAATACGTCATCTAAGCTTTTGCCTTCAAAAGCGGCTTTATTCCACTCTTGAGCTTGGGCTACGCTAATAAGACCCGCAGAAGCCATCAAGCCAAAAATGGCCGAATATTTCATTAAACTGCGTCGTTGCTGATTCATAAAAACTCCTTTATTAATCTACTCTTACTATCAAATATAGTGGTATTTCCAAAAACCCTCCAAAAATCTACTGCCCGGTGAGCATCCATCGAACCAGAATTGCCGTATCCTCAGCCGATAACTGTGCTTGAGCTGGCATCGGAATAGCTCCCCACACACCAGAACCGCCGTTTTTTACCTTTGCCATCAGTTTTTCTTGAGCACCACTCTGCGCTTTATATTTCAGTGCAATATCAGCAATAGAGGGCCCTACCAACTTCGCATTTGGAGCATGGCAGGCTGAGCAGTTTTCATTCTTAAATAATGCAGCTGCACCCTTAGTAACAACTGCATGCGTATCTTTTGCATGGGCTAAGCCTTCTCCTAATGCACCTGGAAGTTTAGCGATGGGCGGTTTAGTAGTATCCACCCCGCGATAAGGTCCATAGAGACGATTTTGGTCAACAATATTACCGTGCGCATCCCTAGCAAAATCAGGCAATGTAGAGCCAATTTGTACAAATGCTACGCAATTATTCATGCAAGATGATCCATTCACATCAGGCTTATCTTTCACATTCCAAAAGCCATGCTTGGTTGTCATGCCATTACGGTTTGGCATTTTTTCTTGCACTTGCGCAATATTGGTATTACTTAAAACAAAGTTATCTGGAACAATATCGCCAAGGCTTAAAATAAAAGCCACTAAGGCGTACGTGTCATCTGGGGTCAGAGTTCTGGGCGCATTCCATGGCATGGCACGATATATGTAGTCCCATAATGTTGAGACCGTCGGGACCTTCATTAAGGTGGTGCGCTGAGGTTGCTTCATGTCAATCAAAGAAGCTACCTTCCCTGTTTTCATGTCTTCCTTCGTTGTGCCGCCGGCAATTGGGGTAAAGATTTCATTGGACTCGCCAAAAATTCCGTGACAACTAGCGCATTTAGCCTCCCAAATGGTTTGTCCTTGCTCTACAGAACCAGAACCTTTTGGTAGGCCCTTAAAATCTGGACGCACATCAATGTCCCATGCGGCAATTTCTGCAGGAGTGGCATTCCGACCAAGGCCAGGAAACTTAGCAGAGCCTTGTGTGCTTTGTGCATACGAGACATTAGCAATGAATACAGCTAAGGTGATGAAACTCAAACGAGTAATGAATTTATCCAACTTGAACATTACTCACCTCACCGTTTGAATCCAATTTCCAAGACTGAATGGCATTGTTGTGATAGATCGAACGTGTGCCGCGCACTTTACGCAACGCTTTAATGGAAGGTTGTATATAACCTGTGTCATCAATTGCTCTTGACTGTAATATTGCCGGCGATCCATCCCACACCCAGTCAATATTAAAACGGGTAATCGATTTGGTGAGGATTGGTGTCTCTAAGCGTGCGGTACGCCAGTTATTCCCTCCATCAAACGATACATCGACACGCTTAATCTTGCCTCGACCAGACCAGGCCATCCCACTAACATTATAAAAACCTTTGTCTAGTAATTGCTGACCGCCTGAGGGCGTTGTAATAACAGATTTGCATTCCTGAATGGAGGCGTATTGGCGATGGCTCCCATCGGGCATCAGTTCGATGTAATGAACAGCTTCATCTTTTGAATTCCATGGCATATCACCAACTTCTAAGCGACGTAACCACTTTACCCAACTCACTCCTTGTACGCCGGGCACTACTAGGCGTAATGGAAAACCATTTTCTGGACGTAGCATTTCACCATTCATACCCCAGGCAACAATTGTGTCCTGTAGGCAGCTCTCTAGATTAATAGTACGAGTCATGCCTGAACCATCGCCACCTTCTGCAAGTAAGAATTTCCCTTTTTTGAGGTCAGCGCCACACTCATCTAGAAGTACCTTTAGTGGCACACCAGTAAATTCACAGCAAGACAGCATGCCATGGGTGTACTGCACTGTTGGCACAGCCACATTACCCCACTCTAAGCCAGTATTAGCACCACACTCAATAAAATGCGTACGGGAGACCGATGGCAAACGCATTAAATCATTCATAGTAAAGACACGAGCATTTTTCACCAAGCCATTTACCATCAAGCGATGGGTTTCTGGATTGAGGTTGTACCAACCCTGATGGTGACGCTCAAAATGCAAACCATTAGGCGTAATGGTTCCAAATAAACCTTGTAATGGCGTGAAAGCAACCGAAGCAGCAGATACACGAGTCAATCCTGGCGATTCACGACGAATCAAATTCGCTTCATAAATAGAGGGCACACCATAAGGCATGGTGGCTACATTCTTTCCAAGGGTGGTTTGCCATTCCTGTTTTTCAAGAATGGCGGGATCACCCTCTTGTGCAGCAAGGGCTAAGGGAGCAGTCAAACTAGCTGCTGCCCCACCAATGGCAGAAAGAAAGCCTTTGCGCAGAAAACTACGGCGAGTTTCATCTAAACCATTCGCATTAATATCTGCGATCAAATCTTGAGAAATGAAATGCTCCGGAGCTATAACCAATCGCGCTCTATTGCTAGGCTTCTCTACAGCAGAAATATCCTTGGCACTCAATTCAATTTGCTTCTTAGTCATTTGACCTCTACTAAAATAATAAATATCAATACACTTAATGGATGCCTTCAGCAATCTTTGCGCAGACTGACTGGCACATATCCACTGTGGCGTTATCAGCAATCGAGTAATACACTGTGACGCCCTCTTTTCGCCTCTGTAGGATTCCCGACTTATGCAGCGCCATGAGATGACGAGATACATTTGCCTGACTAGATCCACACATCTCAACTACCTCAGAAACGGATTTTTCACCACTACAAACGGCATACATAATCCGCAAGCGTGAAGGCTCTGCAAGAACACTGAAATACTCAGCGACCTTAAAAAAGACTTTCTCCATTTGCTTAGGAGATAAAGATTTTGTTGCTTTTTGA
>Ga0114979_10000837_pt1 | contig 20465 bp, 19 predicted proteins | sample S_140625_EF_Meta_FD_87315 | JGI IMG/M metagenome (GOLD analysis project Ga0114979, IMG submission 87315) | Freshwater microbial communities from Lake Simoncouche, Canada to study carbon cycling - S_140625_EF_MetaG | ecosystem: Environmental > Aquatic > Freshwater > Lake | place: Lake...
CGCAGAGATGTACGCATCGAGGTGGCCCAACGAAGGCACTACGGCCCATGGATTCTTCAGGGTGAGTGCAGTGTCGAGGGATCCAGTGAGGTTTGTCATACCAGAACTCCTTTCCATAATGGACAGGATTTTAGCACTCTCTTGTGGGGAGTGCTAAATTTATAAGTTATTGATTTTGTTGATATTTATCAACGTATGCAGAATATGGGTTTGGCAGCGAAGCCATCCCAAGTCCTCAAAGCATGGGCTTTGTGCAGCCTAAATTTGCCGAAATGGCGTTGCTGGCTTCCTTCAGCAATTGAATGTATTTGGGCGCGTCGGCCTCGACATATCTAAAGATAGGGAAGGAAATACTCAAACCTGCAATAGGTTGCGACAGGCGGTCGAAAATGGGGACGCCAATGCAGCGGATATGTTCGTTGAATTCTTCGCGGTCTTCGCCAAAGCCTTGCGCTTTGGTGCGCTCGAGCTCTAGTAAATAATCTTCGCGATTGGTGATGGTATTGGCCAAGAACTTTTTGTAGTCCATGCCCTGCATGATGCGGTCACGCCTTTCTGTGTTCTCCCAAGCCAACAACACTTTGCCAATGGCGGTGCAATGCAGCGGGGCGCGACGACCAATGCGCGAGTACATGCCCAGCATGTGCCTGGAGTCAACCTTGTGCAAGTAAATAATTTCAGATTCGATCAAAGAGCCCAGGTGAACTGTTTCCCCTGACACATCGGCCAGCATGCGAATGTGATCTTTGGCCACTTCCACCAAGTCAGTTTGGCTAAGCGCCTTTGAGCCCAGTTCAAACACCTTCATGGTGAGGCGATAGCGATCGCTTTCATTTTCCTGTTGGACGTAGCCTAAAGTGAGCATGGTCTGAAGAAAACGATAGACCGTGGCTTTGGGCATGGCCAAGCGAACAGACAATTCTGTGACACCCACCACATTTTGCTCAGACAGAGCTTGCATGATGGCAAAGACTTTGAGGACAGCGGCAACCGATTCAGGTTGATTTCTCGAATCTGAAAAATCATCCTCTACGGCTGTGTGTTTGGAATGTGATACTTCTTGCATAAGAATGATTATGTACCTAGTTTGCTGGTTTTTAGGAAATTTGGAACGCAGTTACATTTTTTGTGAATTACTCTTCCTAGGGTAATTGCTGAGGCGCCAATGCCTCGACCCGCCTGTTGCCAATTTCACGCATGCGGATGGCCTGAGAACCTTCGTAACTCGGCGCTCTACCTGATGTAGAACGGCCCCAAAGTGCCAAACCGTCTCCGAAATGTGGGCCCAATTCGGACTGAGTGACCGTGGCTTCGCCGTTGGGTGAGACACTTGGAACCCACTCACCACGCTTAACGCCAAAGTCCCAAGCACGGCCAACACTGATAGCACCTTTGGCCAAGCCTGGTTGGCCCAAGAGTTGAGAACGGATGACCAAAAATCCTAGGGGTTCGTGCGGCGCTGTGCTGGGTGCTAAGACATGTCCACCATTACCTGGGGTTCTGCGTCCGGCTCGGCTGATGATCAAGCTTTGGTCAATGACCAAACGTGCGCCACCAAAAATAAAATCGACATCACCCGCAATCATGCTGTTTTGAACCAACACGCGACCCTGAATGGGGCCTGCACGGTCAGTGAACAAGGTGTCTTGGTGGCCGATCAATCGCATGTTTTTCAAGTGAATTCGATCGCCTTTGAGTGAAAGCGCAACACCTTGCGCGCCACCTGACTCGCCTGCTCCAGGGGGGTAATCTTTGCCATCTTTGACTTTTTCCAGGACGTCATTGGCCACTGTAAAGCCCACCAACTGAACGTCATTGGCGTGGACGGCCATGGTGGTGCTACCGAAGGTGCCGTAACTTGCATCTTGCGTGACAGGATGACAAGGGGACGCCATTTGCCCTGGCGTTTTAGACATACCGTTGTAACGCGATTCAATTACGACGACATCTTTGGGGTTGCCAATTGCGTACAAGGTAAAGGGCGCCTTGTCTTTGGCGCAAACAATTTCGCGGTATTCACCTGGCTTGAGTAATATGAAATGTCTGGTTGAGTTGCTAATTGCACTTGGCAAACTGTCTATGGCTGATTGCAGAGTGACGTGTGTGCCAGAGCCATCTTTGGCAACAATTTTGTGCGCCGGCCAAGATTGACGAAGGTCTTCAATGCTGGGTTGCCAATCGCCTAAATATTTTTGGATTTCTGGCAGTGTTGAATCAGACTTTAATTGAGCAGGTGAAACACAGGCCCCAAGGCCGCACGCGAAGGTGATAACGGCTGCAAGGAACTTGAGTTTTTTCATGTGGTCTGCTTAAACAGTTGCCAAGTACAGAGCGGGCTCGCCCTCAGCATCACAGCTGTAAAGCACCTTCTTTTCATCGGGTGTGAAGGAAGGGTGAGGGTGCGTCACTTGCCGGCTCTTTTTATAAACTTCCCAAGAACTGTCGTGTCTTGCAATAGGACGGTGAGTTTTGTTCTTCAAGTCAAACACATACAGGTAGGGATCGGTTTGAATTTCGTGGCTGCTGCTATCAGCCACGTCCGCGGGAGAACCGCAACCGTCGCCCACCAACAAATCGCCTTTGAAGTTGCTCATCAAATGAGAGCAAGCCGGCATGTGCACCAAGCGCTCGTTTTTAAGCGTAACGGGGTCGAGTGACCAAATGTAGCGCTCAGTTTCACCCTTGAGGTAAGACACATAAATCATGAGTGAACCATCTGGTACCCAGAACTCGTGTGTGCAGCTTTCACCCACTTCGTGTGTTTTGCCGCAGCGAATGTTGGTGCCATCTTCGTTGATGAACCACATGCGTGCATCGACCAAATCGTGAGGACCTTCGTGGCAATAGGCCACGGTGTTGTCGTCGTAAGGGCGGTATTGAGGGTGGCCCAACCAACCATCTTTTTCCAAGATCACTTCGCGCTGACCTGTGGCCAAATCAATGCGGATCAAACGGCAACGTGGCTTCGCGTGGTACATGTCGTGGAATTTTTTCCAGTCGCTCAAGGGGAACCAGTCATCGGCATGAATCTCAATGCCCACCATGCGTGTGCAAGCGGTGTTGGTAACCCACGTACCATAACCAATCCAGCCTTGCGGCACGGTGTACACCACCTCTTCTTTGAGTGAGCTCAGCTCGAGTTTGATGAGCTGTCGCTCGGCACGCACGAAATACAAAGACTTGTCGTCAGGGCTCAAAAAGCCACCAAAGGTGTTTTCGCGTGCTTGGTCTGTGAGTTGTGTGGCCACCTGCGATTCCAAATCTAGCAAGTGATAGTTCCAATAGTTGGTGGGGCCAAACTCACCTGCGAACAACAACTTAGAGCCGTCGTTGGTGAAACATTTTTGATAAAAATATTGACGATGACAGGTCACGTCCAAGGGCGTGAGTCGAGTCACTTCTGCACCTGTATCGGGATCTTTTTTGGTGACGAAGTTCAGTTGTCTTTGTGTAGCTTTCATGATGCTGTTCTAGTTGCTTTACTTAATGCGTTGAAGGATGGCATTGCCGTTTTTAATGAGATGTTCTGCAGCAGTCTCATCGCTGATTTTTTGATACGCCACTCGCTCAAAAACTTCGCGCATGAATTTGTGCATGCGTGCATGTTCGAACAAGGGCGCTGGTTTGACCAAAGTGCCTGAATTTCTGGCTGACAAAATTTGATCGTAAGCAGCCAACTCCAGTGGCGTCACTTTGTTATTTTCTTTGAGGTACTTGTAGGGACCTGGTGCCAATGGAATGCCACGCGTTCTGCCCAGCGAGTGATGTGCTTCTGTGTCGGTTGCCAAAAACTGAATCAGCTTGGCTGCTGTTTCTGCTTGTTTGCTATTTCGACCAATGCCGTACATCAACGTGGGCCTGCCAAACATGCCGCTGTCTTTGGCACCCTTGAGCGTTGGGAAGGGGCCTAAGTTTAGGTTTTGCTGCTTGTTCATGGTGGACTTGCGCAAATTGATCACAGAGTCCCAGGTGTAATTGCCTGCCCATTGGCCCGTGACCCAATCGGGTTGCTGTTCGGTGGGTTTCTCTGCACCGCCTAAGCTGGCGCGATGTGGCAAAGGCGTGGCCACTTGCTCATCAATTAGTCGTTTGTAGGTTTTGACCCAATCTAACGCAGCCTGATTTGACATTTGGATGCGCGGCTCTGTGGGGTCAATATAAGCTTGTCCATATTGCTGCTGCACCCAGGCCTGCGACAACAAAACCATGTCATAGAGCTCGCCATCCAGTGCGTATGACTGCGGGCCATTGGCTTTTCTGAAAGGTTTGCCCAAGGCAAACAATTCATCCCAGGTCTTTGGCATTTCAAGACCGGCACGCTTTAAAGATGCATCGTTCCAAAGCAATACCCGTGCTGTGAAAGAGACAGGCAACGCGTTGAGTTTGCCGCCCACCATGCCGTAGTCCAAGTCAGCGGATTGAAAATTGCTGAGAGAGTCTTTGCCCAAAAGAGGCAACAAATCTTTGAAACCATTGCCGCGTTTTGAAAACATGGACAACCAAGCCCAGTTAATTTGCATCACATCGGGTTCAGCCCCGCCAGCAATTTGGGTGGTCAGGCGTTCAAGGTAACCATTGAACCCCATGTATTCCGCTTTGATTTTGACGCCAGGATTTTTTTCTTCAAACAGCCGCAAGGCTTTCAAAGTGGCTTCGTGACGACCCGAGCCGCCCCACCAACTGAAGCGCAAGACCTTGGTGTTGGTCTGTGCATCCGCCGTGCGTATGAACGGAATGGTAGAAAGTGCAGCGCCAAGCGCCACCATTTGTCGGCGATTGATCATGGTTGCAGCAAGCTCAGTTCACTTTGACCATCAAACAAATGGCAAGCCGACATTTGAATGTGCAACTGCACGGGTGCGCCACGTTCTAATTGCGCCAAAGCTTCGGCTTCTTCGGCTGGCATCCGAACCGTTAAAGGTGTGTCCCCTATGCTCACATACAAGAAGATCTCTGCGCCCATGTGTTCCATGAAGCGGTAGGTTGTTTCCAAGGGCAAAGAGTCGCCTTGCGAACGTGCTTGGAAATGAATGTGTTCGGGGCGGATGCCGAAAATAACGTCTGCTGCTTTGTTGTTGGACAAGCGAGCTGTATGCGTCGCTGGCAATGCCAATTGAGTGGTGCCCAATTGCACTTTGATCTGACCATCTGCTTGATGCAGATTTGTTTTGATCAAGTTCATTTCAGGCGAGCCAATGAAGCTGGCGACAAACGCATTGGCAGGCCGGTTGTAAAGCGCTGTTGGCGTGTCTACTTGTTGAATACGACCTTCTTTGAGCACACAAATGCGCTCGCCCATGGTCATGGCTTCTACTTGGTCGTGTGTCACGTAAATAGACGTGGCGGCTTGGCCTGAATCACGCAATGTGCGGTGCAGGTCAGTCAAGCGAACGCGCATGGATGCGCGCAGTTTGGCATCCAAATTTGAGAGAGGTTCATCAAACAAAAACACTTCAGGTTTTTTCACAATGGCGCGGCCAACCGCTACGCGCTGTGCTTGACCACCACTGAGTTGTTTGGGGAAGCGGTCCAGCAGGTGTGTCATTTCCAGTAACTCTGCCGCATGACGAACGCGTTGATCTACCTCTTGTTTAGAAATGCCTGACAACTTGAGTCCAAACGCCGAGTTTTCATAGACTTTCATGTGTGGGTAAAGCGCATAGTTTTGAAAAACCATGGCAATGCCGCGCTCTTTAGGCGCAAGATCGTTCACCTTCTTGTTGCCAATCCACATCTCGCCACCGGTGATCTTTTCAAGACCAGCCACCATGCGAAGCAGTGTGGATTTTGCGCAGCCTGAGGGACCCACAAACACCATGAATTCCCCATCTTTAATCTCTAAGTCCACGCCATGCACGGCGGTGAACCCATTGGGGTAAGTTTTTTTAATTTGACGAAGACTGACTTGTGCCACAAAGGACTCCGGTTCAGATGTTTGTATTTAGCCCTTAACACCACTGCTGGTGGCACCTTCGATGAAGTGCTTTTGGGCTGCAAAAAAGACGGCAATAGATGGAATGAGCGCCACAACGCTGATGGCAATCACGTTGCGCCATTCCACTTCTTCAGTGGCACCAATGCTCATCTTCAAAGCCAAAGAAACGGGATAGTTTTCCACGCTGGCCAAATAAATAAGCGGGCCCATGAAGTCGTTCATGGTCCAAATGAATTGGAAAACAATGACAGAAATGATGGCGGGTTTCAGCATTGGAATGATGATGTGGAACAACAACTGAAGAGCATTGCAGCCGTCAATCATTCCCGCTTCTTCCATGTCACGGGGAATAGCGCGCAGGAATTGAACCAGCATGAAAACAAAAAAAGTGTCTGTTGCAAATGCTGATGGAATGATGAGTGGCAAATAGGTGTCAATCCATCCAAATTCCCGGAACATCAGGTACTGTGGCATGCGCAAAATAATCAGTGGCAACATCATGGTGCTGACCATGATGCCGAACAGCAATTTTTTGCCGTAGAAATCAAATCGCGCAAACGCATAAGCCACCATGACGCAAGAAATGAGCGTCACAAAGATCTTTGGAATGATGATCAAAAAGCTGTTGATGAAATAGGTCGCGAATGTGTATTCGCTGCTGGTTTTCCACCCTGCTGCATAAGCGCTGAATTCAATTTTACTGGGCCAAAAACCCGCAGAGCTGAAAATTTCAGAGTTGGTTTTGAATGATGCACCCACCAACCAAATGAGTGGGTAGAGCATCAAAAATGCAATGCAACCTAAGATAAGGTACCGCATCAAGGGCGGTTTGGCGTTGGTCTCTTCTTCGGCGATCATTTGTTGTCCTTTTCGCCGGCGTAGAACACCCAATAACGTGAACTCCAAAAAGAGATCAAGGCCAGTGCACCCACCAACGCAAACAGAACCCACGACAAAGCCGCGCCGTATCCCAAGTTGAAGTACTTGAAGCTCTGGTCGTAGATGTACAGCGTGAGCACATAAGTAGAGTTGAGAGGGCCGCCTTCAGTGATCATGTACGGGCCATTGAACTCTTGGAATGCATGCACCATTTGCATGATCATGTTGAAGAAAATCACAGGCGTAATGAGGGGCACCGTAATGCGCCAAAACTGAACTGTTTTGGATGCGCCATCGCACTCTGCTGCTTCATAAAGTGACGTCGGCACGTTTTGCAAAGCTGCCAAGAAAATCACCATCGAAGAGCCAAATTGCCATGTGAAGAGCAGCACGATGGTGACCATGGAGTAGTGCTCGTCTGCCAACCATGCCACGGGTTCAAATCCCATTTTGATCAGGGCAATATTGACCAAGCCATGCTTGGCAAAAATGAATCGCCATAGCACGGCAACTGCAATGGAGCCACCCAAAATAGAGGGAATGTAAAACGCCGCACGGAAGAAGTTGATGCCACGCATTTTGAAGTTCAAAACATGCGCCACCAACAAAGCAAAACCGACGCGCAACGGTACAGCAAGGATCACAAACCAAAGTGTGACTCCCAGCGATTGCTGAAAAAGTGGGTCATTGTTGGCCAGTTCGCGGTAGTTCTCAAGACCCACATATTGAGGTGGGTCAATCAGGTCATACTGCGTCAAACTGAGTGCAAAACTGGCAATGAAGGGGAAAAGCTTAAAAAACAAAATGCCCAGCACAAAGGGCAAGACAAACATGAAGCCTAAGCGTTTGTTTTCATACATTGCGCATTTCTTTCATCGTGCCAACCAGCCACCATCTACGGCCATGGTGTGGCCTTGTAAGTAGTTGGAAGCTTGTGATGCCAAGAACACAATAGGCCCAGCCATGTCTTCTGGCAAACCCCAGCGACCTGCTGGAATGCGGCCCAAAATTTCGGCGTTGCGCTGAGCGTCAGCGCGAATGGCCTCGGTGTTGTTGGTGTCCATGTAGCCCGGTGCAATGGCATTCACATTGATGCCGTGTTTGGCCCATTCGTTGGCCATGATCTTGGTTAATCCCAATACACCGCTTTTGCTGGAAGTGTAGGAGGGCACGCGGATGCCGCCTTGGAAAGACAGCATGGATGCGATGTTGATGATCTTGCCGCCTTGGCCTTGCGCAATGAACTGGCGCGCAGCTGCTTGCGACAGGAAAAATACAGACTTCAAGTTGACGTCCATGACATCGTCCCAGTCTTTTTCTGTGAAATCAATCGATTCATTTCTGCGGATGATGCCTGCATTGTTCACCAAGATATCGATGCGGCCAGCCAATTCAACCGCTTGAGAAACCAAGCCTCCTAATTTGTCTGTTTGACCCACATCGGCGCGCAAGTCAAAGAAATTGCGGCCTGTAGCCTTGATGGCCTTTTCGGCTTCAGTGGGCGCACTGCGGTTGATACCAACCACATCTGCGCCCGCTTCAGCCAAAGCAATGGCCATGGCTTGACCGAGACCGGTGTTACAGCCCGTGACCAGTGCAACTTTGCCGGCCAGGTTAAAACTGGGAAGAGTCATGAATATTGATTTACGAAGTCTGATCAGAGCAGTGCGGTCATAGGGATGTGGTCCATGTCGCTAAAGACTTGGTTCTCACCCACCATGCCCCAGATGAAGGTGTAGGCTTGTGTGCCAACGCCTGCATGGAGTGACCAGCTTGGGCTGATGACGGCTTGTTCGTTGCGAACCACGATGTGACGAGTTTCTGTGGGCTTGCCCATCATGTGGAACACGACAGCTTGTTCGTTCATGTTGAAGTAGAAATAAACTTCCATGCGACGGTCGTGCGTGTGGCAAGGCATGGTGTTCCAGAGGCTTCCTGGCTCGAGTTGCGTCAAACCCATCAGCAATTGGCAAGTAGGCAAAACGCTTGGCACGAAATACTTGTAAATGGTGCGGCGGTTGCTTGTTTCAGGCGCTCCCAATGTTTCGGGGGAGGCTTCAGCCAAAGTAACCTTCTTGTGGGGGTAGGCGGTGTGTGCTGGTGCGCAGTTGAAATACAGCTTTGCAGAATTTTTGGCGTCCACACTGGCAAAGCCGAGTACTTTGGCACCTTGACCTACATACAAGGCTTCGCGTGCAGCTACATCAAAAACGACACCATCCACTGTGACTTTGGCATCGCCACCAATGTTAATGAGCCCTAACTCACGGCGTTGTAGGAAAAAGTCAGTGCCTGTGTGCTTACCCAATTCGGGTGAAAAAGTGACTTCTTTGGACACGGGCATGATGCCACCGACAATGATTCGGTCAATTTGGCTGTATGTCAGAGTGGCCTGATCGGCCACAAACATGGACTCAACCAGGAAGTGTTCGCGCAGGCCTTGGGTATCAAGTTGCTTGGCGTGGTCGCTGTGGACGGGTTGGCGAATTTGCATCTTTAAGCTCTCTTTGATCAAAAAAAGGTTTGAATATTCGGGTAACCCCTAAATTTTAACTACTTTGTGGCATTTCGGAATTAGGGTTTCCAATTAGTGAACCGCTGTTTCTTTTTTTTTATTGCGATGTTACATTATTGGTACGAAAAAATGAAACCCTATTTCGGAGTTACCAATTGAGCGCTTTTTTTAATGAGGCCAACACGCCTTGGACAGAGTTGGGTGATGGACTGCGACGCAAGATCGTTGGCCATACGCCTGAACTCATGTCAGTGTTAATGGAATTTGATGAAGGTGCTATTGGTACCGTTCATGCGCACGATGCACACGACCAAATTGGTTTTGTCATTAGTGGTTCCTTCGAAATTGATGTCGAAGGCAAAACCCAAATTCTGAAACCCGGTGATGCCTTCATTGCGCCACGCAATCACCATCACGGTGCAAGGGCGCTTGAGCAAGGCAGTCGATTGCTCGATCAGTTTTCACCACGCAGAGATGATTACCTTTAAGAGAACCCGCATTTACAAAAATTTCCAAACAGGAGCTTGATAAACATGAAGAAACACAACAGATCAAACAGTGCACACGCACAAACTTTTACATACAGCGCAGTGGCTGTGGCGGTTTTGGGCTTGGCTCAAATGGCCCACGCACAAACTGCACCTGCTGATTCAGGTGAATTAGTGGTGACAGGCTTTCGCGCTGCATTAGAAGGTGCGATGTCAAAAAAACGCCAAGACAATGGCGTGGTGGATGTCATTAAGGCAGAGGACATTGCTAAATTTCCAGACACCAACATGGCTGAATCTCTGCAGCGCATTCCTGGTGTTGCCATTGACCGTGAAGGCGGTGAAGGACGCACTATCAGCGTTCGCGGTTTGAACCCAGACTTCACACGCGTTCGAATCAATGGCATCGAAGGTTTGGCATCTTGGTCTAACCAAGATGGTCCCTCACGTTCACGTGGCTTTGACTTCAACGTGTTTGCTTCTGAGTTGTTCTCTGAAATCACAGTTCGCAAAACTTCATCAGCAGACGTGGATGAAGGCTCATTGGGTGCGACCGTTGATTTGCGTGCCGCACGACCTTTTGACTTTAAGAAAAAAGGCCCCGTCATGTCGCTTTCTACAAAAGCCGCACAAAATGACGCCACAGGTAAAACAGATCCACGTGCAGCGTTCTTGTTCTCTAATGTGAATGACGAGAAAACGCTGGGCTTCTTGTTCTCTGCTGCCAAATCTAAAAGCAACACTGTCGAATCTGGTTTTGACTCTGTGCGTTGGACCAATGCCAAAACTGTGTTGGCTACCGGATTTGCCGCACCTACGGCTGCCAATGGTGGTAACGCCGCAGCTACTGCACTGGCCAATGATGTGAATAACTTCAACCCCCGTTTTCCGCGCTATGGTCAAATTGCCTATGATTTGGACCGCACTGGTTTGACAAGTTCTATTCAAGTGAAGCCCAACCGCGACACCACCATTTCTTTGGACATGCTTTACTCCAAGTTGGAAGGCAAGCGTTTTGAGAACTGGTTAGAAGCACCTTCATTCTCCCGTTCAACGGGCGGCATTGGCGCCACATCTGTGGTAGCTGCTGAATACTCACCAACAGGCAATTTGCTTTACGGTAAGTTCAATGGTGTGGACATTCGTTCAGAGTCACGTTTGGATGAACTGTCTTCTACATTCAAACAGCCTACAGTGAATGTTGAACATTACATCAATGAAGATTTGAAATTGAACGCCATGATCGGTCGTTCATCCAACGCATATGCCAACCCTGTCCAAGTGACCACCACATTGGACGCTTACAACATCAATGGTTACACAGTTGATTTCCGCAACGACAACCGCCGACCTGCCATTTCTTATGGCAACTTGGATGTGACCAAGTTTGGCGCGGGTGGTTTAGGTTTCTTGACATGTCCAGCAACAGGTACATGTGCATCCAATGCCGCAGCAACAGGCGACACCAGCCTCATTCGCATGCGTCAAATGAACACCAGCAATACCATTGACACAGCACAAATTGACTTGAGCTGGGACATGGTGCCTGACAAGATGAAATTGGTCAGCGGTATTTCACGCAAATTGTTTGGCTACCAATCTACTGAATTTCGCCGAGGCAATGGCGCTGACGTGGATACCATGCCTGCGTTACCCGCTGGTGTGAACGGCTCTGACTTGGTCACCATGTTCTCTGGCTACGGCAATGGTGTGGGCGTTCCTGCAGGTACACCTACAGCATGGATGGTGCCAAACTACAACGCCATCGCCAATGCCTACAACATTTACAGCAACACAGGTGCTTTCACTCTGTATGGCAAAGAAAACAACAACGCACGTGCCAACACCACATCTGTCAGTGAGACAGACCATGGTATTTACAGCATGTTGGAATTCAAGGACAGCGTGAACAACTTGCCAGTCCGTGGAAACGTGGGCTTGCGTTATGTGAACACCAACCAAGTTGTATCAGGCCAAGGTACCGTGAAAGTGGGCACCACAACACAATATGTTGATTGGACCAAGCAAAACACCTATCACGATGTGTTGCCATCATTCAACTTGGCCATGACACCATCTAAAGATGTGATCGTTCGCTTGGCCGCTGCCAAAGTGATGGCACGTCCTGGTTTGTCACAGCTGAACCCTGCTACGTCATCCTCCACTGCAACAGGCACGGGCTATGTAACAGTGAAGAGTGGTAACCCCTTCTTGGAGCCCTACCGCGCAAATACAGTGGACACTGGTGTCGAATACTACTTCGACAAAAACGCCATGATTGGTGTGGGTCTGTTCCAAAAGAACATTGGCTCTTACGTCCAAACATTGGTGACACAAACCACATGGGCTGAAGCTGGCTTGGATCCCGCCATTGCAGGTAGCACCAACGCCAACGACAAGATTGATGTGTCACGACCCATCAACACGCCAGGCGGTAAATTGCAAGGTATTGAGTTGAACTACCAACAGCCGTTTAACTTCTTGCCAGGCATTGGTAAAAACTTTGGTTCCTTGTTGAGCTACACCTATGTGGATTCGAAAATCAACTATGTATTGAAGACATCTGCTGCAGCCACAACCTATACCGTTGACAACTTGTTGGGCCTATCTCCTAAGACATGGGCTGCTACTTTGTACTACGAAGATGACAAGTTAAGCGGTCGCGTCTCTGTAACACACCGCGATGGCTTCGTGTCTATCGTGCCTGCACAAGACAACAACGACGTTCAAGGTCGCAATCCCACCACCAACGTGGACGCTTCTATCTCATACAAATGGGATAAGCAGTTGACATTGAGCTTGGAAGGCGTGAACTTGACCAACACCCGTTATGACCAGTTCATTGGCCGCGCACGTGACAACGCTTTGCGTAACATGCAAACGGGTCGTGTCTATATGATTGGCGCACGTTACAACTTCTAAGGAATCGCTTTGACACACCCCCAATTCAGAAGTTTTCAAGTTGGGATCAGTCTGGCATTTTTAACAGGCTTAGCTGCATGTCAGCTGGGCCCCGTTCAATCAGAAAAGGAGGCGAAAGCCTCCTTTTCTCGTTTGCCAGCTTTTCCGGGCGCAGAGGGTGCAGGTCAATTTGCACTAGGAGGCCGAGGCGGACGCGTCTACACCGTCACAAATTTGAACGACCGTGGTGCCGGTTCTTTGCGCGAAGCGATTGAAGCTTCAGGTCCCAGAACCGTGGTGTTTGCTGTTTCAGGCACCATCCAATTGCAAAGTGAATTGATCATCAAGAATGGTCGCATCACCATTGCGGGGCAAACCGCGCCAGGCGATGGCATCACCTTGCGAGACCATCCGTTTACAGTGGCTGCAGACGATGTGGTGGTGCGCTTTATTCGCTCACGTTTAGGCGATGTCACCAAGGTCGATGGCGATGCCATGGGTGTGGTGGCAGGCAAGCGCATTATTCTCGATCACGTCTCTGCCAGTTGGTCCTCCGATGAAACATTGTCCGTTGCTGCCAGCTTCAAAACACCCGAAAGAAGTTGGGACGAAGTGACGGTGCAATGGAGCTTGATTGGTGAGTCTTTGAACCAAACCGCTGCCAAAGGTCCAGGCGTTCAGCACGGCTTTGGCAGTTTGGTGCGTGGTGCTAAAGGTTCACGTGTGACGTATCACCACAACCTGTGGTTGCATCACAAAGATCGCATGCCAAGGCCTGGCAACTACACCTTGCCAGCACAAGATCCTGTGGGTGGGTTCTTTGATTTTCGCAGCAATGTTTTTTACAACTGGGGTGATGAACGGTCTGGCTACAACATGGACTTTCAAGGAACGGTGTCCAGTTACAACTTTGTGGACAATTGCTATTTTCAAGGACCCTCTTCAAAAGGTGCCTTTGCATTTGAAGAGAGCAGTTCTATGGCGCGTGCCTATTTTGCAAACAACATGATGGATGGCGTAATGCCGCAAGATCCTTGGACCTTGGTCAGGCCACACAAAGACCATTTGCCTGGTGGGTTGTCAGCCAATTACAAAAGCAAGACACCCTTTGACATTCCAGCTATCAATTCAGATCCAGCACCATCTGCTTGCCAGAAAGTGATTCAACGTGTTGGCGCCTCTTTGAAACGCGATGCTGTCGACCTCCGCTTGTTGTCTGACTTTGAAAAACGTCAGGGCAAATTGATTGACAGTCAAAACGAAGTGGGTGGCTGGCCTTTGCTCAATTCAATGCCCGCCGCTCTTGATTCAGATGGTGACGGCATTCCTGATGAATGGGAAATTGCCCACGGTCTGAATGCCAAAGATCCGAGTGACGGCAACAAGGTCGACGGTAAAACGGGCTATACCTATTTAGAGTTGTACCTTCAAGACATCGTCAACAAAGGCTTGAAGTAATTTGGTGAATCAAGTAACGCACTGGGTCTTTCACGGCCTGGTGCCTATAGACTGCCGTCATGTTTGATTCAGTAGACCTCTTTTCATGGCCACAACTCTTCGGGTGGGCGGCATTCATTTTGGGTGTGGCGTCTTTTGCGCAAACATCAGATGCACGCTTTAAAAAACTGATGGCTTTGGAATGCTTCGCCTACGTGCTGCACTTCGCACTGTTAGGACAATGGACGGCTTCCGCCAGTGCCACCGTTTCGTTGGGCCGCTCCTTGGCGGCCGTTCGCTATCCCTCCAAACGCGTTGGTTTGTTCTTCATGGCACTGAGTGTGGCATGTGGGCTTTGGCTCTACTCCAGTTGGGTTTCGTGGCTACCCATTACGGCTTCTGTGTTGGGAACCTTTGCGCTTTTCTTTTTGAAACATGCACGGATGCGCTTGGTGATGCTGAGTGGTACCGTTTTATGGCTGTTTCACAACTACTGGGTAGGCTCTGTTGGGGGCACTTTGTTGGAAGGCGTGTTGTGCATTGTGAACATCGTCACGCTGGTGAGAATGATGCAAATGTCCAAGATAACCGATGTTCATGGCATTGAGTCAAAATAGCGCGCCATATTGAAGGTTCTTAAATTAAGCGGTGCCTTGTTCGCTGGCATGCAGAGCGGGTCGAAGGCTCATAGACCCGAAGGTCACGTTGTCGTGATACCCATTTCAATTTCTCCTTTGATCAAGGTGACACCTAGAGGGTCAAAAGTTGAAACAAACTAGAAAAGACTTTCACATCAGTTCTTTCATGGCATCAAGTGGAATGATGGCGCCACGATGCTGGACCACTTTGGCGGCCACACGATTGCCAAAATCTGCGGCGATCAATGGTGAAGCACCTAGCAATCGTTTGCTGAGATAGCCTGCGGCAAATGAGTCGCCTGCTGCCGTGGTGTCAACTACTTTTTCGACAGATTGCGCAGGGACTTTTTCCCAGTGATCTGAGTTCTTGGCGCGAACCAAGGTAGGGCTGGCGCCGCATTTGATGACGATCTCTTCAACCGACAGCGACTGCGCATGCGCAACAGCCTCGTCCAGAGTGCTGAAATCGTAAACATCTTTGTGATCGTCTGTCGTGATCATGGCAATCGTCGACACTGAAAATGCCTCATTGAAAACTTGCTGCGTGGTGTGCTTGTTTGGCCAAAGACGAGGGCGGTAGTTGTTGTCAAACACAACGACTTTGCCATTGGCTTTTTGATGTGCCAATAATTTGAAAAGTCGTTGTCTAGCGCTTTCATTCAGAATGGCCAAGCTGATACCGCTGAAATAGAAGCAGTCAATTTGGTCTCCCTCAGCTTCGATAGGACTCAATTCGATGTCAAAGTAAGAACGCGCGGCACTGTTTTCGCGCCAGAAATGGAAGCGACGTTCGCCACAGTCGTCCGTTTCTATCAGGTACATGCCCGGCAACTTACCCGCAATTTTTCGGGTTTGGTTCAAATCCAAACCCATCGCAGTCCACTCGTGTATTAGTTTTTGGCTCAAGGGGTCGTCGCCTAAGCCAGTTGCGTAGCCCACTTGTATGGCGCTAGGTGTGCTGCATCTGCGCAAATAAACAGCCGTATTGAAGGTGTCACCACCATAGGAAAGTACGGCAGGCCCAAAGCCATTGGCTTGAATTTCGAGCATGCATTCACCAATGGCGACAACTTTAATTGTTTGATTCAAAATAGGAACTCATAAGTTTTGAAACGCTGTTCCAGATGATAATATAAATGGTATAAATTGAGTCAATAATTTCAATCGATCAGGACAAAATCATGCTCAATGAGATGGCAAATTCAAACAATATTGCAACTGGTAAGGGTCGTTTGCTGATCACTGGTGCAGCTGGGGCTTTGGGACGTGTGTTGAGGCAAGCCCTACAAAATGACGTGGGACCTCAAAAAGAGTGGCAACACCTGAGGCTTTCTGGTCGCTCTCCTATTGGTGATTTGAAAGACTTTGAGGAGTCTATGGCATGTGATCTGGCCAATCGTGAGGCCATGGAAAAATTACTGGTTGGCGTTGATGCGGTTGTTCATTTGGGAGGGCAGGCAGTTGAAAGTCCCTTTGAGAATATTTGCGAAGCCAACATCAAAGGTGTTTTCAATCTTTACGAGGCCGCTCGACTGGTGGGGTGCCCTCGCATCGTGTTTGCAAGTTCAAACCATGTCACAGGTTGTTACGATCAAGGCGAACAAATTTCACCGGACATGCCTGCCAGACCAGATGGCTATTACGGTGCCAGCAAGTTGTTTGCAGAAGGTTTGGCGCAGATGTATTTCGATCGCTACGGCATTGAGACCGTCAATTTGCGCTTAGGTTCTGTGATTCCCAAGCCAGAAGACCGCCGCGGTTTGTCTACTTGGCTCAGTTACCCAGACTTCATCAGGCTCACTCACGCCTCTTTGCGCGCAAAAAATGTAGGCTGTTTGACTGTCTATGGCGTGTCCGCCAATACACAGAAGTGGTGGTCTGGCATGGGTTGGGACAAAATAGGCTATGAACCCAAAGACAACGCAGAAGCATGGCGCTCAGAGATTGAAAATAAACTGTTCCCTGTAGGCAGCATGATGGCTAAAAAACAAGGCGGAAGTTTCTTGGGCCTTGGACCCTTTCCCCCAATCAAGTAAGTTTTAACGAAAACTTGCTTCGCAGTTTTTGTCCGTCGTCACAGAGAGGGCGCCTTTGGTGGCGACTGGCAATTGATTCAGAACCATAGAACCAAAGACGCAAGCACCTAGCGGCCCTAGGTGCGTCCTGTCGAATTTAGGCGTGCCTTTAGGTGTCTCTGCATATTTGTCGGCTTGCTCTTCGCCTACGTCAATCACTTTCTGACGGCTCATGCTGTGCAAGTCAATCATGGTGACGTTCAATTTGGTGGCTACTGTTTTCATAGCAGTCGCCCAAGGTGCGAGATCGTCTTGGTGTTGTCCAACTTTGAAACTTCTTCGAATGAGCGGCGTGACCAAGACAGGTATTGCGCCTTGTGCTCTGGTTTCAAGGACGTAGTTTTCTAAGTTCACAGGGTATTCGGTTGTGAGATCTGTGGATCGCCCAGGCTTGCCAGGTTGATCGTTATGCCCGAATTGAATCAGAACCCACTGATTCAATTTGTTGGGATTGTTTTTCATTTGGTCTAGTGCTTGCATCCACAAGCCTTCTTCTCTAAAACTCTTGCTGCTGCGTCCGTTTTTGGCCAAATTAAGGCATTCAGCACTGCCATTCAGCCATTCGCAAACGGCGTCGCCATAGCCATTTCGAGTTGCCATGGTTGAGTCACCAATAAAAAAAACTCGATTTTTGATGTTGGAGGAGGTCGTTTGGGCGGATGAGCCTTGGCAAATGCTCAATAAAACCAGAAAAAATGATAAGAGTTGGAAACGGCGACGCAGCATCAAATCATCCTTTATTCAATAGACATCGTACAACTTCAGTCAATTTTACTTTTAACTTAAGCAAGATTTAACCGAAAAAATGCTCAAGCAACGGTACTGTCGCCTTTTTTGAGCCGCTCTCGGCTGTTGGATAGGTGCGTTCGCATGGCCGCTCTGGCGGAGTCAATATCTTGTGCTGAAATAGCGTAAAAAATGCTCTCATGCTCTTGATGAACGCGCCGGAGGTAAGCAATTCTTGTGGGTTCTACAGGCATGGCATTTTCCAATCTGCCCCTTGGAATTGCCTCTGTTCCAAGGGATTGCATCAGCTCTTGAAAATGCTTGTTTTGAGTGGCTTGGGCAATTTCTTGATGGAAAAGAAAGTCGGCATGTATGGCATCTCGCCCTTCGCTGATGGCTGTAGCAAACTCTGTCATTGCCAGCTGCATTTTTTGAAGATTGATATCCTCTCGCCTCAGAGCGGCCAAAGCTGCGGCTTCTGTCTCAATGCTGATGCGAAACTCTAGCAGTGCTATCACCTCGCGTAGCGTTCCCAATTGGTTGGGACTGACTTTGAAAGCGGGGCTTACGTCTTGAGGTAAAACAAAAGTCCCAATGCCATGCCTTGTTTCAACAAGGGCAGAGGCTTGAAGCTTTGAGATGGCCTCGCGGACCACTGTCCTGCTGACCCCAAAGCTTTGCATGATGGCAGCTTCGGTTGGCAACTTTTCCCCAGGACGCAATTTGCCTTCTCGCACATCAATGGTCAATTTCTCGACCAAATTCATGGCCAAACTGCGCGACTTGCGAGGCTCGCTAGGTGAATAAAAAGTCTCATTCATAGGGTAATCACGTAGATGAATATGATTTTCAAATTGGATAATCAACTTGTACGACAACTTACCACTTCGATGTTGTCAGTGTCAATGTAACAGATCAATTTCCTTTTGCCACACCTTTTTTCATGAGCTATTACCAGCTGTTTACCAATCAACCAGACAAGGTCGGGGAATCGCCTATCTGGGACAGCACCGCAAAATGTTTGTGGTGGGTAGACATCGAGAGTCGGCTCATTCATCGAGCTCAGCCAGGTGGCCAAAAGGAATCATGGGAAACCCCCGAAAAAGTGGGGTGCATTGCACTGACACACGATGGCCGCGTCATCGCTGCTATGGAAACGCAAATTGCTGTTTTGAGTTTGAAAAGTGCAGGGCAGTATGAAATGGCCGCCTTGGCCAAAGTCCAACATCCCGCGCCAGGCATGCGCTTCAACGATGGTCGTTGCGATGCCAGCGGACGTCTGTGGGTTGGCACCATGGTCATGGACATGGGCAAGGCTTCAAACTTGGGCGCACTTTACTGTTTAGACGAACGTGGCCTCACAGGCCCTTATGTGGCGGGCTTGTACACACCCAACGGTTTGGGCTTCAGTCCAGATGGACGCAAGATGTACTTGTCTGATTCTCATCCTTTGGCTCAAAAAATTTGGTGTTTCAAATTTGATGAATTGACCGGCTTACCCAGCGAGCGTCAATTGTTTGTGGACATGACTGACATGCCAGGCAGGCCTGATGGGGCCGCTGTTGATGCGCAAGGACGGTATTGGATTTGTGCCAACGATGGCGCGGCCGTTTATTGCTTTGATGCCAAAGGCGATTTAGCCCAGTTTCTACCCGTGCCATTTCCAAAGCCTGCCATGTGCGCATTTGGTGGCGACGATTTATCCACCTTGTTTGTCACGTCCATTGTCCCGGCAGACATGACATTAGACACACACGGCTTGAGTGGTCGTGTGGTCAGCTTGCAACCCAATGTTCAAGGCGTGGCCGAACCACGTTTTTCTCGCTTTCCCTCCGCACCGCTACCTTAACCATTCACCCTTCTAGGAGACCGTATGAACTTTAAGCTTCTCATTAGCGCACTTGCCTTAGCAGGTGTTTCATTTGCATCGCAAGCTACAGAATTCAAATCTGCCGATACGCACAATGCCGATGACTATCCAACTGTTGTTGCCGTGAAATACATGAGTGAAGTGCTTGAAAAGTTAAGCGGTGGTAAACACAAGATCAAGGTGTTCAACAAAGCAGCTTTGGGTCAAGAGAAAGAAACCATCGATCAAGTGAAGATTGGTGCTTTGGACTTCACACGGGTCAACGTGGGTCCGATGAATGGCATCTGCCCTTTGACTCAAGTTCCAACCATGCCCTTCTTGTTCTCGTCTGTAGACCACATGCGCAAGTCTTTGGACGGTGCTGCAGGTCAAGAAATTTTGAAGAGCTGCGAAGCCTTTGGATTTGTGGGCTTGGCATTCTATGACTCTGGCGCACGTTCTATCTACTCAAAGAAGCCTATCAAAACTGTGGCTGATGCCAAGGGTTTAAAAATCCGCGTTCAGCAATCTGACTTGTGGGTTGCTTTGGTCAGTGCCATGGGTGCCAATGCAACGCCAATGCCTTATGGCGAGGTATACACAGGTTTGAAAACTGGTTTGATCGATGCGGCCGAAAACAACATTCCATCATTCGATACAGCCAAACACGTTGAGGCTGTCAAAGTTTACTCACGCACTGAGCACTCCATGGCGCCAGAAATGTTGGTCATGTCAAAAGTGATTTGGGACAAGTTGCCGAAAGCCGAGCAAGATATGATTCGTGCAGCAGCAAAAGAATCTGTGGCATTCCAGCGTAAAAAATGGGATGAGCAAGAAGCCAAATATTTGGCAAATGTCAAAGCGGCTGGCGCTGAAATTGTGGAAGTCGACAAGAAGTCTTTCCAAGCTGTGATGGGCCCTGTCTATGAAAAATTCATGATCACCCCCGACATGAAGCGTTTGGTTAAAGCCATTCAAGACACCAAATAATGTTTACCAAATTTTGTGCTGCCTTGTCCAAG
>Ga0114979_10000838_pt1 | contig 20431 bp, 18 predicted proteins | sample S_140625_EF_Meta_FD_87315 | JGI IMG/M metagenome (GOLD analysis project Ga0114979, IMG submission 87315) | Freshwater microbial communities from Lake Simoncouche, Canada to study carbon cycling - S_140625_EF_MetaG | ecosystem: Environmental > Aquatic > Freshwater > Lake | place: Lake...
ACGCTAGAAGATGAAAGTTATTTTTCTTATCGTAGGAATCAAGTAACCGGACGTCAAGGTGGGGTTATTAAATTATGAGTAATCGCAAAGAAGAGATTGCTCATAATTTGCAGGTAGTCAAAGAGCGAATCAGTGCTGCTGCAAAGTCAGCAAGCAGGGACCCGGCTGAGATTAAGTTGATCGTTGTAACTAAGACTTTTCCTATTTCTGATCTCGAAATTCTGCGTGAATTAGGCGAATCACAATTCGGTGAAAATCGAGATCAAGAAGCTGCGCCCAAAGCTGAATTAGTTTCGGCAACTTGGCATTTCCAAGGCCAGATCCAAAGCAATAAAATTAAATCTATCTGCGAGTGGGCTGATGTAGTTCATTCAATTTCCAGCGAAAAAGAGATCTTAAAATTCGGCCAAAGCCCGCGTAAACATCAAGTTTTCTTGCAAGTCTCCCTAGATGGACAAGAAGGTCGAGGAGGCGCTAGTCCGACAGATTTGGCTCAATTAGCTGATTTAGTAAACGAAAGCAACAACTTAGAACTTTTGGGACTGATGGCAGTTGCGCCCTTAGATGTAGAGCCGGAAAAAGCATTCGCTGGTTTGGCCCTGATAAAACAGGGGTTTGCCGAACAATTCCCAAATTCAAATTTTTTATCTGCGGGAATGAGTAGTGATTTTGAAGCCGCGATTAAGTTTGGTGCGACACACATTCGGGTAGGTAGTTCAATCCTTGGTTCCAGATCACCCCAATAGTAAACTTCTTCTATGGCATTTTCAGTAGGTAAAGTCGCGACCTTCTTAGGTCTTAAGGACGATCCAGAACTTCAGGAAGTTGCAGTTGTTCGGGAACCAATGCGCACTCCTCCCGGAGTATTTATTCGTGAGCCTCGTGGCGTAGCGGCACGCAATGTTGCCTCACGTCCAGTAGTTGTGCAGCCTGAACTCTCACAAATGGATCGCATCGTTACTTTGCACCCACGCACCTATAGTGAGGCGCGCGCAATTGGCGAGCAGTATCGCGAAGGTAATCCAGTAATTATGAATCTAAGTGATATGGAAGAAACCGAGCGCAAGCGCTTAGTGGACTTCGCAAGTGGTTTGGTATTCGGCCTTCACGGAAGCATTGAACGCGTAACATCAAAAGTATTTTTGCTTTCACCAGAAAATGTCAGTGTCAGCAACGATGCAAAGACTGCAGCCGCAGAAGCATCTTTTTTCAACCAGAGCTGATTCTTAGATGTTTAGTATTGGCGGCTTGATCGCCTATTTACTGCAACTCTTTTTACTCTGCTTGTTTCTTCGATTAATTCTGGATTATGTCCGCATGGCTAAGCCTGATTGGCGGCCACGCGGAGTTCTTCTAATTGCGGCAGATTTTATTTATGCCGTAACCGACAAGCCACTTGGTTTCGTACGCCGCTTTGTGAAGCCTCTTCGAATCGGTGGAATAAGCATCGATCTATCAATGCTTATTCTCTTCATCGTAATTTCGCGAATCGCTCCGCTGCTGCGCGCTTTTTAGTTAGCTCTGCTTGACTAACTTAACCGTTAAACCAAGTTCGTTTTCTCCCAAAATAAGTGCGCCATCTGCCTGCATTTGGGTAGCAAGTACTTCGCCTTGGATATGCAACAAGTCTGATGCGATAGCAGTCATAACATCGGCGTTGGCGTTGTACGAGACATTGATTCGGTCAGAGATTTCAAAACCATTAGTTTTGCGAGCATCTTGAATAAATCGCACAACTTCGCGCACCAGTCCGGCACTTATCAGGGCCGGACTTAGCGCTAAATCAAGAGCAACGCTCTCGCCATCATGGCTAGCCACATTCCAACCAGTCTTAGGAGTTTCGGTTACGACTAAGTCATCGAGAGTAATTTCCCACGAGCCAACTTTCGCTGATGCGTTAGCACGAAGCGTTGCCACTAATTCAGCCGGATTTTTGGTGGAAATTGCTTTAGCAATATCTTGCACCGCACCACCAAATTTTGTACCCAGCGTGCGGAAGTTCGCCTTTATTGAGATATCAACTAGTTCGCCATCAGCGCTTGCGATATCTTCTAGATCAATCACATTTAACTCTTCGGCGATCTGTTCTTTCATTGAAGCCGGCAGAGCTGCCCAACCCTTAGCTGAGATCAATGCTCGTTGCAACGGTTGGCGAATCTTGACACCACTTTCGGCGCGAGCAGCTCGGCCTAATTCCACGATTCGCTTAGTAAGTGCAACTTGAGCAGATAGCGTTTGATCAATCTCGGATTTATCAGCGACTGGGAAATTTGTTAAGTGAACCGAGGCGGCTGCATCTGCATCAACTGGGCGCACTAGAACTTGCCAAACTTCTTCGGTAATGAATGGCACCATTGGCGACATTAATTGGGTGAGAACAACAAGTGATTCGTGCAAAGTCGCCATAGCAGCCACATCGCCATCCCAGAATCGGCGACGAGATCGACGCACGTACCAATTAGATAAATCATCGATGAATGCAGCTAGCGCTTTACCTGCGCGCTGTGAATCGAAATCACTTAGTGCTTCGTCAACTTCAATAATCAATGATTGCAATTCACTATTTATCCAGCGATCCATTAGTGGGCGAGTGGCCATCTCCGGAGCTTGGGACAGCTCAAAGTTTGCAGCTTGTGCGTATAGGGCATGGAAAGAAACCGTGTTCCAATAAGTTAATAGCGTTTTGCGAATAACTTCAGTGATGGCTTCGTGCCCAACTCGACGGGCAGACCAAGGTGAACCAGCAGCCAACATGTACCAACGAATGGCATCGGCGCCATGTTGTTCCATAAGTGCCATTGGTTCTAGAACATTGCCTAAGTGCTTACTCATTTTGCGGCCATCTTTATCAAGAATGTGACCGAGGCAGAGAACGGTTTTATATGATGATTGGTCAAAAACCAGCGTTCCAATAGTCATTAGCGTGTAGAACCAGCCACGAGTTTGATCGATTGCTTCGCAGATGAAATCAGCTGGGTAGGCCGCCGCAAACTTTTCTTGGGAACCTGCTTTATGTGGGTAACCAAATTGTGCAAACGGCATTGCACCTGAGTCATACCAACAATCAATTACTTCAGGGGTACGAGTCATTGGTTGGCTACATTCTGAACAATTAAAGGAAATGTCATCAACGAATGGACGATGTGGATCAAGGTTAGAAAGTTCTAGTCCAGCAAGTTCGCCGAGTTCAGCCAGGGAGCCAACACAAACTTCATGTTTATTCTCGCAGCGCCAAATTGGCAGTGGCGTACCCCAAAAACGATTTCGGCTTAGCGCCCAGTCAATGTTGTTGTTTAGCCAATCACCATAACGACCAGTCTTAATGGTTTCTGGGTGCCAATCGGTCTTCTCATTCTCGCGAATGAGGGCGTCCTTAATTGAAGTGGTTCGGATATACCAAGAAGGTTGTGCGTAATAAATCAATGCTGTGTGACAGCGCCAGCAATGAGGATAGGAGTGTTCATATTGCACATGCTTATATAAAACACCGAGCGACTTAAGTTCCTTAACCAACGGCTTGTCAGCATCTTTGAAGAAGAGTCCACCAACTAATTTAACTTCTGGTAAAAACTTGCCATCAGGTGCAATTGGATTCACAACTGGCAAGCCATAAGAACGACAAACCGCTAAGTCATCAGCGCCAAACGCAGGGGATTGATGCACTAATCCAGTGCCATCTTCGGTAGTCACATAAGTTGCTAGAACTACGAAGTGGGAATCTGGAATCTCTACGAAATCAAATGGGCGTTGGTACTTAGTATGTTCAAGCGCGCTACCTGGCATGCTTTGTAAGATTTCCACTTCGCCTTTAAGGGCTGAAATCAGATTCTCGGCAACGATTAAAACTTCGCTACTAGAAACATCATCTTGCATAGTTTTTACCTTTGCGACCACGTAGGTAACTTCCGGGTGTACAGCGATCGCGGTATTAGAGACCAGAGTCCATGGCGTCGTTGTCCAAACTAACAATGCTGCGCCTAGTTCTTGTAGGGGCCCACTAGTAACTGGAAAACGTACAAATACCGAAGGATCAGTGACAGTTTCATAGCCTTGCGCTAATTCATGATCTGATAAACCGGTTCCACAACGAGGGCAATATGGTGCAACGCGATGATCTTGTACGAGTAAACCTTTTTGCCAAATCTCCTTTAAACTCCACCAAACGCTCTCGACATATTGTGGTGACATAGTCCAGTAAGCCTCTTCGAAATCAACCCAGAAGCCCATGCGATTAGTCATGTCAGTAAATGCACCCACGTGACGTTGCACTGATTCGCGACACTTGTCATTAAAAGCAGCAATTCCAAATTTTTCAATGTCGCCTTTGCCGGAAAAACCAAGTTCTTTCTCAACTGCAATTTCAACTGGCAAACCATGGCAATCCCAACCGGCATTGCGAATTACTTGTTTGCCTTTCATGGTGTGAAAGCGCGGGAAAACATCTTTAAATACGCGCGCTTCAATGTGGTGTGTTCCAGGTAAGCCATTAGCAGTCGGGGGACCTTCGTAGAAAGTCCAGGTGTCAGCACCATTTCGGTTGCTCACTGATTCTTCGAAGACCGAATTTTCTTTCCAAAAAGTCAGGATGGAACGCTCCATGGCAGGCAGATCAATAGCTGCTGGGATTGCGCGAAATGTCATTTACTTCTCCATCTTCATAACTTTCGAAAATGGAGGGACGGGTTTCGCAATTTAGCGATCACCGCGGTACCACCCGCCTTATCCATCGCTTGACTGCAGACAGCCAAAGAAACGATAGATCACTTATTTACTAGCGTTCGCTGTCCAGTTCTACCGCGGCAGTAGCCGCCTCTTCTGGAACGCTCACAGGTGATGGCCTGGTCAATGCGCTTTGAACCTGGGCGAATTCTATTCCAAGCGATGGCTGGCTACCAAAATTTATGTGACTTTGCCTAAATTTCACTTTCTTTAAAATGCGCAGCGGTGGCGCGAGTGGCATTTAGCGCTTATTGGGCATAAGGTGCCCCGCGTGCCTACCAAAAAAAGTGCTAAACCTGCTGTGAAGAAAGCGCCTGCCAAAAAGGCCGCCCCAGCGAAGAAAGCTGTAGCAAAGAAGGCTGCGGCCAAGAAAGCCGCCCCAGCCAAGAAAGCCGCCCCAGCAAAGAAAGTTGCGCCAGTTAAAAAGGCCAAGACCAGTGTTGCTCGACCTGCTGCAACTAAGCCAGCTTCCAGCAAAACAATTGGCAAACCATTTCCAGCCAAAGCCGGATCCAAAACCACAATTAGCGTTGATGAAAAGTCACAAACTGTAAGTGTAAATACCGTTGTAATTGCACCAGTTGAAGTTGTTGTCGAAGAGCGACGACTAGTGATGCCACCTCCACCACGTCCGAATAAGAGTAGTAAGAAGATTGCACCTCTTAAGCCGCTAAAAGCTGCACCATCGCCATTGGTTGCTGCCGAAAGTGAAGGCGCATGGACAGCGGCTGAACTCAAGGCAATTCGCAACGAGATTTCAAAAGAACTAATGCGCTTGAAAGAAGAATTAGCAAAAGTTGAAATTGAGATGGACGATTTGATTCATTCCTCATCTGAAGGTGCTGGCGATGATCAAGCTGATGCTGGTACGAAGACTTTCGAACGCGAACATGAAATGTCACTAGTGATCAACGCACGCGACATGGTTCTACAAACTGAACGCGCCCTTGAGCGAATCGATACTAAAAGTTATGGCCTTTGCGAAGAATGTGGAAACACAATTGGCAAAGCCCGCTTACAAGTTTTCCCACGCGCAACGCTCTGCATGATCTGCAAAGCTAAGGAAGAACGGCGCTAACGTGCGCCGCCTCTATTTAGTTGCGGCACTAACCTGGGCGCTGGACGTAGCTTCCAAGATTTGGGCAGTAAATAATCTTTCATCACGTAATCCAGTTGAAATTCTGGGCCCTTTCTTCCAACTTACTTTGGTTAGAAACCCTGGGGCAGCCTTTAGTTTTGCAACTGGGGCGACCATAGTTTTCACCGGTATTGCCGTCGCAGCAGTAGTCGCAATCATTTTTTACAGCAGCAAAATAACCTCATTAGGCTGGGCAAACACCCTTGGTTTACTGCTTGGTGGCGTCCTTGGCAATTTAACTGATCGACTATTTCGAAGCCCAGGCTTCCTTAAAGGTGAAGTAATTGACTGGCTCGAATTAACTCATTGGCCAGTATTTAATTTGGCGGATAGCGCGATCGTAGTTGCTGCGTTCCTAGCAATAGTCTTAACAATTAGAAATGTTGGGCCAGTTAATGTCGCAAAGTGATTTTGGTCCGGGTAAAAGTAGTCGCGAATCGCGGACTCTGGCAGTTCCTGAAGGTGTAGCTGGCGAAAGAATCGACAGTGCATTAACTCGAGTCTTGGGGTTATCTAGAACTGCAGTCGTACGTCTTCTAGAAGATGGCGACATCACAACTGATGGTCGCGCACTCCAAAAGTCTGAACGTGTTGAAGCCGGCCAAGTAATTCAAGTGCTATTGCCGGCTCCGCTAAATCCGGATCCAATCCCATTGACGCCAATCGAAGGTCTAACCGTTGTTTATGACGATGATGCAATTGTGGTTATTGATAAACCAGTTGGTTGCGCCGCGCATCCGAGCCCTGGCTGGACTGGACCAACTGTTGTCGGTGCACTAACTGCAGCCGGGTACACGATTACGACAACCGGACCTGCCGAACGTGCCGGCATTGTTCATCGCCTCGATGTTGGAACTTCCGGGTTAATGGTGGTTGCAAAATCTGATCAGGCTTATCACGTGTTAAAAGATGCATTTCGTGATCGCACTGTTGAAAAGATTTATCATGCTCTCATTCAAGGACATATTGATCCTTCTAGCGGCACCATTGATGCTCCGATTGATCGTCACCCAAAAGAAGACCATCGTTTTGGCGTAGTTGCAAATGGCAAGATCAGTATTACTCACTATGAAGTTATTGAATATTATCGATCAGTTTCCCTAGTTCAAGTAGAACTCGAGACTGGCCGAACACACCAGATTCGAGTTCACTTCTCGGCGCTTCATCATCCGCTAGTTGGCGATACAACTTATGGCGCAGACCCAGTATTGGCCAAAAGTTTAGGCATGGCGCGACCTTGGCTCCATGCCTTAGAACTACGATTTGCCCACCCGATTACTGGGGCACCAATGTCGTTCAAGGCACCATATCCAAGTGACTTGCAAGCTTCGTTGGGGCTGCTCAGCGACGCGGTTCTTCCCTAATTACCAGTTTCCGGAAAGAAGATCGATAGCTAAATGTCTGACTCATTCGTTCACTTGCACGTGCATACCGAGTACTCGATGCTCGATGGTGCGGCGCGCGTTGGCGAATTAGTGCAAGCAGCAGCTCAGCAAGAAATGCCTGCGATTGCCATGACCGATCATGGAAATGTTTTTGGTGCTTTTGATTTTTATAAGCAAGCCACTAAAGCTGGCATTAAGCCAATCATCGGCATCGAAGCCTACGTTGCTCCCGAATCTCGATTCAATAAGAGTAGAGTTAAGTGGGCAGATGGCGGCGAAGATGATGTTTCGGGCGGTGGCTCATATACCCACATGACGATGTTGGCCGAAAACAATGTAGGGCTGGCAAACCTTTTCCGATTATCTTCGTTGGCATCACTTGAAGGTTTCTATTACAAACCACGAATGGATCGCGAGCTACTTTCTAAGTATGCCGAAGGAATCATTGCAACCACTGGCTGCCCTGGCGGTGAAATTCAAACTCGTTTACGGATGGGTGCTTACAAAGAGGCACTACGTGCAGCAAGTGATTATCGCGATATTTTCGGGGCTAATAATTTCTATTTGGAATTAATGGATCATGGAATTCAAATCGAAACTCGGGTTAAAGCAGATTTATTGAAATTAGCAAAGGAACTTAAGTTGCCACTACTAGCAACTAATGATCTGCACTACACCGCTAAAGCTGATGCCAAATCTCATGAAGCTTTGCTTTGCGTTCAATCCGGTTCAACTCTGGCTGATCCAAAACGCTTTAAATTTGATAATGATGAATTTTATTTAAAAACACCAGCTGAGATGCGCGAACTCTTTAAAGAGTTGCCTGAAGCGTGTGATAACACATTGCTGATCGCCTCACGCTGTGAAGTTAAGTTACGCGAAAACGAAAATTTGATGCCAGTGTTCCCGGTTCCGGTTGGAGAAACTGAAGTAACTTGGCTGATTAAGGAATCCCAAGCTGGTTTGTCACGTCGCTTGAACGGTGAAGTCCCTGCGGCATACTCCGAACGTTTAGATTATGAACTAGAAGTTATGAACAAGATGGGTTTTCCAGGCTACTTCTTAGTGGTTGCGGACTTAGTTTCACACGCGCAAAGCCAAGGGATTCGAGTTGGCCCCGGTCGCGGCTCTGCAGCTGGTTCGTTAGTTGCTTACGCATTGGGTATCACTGGGCTGGATCCAATCGAACATGGGCTTTTGTTTGAGCGATTCCTAAATCCAGAACGTATCTCAATGCCTGATATCGATCTGGACTTCGATGAACGTCGTCGCAGCGAGATGATTCGTTACGCCACCACAAAATACGGTGAAGATCGCGTTGCCCAAATCATCACTTACGGCACCATCAAGTCGAAGCAAGCAATTAAAGATTCAACGCGCGTGCTCGGTTATCCATATGCAATTGGTGAACGGTTAACTAAAGCTCTGCCGCCAGCTGTGATGGGTAAAGATATTTCGTTAGGTGGGGTGTTTAATCCTCAAGATGATCGCTATGGCGAAGCCAATGAATTTCGCCAACTCTATGAAACTGACCCTGATAGCAAAGTTGTAGTTGACACTGCTCGCGGCCTGGAAGGGTTAAAGCGACAGTGGGGAGTTCACGCAGCTGGAGTTATTCTGTCGGCGCAACCTTTGCTTGATGTAATTCCAATTCACCGACGCGAAGCTGACGGCGCAATCATTACGCAATTTGATATGGGTGCTTGCGAAGCCACTGGTCTTTTAAAGATGGACTTCTTAGGACTACGAAACCTTTCAGTTCTCGATGATTGCTTACTTAATATCAAAGCCAATCGCGGCGAAGACGTTGTACTAGAAACCCTAAAGCTCGATGATAAGAAAACTTATGAATTACTTGCGCGTGGCGATACCTTAGGTGTGTTTCAGCTCGATGGTGGGCCAATGCGCGCACTACTTAAGAGTTTGGCGCCAGATTCATTTGCTGACATCTCAGCGGTGATTGCTCTTTATCGTCCGGGCCCAATGGGCGAGAATGCACACAATAACTACGCCGATCGCAAGAATAAGCGTAAACCGGTTGAACCAATTCATGCCGAACTGGAAAAGCCTCTCGAAGAAATTCTGGGTGACACTTACGGGCTAATTGTTTATCAAGAACAAGTTATGGCTATCGCCCAAAAAGTTGCGGGGTTCTCACTGGGCCGCGCGGATTTATTGCGTAAAGCGATGGGTAAGAAAAATCGTGATGTTCTAGATAAAGAGTATGTTCATTTCGAAAGTGGCATGCGCGAGAACGGTTTTTCACCCGCCGCAATCAAGCGTCTTTGGGACGTTCTGATTCCGTTCTCAGATTACGCATTCAACCGCGCACATAGCGCTGGCTACGGTATGGTTTCATATTGGACAGGTTATCTAAAGGCTAATTACCCAGCTGAATACATGGCAGCACTTCTTACAAGCGTTCGCGATGATAAAGATAAATCAGCGCTCTATTTATCGGAATGTCGCCGAATGGGTAGCAAGGTTGTGCCACCTGATGTCAATGAATCAAATGCCGAGTACACCCCACGCGGAACCGATATCCGATTTGGTTTAGCTGCAATTCGAAATGTAGGCGAGGGCGTGGTCGCATCAATTAAGGCTGCGCGCGAAACTAAAGGCCGCTTCACTTCTTTCGGTGATTTCTTAGCCAAAGTCGATGCTCAAGTTTGCAATAAGAAAACCATTGAATCGTTAATTAAAGCCGGAGCTTTTGACTCGCTAGGAGAGTCTCGTAAAGGTCTAATGAGCATTCATCTAGAAGCAATTGATTCGGTAATCGAAAGCAAGCGTGCCGAAGCGATTGGCCAATTCGATTTATTCGGCGGCGATAGCATCACATCAGTTGCAACCATGGAAGTAGAAGTACCAACCGGCGAGTGGGATAAAGCGTTGTTATTGAGCTATGAACGTGAAATGTTAGGTCTATACGTTTCTGATCATCCGCTTCTTGGGGTTGAACATATTCTGCGCGCTAGCGTTTCGAAATCAATCTCTGAGTTAATTGATGAAGGTGGCGATCACGAGCAGATTGTGACCATCGGCGGTTTAATAACTGGGATCACGCGCAAGATAACTAAGACTGGCTCGAATTGGGCGGTAGTAAATATCGAGGATCTCGAGGGCGCTCTCGAAGTCTTATTTTTCTCAAATACTTACAATCAATATGCGCTGACTCTGACCACAGATCGTGTTGCACTAATTCGTGGTCGGGTTGATCGCCGCGAAGACCAACTTCGTTTTACTGCTTTAGAAGTTACTTTCCCCGATATCTCACAAGGTCCAGTTGGTCCACTGGTAATCACGATGCCCGTGGCTCAATGCACACCGCCTATCGTTGATCGATTGAAAGAGATCTTGCGCACGCATCCAGGAAAGCGTGAAGTTCATCTGCAGTTAGAAGAACCCTCTGGTAACACAGTTATGAAGCTGGAATTTAAGGTCACATCATCACCAAGTTTGAGCGCCGATCTCAAAGCGATCCTTGGCGTTAATTGTCTGCAGAACGTATAGCTCTTAGAAGTAGAATAAGGGGGTGATTCGAACCCTCGATCTGCGTGGTCGCAAGTTAAGTAAAGCGGAGATTAACCGCGAGATTCCGCGTGCTCGATTAGATGTCGAGACTGCCATGGTCGCTATTGCGCCAATTCTCGAGCGAGTTAAAAATGGCTCTGAAGAAACTTTACGCGAATTAGCTCAAGAATTTGATGGCGTAAAACCTGCCAATATTCGGGTGCCACAAGCTGCTCTAGATCAAGCGCTCAGTGAACTAGATCCCGCAATTCGTGCAGCTTTAGAACTTTCCATCTTGCGAGTTCGAAAAGTTCATGAAGATCAAGTACGCAGCGTCAAAACAGTCCAAGTAATTGACGGTGGAACCGTTTCTGAGAAATGGGTTCCAGTTGACCGAGTTGGGTTATACGTTCCGGGTGGACGAGCGGTATATCCAAGTAGCGTCATGATGAATGTTGTCCCTGCTCAAATTGCTAAAGTGTCTAGCATTGCTGTCGCATCGCCACCGCAAAAAGAGTTCGGTGGGCTGCCGCACCCAACCATTTTGGCAACTTGTGCACTGCTTGGCATCACTGAAGTTTATGCAGTTGGGGGAGCGCAAGCGATTGCACTATTTGCATACGGAATCGAAGGTTTCTGCGAAAAGTGTGACTTAGTAACTGGTCCAGGAAATATTTATGTGGCAGCAGCCAAGCGAGCACTCCGTGGCGTTATAGGTATTGACTCCGAAGCTGGACCAACCGAAATTGCAATTTTGGCTGACGAGACCGCGTTAGCCAGTGATGTCGCTGCAGATTTAATTAGCCAGGCCGAACACGATCCAATTGCGGCGGCAGTATTGGTAACAACTTCGATTGAGCTAGCAAATTTTGTCCAAAGCGAATTAAAGGCTCGCGTTGCAGCCACAAAACATAGCGAGCGAATTACCACGGCTCTAGCTGGCATTCAGTCCGCAATTGTCCTAGTTGATTCGATTTCACAAGGCCTAGATGTAGTTAATGCCTATGCGGCCGAACACTTAGAAATTCAAACTAAGAATGCAGCCAGCGATGCCGAACAAATTCGAAATGCTGGTGCAGTATTTATCGGCCGATTTACGCCAGTCTCATTAGGCGACTATGCAGCGGGCTCGAACCACGTGCTACCAACTGGCGGTTGCGCTTGTCACTCAAGTGGCTTATCAGTGCAAACGTTTTTACGTGGCTTGCACTTTGTCTCTTACAACCAAGCCGCCTTTCTTGATTTAGTTCCAACTGTTGTGACTTTAGCTAATTCTGAAGATTTACCTGCGCACGGTGAAGCAATGACTGCGCGCTTGGCACAATTATGAGTAGTTCAAATACTTGGCCAGATTGGCTCCCGCTTCGTGAACCGCTCAAGCCAATGTCGCCATATGGGGCGCCGCAAGTTCCGGCAAGTGCTCAACTAAATACCAATGAGAATCCCTTTGCGCCATCAACTGAATTAGTTGCCGCAATTGCTAAACGAGTAGCTGAAGTTAGCGCAACGCTGAATCGATACCCGGATCGTGATGCGATCGCGTTACGCGCTGGGCTGGCTAAATACATAACAGCTCAAAGTGGTGTTTCTTTAGACGTCACTAATCTTTGGGCCGCTAATGGCAGCAACGAAATAATCCAATCTATCTTCCTGGCATTTGGGCGCGAGAGCGCTCTTGGTTTCACGCCTTCTTATTCAATGCATCCACTTATCGCAAAAGTAACTTCAGTTAAATGGTTAGATGGAAAACGCCGCGATGATCATTCCCTTGATTTTGCCGTTGCTGCCCAGCAAGTTCTAACTACAAAGCCAACCCTGACCTTTATTACTACGCCAAATAATCCCACTGGTTCAATAGTTAAAATTTCAGAGATTGTCGAACTGGCAAAAGCTACTGCTTCGGTTGGTGGCTTGCTGGTAGTAGATGAGGCTTACGCCGAATTTTCAAGAGAAATATCGGCAGTTACGTTGATTGCGCAATATCCCAATGTGATTGTTATTCGTACCATGAGTAAAGCATTCGCTTTTGCTGGTGCTCGACTTGGTTATTTAATTGCAGATCCTGCTGTGATCGATGCGCTACAACTGGTCCGCTTGCCGTATCACTTAAGTGCAATTACCCAAGCAGTGGCTGAAGTAGCACTTTCTTTTTCTGATGAACTCTTAGCGGGTGTTGATACCTTAATTGCCCAGCGCGAGATCGTGCAGGCTGGGTTAAGCAAGTTAGGTTTAACTATCACGCCGAGTGCGGCTAACTTTTTGCTCTTTGGTGGCTTTAACCAACCAGCAGATCAGCTCTGGCAGAAATTACTAGATCGCGGCATCTTGATTCGAGATGTGGGATTATTAGGTCAACTGCGCGTAACCATCGGCACTTCTGCCGAGAATCAAGCATTCCTATCGGCTCTAACCCAAGTTCTAGTAGAAGGAGATAAGTGAATGAGAACTGCCCGCGTCGAACGAAAGACTAAGGAATCTCATGTCCTCGTCGAATTAAATTTAGATGGCGATGGCTCAATCAATGTTGACACCGGTGTGCCATTTTTCGATCACATGCTCTCGCAACTAGGTAAGCACTCTGGCTTTAATTTAACAGTAAAGACCACCGGCGATGTTGAGGTTGATTCACACCACACAGTTGAAGATACTTCACTCGCATTTGGCCAAGCACTTCGTGAAGCACTCGGCGATAAAGCTGGCATTCGTCGCTTCGGTGATGCGATGGTTCCGCTTGATGAAGTATTAGTTCAAGCAGCTGTTGATCTATCTGGACGACCATATTTAGTACACCGTCAACCCGAGATCGTAGAGTTAATCGGTACTTTCGATACAACTCTTGGAAAACATATCTGGGAGTCAATCGTGGCAGAAGCGCACATCGCGCTTCACATCCGAGTCCTCGAAGGACGCAATGCACACCACGTTTTCGAAGCGCAATTTAAGGCTGTAGCGCGTGCCTTGCGTGATGCAGTTTCTCTAGATGGTCGCGTCTCTGGAATTCCATCAACTAAGGGTTCGTTGTAGGTCATCATTGATTGCAATTCTTGATTACGGCTCCGGAAATCTACGTTCAGCAGAACGTGCATTTGCGACCTCCGGTCACGAAGTAGTTGTAACTGCTGATCGTAAAGTAGCCCTCGAAGCAACTGGTTTGGTTATCCCGGGTGTTGGTGCATTTGCTGCCTGCATGAATGGGTTAAAAAGTGTCAGCGGTGATGAGATTGCACGGGAACGTGTTGCACTCGGTCGGCCAACACTTGGAATCTGCATCGGAATGCAAATTCTTTTTGAGAGCGGGTTAGAGCACGCTGAAAATGGTGCTCACCAAGGTGTCGGCATTTGGTCAGGTATGGTTAAAAAACTAAGCGCTCCGATCTTGCCGCACATGGGCTGGAATACTGTTTCTACTACTCCCGGATCAACGATTTTTTCCGGTGTCGAAAATGAAAGTTTTTATTTCGTCCATTCATATGCAGCAACAGCGCCAGTCGGGCAATATCAAGCTTGGTCTGAGTACGGCGAACCATTTTTAGCGGCAGTAGAAGATGGCACACTAACGGCTACCCAGTTTCATCCGGAAAAATCGGGTGCCGCCGGACTTAAATTGATTTCAAACTGGAGTAAGAGCCTATGAAAAAACTAGAACTTCTACCTGCCGTCGATGTTAAAGATGGCCGCGCAGTTCGCTTAGTTCAAGGCGCACTAGATCAAGAAAGTATTTATGGCGCCCCACTTGAAGTTGCACTGGAATTTCAGGCAGCCGGCGCCGAATGGCTGCACTTAGTTGATCTTGATGCAGCCTTTGGTCGAGGTAGTAATGCCACGCTATTGGCCGAAGTAGTTGCAGCACTGGATATAAAAGTCGAACTTTCGGGCGGCATTCGTGATGATCAATCGCTAAAACAGGCGTTAGCAACTGGCTGCACTCGAGTAAATTTAGGAACTGCCGCTCTTGAAGACCCAGAGTGGACAGCAAGGGTTATTAAACAATTTGGAGATCGCATTGCAGTTGGTCTTGATGTGCGCGGCACAACTCTGGCAGCTCGTGGCTGGACTAAAGAGGGCGGCGAACTTTTTGAAACTATTGAACGACTTGAGCGTGATGGTTGCTCTCGCTACATCGTTACCGATGTGGCAAAAGATGGCACGTTAACTGGGCCGAATCTGGAGTTATTGAAATCAGTTTGTGCTGCAACCAAAGCGCCAGTCGTGGCAAGCGGTGGCGTTTCATCTTTGGCCGATATTGCGGCAATTGCAAAACTTGTTGAACTTGGTGTCGAAGGTGCAATAGTCGGTAAGGCGCTTTACGCAGGCGCTTTCACTCTGCCCGAAGCTTTAGCCGTTGCAAATAGCGGGTTGAATTAAATGACACTAGCTAGTCGAGTTATTGCTTGCCTTGATGTAACCGAAGGTCGAGTTGTAAAGGGCGTTAACTTCACAGATTTAGTAGATGCCGGCGATCCGGTTGAGATGGCGAAAGTTTATAACTTAGAAGGTGTTGACGAGTTAACTTTCTTAGATATTTCAGCGAGCAACCTGAATCGCGCGACAACTCTTGATGTTGTGGCACGCACTGCCGAACAAGTCTTTATTCCACTAACTGTGGGTGGTGGAATTCGAAGTGTGGCTGATGTAAATAATTTGCTACGCGCAGGTGCTGATAAAATCTCAATCAATACTGCAGCGATTGCCCGTCCTGAATTAATCTCTGAAATTGTTGATCGATTTGGTTCACAGGTCTTGGTTTTATCTGTTGATGCTCGCCGCGCAAATACCGTTTCTGGTTTTGAAGTTACAACACATGGTGGTCGCGAAAGCGCGGGCCTTGATGCATTGGCTTGGGTTGAAAAAGCTTGCGCACTTGGCGTAGGTGAAATTTTACTTAACTCAATGGATGCCGATGGCACTCGGGCCGGCTATGACATTGGCATGATTAAAGCTGTTCGCCAAGTCGCAAATGTGCCCTTGATTGCAAGCGGTGGGGCAGGAGCGTTATCTGATTTCGCTGCAGCCCTCGATGCCGGCGCAGATGCGTTATTGGCCGCGAGTGTTTTTCACTTCGGCATTCATCGCATCGGTGATGTTAAGCGCTATTTGAGTCAGCAAGGCTATTCGGTTCGCACCAGCGCACTGACGTAGGGCAGAATTACCTAATGAGCGCGATCGAGTTTCCGGCTGAGTTAAAGACACGGTTCAGCGATCCCAACGCATTGATTCCGGCAATTGCCCAAGATGCCGCTACCGGCGAAGTTTTGATGTTGGCATATATGAATCAAGCTGCACTTACACAAACTTTAACTACTAAAGCAGCAACTTACTGGTCTCGTTCACGCAATGAGCTCTGGGTGAAAGGTGCGACTTCAGGTCACACGCAAAAAGTGGTTTCGGTTTCGCTTGATTGCGATAGCGACGCCATTTTGATCAAAGTAGAACAAACTGGCGCAGCCTGCCATACCGGTGATCGCACTTGTTTTCACAATGAATTGATCGGCGAGTAATTAAATGCAACTAACTGAGTTCCGCGAGTATGCCCGCAACTTCAATGTAGTTCCGGTGTCTCGCAAATTGCTAGCCGATGGCGAAACTCCGCTAGCGGTCTATCGCAAACTTGGCGCTAATCGGCCCGCGACTTTTCTTTTGGAGTCCGCTGAACATGGTGGCGCATGGTCACGTTATTCATTTATCGGGGTAAATTGCGAAGCAACTTTGACGGCCGAAAATGGTTTAGCAACTTGGTTAGGTAAACCACCCGCAGGTGCACCATCTGGTATCGATCCATTGGTAGCACTTCGACTTAGTGCTAATCACTTGAAATCACCAAAAATTGCCGGGCTACCTCCACTAACTGGTGGACTAGTTGGCTATCTTGGCTATGACTGCGCGCGCAGATTAGAAAGATTGCCAAATTTGGCGATCGATGATTTACAAATCCCAGAATTAGCTTTTATGTTAACGACCGATCTTGCCGTCCTTGACCACAGCGATGGCACGGTTACCTTAATTGCAAATGCGATCAATTGGGATGGCAGTGATGAACGTATTGATGAGGCTTATCACGCAGCTGTGGCACGTTTAGATCAAATGGCAAAAGACTTAGCATCGCCACTTCCCGGATATCTCTCAGAGTTAAGCAGGCCGACAACTGGTGTGATCGCTTCTAATATTTCAAGCCCAGAGTTTCTAGCTAAAGTAGCTGCGATCAAAGAAGAGATTTTGGCGGGTGAAGCATTCCAAGTTGTTCTCTCACAGCGTTTTGAGATTGAGTGTAATGCAGAACCAATTGATGTCTACCGCATGCTGCGCTTACATAACCCAAGTCCGTATATGTATTTGTTCCATTTTGCCGATGGTATTTCGGTGGTTGGTTCTAGCCCTGAAGCTCTAGTCAAAGTTACCGATGGCGAAGTAATGGTGCATCCAATTGCAGGCACTCGTAAACGCTCTGATTCTCCCGAAGAAGATGCTCGCTTAGCGAATGAATTATTAGCAGATCCGAAAGAGCGAGCTGAACATTTGATGTTGGTTGATCTAGGACGCAATGACTTAGGTCGAATCTGTGCAGCGGGCAGCGTTGAAGTCGTAGATTTCATGCATATTGAACGCTATTCACACGTAATGCATATTGTCTCTACCGTAACTGGAAAACTAGCCAGTGATGCTCTGCCAGTTGATGCTCTCTTTGCAACTTTTCCAGCCGGCACCTTATCTGGCGCTCCTAAGCCCCGGGCCATGGAAATCATCGAAGAGTTAGAACCAACTAGACGCGGTCTTTATGGTGGGGCAATTGGATATTTAGATTTCACTGGAAATATCGATACCTGCATCGCAATTCGTACTGCGTTGATCAAAGATGGCAAAGCTTATGTGCAAGCAGGTGCCGGTGTTGTTGCTGATTCAGATGCTGAATCTGAAAATCAAGAGTGTCATAACAAAGCCGCCGCCGTTTTAGGGGCAATTAGCTCTGCTAATGATTTGGTAAGCAAATGAATCGTGCCCTCGAAATAACTATCTCAGCGGTTATCGTGGTTGCGCTTACATTGACGTTAAGTCGCTCGCTCAAGTTATCTTCACGATACGAACGTAAGCCTCATCAACTTTCTGACTGGAGTGCACAAGATCAGGGAATTGACCCAACTTTAGATAATGAGTCTGACCGATGAGCGTTCTAGCTGAAATTATTGCCGGCGTTAAGGAAGATTTAGCTGAACGCAAAATTCCACGAAGTGAAATTGAAGCTGCGGCATTTGGAGCGGCTTCGGTAATTGATTGTTTGCCGATTATGCGCGCCCAAGAGATGGCAGTGATCGCCGAAGTAAAGCGTTCATCTCCAAGTAAAGGCACTTTAGCAAACATTGCCGATCCGGCAGCGCTAGCTGAGCAATACCAAGAAGCCGGTGCAAGTGCGATTAGCGTTTTAACTGAGCGACGTAGATTTAGCGGTTCTTTGGCCGATCTTGATGCAGTTCGTAAACGAGTTACGTTGCCTATTTTGCGAAAAGATTTTATGGTCGATGAATATCAATTCTTCGAAGCCAGAGCACACGGCGCAGACCTGGTTCTGCTGATTGTGGCCGGCCTTAGCGATAGCCAACTACATGAATTTGCAGCGCTAACCAATGAATTAGGAATGCGGGCACTCGTTGAGGTTCACACTCATCAAGAACTAGAACGTGCTCTTGAAATAAATCCTGAACTAATTGGAATTAATTCGCGAAACCTTAAAACTTTAGAAGTTGATCCGAAGGCATTTGCCGAGCTCTTGCCCGAGCTTCCGGCTGAGTTAATTCGGGTTGCTGAATCAGGAATTTCCCAGCGTAGCGATGTGGAATTTGCCCAGAAATATGGTGCGAATGCGATTTTGGTAGGCGAGGCCTTGGTCAAAGCGGGCGATCCCAATTTGGCGATGCGCGACCTATTGGGCCAAAGGTAGGCTTACTCCATGTTAGATTCGAAATTGGTTATCGATGGCCTTGGCCATTTTGGTCCTTACGGTGGCCGTTTCGTACCCGAAGCCTTGATTGGCGCACTCGAAGAACTAGAAGCCGCGCATTCTTCAGCGCTGGAAGATCCGATTTTTCAGGCAGAGCTTGCCGAACTGCATCGCACCTATAGCGGTCGCCCAAGCATTATTACCGAAGCCAAGCGTTTTGCCGAGCATGCCGGTGGTGCGCGCATAATTTTAAAGCGCGAAGATTTAAATCACACAGGTAGCCACAAGATAAATAATGTTTTGGGGCAAGCCTTGCTGACCAAGCGCATGGGCAAATCTCGCATCATTGCCGAAACTGGTGCGGGGCAGCATGGCGTCGCATCCGCAACTGCCGCAGCGCTAATGGGTCTCGAGTGCGTGGTTTATATGGGCGAAGAAGATACCAAGCGCCAATCGCTAAATGTGGCACGTATGAAATTGTTAGGTGCCCAGGTTGTGCCGGTTATCTCCGGTTCACGCACGCTAAAGGATGCAATTAATGAAGCGATGCGCGATTGGGTTACCAATGTTGAAAATACCCATTACTTATTAGGCACGGTTGCCGGGCCGCATCCATTTCCTACGATGGTGCGCGACTTTCATAAAATTATTGGCGAAGAAGCCCGAGCTCAAGTAATTGAGTTGACTGGAAAACTTCCTGATGCAGTGCTTGCTTGCGTTGGTGGCGGTTCAAATGCAATTGGAATTTTCCATGATTTCATTAAAGATACAGATGTACGTTTAATTGGTCTTGAAGCAGGTGGCGATGGTGTCGAGACAGGTCGGCACGCGGCAACAATAAGTGGTGGAACACGTGGCGTTCTTCACGGAACTCGCTCATATGTTTTACAAGATGAAAATGGTCAGACGATCGAATCACATTCGATTTCGGCGGGTTTGGATTACCCAGGTGTTGGCCCAGAACACGCATATCTTCACGATATCGGCCGTGCTGAATATCGCGCGATAACTGATGCGCAAGCAATGGCGGCATTTGCGCTACTCTGCAAAACCGAGGGAATTATTCCAGCAATTGAAACTGCACACGCACTTGCCGGTGCGCTACAAGTTGGAAATGAACTAGGCCCCGACGCAACGCTACTAATTAATCTTTCTGGTCGCGGCGATAAAGATGTGCAGACAGCAGCTGACTACTTTGGAATTCCACTTTAGTGAGCACCAATACGGCCCTTGATCAACTCTTTGTTAAAACTCGTGCTGAAAATCGCGCAGCATTAATCGCTTACATTCCAGCTGGTTTTCCCTCACAAGCCGGTTGTCATAAAGTGATTGAAACACTGGCTAAAGCTGGGGTAGATGCGATTGAAATTGGATATCCATATAGCGACCCAGTTATGGATGGCCCAACTATCCAAGCCGCAGCAACACAAGCGTTGGAAAATGGAACTGGCGTAACTGAAGTTTTTGCAGCACTCAGACATGCAACTGACCAAGGTGTGGCTGCAGTAGTAATGACTTACTGGAATCCAATTGAAAAATATGGCGTCGCAAAATTTGCCCAGGCAATTGCCGACAATGGTGGTTCTGGGGTTATCACGCCCGATCTAACCATTGAAGAATCTGATGAATGGCGCACTGCGGTTGATACCAGTTCGATCAATCCAATCTATGTTGTCGCGCCGAGCACCAAGCCAGAACGCTTAGTCAAAGTTACTGACCAATGTGGTGGATTTATTTACGCCGCTA
>Ga0114979_10000839_pt1 | contig 20402 bp, 17 predicted proteins | sample S_140625_EF_Meta_FD_87315 | JGI IMG/M metagenome (GOLD analysis project Ga0114979, IMG submission 87315) | Freshwater microbial communities from Lake Simoncouche, Canada to study carbon cycling - S_140625_EF_MetaG | ecosystem: Environmental > Aquatic > Freshwater > Lake | place: Lake...
AAATTATTCTTTATTTGGAAGATATTGTTGCCAAGAATGTTGATATTGAAAATATGGTTTATGAGATAGAAGAAATAACGGAAAATCTATTTATATTAGTGACAGAATCATCAGTATATTTCAAGGGAACCGAACTTTGGAATACTATTATGTCAAACATTACATTGTTTTCTAAGTACAAAGCCAAGGAACATTTAAGTATATCTAGTAGAGCCATATTCAAGTATATGGACATTTTGGACCGTATAAAGAATGAAAGAGGATTGTTAGTTTAGATAAACAAACTTTGTTTTTATGTATTATTTCTCATAAAAATTACATAAAATAATAACTATATACATTATAATGGTAAAATCAAAACTTAATTCTCAAGCAGATTATGACGAATCCAAAGAAATAGAGGATGAAGACATTGAATATTCTTCTCCTTTGTATGATTATAAACTTTTTGATAATGATATTGTAATTGCTCTAGGTAAACAACGTCATACTTTTTCTAGGCACGATTTGGTCTATTTTCCCATTTATTTGGTAATAGACGAGATGCCAAGAGCAAAGATTGGTGTATTTGAAGTGGAAAGTAATAAGCTTATTGACATATTGGATGATGATGGTGATGTTAAATTATCAAAGAAAAACATCATATTTTATGTGGATAAACAATATGTTCATGATATGTTGAAGAAATATTCTACTGATGATAAGGATGATGAAATAGAACAACTAAAAGATCTAGAAAAAGGTAAGGTAAAAACAGAGGAAAAAGATGCTGAATTGGATGATGTTGTAGATTTAACAGAAGATAGTGATGATGATGTTTTGGGATTACAGATTCCAGAGGATAAAAAAACAAAGACTGGTAAAGATGCAGATAAAGAATTATCAGAAGGTATTTTTATAATCAACGAGAAGACTAAGGAGCCACCTCTATTAAAAGAAGAAACCAAAGAGGATTCACAAGAGTTAAAGCGTGAATTCAAAGAATTACCCAAAAATATATGGTTACAGAAGTTAATGAAAAATACAAATTATGAAATTATAGATAATGAAGGTGGTGGAGATTGCTTTTTTGCAGTTATCCGTGATGCTTTTAAGCAGGTTGGTAAAGAGACAACTGTTGCCAAATTACGTGCACTTGTTGCAAAGGAAGCAACTGATAAGATGTTTCAGGAATCACGCACCATTTACACAGGATTTTTGGCTGAATTTCAAGAGAAAGAAAAAGAAATTAAATCAGCAACAAAGACTATTTCTTTGTTGAAAAAGAGAATAGATGGCTCCAAAAACAAACAAGAAAATGAGGAATTGGTAATACAAGCTAAGAAAGTATTGGAAGACCAGAAACGTTTAAAAGTAGAAAAAACAGGAGCAAAAGAATTATTAGAGGAATTTGAATATATGAAGGATTTAACTACTCTTGAGAAATTCCGTGAATTTATGTTAACCCGACATTACTGGGCTGATACGTGGACGATTTCAACAATAGAGCGTTTATTAAACATTAAAGTCTTGTTGCTTTCTGAAGAATCCTATGAATCAGGTGATTTGGATTCAGTAATGCAATGTGGCCAATTAAATGATAGTGATTTGGAAACTGCGGGTACCTTTGTTCCTGATTATTACATTATGACTTGTTATACAGGAAATCATTATAAAACGGTCTCATATAAAGAGAAGATTATTTTGAAATTCCGTGAAATACCTTATGATGTTAAAATCATGATTATCAATAAATGTTTGGAAAAGAATGCTGGACCTTATTATTTGATTCAAGATTTTCGTAATATGAAAACTAGATTAGGATTAAATCCAAATGAGGGCGAGCCAGAAGATAATGATGATGAATATTTGACACGTGATTTATATAATAAAGAAACAGTTTTTTCATTCCATGCGAAAGCAAATGGATCACCAAAGCCAGGTAAGGGTTCTGGAGAGAAAATAAAAGGCGATGATATGACCAAATATAAAGTATTAAATTCTGTGAAAGATTGGCGCAGAAAATTAGATGATTCATGGATTACTCCTTTTAAAGTAGATGGACATCGCTGGAATTCAGTGGAACATTATTTTTTGGCATCACAGTTTAAAAAGGGATTTCCTGATTTCTATTTGAAATTCTCTGTTGAAAGTGGAAGTGATATTTCCAAGGACATAGAATTAGCACGTATTGCTGGTAGCAAGAGTGGTAAATCAAAAGACCGTGTATTGAGAGACGCAAAGATAAAACCAGACCCTGATTTTTATACTGTGGGAACGAATCCTATTTTTGAAGTAGAGCGTAAGAAGGCATTAGACTCTAAGTTCTCTGGTAATTTAGAATTAAAAAATATGTTGTTGGAAACTAAGGATGCAAAGTTAACCCATTTTGAACGCAGTAAAGGAAATAATCCTGATTTATTATTAATGAAAACACGTAAGGAGCTGGCATAGATTATTTTTATTTTGACTGTAATAAAAATAAACTGAAAAAGATTCGCCAACATTTGTAGATGTTGCCAGAAAATTGCATAAAAAATTGAAAACTTTTTTGGCCAGAACAGAATTGGTAAATCAACCAAAAGCGTAAGCTAAATCATTTAATACCTACAACTAATAACAAGATGTCGTCCACTCAGTCTTTCCAGTCTGTCCGCGAGCCTTCTCCTACCATGTCTGTTGAGCAAGTGAAGCTTGAGGCTATCCGACTTGTCTCGCTCCCATCAGAGATTCAAACTGGCGGCGACGTCTTTCAGTTCATGAAGAATGTTCTGCGTATGGATGCCACTTCTGTCAACGTCGTGCAAATGCAGACGGAACAGGGCGTTCGCTACCGTTCTGCCTTTGCTGACATTGCCCCTACTGGTGAAGAAGACCCTTTGCTTATCCAGGCCCTTATGGAAGGATTTGCTTGCATTCACGACCAGAACATTCCAGGTGGCATTCACTTTGACAACGGCAAGCCGATGTCTCACATCAAGATTGTTCCGGCCAAGAGGCATGGAGCTTCAAAGGAGCCATTGGCACTAGAGGCTGGTGACTGGACCAGCATCTATATTCCAGTAATCCCTGAGGATTTGACCATGGACAATGGTGACGTGCGTCTCAACAACGAGGACTCCCTGACCGAGTTCTTTGAGGACCAGCTCAAGATTGGTAAGGTGTCCCGCATTGACTTCATGTCTAAACCTGTTCCCAACAGCGACCGTGTAGCCAAGTGCGCCTACGTTCACTTTGAACAGTGGTACAACAACCAAACAGCCAATCTTGTCCGCAAGACCATCTCTACGAAGGGCGAGTTCAGCTGCAATGGCTTCTATGACGGCTTTGAGTTCTGCCGATTTGAGCGCAACCGCTACATCAACTTCAAGGTTAACCACAAGCCTATTCCTGCGGCAACGGAGGACATGAATGTGCATCAGCTAGCTGCTCGGGTCAAGCTTCTTGAGGAACAGAATGCTCAGTTAGAGCAGCGTATTGCGGAGGTTCTAAATGAGAACGATGACCTTAACTACATGCAAGGTAACGCTCAATTGGCAGCTGATGAGTACAAGCGTATCAACCAGGAGCTATCCAAGCCTCTTACAATGGAGGAAATCTTCATGCAACTTCGCAAGAAGATGGACCAGCTAAAGGTTGTCTCCAAGGAACTGTTGGAGAAGCATGGCTCCAACGATGCTCTGGAAGAAGCTGGTGTCTGGGAATTGCCAGAGTACAAGGAGTATGGTTTTGATTACATTGGCACTCTCAATCAACTCTACGAAGAGTTTGTTCCTATCATCTTTCGTGGAATGTAAAAAATAGTAGTGTAGAAGTAGCATAGTTTGTCTTGTTTTAATAATAAAAAAAGAAAATTGGGCCAAGTCCCTTTTTTCATGAAAGGAACTATTGGTACGTTCCTTTCACCCTTGAGAACCCCTCCTTTTTTTTATTATTTATTTTTTTGTGCCAGGATCGCCAAGATTTGGCATAAAAAATTGAAAACTTTTTTGGCAAAATCAAAATAGATATCAAACAACTGCTTAACAGCTATCAACAATTAACACCATGTCCACTTCTACACGGCAGATGTCCCCGTTTATTGCCTTTTGCTGTGCTAAGCGAGATGAGGTGAAGGCAGCTAATCCAGACGCTTCTTTTGGCGATATGGGTCGGCTTTTGGCGGCTCTTTGGAAAGAGCAAAATGAAAATAAGAAGGCGATGTACACAGAACCTCGCACTCACACAACCAGGGAATGTGTAGTCGCAACATCAAATGAGCCAGGACTACGTCGCTCAGCTCGTTTGAGAAACAAGCGTCTTGGCCTCAACTTTTGGGGATTAAAAGAAAAAAAGTAGTGTAGATTGTCTTGTCTTGTTCTTAATAAAAGAAAAATTGGGCCCGGTCCCTTTTTTCACTGTATTAAACAAAAAATTGATTTGTAAATATTTTGTTTAAAATTAATAACAACTGGCATCATGGTTTATACACGTTCTTCTAAGATAAATATCATTAATGTTATTGAGAAACTTGAGTCTGATAAGGTTCAGCTAAAAAAAGAAAATAGTATTTTGGAAACAAAGAATTCAGAATTGGATAAAAGAAACAGAGAATTGCAGCAAGAATTGTTGGAACGTTTGAGTGTTTTGGATAAAAAGAATTCTGAACTGGAAAAAGAATTGCGTCCTTTGAGGAGTATGTTTTATACGTATTCTGAAGTTGAAAAAGGCCCATACAATCAGCTTTTGATTAAATTGTGTAGAGAAAAAATTGAACTGAGAAGAGAACTTGGTCGTTTGCTCCCAATAGCAGAACAGCATGTTATACCAAATACAAAAGTTGGTGTGAATCTAATATTGGATATATTGCTCAAATTTCCCCAAATATATCACAGAAATATGGTTACTTTTCAACAAGATATTTATCAAATAATAGTTGGCAATCTTTGTGATAATTACAAAGACATTACTGAACGGTTTACAATTAATTCTTATCCTGAGGATTCCCCTCATTATCATGTTAAAGAAGAACAGATTAAATACATAAAGAATGGAACAACATTAAAGAAGTTTACAGAATTGCACGATAAGTATATCGCAAAAAAGCCAATAGAAAATTAATCCTACACTTCAAATAAACTCATTCGTAAGGTTTTAAACTCAGTGTCCGTGCTGCGTTTGTTTTTTTCTTGTTTTGTAAACCATTGACATAAAGTATCAATGCATTCTATATATTTTTTATCTTGATATAATTCTTGAATCAATATAAAATAAGAATTCATTGTTGCATTTGCATCCGCATCATTAAAACGAATAGACATGTTATTGTTGGAAACACACCATTCCAAAAAGTGATTGACTTTATACATCAAGAAGGATTTAATTATATAATAAGAAAGCACAGGAGTTTTTTCTTTATATCTCATTTTACGAGCCATATGCGCAGCATCTGTCTTTTCATAAGGTTGTGAATAACTAAGCCCGAAATGTTTCAGAATCTTAGCACATTGAAAGAGAGAAAAAACACGTTCATAATCCATAAATTTCTCTAATTTTTTCACCAAGTTATTATGGTCAGATAATTGAAACACAATAAACATTACATTGATTATTTCTGCCCATGTTTCACAATAAGTTTCATAAATACGAACATCCGTAGAAACAGGAAAAATAGCCATGAGTTTTTTGTGAATATGTGAGCATTCATGGTGTGAGAAATCCAACCCTAAGTTATGAAAGCTTTCGTGAATAAATACTTTAAACCATTCTTCACGTCTATAAATATTTATTTCATTTTCATAACTGCATGAGAAAGTAAAACCTGTATTTGCATTTATTCTTTCAATGATAGCGTTATTATGAGGAACCACTTTCTCTAATTCTGTAAGATAAAAATTAATAGAAAGAGCCTGAGAACATTCTGATTTAGAAAAGCTCATTGCAACATGGAGCCAAATATATATTTTTTTAATAGCGCTATCAAATGAGAAAGTTGGGTCGTTTTCAGATACTAAATGAACAGCAACTTTACGAGACCCTATTGTAAAACTATATGAATTACCAAGATAGGACATGCTATTAATATGTGATTTAATTTCTGGATCTAATAAATCATAGTCTCGTCCATGTGGTATTTTTGTTATTTTATGAGAAACTATGCTAATCTTGGAAAACGACTCTTCAGCAGCAATCATTTTATCAAACAATAGGTCTAACAATTTCTTAGATTCAATAGAAAATTTGGTGGGTTGAAAACAATCCAATTTATGAGAAATATGAGTATTTAAAAAATCTATTAAATAACGGGTTGTTGGTATAAATGCTTTAGATTTCATTTATAATATATCTATATTATTTCTGAACATTCTATTGATTTTATGTAAAATATTACTTTATTTTACATAATCATCTATTAAATTTTCTTACTTCTTTTCTGCTTTCTAGTTTTCTTGTTACGCAATTTATTCTTTTTCGCTTTGGTGCCTCCACGAGAATAATCAATAAATTCTTCTAATTTTGTCATTAATGAATATTTTGTCGTATCCTGTTCTGGGTCAACGTTTCCGTTATTAGGATTTACTGTCCCGTCATCAGCGAAACAATTGGGTGTATATTTAACATGTATAATTTTTGCGAAACTAGGTAACTCTTTATAATATTGTTTTCTAGTTATTAATGATGTGCGTGTCTCAATATTAGGTATTATCTGTAATTTATATATATATCCATCTTTGTTTACATAATAACCATCCTTTCCAATTTCTTTATTGAATTTGACCTGCAAATAATTGTTGTTTTTTATGTCCATTATTCCTATAACCATGTAAAAATTCTTCTTTTTGGAACTAAATGAAGATGAGTTCCACCCCAGTTTTATACAATCACTATCTTTGTAACCAAATCGTGTTCCAATGTAGGTATTTATTTCTGCAACCTGTTGGGTTTGAGCTAAGATTATTTGTGCGTTTTCAAATTCTTTTTTAAGTTTTTGAGCTTCTGCCTCTATTCTTGTTCTTTCAATCTCGTTGTTTTTTGTTTCTTCTAATAGTTCGTTTTCTATTTGGAGTTTTTTAACTTCTGCGTTCTTAATTATTTCTAGTTTTTCTTGTTCTAATCGCTTTGTTTCCTTGGCAACCTTTGTGTCTGTTTTAATAGAAGATGTTGCGTTTAAAATTTCATTTTTCTCTTTTTCAAGAATTGCTCTTCTTTCATTTGCTTTTTTAATAGAATTTTCTGCTCTTTCTGCCAATGAATTTGCGGCGCTAGTTAAATTTTTAGCTACTGAAGCAACATGGGTGAGTGCTGTAGCAGCTTCTTTGCCTGCCTCTGTAGTTTGCACTGCTATTTTACCAGCATTATCTGTTAATTTCCCAGCGTTTTCTGATATGTTTCCCGTAATTTCTTGTGCGATTTTACCAGCGTTTTCAGCGATTTTAGTGGTAGATATTACTAAATTACCAGCGGATTCGGAAACTTCCCCTGCAACTTTTCCAGCGACCTCTACATTTTTAGCAACGCCTTTTAATACCGATTTTGCTGCTGCTTTTACATAACTCATTCTTAATATGTAATCTAATTTATATAATCAATAGATATTTATTCATATTTTTATTGTTAATAGGATATAAATATTATTTGATATTTATTTGATATTTATTTAAATATGCCAATTACGTTGACTTTTGTTCGTCATGCACAAGGAACACACAATGTAGACCATGAGAACCACCCTAGAAATTTTGATGCAGAATTAACTGCTGTAGGTAGACAACAAACAAAAGACAATATGATTCATGGTGATTTCGCTGCAATTTACTGTTCTCCATTACGTAGATGCCGGGCAACACTTTTGGGGATTTACCCAGCTTCCCAAGAATTACCAGTTATTCTTGATGATAGATTAATGGAACAACCAACAGGTCTAAATATATGTGATAAACGATTAGAGAAATCAGATATGGTTTTTCCTAGTGCATGGAATTCATATTTAGTTTCTGAAAAAACCCCATGGACAGTTAATGATAATGCGGATATAGATAATATAGAAACTTTTACTAACGAACTATTAAGACATCATATAGACGGAGATAAAATACTTATTGTAAGTCATGGTAATTGGATTTATCGTTGGTTTAAAATATATACAAATAGTGATGTTCGTTTAAATAATTGCCAAATTGTTTCCGTAAATGTTGATACCGTTAGTGACAGTTGAAAAATTGAAAATTACAATAATGAATTAGTTATTGTAATTAACCACAATCAAAACAATGGGTATAAAAAATCTGAACCGATTTCTACGTGATAATTGCAGTAAAAAGGCAATCACTAAAAAACATTTATCTTATTTTAAAAACAAAACAGTGGTTATTGATACCAGTATTTATTTGTATAAGTTTGCGAGCGAAGGTAGTTTGATGGAGAGTATGTATTTGTTTATATCTGTGTTAAAATCATATCGTATTACTCCTTTGTTTATATTTGATGGTAAGCCGCCGCCCGAAAAGAATGAACTATTGAGACAGCGTAAGTTAGAGAAAAAGGATGCAGAGCAAAAGTATAACGCCCTGCAAGCTAAGCTTCAATCTACAAACGATAATGAGGATAGTAAAGAAATAATACAAGAAATGGATAATTTAAAAAGGCAAATGGTTAAAATACGTGATGAAGATATTAAGAATGTAAAAAGATTAATGGATGCATATGGGGTTATTTATTACGATGCACCAGGTGAAGCAGATAGACTGTGTGCTTATTTATTAAAGAACGGCAAAGCATGGGGTTGCATTAGCGACGATATGGATATGTTCTTATATGGATGCAAATATGTGATTCGTAATGTTAGTTTAATGAATCATACAGCGATTTACTACGACACCGATAAAATATTGAGCGAATTAGATATGACAGAAAATCGGTTTTGCGAAATTATGGTATTATCTGGCACCGATTACAATATGAATTCAAATACTTGTTTAAATGAAACTATTAAATGGTATTATGAATATATCAAATATGCAAACAATGTAAATAATCCGTATGGATTTTATGTTTGGCTTCTGAAAAACACAAAATATATTACGGATTATTCACGTCTAATAAATACATATAGGATTTTCCAATTCAATAACAATACGGATTTGGAAAATTGGGACAACATTGAGATTATTGAAAAGGAATTGAATAATGTTGCGTTGAAAGAAATAATGGGCAAAGAGGGATTTGTCTTCGCTTAATTGAAGTCATCTTTATATCTTGCCCAACCCTTATTGTTATTTTTTATGTTAACGATGCAATTAAACTACCACGATAATCCTCTATACCAGTATGCGTCAAATTAATAGTTACATCAATATAAACTGAACCGCCTAATTTAGTCCAGCGGTGACAAAACATCCAATCTTCTGAATAATAGTGGTCATCTTCTACACCACAATCAAATAGAGCAAATGCATATTTATTCTCTTCTGGTCTCAAGAAACTAACATCGTCTGTATATTTGGTAGATGGGAAAGCCTTTGATAAACTAGTAATAACATTGCGTTGAATCATCATAAATCCAGTAGCCAAATGTTTAACCTGTGTCAAATTATTCTCTACTTGAATTGTGGTATTCAAATAATTCACATTATAAGACAACATTTTATATTGTACCATATGCTCATCACTAATAATGTCCTTGAATTGAGAATTATTTTTATTCTTAATCCAATCCTTTACAATGTTATCTGAATTGGGATTCTTCTTATCATGCAATAAGTTATTCCAGTTGTAATGTTTCAAGGGGTAAATTCCTCCAACAAGTTGTTTATTTGAAATGAGCAATTTCATAATATCAATAGGGTCCCATGTAATGTCATTATCAATAAACATGATGTGTGTCATGGCTGGATTATTCATTGCTCTTGCGACCAAATTGTTTCTTGCTCTAGATACTAAACTATCGTTTTTACAAAAGTCCACACTAACTCCAATTCCATATTTACGGAAAGCCTCCATAGTCATAATTAAACAATGAACATAATTCACAAAACAAACTGAACCGAAGCATGGTGTCAAAATATGAACATGTGGACTGTTTTTCTCAACATACGCCCTTACAATGTCTTCAAAAGAATTTCCAGAAGGATTTTTGCTTAGCGCTGACATATATCAATCATTCATTAAAAATATTTATATTGTTTTTTATGCTAATCAAATAACTAGCATAAAAGTATTTGAATTTTCTGATACCGAATTGTTTACTTTTTATTTGGGTTTCTAATGTTTTCTTTTTGTTTCTGGTTATTGAAGTTGTTTTATACTTTTTCTATTTTGAATTATTTTTTCTATTTTGAATTATTTAATCCACTTAAGCGGTGGCAACGGCAGGGACCTCAGCCTTGATGAAGTGGTGCTTCATGAAGCGCTGGAGGTTGAAGTAGGTGAGCTCATCCTCCTTGCTAAGCTTGAGGAGCTTGGCAAGCTTGGCATCAGGGTTAATCTTGCGGCCATTGGCAGCGTCCTGAAGCTTGTTGGTCTGGATGTAGGCGTTGAGCTCCTTGCTCACGTCAGTGCGAGCCATCTCAGTGCCTACGGTCTTGCCAAGGAAGGCAGCAAGCTCATCACTGATGCGAGTGGGCTTGACGAAACCAGAAGGCTTGCGGTTGACGTTGTTACGGCGCTTCTTGGATGAGGCCTTTTGGGCAGCCTTCATCTCACGGGCAACGGTCTTCTCAAGAGTCTTGAAGTCGTTCTTGAGGGTGGAGAGGAGGCCAACAAGCTGTTGGAGCTTGGCACTGTACTCAGTCATCTTGACGGGAAGACCAGAGAGGGAAGCATCGGCGGCAACCTCGGCAACAGGCTGCGCACCAGAGGAAACTTGCGCAGCGGCATCAGCTACGGGGGCAGCGGCAGCAACCTTCTTAGTACGAGGAGCCTTGACTACGGGGGCGGAGGCAGAAGCCTCAACCTTGGGAACAGGGGCGGTGGCGGGAGTAGCGGACTTAGAAGCTCTAACCATTCTGGCTATTATAATATATATAACAACTTCTTTTCTAAATCATTTAACCAACAAATTAATAAATTACAAAAGTATTTTATTGCGACTCGGGTACTGGTCATGAAAAATAGGATTTAAATAAAAAACGCAAAATACGAAATATCTATTTATGTTTTTTTAATAACAATTTAATAATGTTATTGTTTTTGATAACATTATTTTACCATCCTGCAACAGATTCATATAGCCATGGCATTGCTTCTCTAGCACCAGGCGAAACAATAGTTAATGCAGTTAGAGCATGAAAAGTTCCTAACCTTCTATGTTCATCATCTGTTCCCATAAATATCAAATTCTCAAATACTTCAACACATGCGGTTTTTATATAATCAAGGTCCAGTACCATGTTTCTTTCTGCGGTAAACGGCGAAACCAATGGACAAATGTTATGCCTAGTTTCTCTAGTTAATTGGCTTCTCAGAAACCAAATATCGTAAAGATGTCTATATAATCTAATGTAGTTTGACGCACTTAAATTAAACCAATTTGTATTTGTGTAATTACCTAACTGGTCCATCTCCATAAATAAATCTGTTATCCTTTGATTAATAGAATTTCTACGATTAACAAATAATCTACTTATTCTATTTTGTTGCTCTTGATTCATGTGATTATTAATATTAATGACGTTGTTGGCATTATTTATGTTATGTTGAGCAACTCTTTGTTGATACATTGGTGGAGGTGCAGGGGCTGCTAGTTTCTCATTATCATTCTTAAAGTCAGGAAATATAATAAAACAAAACCTATATAGTTTTTTGATAATGTTGGTTATTTCGTTTCCTAGTTTTTCTCTATTATATGGGTTTTCTATTTTGCCTTTCTGTTTTATAAAGTGTATTAGAGAACAAATGTCAAAACCATAAACAAATTTCTTATCATCCATATAACTGTAAAAATTGGCAAGTGGTATTTCTACCAAGGGTTCCATTGTTACAAAATCTTTATCATTAACGCAACTTGTGCGATTGGTTAATCCAGGACCTCGTAATTTCATAGAAAGCCGTGTTAACCACCCTCTAAAAACGGTCTGTAGTTTAACCACGCACTTTGTCTTATTAAATAGGTCTTTTATTCTTTCAATTAAAACAGGTTTTGTTCCTGTTACATGTAAACCATGATGTTTGGCTATTATTTTTAGTTCAGGAATCTTGTATGCCTTTAGTGTCAAGTTTTTCTTGAAATAATCTTTATAATTTAATAGATTTTCGGCCTGAGTTTTATTGTATTTTTTGGTTTCTGGCTTTGAAATAAATTCATTTGTCATATTATTATCGTGGATTGTTACCATTATTAATATAGTATAATAATAGATATTTATTTATATATTTGTTATATGATTATATTATATAATGCAAAAATGTGCTGTTTTTTGGGGTCTGCCAGCATGTTATCGTGTCCTGACAAAATGTTGTAAAAAATTGATTTAAAGAATTGGCAAGATATAATCTATAACTCGTGTGCCCGGTTATTATTTTAAGATGTCCAAACCTTCTACTCCTATTGTTGTCAGTGTTGCAGATTGGGAACCTTCTGCTATTCGTTACATGCAGCCTAAAGTGAATGAGCGTGGTGGAAAGTCCATCAACATTATCAGTACTCAATCCAATCGTTCTCTCACTATTTCCAGTCCTCTCCTGATGACGTGGGGGCCTGGTGATTTCGTGGATGAGAAGACTGGTGAGTCTGATGGAAAGTACAGCATGTCTTTGAATTTTCCGAACGGTGATTATGCCAACGCAGGAACTAATGCCTTTCTTGAGAAGCTCAAGGCTTTTGAGACCCAGATTCTCAATGATGCTGTCAAGAACAGTGAGGCTTGGTTTGGCGAGGAGCAGCCCCTTGCTGTTGTCAAGCATTCGTTTTATCCTATTCTCAAGTACAGTAAGGACAAGGTCACGAAGAAGATTGACCCTAGCAAGCCTCCTTCTCTTCGTGCCAAGGTTCCTAACTATAATGGTCGCTGGGGGATTGAGATTTACGACACCAAGTCGGAGCGCATCTTCCCTTGTGACAATGAGAACATGACTCCTATGGATTTTATTCCCAAGATGAGCAATGTGGCATGTGTTCTCCAGTGTGGTGGTCTTTGGTTCGGTGGTAAGGGATGGGGTTTGACTTGGAAGATTGTCCAGTGTGTTGTCAAGCCCAAGGAGGTTGTGAGCATTTATGGCAAGTGCCACATCCAGCTTTCTATGGATGACATTAGCAAGATGGATTCTGTTCCGATGAATGCTGATGAGGATGAGGAGGAGAGTGCTCCTGCTGCCCCGATTTCAACTGAGGTTGAGGATTCGGATGCAGAGGATGAACCTGATGTTCCTTCTCCAGTTGCTGCTACTCCAGCTCCAGTAAAGAAGGTAATCAAGAAGGCAGCGGTTCCTGAGCCAGTCACTGAGTCTGTTGAGGCTGAGGGTGAGGCAGAGGCAGTCGCAGCTCCTAAGAAGAAGATTCTCAAGAAGAAGGTAACGTAAACAAAACAATTTAGAAAAAGAATTAGCGTAGCGTAGATTAGTTTGTTCTGTGTGATTTAAGTTAATTAAAGCTTTTTTTATCTCTAGTAAAATTCAAAAACTTTTAGTATAGATACACTATAACCAATATAATCAAAATATGTATTATTATTATAAATTGATTTTAATAATGATGTTTTTTCAGACTGTTGCAAATTCAATGAAAAGATTTCCAACAAGATTATATTCCAAAAAATCAATCCCAGATTCACAATATATTCGGAACATTAAAAGTAAACATACTTTTGGAGAAAGCGAAGTAAACAGGTTTTTATACCACAATGAATACATTAAAGATAAGAAGCTTATTTCTATTTCTCCGGGTGGATTTAAGGGGTTTTATGTCATGGGTGTATGTAAGTTTATTAAGGACAATTATAATTTAGATAACTATATTTTTTCAGGAGCATCTGCTGGTGCATGGAATTCACTTTTACTTTGTTTTAATAGAGACATAGATGAAATTCAAAATAAAATAATTGATATGACACTTCAAAATACAAATAAAATTAGCGATATTGAGAAACGAATAAAAATAAAAATGCTAGAGAATTATCAAACTAGTGACTTTGAATTGAGAAAGTTGTTTATAGGAGTTACTACATTTGATAATTATAATTATAAAACAAATACAACAATTTTTACAGGATTTGATAGTCTAGAAGATGCATTAGATTGTTGTATTGCAAGCTCTCATATTCCATTAGTAACTGGTGGTTTTACTAATGTTTATAGAGATGTTTTATCATTTGATGGCGGATTTAGTAAATATCCATATTTAAACACAACCAAGGCTGCCTTACATATTACACCAAGAATATGGAAAAAAGATAGTCCAAACAAACCACTGCCAACAATGAGTATAAATGATTATACTACTTTATTTTCAAAAGCGCAATATAAATTTTCAGAGATGGTTGAGAAAGGTTACAATGATTCTATAATTAATAAAAAAGAATTAGATGATATATTTGATATAAAAATATAGCTTCTATTGTTATTATGACAATGTCTTTAATACCTAGAAATATTGTTCAGACTTCAAGAAAGAAACCTGAGACATATATTTGTGATATGATTAGAGAAAGAAGTCCTGGTTGGGATTACAATCATTATGTAGACGATGAAATTATGGAATTTTTCGCAGATAATCCGTTGCCTGAGTTTCCCAACGTAATCGCAAAATTCTATACTTTTAACTACGGTGAACACAGAGCTGACTTGTTCAGATATTATTATCTTTATGTTAAGGGAGGTGTGTATATTGATATGGATGCAATGTTGGAAGAGAATATTGAAACAATTATTGGCGAAGCCGATTTTTTTACTGTGAAATCTAGTTATTTCCCCGGAACAGTATTTCAAGGGTTCTTAGGTGCAAGCCCAAAACACCCATTAATTTATAAGGCATTAGCTGATATTTATAATATATCAACAAATGATTTAATTCGTGAATTCCATGTCTTATGTAAGAATCTTTATACTTTTATTCATGAAGAAATGGAGAAAGAAACATACAATGGAAAGGTTAAATTATTAGAAGAAGTCTATGGTAATCAAGAAGATGCCCATGTGAAAGATGGTAATAAATTAGTTTTAATTCATTATCATATCAAGAAAGTAATACCTAAAAAATAAATACGTTTTTATTCTAATTCTACCGTGCGTTCTTTAACGTTATAATTTATTGAATACTTTTCAACAGTGGTTTGACTTTTTACTATGATTTGTGTATTTGTAGCATACAGTCCAGATGCATATTTTGATATGTTGTCGCAATTTCTTAAATTGAAAGGCCTTATTAACTCATATGTTTTTTTATTACTTTGACAACGTAATAAACTGTGCTTTATATTTTCTAATACTTCTTCACATATATCTGTGCTCATTTAATATATACTTGTAAAGAATATATTAAAAGTAACTAAACATAATTACTAAAATGAAAGAGTTCCTGGACTTATACAACCTTTTTTTAAACAATCAAATAGAGATTTATGCGAACAAACATCTGCTTTATAACAATATGAATATTTCGTTGAATCAAAACAATGATATTAATGCCAAAATATTTATATTAGAAAAAATGATTACGTTATATCCAGAAGATTATGAACTTTATTATCGTTTGGGAAAGGTTTATAAGGGAGCTTCAAAAGAGAAAGAATTGCTTTGGTATAAACTGTGTTTCTCAATTAAGCCAGATTATCCAGATAATTTTTTTGATTTATGCGATTTGTTATTGGATATGGGTTTCTCAAATCATGTGTTTACTTTAAATAAGAATAACAATTTTGAGAAATTTATGAAAGAGCCTAAATTCCTTACAGTATATACTAGATGCAATTTGGTAAACTTGAAATATGAAAATGGTCTAAAATGTTTAATTGATTTAATAAAAATAAATGCGTCCAAACCATGTATTACAGATTATGATAAGAATGAGAAATGGAGGAACTATCATGACGCTGGATATTTATTTTGCGCAAAGTGTGATGTTGATTCATCTATTAAATACAGTGAAAAAGCTTATGAATTGTCTTTGAAATTTAATCTAGAAATACAAAAAAAGCTATTGTCGTTTCAGAACATACTATGTTTCTCAGATTATAAATATTGCGATAAAGACAAATTGTTTAATAGGTACCTTGAAATAAATAAATTGATACCCGATAGTCCAATGTTTTCTTTTAAAGATAGAACCAAAACTAACAGAATCCGAATAGGTTATTTATCATCTGATTTTGTTATGCATTCTGTATCTAATTTTATTTTACCGATTATTAAGAATCATGACCAAACCCTATTTGAAATCTTTCTTTTTGCCAACTGTGACACAGTTATTGATTCCTATAAAATAGACGGTGTGAAAATAAACAATATATCAAACATGGACAATAAATATGCTGCAAAACTGATAAATGAATCTAAAATAGATATTTTGGTAGATTTGAATGGTCATACTGTGAAAAATAAATTAGAAATATTTACATACAACCCAGCTCCTATTCAAATAACATATCTTGGTTTTCCTAACACTACAGGATTAAAATCAATAAAATATAGAATAACAGATGGAATAGCAGACAGTCCGTTAACAAAACAACTTTATTCAGAGGAGCTTATTAGATTGCCCAAATGCTTTTTATTATTTGACCCTATACATCCTTTTAAACCAAACCCAAGAAAAACCAAGGATAAGATAGTTTTGGGCGCAATTAATAAAGAGAATAAATCCAATGATGAATTATTGAAACTGTGGGGCGATATCTTAAGAAGGTGTCCAAACACGGTTATATTATTTAAATTGGAATCTTATGACGACAAAGAGAACAGAACAAATTTTTATATGGATAAATTAGATGTGTCAAAAGATAGATTGATTGTTTTAAATAAATTAAACAATGAGGACTATGAGAAAGTTTTTACGATGTTTGATATTCTATTGGATCCATTCCCTTATTCTGGCACAACTACGACATGTAATGCATTGTATAATTCTGTCCCCGTAGTTACTCTTTATAATCCAGATTATCATGTGAATAATGTTTCTAGCTCTCTCTTGATAAATAGTGGGTTTCCAGAATTGGTGGCAAACTCTAATGAAGAGTATTTAAACATTGTGGTTGACTTGGTAAACAATCCTTATAAAATAGACGAATATAAGAAGACAATACGTGATAGTTTCCTACGTCTAATGGAACCAAAACCTTTCATGAACAGTTACGAACATGAATTAAAACGGATTTATAATAACCAATTTGAGAAAGAAAAAGTGAACAACGACACAATAAACATTAGTTTTACTGAAAAACCTAAACCAAATGGTGTTTACATATGTGGATGTGTAAAGAATTGCGGTGAATATTTGGAGAAAGTATTTGCGAATATTGATAAATTAATACCTTTATTTTCGGATTATAAATTGTTAATTGCGCATGATATATGCGAAGACAACAGTTTAGATTTGCTAAAAACTAAACATAAAAAATACAACATAGAATTAATTTGTGTTACTGAAAACAACTACATTAAAGATTATACAATGCGCAGCAAAAGAATATCAAATGCGAGAAATGAAATAATAAAATATATCTATAGTGAAAATAATAATGATTTTAAATATTTTATTATGATGGACATGGATGATGTTTGCTCAGGAAATATGAATATAAATATGCTTAAAACATACATAGACAATAATAATAATTGGGATTCTTTGTCGTTTAATAGACAAAATTATTTTGATATATGGGCGCTTTCAATTGAACCTTATTATTTGAGCTGCTGGCATTTTCCAGGCGGACTTGATATTGTAAATAAAATGAAACAATATATTGTAGAGAAACTAGCAAAATTAAAACCCACTGAGTTATTAGAATGTGTCTCAGCATTTAATGGTTTCGCAATTTACAAAAAAGATAAATTCACAGACTGTCAATACGATTGGCAAGTTCATAGTAATTTTGATTTAGTTTCAAAAGAGGATGTTGAGAGAAATGAAAAAAAGTTGGGTGTAAAGTTTACACTAGATAAATCTTATCATCAAATTGTAAATCCTCTTACTGATTGTGAACATCGTTATTTTCATATGAGTGCTATTGAAAAGAATGATGCGAGAATACGGATATCACCTCTTGTTTTGTTTACTGATTAGAGATAAACGTAGAATGAAAACCAATACTTATTGTTTCACTTATAGGTATTTCTATGATTTCGTATGTATTCATATCAATAATAATTAAAAAACCGTTATTGGATTTTTCATTATCAAATGCAAAACCTATTAAATATGGATTGTTTTCTATGTAAGTGATAACAGGCTCACCTGATATATATTTATTCCCAAATTCAATATTTTTTATTATTTCTAATCCTTTACATACAACAAACCCAGTTATGCGTCTATTATTAATATTTCTCAAAATAATCTTATCGTCAAATTTAACAGGAAATTCTAGGTCCAATTTCTCTAATTCGGGATTTTTTTCAATAGTTACCTGCTTCGTATCTTTCTCTAATATTAGCTTTCTATATTTACCAACAATGTTTAACTCTGAGAAATCCAGGTTATTGTAAATAGATGCGTATATCTCAATGTGTTTATCTGTTTCTCTATAATCTGCGTAATGAAATATATAAAATCCTTCATCCACATAATATTTATCTATAGTCATACTTGATTTGTTAAGCACATTAATAATGGTTTTCTTTTTGTTATCCAACATAACAGGCATTGATTTACTAAACAAATTTGAGAAATCAATAACTAATGGTGAATCAGTTAAAATTATTTTATCCTCTGTTTTCAAGAAATCGTGAACAACAGGAAGGTAATCCATTTTGATAACTTTATTTTTAATTGTTCCAAAATATTGAGTTAGTTCATGATATTTTACATTATTAAAAAACATATTATATTCAATTGTGTCTATAGTAACTTCATACTTTGAATGTGCTGAAAAATAGTTCATGTTACAAATATCCATTTTTTTAACGGTTGATATTTGAGACTTTGTGAAATCTATATCTAATAAATAAGGTGAATCTCTTTCATAAAGAGCATAAGCTTTGTTCTTAATGTTTAATATGGCAGTATTCGCTAAGCCTAATGTGTTTGGAAATAGTCCAAGCTTATTTAATAAGACAAACAATAATTGCAATAACGCATTCTTAGGTATAATTCCATTTTCTTCTTCATATAATAGTTTTTCAGTTCGCACATAATGTTTTACGTAGGTGAGTTCTCCTTTATTGAAAAATACGCTTTGTATAATTCCATCTCCGATAAATAGGTCAAATAGAGTAGATACTTCTTTCATATTTACGTCTGGACCAATTAATGCGTATAATCCATTGATTTTATTGATAATTCTTTGTTTTTCAGGAGGTAATTCATATTTAATTTTTTTATTTACTTCTTTCTCCTTTATTGAAAACTTTGGGCCAAAAGGATACCGAACAAATAACGATGACGTATAAGCAAAGTATAGAAAACTTATTAACGTCGCAAACTTCATTTATATATAACTATTATTATTTATATATTAGTTATACTAATTTTATATTAACTGTAACAATTACATCACCCTTGTTTGTAACATCATATATATTTTTTGTATTTATACGAGAAATACCTTGTTTTGAAAATATAACTGTTTGCTCTTCTTTTATTTTTAAAGTGTCTCGTCTTATAAAAAAACGGACACTTCCTACATGAATTGTTAAATATTCCTGAGTCCATATTTCTTGAAGTGTTGATTCGTAGATTAAATGAATATTATTTTTATCATCTAGCTCTATGTTTTCTGGTAAAACAGGGACACATTTAACATAAACATCATTCCCTGAATTATCGTAAACTAGTTCATTGTGCCAAAGAGGAACCACGAATGTAAAACCATTGACCTTCAGTCTATAAACATTATTCTCAAACAGGTCATCTATTGTAGGGTTTAAAATAATACATTCGTCATCCTTTATTTTTTCATTAAGTATTTCTTTTATCTTTATCACAAAATCTTCAGTAAAATGGAGTACCTCCCGATATCTTTCTATAATTTCGTATATTTTTATTAAATTTGATTTCTCAACTTTACTTAATATTTCAAGAGCATTTGATTCGCAGGTACCCGCAACCTGTTTCAAAATAGTATAGAAAAGCTTATTTCTATTATCAGGTATTAATATGTTTTTGAGAAAGGATAACAATATAGTTTTATAATTACCTTTATTTTCTGTTGTTTCTTTTTCATCATCATTATATTCATCTGACGAATCTGTATCCATAAAATCTTTGTATTTCATTAAAAATTCATAAGATTCTTGTATTTCTTGAAACTTGGCAACTGCGTCATACTCTGAATTTTTGTCTGGATGATATTTCAGAG
>Ga0114979_10000842_pt1 | contig 20369 bp, 19 predicted proteins | sample S_140625_EF_Meta_FD_87315 | JGI IMG/M metagenome (GOLD analysis project Ga0114979, IMG submission 87315) | Freshwater microbial communities from Lake Simoncouche, Canada to study carbon cycling - S_140625_EF_MetaG | ecosystem: Environmental > Aquatic > Freshwater > Lake | place: Lake...
ACAGCGTTTGATCCGTTTGGTACAAACGGTGTTGGTACAACATTGACTTTTGGTAAGGGTGGTTTGACTGGCGTTCGTGCTTCTAACAGCATCGCTTGGTTGTCTCCTTCCATGAGCGGCGTGAAATTGTGGGTTCAGACTTACATGGGCGAAAACGCTTCAACAGCAGCTAAGATCGGTAACGGCAATGCTTACCGCATCACTTTTGACCAAGGCGCATTGGCTTTGGCTTATGCTGGTAGCAAAACAACAACAGCCGCTGGCGTGTCTAACGACACATCCAACATCGCTGGTTCTTATGACCTCGGCGTTGCTAAGTTGATGGCTCAGTCCAACACAACCAAAATCACTGCAGCTGCTGACATCAAGAGCAACTTGATCGGTGCTCACGTGCCAATGGCTGGCGGTACATTCCGCATTTCTCAGTCACAAACAGAGCAAGGCGTCAAACAGTCTAAGCAAATGGCTGTTGGTTTCGTGAACCCAATGAGCAAGCGCACAGACTTGTACGCTACGTACGCACGAGTTTCTAACTCTGGTGGCGCTAACGTTTCTTTGAACGGTTCTTCTACTGCAGCTAACGCTTCTTCTACAGGTTACGAGTTCGGCGTTAAGCACTCTTTCTAATTTGACGCTGACGCAAGTCAGTTGATTTAGAAAAATAGAACCCCCGCTGTGGCAACACAGCGGGGGTTTTTACTTTCAGCCATCAAATCCTTTTCAAAAATTGCTGGCTTCATTTGTGGCATATTTCATCCTAGAAAAATTTGATTGGAGCAAAAATGCAATTTGAAGACATGAGCCGTCGCGATCACCTTAAATGGATGGGTGCCGCAGGCTTGACTGCCGCTGGCTTGCCAGCACTTGGCCAGACCAGCAGCTGGCCCGACAAGCCCGTCAGATGGATCGTGCCCTTCGCGCCTGGCGGAACTTCTAGCATCGTGGCGCGCTCCATTGGCGCAGAACTCACCAAACAATTGGGTGTGCCTTTTGTCATTGACAACAAAGGCGGCGGTGGCGGTGTGCCTGCCATGCAAGAAGCACTGCGTGCGCCTGCAGATGGCTACACCATTGTCATGAGCCACATTGGCCTGATGGCTGTCAATCCACTGATTTATCCAGACAGTGGGTATGACGTCAACAAAGACTTTACTTCAGTGACCTTGCTGTCGCGAGTACCCAGTTTGTTTGTCATCCACAAGGACGTGCCTGCCAAAGATTTCAAATCATTTGTGGCTTATGTCAAATCTAAACCTGGACAATTCAATTACGCTTCAGCTGGCAACGCCAGCGCGGGCCACTTGGCAGTTGAGGCTTTGAAAGTGGCAACAGGCATGTTCATTACGCACATTCCTTATCGCGGCACTGGCCCTGCGCTGAACGATGTGTTGGCCGGTCGCATTGAATTCATGTCGGCGGGCACACCTGCATTGCTGCCTCACATTAAGAGCGGCGCCTTGCGTTGCATAGCCGTAGGTACCACGCAACGTATTCCCGTGTTGCCTGATGTGCCCACAGTGGCAGAGTTGGGTTACAAAGACTTTGAAACCGTTCAGTGGTACGGCATTACGGTTCGCAACGGCACACCTGTTGAAATCATTAACAAGTTACAGCAAGAATGCGCCAAAACCATGAAGGCACCAGAGGTCATTAAACGCAATGAAACAGAAAGTGCCATTCCGGGTGGTGGATCGCCTGCTGAATATGCAGCGTTCATTGCCAAAGAACAGGCGCGTTGGAAAATGGTGGTTGAAAGAGCTCAGATCAAACCGGGTTGATCTTCCGCTTTCAATGCTTTAGGCTCAAAGCCCGCCACCCTTAAGTGGCGGGCTTTTTTAGGACTTTATGTTGGAACTTCGTGCCATGAAAAATAACACAAAAAATATCTCATTGAGCGCTCTTGTTGTGCTTAGCTTGTTTTCATCTGTCGCGATGGCACAAAAGTCAGTTGTCAGAGATGAGTTTTTTTGGTTAGGCCAAATGAACAAAGCCTCCACCATCATCAACAGCGAAGAAGGCTTGTTGGACAAGGCCATGGTGCCCAAAATTGCGGCCGGCATTGCGAAGGTGTTGGAGGACGGCGCACAAACCAATGCCAGAAGGCCCTCTACCGTGATCTCCTTCGAGCCTTTGCTCATTAGGGCTGCTGGGCAAGACGTGACCTTGCTCCACGCGGGCAGATCAAGCCAAGACATGCACGCTACTTTTCGTGCGGCCATTTTGAAAGACGATTTGCTGGCGCTGGCGGATCAGCTGAATCAAACTTCAGAGACCTTGGTGAAATTGGCGGAGCAGCATACCAAAACCATTGTGCCCAATTACACCAATGGCGTTGCAGCTCAGCCCAACAGTTTTGGACACTATCTCTTGGGACACGCTGCAGGGTTTGAACGTGATGCGCAGCGTCTTCGTGAAGCCTATGCCCGCATCGATCGCTCCGCCATGGGGACAACTGTGTTGAACGGAACCAGTTGGCCTTTGAATCGCAAACGCATGGCGCAGTATCTGGGCTTTGCCGCCATTGCAGACAATGCCTATGACGCAGGCCAAATTTCGTCGACTGAGCATCCTGTTGAAGTGGGCGCGGTGATCACGGGCATAGCTTTGCATGTGGGTCATTTCATTGAAGACATCATGACTCAGTATGCGCAAGCGCGGCCTTGGATTTTGTTACAAGAAGGTGGCGGGAATACGTATGTTTCAAGTGCCATGCCGCAAAAGCGCAACCCTGGCCTCATGAATGACACCCGACGCGATGCATCAACGGCCATCACTTTGGCCATGGGCCCCGTCATTCGTGCACACAACATTACACCAGGCATGGTGGATGCCAAAGACTCCAAGAGCAATTCAGAGATGGTCAGAAGCGCTGTACGTGCCTTGCAAGGCTTTGACAAAATTTTGAACGGCATTGTGGTTAGCCCAGAAAGAGCCTTGGAAGAACTCAACAGCGATTGGACGGCTTCGCAAGAGTTGGCGGATGTTCTGATGCGCAAATACAAACTGCCTTTCCGATTGGGTCATCATTTTGCTTCGGACGTCGTGGACGTTGCCAAAGCCAAAAACATCAAGCCACTCGATTTTCCCTATGCAGAGGCAAAACGAATTTACAAGGACGCCATCAAGGACTACCCCGGAGTTGCCGCTGAACTGCCAATGTCTGAGCTTGAGTTTAAAGAAACATTGAATCCAATTGCCATTGTGCAGAGTCGTCAAACCGTGGGCGGGCCCCAAGAGTCCGAAATGAAGAGGATGTTGGCATTGGCCAAACAAACACTCAAAGAACAAAATCAATGGGTGCAAACCAAGAAAAATGCCATCGACAATGCGGCCAAAGAATTGGACCGTGATTTTTCAAAACTCGTTAAAACGCCTTGATGACTTTTCTGCTCCAAACTTGTCGTGTAGGAATTTTCGGATTTTTGATTTTTTTCGCACAGGCATCCCATGCTGAGGCTCTCAAAGTCAAACCCGCACTCAATTCAAATCCAGAGCGTGTGCTGTTTGTGGGCAACAGCTATTACTACTACAACAACAGCCTTCACAACCATGTCTCGAATTTGGTCAAGGCTTCTGACGCTGCTTTGGGTTCTCGATTGCAGTTCAAATCGTCGACCATTGGGGGCTCCGCGCTCAACCATCACAACATGGCGCATTTGACAGAGCCCGGCAAAATTGGCGTGTCGCAGCCTTTTCAATGGGTGGTCATGCAGGGGGGAAGCGGCGAGCCTCTTTCACCAAGGCGTCGAGAAATTTTTCGCCAAACGGCGGCTGCCAATGCAGAGATGATCAAGGCCAGAGGTGGCCAAGTGGCTTTGTACATGACGCATGCTTATGTCAGCCCGCACAAGCAGGTGAACCCCCAAAACATGGTGGTTACAGAATCGATGTATGTCGAAGTGGGCAACGAAATTCAAGCGCTGGTCATTCCAGTGGGGCTTGCGTTTGAGGAGGCCTATCGACGTCTGCCAGCATTGCGTTTTCACAACAAGGATGGCACACATCCTTCATTGCTGGGAACTTATTTGGCTGCCTGCACAACCTACGCCACTTTGTATGGTCGCTCACCCTTGGGAAATTCCTACCGTGCAGACGGTGCAATCGACGACAATGTGGCCACACAGTTACAACAAGTGGCGCAAGATGTTGTGACGCAATTCTTCCAAAGAAATTAAATGATGCAAGCCCAGCTGTTTCAGTTTACTTTTCAAAGGTGCTTTTTCATGGCCTTGGGCATGTTGCTTTTGATGCTGCAGGGATGTCGCAATTTGCAGCCTGTGACTCAAGTCGGTCAGCAAGATTCGACAATTTCAAATCCTCAAGACGCAACCACATACTGGCAACCCGTCGATCAATTGAAGTGGGATGTCGTGAAGATTCCGGGCAAAGTGGCCACGCAATATTCAGTCGTCCGCTTGAGCAGTCGGCAGACGCTGATGGCCAATGCCTCATCGTCCGCCAGCATGCTGCGAAAAGATTTGCGCATTGAACCGGAGCAGCTGAATGCCGTGAATTTTTCGTGGCAAATTCAAAAATTGATTGAAGGTGCCGACATGGCACAAAGAGATTTTGACGATTCTCCAGTCAGATTGGTGTTGGCCTTTGATGGCGATCGAAGTCAGTTTTCACCTAAAAATGCCATGCTGAGTGAACTGACTCACGCTTTGTCGGGCAGACCGATGCCCTATGCCACGCTCATGTATGTGTGGTGCAACCAGCGACCGGTCGATTCAGTCATTCAAAACCCGCGAACCGATCGAATACGCAAAATAGTGGTCGAATCAGGAGCCGGTCGTTTGAACCAGTGGACCACCTACGAACGCAATATTCGGGCTGACTACGAAAAAGCGTTTGGCGAGCCCCCTGGGGCGCTGATTGGCATTGGCATCATGACCGACAGCGACAACACGCGCAGCCATGCTCAAGCTTGGTACGGCCCCATCCAGTTGATTGCAAGCAAGGGTAAACCCGCGTTGTAATCCATACACACAAGCATGGTGTGGTTGGGTATGTCAGGTTACGCTATATATAGCGTTGTACGTTGAAGTTTGACGCTGTTTCAATTCATTTTTCACACTCCTATGAACTCAAAAGTCCCCTTTGTATTGACAGCCCTTTGTGCCTCCGTTGGTTTGGCACAAGCCCAAAGCGTTGAAGTGTTTGGCGTGCTCGATGTGGCCTATCTAAGCACCACGGCCACTGGCAGCCCTAAGGTGGTTTCATTGTCCACAGACAGCAACACGTCCAGCCGAATTGGTTTCCGTGGCACTGAAGATTTGGGCGGCGGTCTGCGCGCTAGTTTCTGGTTGGAAGCTGCACACTCCCCAGACACAGGATTGGGTAGTGGTTCCAATGCCAACAACCAGTCCTCTGGTCAGGTTTCCTCACCTACAGGTACACAGGGTTTGACTTTTGGCCGTCGTTCCACTGTCAGCGTTGCTGGCACTTCATGGGGCGAAATTCGTTTGGGCCGTGATTACGTGCCCAGCTTCAACAACTTGACCGTTTCCATGCACCCCTTCGGCACCAACGGAGTGGGCAATGCAGGCCAGCTGTTCTACCCATTGGCAGCCAATGGCACCACAGCACGTACCAGTGTGCGCGCATCTAACTCCATTGGTTACATCTTGCCGTCCAACCTCAATGGTTTCAATGGTCACGTCATGTATGCCATGGGCGAAAATGCTTCTGACCTTTACAACGCAGACGACGGCAAGCACATGGGCTTCCGCATTGGCTATCGCAATGGTCCTTGGAACATGGCCTATGCTTCAGGCACCACCAAGTACACCACAGCAGCCAAGGCCGCCAACGACTACGAGCAAACTAACTTTGCCATTAACTACCAAATGGGCGCCGCCAAGCTCATGTACTTGACCAATGTGAACAAAATTGGCGCCACCAAAACTCAGACTGACATGTACGGCACACAATATGACGTGAGCTCTGGACAAGTTAGATTTGCCACCACCAAGTTGAAGGCAACAGGCGTTGGCAACGACGCGACACAATGGGCCATTGGTTATGTTCATGACTTGTCAAAGCGCACAGCCTTGTTCACCAACTATTCCAGAGTGAGCAATGCTGGTACCGGCAAGCAATTCACAGTGGGCAGTGGCAACAGCGTGACCACAGCTGGCGGATCAAGCACTGGTTATGAGTTTGGTGTTCGCCATAGCTTCTAATTAAGCCTAGTACTTTCTGCGCAAAAAGGTCACTGAGTTTTCGGTGACCTTTTTTACGTCTGTTAACATCGAAAATCGCCCCATTGTGGGGATTCCCCGCCTTTCAAAGCGGGCCTGTTTGTTGCATAGTGACAGCTTGATTTTCAGGGAAGCGAATGTTTGCTTTTGTCGTTCAACGCCTCATTCAGGCAATCATGGTCATGGTCTCGGTCGCGTTCATCGCGTTCCTCTTGTTTCAGTACGTTGGAGATCCTGTGCTGTTCATGTTGGGGCAAGACGCCACCGCAGATCAAATTACAGCACTGCGCAAAGATTTGGGGCTTGACAAGCCCTTTGTGGTGCAGTTTTTACACTTCTTGGTCAATGCTGCGCAAGGTGAATTTGGCATCAGTTTGCGTCAAGGCGCCAAGGTCTCCCAGCTCATTGCCGATCGTTTTCCAGCCACATTAGAGCTGGCGCTCATTGCTGCTGGCATGGCTTTGCTCATTGGTATTCCAATGGGCGTTTATGCGGCCTTAAGACGCGGCACATTTGGCAGCCAATTGCTCATGACTTTGTCCTTGTTGGGCGTTTCATTGCCAACATTTCTAATTGGCATCTTGCTCATTTTGTTTTTCGCTGTCTTGTTGGGATGGTTTCCCAGTTTTGGCCGAGGCGATGTGGTCAAAATTGGATGGTGGAGTACAAGCTTGCTCACAGCCAAAGGGTGGCATCACATCGTGTTGCCCGCGCTCACCCTCACAGTGTTTCAGTTAACCCTCATCATGCGTTTGGTGCGGGCAGAAATGTTGGAAGTGCTGCGCACCGATTACATCAAGTTTGCTCGAGCACGAGGCCTTTCTAACAACGCCATTCACTTTGGCCATGCACTTAAAAACACACTGGTACCGGTGATGACCATCACAGGTCTACAGCTTGGTGGCCTCATTGCTTTTGCCATCATCACTGAAACCGTTTTTCAGTGGCCAGGCATGGGCTTGTTGTTTATTCAAGCTGTGACCTTTGCCGATATTCCTGTCATGGCTGCTTATTTGTGTCTCATTGCACTTATTTTTGTGGTGATCAATTTGGTTGTCGACTTGCTTTACTTTGCAGTCGATCCCCGTTTGCGAGTGGGTAAAGTAGGAGGGCATTGAATTGACGTCAATCACATCTGGTGCCACCCTGCAAAGCGCCTTAGCGCAAGGACGTGCCTTTGCTCACATTGCTAAATTTCATCCCGAACTCACCACTTTTCGGCGTGATCTGCATGCCAACCCTGAGTTGGGTTTTGAAGAAATTTACACCTCGTCGCGAGTCATAGAGGCCTTGAAGGTTTGTGGTGTAGATGCTGTGCACACCGGCATTGGCAAAACAGGTGTGGTGGCCTTGGTACATGGCAAAGGTCGCAGTGCTCAAAACCCTGGCCGCATGATTGGGCTGCGCGCTGACATGGACGCATTGCCCATGCCTGAGCACAACGACACCATTTGGAAATCGCAAAAAGCGGGACTGATGCATGCTTGCGGCCACGATGGTCATACTGCCATGCTCATTGGCGCAGCTCGGTATTTGGCAGAGACTCGGCAATTTGACGGCACCGCTGTGTTGATATTCCAGCCGGGGGAAGAGGGCTATGCAGGTGCCCGCGCCATGATGCAAGACGGTTTGTTTGACCGCTTCCCCTGCGAGCAAATTTATGCACAACACAATTCGCCCGATATTCCAATAGGCGTCATTGGCGTCACACCGGGCCCCATGCAAGCCGCAGCAGACACCATTCGAATTCACATTATGGGCAAGGGCGGACACGGTGCCAGACCGCATCAATCTGTTGACCCCGTGTTGGTGGCAGCGCACATCATTACGGCTGCGCAAAGTGTGGTCTCGCGAAATCTGTCTGCTTTCGATCAAGCCGTGGTCAGTATCTGTGCCATGCAAGCTGGCAACCCTGTTGCCAACAGTGTCACACCCGGTGAGGCCACTTTGGTGGGGACTGTTCGCACCTACAACGAAGTGGTGCAGCAGACGATTGAAGACCGATTGCGCCATTTGTGTGAATCCATTGCACACGGCTTTGGCGCCACCGCTCAACTCACCTACACGCGAGGCTATCCTGCCACTGTCAATACAGTCCCCGAAGCCAATTTCGCAGCCGACGTGGCCACTGCCTTGGTCGGCCGCGACAAGGTGGTTCGAAATATGACACCCAGCATGGGGGCAGAGGATTTTTCGTTCATGTTGCAGGCTGTGAAAGGTGCCTATTTGCGAGTAGGACAAGGTTCCGTTGATGGTCCTGGCCCGCATCCCTTGCACAACAGCCGATACGATTTCAACGACGCTATTTTGCCGCTGGGTGCTGCTTTGCATGCCAGTTTGGTCGAGCAAGCCTTGCCAATGGCTTCCATTTGATTCAGCTTAGCCATCACAAGCGCCCCACTTATTTAGAAAGTTGAAGAAGGCATGTCCAATCCCATTTCTCGTTGGCTGAACAGTGATGTTGGTTACAGTTTCAGTAAATCCAAAACCGCCATGGCGGCATCCTTGATTGCGTTTATCTTTATCTTTTGTGCTGTGTTTGCAAAATGGGTGTCACCCTACAACCCCTTCGATGCAGCCAGTTTGGAGTTGATGGACGCACGCTTGCCACCTGCTTGGACGGCAGAAGGTACGACCAAATATTTACTGGGTACAGATGACCAAGGCCGCGACATTTTGTCGGCGCTCATGTATGGCACTCGCATTTCTTTGGTGGTGGGATTTGCCTCTGTTTTCGTGTCTTTGGCAGTGGGCGTCACCCTGGGTTTGGTGGCAGGTTTCAGGGGGGGGTGGATCGATGCATTTCTCATGCGCTTGTGCGATGTCATGCTTTCTTTTCCCGCGATCTTGGTTGCACTTTTAATTGCGGGTGTCGGTCGCGCAATTTTTCCTGATGCAGATGACTCCTTGGCCTTTGGCGTCCTCATCATTTCAATTTCCTTAACCGGCTGGGTGCAATATGCACGCACGGTGCGAGGCACCACCTTGGTGGAGCGCAACAAGGAGTATGTACAGGCCGCCCGTGTGACGGGTGTGGCGCCATTGCGCATCATGATTCGCCATGTGCTGCCCAATGTGTTGGGGCCGGTCATGGTCTTGGCCACCATTCAAGTAGCCACTGCCATCATCACCGAGGCTACTTTGTCATTTTTAGGTGTGGGGGTGCCACCCACTTCGCCTTCTCTAGGCACGCTCATTCGCATTGGCAATGACTTTTTATTTTCCGGTGAGTGGTGGATTACCATCTTCCCAGGTGTGACCTTGGTGCTCATTGCCTTGTCTGTGAACTTGTTGGGCGATTGGTTGCGTGACGCCTTGAACCCACGCTTGCGTTAAGAACAAATCCCCATTGAGGTTGCCATGAGTCTTTTACAAGTCAAAAATTTGGTGGTGGAGTTTCCAAGTCGGCATGGCACATTGCGTGCGCTCGATGAAATTTCCTTTGAAATTGCCCCAGGTGAAATCTTGGGTGTGGTTGGAGAGTCTGGGGCAGGCAAGTCACTCACAGGCGCTTCGATCATCGGGTTGTTAGAGCCACCAGGCCAAGTGGCTGGCGGTGAAATTTTGTTGCAAGGTCAGCGCATTGACAATTTGAACAATGACCAAATGCGCAACATTCGAGGCCGCAAAATTGGCGCCATTTTTCAAGATCCTCTCACTTCTTTGAACCCGCTCTATTCGGTGGGTCGGCAACTGACAGAAACCATCCAAGCCCACTTGCCCGTGTCTGATCAAGAGGCGCGGCAACGTGCGATTGCCTTGCTGCAAGACACGGGCATTCCCGCTGCTGCTGAGCGGATTGACCACTATCCACATCAATTCTCAGGCGGCATGCGGCAACGCGTGGTCATTGCTTTGGCCTTGGCAGCCGAGCCGCAATTGATCGTGGCAGATGAACCTACCACCGCACTCGATGTTTCCATTCAAGCGCAAATTATCAGTCTGCTCAAAAACATTTGTAAAAAGCGGGGCGCTGCCGTCATGCTCATCACGCACGACATGGGCGTGATTGCCGAAACATGTGACCGAGTGGCTGTCATGTACGCTGGCCGCATTGTGGAAGTAGGCCCTGTGCACCAAGTCATTCACCATCCAGAGCATCCCTATACGGCTGGCTTGATGGCTTCCATTCCAGACATGGAGGTCGATCGTGAGCGCCTGAATCAAATTGATGGTGCCATGCCCCGTTTGAATGCCATTCCTAAGGGCTGTGCCTTCAATCCAAGGTGCCCCAAGGTTTTTGATCAATGTCGACACGAGCGGCCGGAACTCTCGCAGGTCAAGCCATCTGGTCAAAGTGTTCAAACGCATGTGGCCTGTTGGCTTCAAAAAGTTGCGACTGCCGGGGTGGCACCATGAGCCAACTGAATACATCTCCAAACTCAACACCCTTGGTGGTGGCGCATGATTTAGCCAAAACCTTTGATGTCTCGGCGCCCTGGTTGGCACGCGTCATTGAACGCAAGCCACGCCAACTCCTCAAGGCGGTGGATGGTGTGAGTTTTGAAATTGAGCGAGGCAAAACGCTTGCTTTAGTGGGTGAATCTGGCTGTGGCAAAAGCACGGTTGCGAGATTGTTGGTGGGCTTGTATGAGCCGACTCGAGGTGGCCTGACCTTTGACGGTGAAGATGCGCATGCCGCTTTCAAATCAAGCAATGCGAAGGCCATGCGCAAACGCATTCAGATGATTTTTCAAGACCCCTACGCCAGTTTAAATCCGCGTTGGACAGTGGAGGCCATTGTGGGGGAGCCTTTGCATGAGCATGGTTTGATCCATGACGAGCAAGAACTCAAAGAGCGCGTTGCAGAGTTGTTGAAGTCAGTGGGCTTGTCCGCGCTAGACATGGTGAAGTATCCCCACCAATTTTCGGGTGGTCAGCGGCAACGAATTTCAATTGCGCGTGCATTGGCCACCGCCCCCGAGTTTTTGGTGTGCGATGAACCTACTTCGGCTTTAGACGTCAGTGTGCAGGCGCAAGTGCTCAACATCATGAAAGATTTGCAGCGCGAGCGAGGCCTCACTTATTTGTTCATCTCGCACAATTTGGCCGTGGTGCGACATGTGAGTGACAACGTGGGCGTGATGTATTTGGGGCAGTTGGTGGAGTTGGCCGACAAACACAGTTTGTTCAGCAATCCGCAGCACCCTTACACCCGCATGTTGCTAGATGCCATTCCCAAAATGAAGGACACGGGCCGATCTAGAACCCCTGTGCAAGGGGAAGTTCCCAATCCACTGAACCCGCCACCCGGATGCAGTTTCAATCCGCGCTGTCCGTTGGCCAATGAGAGATGCCGAACCGAAAGACCCGTTCTGCAGAATTTGAACGGTATCAAGATTGCTTGCCATGCGGTTGAAGAGGGCCGGCATTGAGGTCTTGAAAAGTGGAAGGCCAAAAAAAAGACACCCGAGGGTGTCTTTTTTTGTGAAGGTGTGAATCAGTTCACTGTGACATAAAAAATCTTAGGCGCATCGTTGGAGTTGTGCGTCATGGTGACGTTTTTCTTCATGGCCCATGGGCGCATCTGGTGATGCAATGGGATGTAGAGGACTTCGTCGCGCGTGATGGTCAAGGCTTCCTTGATCATGGCATCGCGCTTGTTTTTGTCGAGTTCTGTTTTCATGGACTCGATCAGTGAATCCACTTTGGCATTGCTCACTTTTGAGAAGTTAAAACTGCCATCAGCACCTTGTGTGCGGGTCATGACCAATGATTGCAAAGAGTACTGTGCATCATAGGTGGCCACGCCCCAACCCAGCAAATAAGCGCTGGTGTCAAAGTTTTGCACTTTGGCAATGAAGGGGCCAAAGTTGATGGCATTCAGTTTGGCTTTGACGCCAATTCTGGCCCACATGTTGACCACGGCTTGGCAAACTTCTTCGTCGTTCACGTAACGGTTGTTGGGGCAATCAAGCGTGAACTCGAGGCCGTTGGGGTAACCCGCTTCAGCCAACAGCTTCTTGGCGCCTTCAACATCGGCAGGGCCGGTTTTGTCCATGTCAGCGTTGTAACCGTTCACGCCAGGCGCAATAATGAGGCTGGCAGGCACAGACAAGCCGCGCATGATGCTGCGCTGGATAGCCGTGCGGTCAATGGCCATGCTCAAAGCTTTGCGAACGCGAACGTCTTTGAAGAAATTCTTACCCTTTGGGGCGTACTTCAATTCGTCACTGCCCAAGTCAAAGCCAAAGAAAATGGTCCGTACTTCGGGGCCATCTAAGACGGACAAGGTGGGTGTGTTGCGCAAACGTGCGACGTCTTGTGTGGGCAAGTCAGTGACCGCATCGACGTTGCCAGCCAAAAGAGCCGCAATGCGTGTAGGGTCTGATTTGATGGGGGTATAAATGATCTCGGTCACGTTGCCTTGCAACTTGTCCCACCAAGCCTTGTTGGCTGTTAAAACCACGCGCTGGTCTGGCGCCCACTCTTTGATGATGTAAGGGCCTGTACCGTTGGTGTTGGTGGAGGCGAAGGTAATTTCTTTGGCCTTGTAGTCTTGAATTTTTTCAGACTTGTTCTTAACCGCCCAGACCTTGCTCATGATGAAGAAGGTGGTGAAGTTGTTGAACATGGTGGGGTTGGGCTTGTCCAAGATCACGTCCACAGTGTGGTCGTCGACTTTTTTCATTTCTTTCACGCCGGCCACATAAATCTGCATGGTGCCTTGGGGTTGACGAATGCGATCGAAGGAGAACAAAACGTCATCAGCGGTGAAGTTGGAACCATCGTTGAATTTCACGTTCTTGCGCAAGTTGAACCGCACAGTGGTGGGGTTGACGTTGGACCAGCTGGTGGCCAAGCTGGGTTCAATTTTGTAGTTCTTGTCGTAGCGCACCAAGGTTTCGTAGGTGTGACCCACGATGTTGTTGGTGGTGGCATGATTTTGTGAATGAGGGTCCAAAGTCAAAATGTCGTTTTGAGCGGCCCATTTGAATTCGACGGCCTGAGCGCTGCTTGCGCCCAGCAGGGCTGCCGCCATGCCAATCGCCAGCGTCAGAAGGCGTGAGGTTTTGAGGAAGCGTTGGTACATGCTAAATCCTGTCTAAGTTAAATGACAAGCCCATTCTAGGGGAGGGCTGTGGTGTTTCGCAAGCGGCATCAGGGTAATTGCCAACTGCGACAAGGCCAGATTTATCGGTTTTAATGTGGTTTTTGTAGCCACAGGCAACTTCCTTATGAACACGATCTTGTTTCAATCGGCCAATGTGCTTGATGTCGCGTCCTTGCAATTGAAGGCGGGCCAAGACGTGTGGGTTGAAAACGGTTTGATCAAATCGGTGGTTCCCCACCAACCAGACGTTTTCATTGCATCTGGCACCAAGGTGGTGAAAGCCGAGGGTAAAACCCTCATGCCTGGCTTGATCGACTGCCACGTTCATGTGATCGCTGCGCATCTGAACCTCAACGTCACAGCCAACCAGCCCAATGTCTTTGCCACACTGCGCGCGTTGCCCATCATGAAGGGCATGCTCATGCGCGGCTTCACCACAGTGCGCGATGCCGGTGGTGGTGACTGGAACTTGGCCGAAGCCACTCGCACTGACATGGTGGTCGGTCCGCGAATCTTTGCATCGGGTCGTGCGCTGTCACAAACGGGAGGCCATGGTGATGGCCGCCCTCGAAGTGACGTGATTGAGCCCTGTGGTTGTTCTAGCCGGGTTGGCGCTTTGGCAAGGGTGGTCGATGGCGTTGACAATGTGCGACTGGCCGTGCGCGAGGAAATCATGAAGGGCGCCAATCAAATCAAGATCATGGCCTCTGGCGGTGTTGCCTCACCCAACGATCCTATTCATTACCTGGGTTATTCAGAAGCTGAAATTAGAGCCATTGTGGAAGAAGCCGATCATGCGGGCACGTATGTGATGGCTCACGCCTACACACCCAAGGCCATTCACAGAGCTGTGGCATTTGGTGTGCGAAGCATTGAGCATGGCAATTTGATTGACGAAGCGACATCTCTTTTCTTGGCTGAAAAAAATGCCTTTGTGGTGCCCACCCTCATCACTTACGAAGCATTGGCCAATGAAGGGGCTAGCCTGGGACTGCCTGCAGTGTCTGTGGCCAAAATTGAAACGGTGCGAAGCCAGGGTCAGAAGGCCCTGGAAATTTTGGCCAAAGCGGGCGTGACCATGGCTTTGGGCACTGATTTGTTAGGCGAGTCACACCGTCATCAATCTGAGGAATTGCGCATTCGTGCCGGTATTTTGGGCAATGGCGCAGCCTTGCAGCAAGCCACCTTGAACGCTGCTGAACTGTTAAACATGTCGGGTCAATTGGGCGTGGTGAAAGAGGGTGCCATTGCCGATTTACTGCTTGTTAACGGCAACCCGTTGGTGGATATTTCTTGCTTGTTGGGCCAAGGCGATCACATAGAAGTGATTGTGAAAGATGGCAAGCTTTACAAGCAATAAGTCTGTTGTCGGTCTGCTCTTTGCAAAATGCACAGGCCCAACACCCATTGAGAAAGCTCAATCAGGTGTAGCGCTTGTTGCGTAAATTGTTTTTCATTTCGCGCAAAGCCGGCTGCAAGGTCTCACCAATGCGGAGCGCGACGGTGGTGGCCAAGATGTCAATGATCAACAAATGCAAGAGTCTGGAAACCATGGGGCTGTAGCGGTCATAGCTTTCTGGATGGTCGGCGGTCAAATGTATGTGCCCTGCTGTGGCCAAGGGCGAGCCACTGGCTGTTATCAAAATGGTGGTGGCACCTCGTTTGCGCGCAATGTCGCAGGCGTCCATCAAATCTCGCGTGCGGCCAGAATTGGAAATGATGACCACGCAATCACCTGGGCCCAGCATGGAGGCGCTCATCACTTGCATGTGGCCATCGCTGTAGGCAATGGTGTTCATGCCTAAACGAAAAAATTTGTGCTGTGCATCTTGCGCCACGATGCCTGAGTTGCCCACACCATAAAACTCAATCCGTTTGCCTGTACTGTGGGTTTCAGCCAAGGCCTGCACGGCTTGGTCAATCGCAAACGATGACGCATCGTTGCGGTATTTCAAAAAAGCCGCCACCGTGTTGTCAATGACCTTGACCATGACGTCACTGGTTTTATCGTCGGCATCGACGCTGCGGTGAATGAAGGGAACGCCTTCGCTCACACTGCCAGCCAACTTCAGTTTGAAATCAGACAAGCCGTCATAGCCCACACTTCTGCAAAAGCGAACCACCGTGGGTTTGCTCACATGCGCGCGATCTGCCAATTCGGTGACGGGCAAATTGGCAAAGGCGCGAGGATCTTGAAGCACCAACTTGCCAACGCGCTGCTCAGCGGGTGCCAAGGAAGGGAGGGATGCCTTGATGCGGTCTAGCATGGCTTAGTTTTCCTCGGTCCAGCAAAATCCATCACGCGCAATCATGGCGGTAGAAGCACTGGGGCCCCAAGTGCCGGCGGCATACTGACGAGGGCCTTGGGTGTCGCTGGCCCAGTGTTGCAAAATAGGTTCAACCCAGCGCCATGCTTCTTCTTGTTCGTCGCTGCGCACGAACAAATTCAAACGGCCATCGAGCACATCTAACAGCAAACGCTCGTAGGCGCCTACGCGCTCACTGCCAAAACGTTTGTCGAAATCAAGGTCGAGGTGAACAGAGCTCAAGTTGTTAGAAATTTGATTGCCCGTTTTGATGCGCTTGTTTTGGCCTTCAGCAAAGAGGTGCAATTCCAAGCCGTCTTTGGGTTGTAAATGAATGACCAGTTTGTTCACGCCGCCTGCGGGGGCTTTAAAAATAGCGTGTGGGGTTGGGCGAAAATTGATCTCAATGTAGCCCTCGCGAGAGGCCAAACGTTTGCCTGTGCGAATGTAGAAAGGCACACCGGCCCAGCGCCAATTGGCAATTTCTGTTCTCAAGGCCACAAAGGTTTCTGTCGTGCTGTTGGGGTTCACGCCAGTCTCCTCGTTGTAAGCTGGCACAGTGTGTCCGTTCACATTGCCCTGGCTGTACTGGCCCCTCACCACGTGTTGGTTGAGTGTTTCTGTGGTCCAAGGTTTAAGGGCTCGCAGGACTTTGAGTTTTTCATCGCGAATGGCATCGGCGTGTGCGTTGATGGGCGGCTCCATGGCAATGGCACACAGCAATTGCAGTGCATGGTTTTGCACCATGTCGCGCAGTGCACCTGTGTTTTCGTAAAAAGCGCCGCGCTTTTCTACGCCCAACTCTTCGGCAATGGTGATCTGAATGTTGGCAATGTGCTCGCGTCGCCACAACGGTTCAAACAAGGCATTGCCAAAGCGCATGGCAAACAAATTTTGCACTGAGGGCTTGCCCAAGTAATGGTCAATTCGGAAAATTTGTTGTTCTTCAAAAACCTTGCGCACGCTTTGGTTGATCGCTCGATTGGATTTGAGATCGTGACCCAGTGGCTTTTCCAACACAATGCGGGTTTTGGATGTGTTCAGTTTTGCGACGGCCAGTTGTTCGCACACGATTTTGAACAGGCTAGGCGCTGTGGCCAAGTACATCACCACATGGTCGGTATCGCGCTGGGCTAAGCGGTCACCCAATTTGGCGTAATCGTCTGGGTTGGACAAGTCCACGCGCTCGTAGTGCAGCATGGCTTTGAACCGAGCAAATTCTTCGTCGTTGGGGCGTTTTGAGCCTTCGACTTGCTCAAAACGAGATTGAATGAGGGTTTGATATTGCTCGTCCGACATGCTGTCGCGTGCAACGCCAATGATTCGGCCGCCCTCGGGCAAAGTGCCGTGGCGGAAGGCTTGAAACAGGGCGGGCATCAATTTGCGCCAAACCAGGTCGCCAGTGCCGCCGAAAAAAACTAGATCAAAGGACATGTTTATTTGTTACATAAAAATGAGTTTGTAATGTAACTTTGTTTCATCGATAATTCAAGCCTTGATTAAATGTTTTTGCCATGAACCAACTTGACGCACTCAAAGCCCACACCACCGTTGTTGCTGACACCGGTGACTTTAAACAACTGGCCCAGTTCCAGCCGCAAGACGCAACCACCAACCCGTCGCTGATCTTGAAGGCCGTGCAAAAGCCTGAATATGCACCTTTGCTCTCAGAGTCTGTGGCCGCTCACAAGGGGCAGCCGCTGGATGTCGTGATGGACCATTTGCTGGTGCGCTTTGGTTGTGAAATCTTGAAGACTATTCCAGGCCGTGTGTCTACGGAAGTTGATGCGCGTTTGAGCTTTGACACTGCGGCCACGCTGGCACGTGCACGTCGATTGATGAGTTTGTATGAGGCACAGGGTATTTCACGCCAGCGTGTGCTGATCAAAATTGCTGCGACCTGGGAAGGCATTCAAGCCGCTGCCGAGTTGGAACGAGAAGGCATTCGCACCAACCTCACCTTGTTGTTTTCATTTGCACAAGCGGTGGCTTGTGGTCAAGCCAAGGTTCAATTGATCTCGCCATTCGTAGGACGCATTTACGACTGGTACAAAAAAACAGCGGGTGCTGCGTGGGATGAAGCTGCCAATGCCGGTGCCAATGATCCGGGTGTGAAGTCAGTACGCGCCATTTTCAACTACTATAAAAAGAACGACATTGCCACCGAGGTGATGGGCGCCAGCTTCCGCAATGTGGGTCAAATTGTGGCTTTGACCGGATGTGATTTGCTGACCATCAGCCCCGACTTGTTGGCTTTGTTGGCAACCAATGAAACATCGTTAACAGCATCGCTTGATGCACAAGCTGCCAAAGGCATGGACTTGCCATTGGTGCAATACAGTGAATCGGGTTTCCGTTTTGCATTGAACGAAGACGCCATGGCCACCGAAAAATTGGCGGAAGGCATTCGTGCTTTCTGTGTGGATGCCATCAAGTTGGAAGGCTTGATGTTGGCGGCACAAAAGGCTTGAAGAGCATAGAGAGGCTTTGTATGCGTGGTGATCAAACAGCCGCTTGGCAGGGCTTGAGCGAGTTGGCTCCAACATTTTCTGGTTTTGATTTGCGCGCTGAATTTGCGCGCGACTCAGGCCGTGCTGCACATTTCAGCCAAGAAGCGCCAGGCTTATTTGCCGACTTGTCAAAGAACCATTGGGATGCGCGCATTGAAGCGCAATTGTTGGCACTGGCCGAGCAAGCCGGTGTGCTGACGCATCGCCATCGCATGTTCAACGGTGAGGCCATCAACACCACAGAAAACCGTGCAGTCATGCATTGGTTGTTGCGTCATCCTGCTGAAGGCGCTACTGCGGATGCACTGCCTGCGTCAGTCAAGTCATCGTTGAAGGATGTACACCAGACCTTGAATGCCATGCTGTCGTACGCCGAGAAGATACGACTGGACTCGCAGATCACCGACGTGGTGAACATCGGCATTGGAGGTTCTGATTTAGGCCCGCAAATGGCTGTCATGGCTTTGCAGTCGTATGCCTTGAAGGACAAGCGTTTTCATTTTGTGTCCAATGTCGATGGTCACGAGTTGGATGCCGTGCTGAATGGTTTGAAAGCAAAGAACACCTTGTTCTTGGTGGCTTCGAAAACATTCACCACCTTAGAAACCATGACCAATGCCTTGTCGGCCAAACGTTGGTTTGAATCGCAAGGCGGCACCGATGTGGCGCGTCATTTTGCTGCGCTCACCACCAATGTCGAAGCTGCTGCCAAGTTTGGCATTCAAACTTGTTTTGGTTTTTGGGATTGGGTGGGCGGCCGATACTCTTTGTGGTCAGCCATTGGTTTGCCTTTGGCCATTGCCATTGGGCCAGATAAGTTCCGTCAATTTTTGGCGGGTGCGCATGCGATGGACCAGCATTTTCTTCATGCCGATCCTGCGCACAATTTGCCCATACGTTTAGGTCTGCTCGATGTTTGGTATCGCAACTTTTTGCACTACACCAGTCGCTGTATTGCGCCGTATCACAGCGCCTTGAAACGCTTTGCACCCTACTTGCAGCAGCTTGAAATGGAAAGCAATGGCAAGCAGGTAGATCAAGCGGGGCAAGCATTGCCTTATGGCACTTCCCCCGTGTTGTGGGGCGAGCCAGGCACCAATGGCCAGCATGCATTTTTCCAAATGCTGCATCAAGGCACCGACGTGGTACCGCTTGAATTTGTGGCGGTTAAAAATGCCACGCATGCGTTGCCCGATCACCAAGCTTTGTTGTTGTCCAATGTGCTGGCGCAAGCACAAGCTTTGATGTTGGGCAAGTCGGATGCAGGCGGGCACAAAAACTTTGCGGGCAATCGACCCAGCACGTTCATCTTGCTGGAAGATTTAACGCCCTTCAATTTGGGCGCCTTGATTGCATTGCAAGAACACCGCGTGTTTGTCAGCGGCGCTGTGTGGGGCATCAACAGCTTTGACCAATGGGGCGTGGAGTTGGGCAAGGTGTTGGCCAAAGACATTCATGCCCGCATTTTTTCGGGTGATGTTCAGGGCTTGGACGCTTCTACGGCCCAGCTGTTAAGGCGAATAACATAACGCTTGTGCATTTCGAAAATGACAAACAATGTTGCTTGACAAAAAGTACTGCAATCGTAAACTGGGCGAATGAAGCCTTCCATCGCCTTGTCAAGCAACAGAGCCGTCATCAGATCTCTTGTGGCCAAGCATGGCTTGCAAAACCCTAGAGTTTTTGGTTCAGTAACTCGTCGCGAAGATACAGAGTTAAGTGACTTAGACATTTTGGTTGACCCCCTGCCAAACACATCCTTGCTAGATCTTGCAAAACTTCAATTGTCTTTGGAAAAAAAGCTGGGTATTCATGTGGATGTGCTAACGCCAAATGCTTTGCCAGAGAGCTTTCGCAATCAAGTGCTCCGCAAAGCTATCCCTGTATGACCTCGTTAGATGAATTTAGATTAAACGACTACATACAGCACATGCTTCAAGCGATTCAACGCATTGAAGAATACACCGAAGAGCATGCAGAGGACTATTTCTTAAAGACGCCCATCCTGCAAGATGCTGTTGTGAGAAATATAGAAATTCTGGGTGAGGCCTCTCATAATATTTTGAAGCGATTTCCCGAATTCACTTCTTCTTTTCCTGAGGTTTCTTGGGAGGCCATTTATTACATGCGCAACCGTATCATTCACGGTTATGTTTCAATCGATTACCAACTCGTCTGGGGTGTGATCAAGAAGGATTTGCCTGATCTTCAAAAGCAATTGATTGCTATTAAAGTTAGCCTAAAGCCATAAAAAAACCCCGCAATCACTTGCGGGGTTTTTTGTGCATGTTCAAAG
>Ga0114979_10000844_pt1 | contig 20319 bp, 18 predicted proteins | sample S_140625_EF_Meta_FD_87315 | JGI IMG/M metagenome (GOLD analysis project Ga0114979, IMG submission 87315) | Freshwater microbial communities from Lake Simoncouche, Canada to study carbon cycling - S_140625_EF_MetaG | ecosystem: Environmental > Aquatic > Freshwater > Lake | place: Lake...
CCCAACCAGATGGTCTCAATATCAACGAGGGTTGCGGCTCAACGCATCTCGAGCAGTTGCAGGCGGTGGTGGTGGCCCAGGGTGCAGATCTCGGTTTGGCCCACGACGGTGACGCCGACCGGTGCCTGGCGGTGGATGCCTGCGGTCAGGTGGTCGACGGCGACGCGATCATGACTGTGCTGGCTCTGGCCATGCACGAGTCCGGCGAACTCGTCGCCGACACACTGGTCACCACGGTGATGAGCAACCTCGGCCTGCATCTGGCGATGCGGGAGGCCGGGATCGACGTGCGCACAACCGGCGTGGGTGATCGCTACGTCCTTGAGGAGTTGCGCTCCGGTGGGTTCAGCCTCGGCGGCGAACAATCCGGTCACATCGTGATGCCCGCGTTCGGCACCACCGGCGATGGAATCCTCACCGGACTTCGGTTGATGGCGCGGATGGTGCAGACGGGTTCCTCGTTGGCCGCGTTGGCCGCGCCGATGCGTTCAATTCCCCAGGTGCTGATCAATGTCGAGGTCGCCGACAAGGCCACTGCCGTGCAGGCTCCCGCGGTTCGTGACGCGGTGGCCCTGGCCGAGGCCGAACTTGGTGATACCGGCCGAATCCTGTTGCGGGCCTCCGGAACCGAACAGATCGTCCGGGTCATGGTCGAGGCGGCCGACGAGGACACCGCGCGTCAGGTGGCTGCCCGGGTCGCCAAATCGGTCAGCACCGAAGGCTGATCCTTTCGACGGAACCGACACCGGCAGGTTCGCGTCAAACCCGATATGGGAACAACATCGGTTGACCCGGCGGCACTGGCGGCGGCCGCCCAGCGCCTGGACACCACCGCCGATATTGTGCTCGGCACGCTGCGAACCCGATTGGCCGGCTTGCAGTTCGACGGCGCGGTCGCGGGCCGCGCACACGGTCGGGCAGGTGACGCGGTCCGAATGGGTGTCGACATGGTGGTGGCCGATCTCGCGCGCTGGGCTGCTGTGGCGCGCGAGACGAGTGCGGCACTGCGAGCCGGTGCGCAGGGCTATTCCGATGCCGAATCGCGCGCGCAGGGCACCCTGCGATGACCCTCGATGTCCGGTCCCGGCTGGCTCAGGGCGCGGCGAGCGTGGCCGATTCGCCGCAGCAGATTCAGGACTGGTATTACGCCGAAGACGGACTGCGCCTCGACATCCTGGACGCCGACGCCGCAGCCCTCAGTGCGGCATCCGCGGGTGCCGAGGAGGCGCTTCGCGTCCATCGGGAGGCGCTCGATCTGGTAAGCCACAGTTGGCTCGGTGGCTCAGGTTCGAGCGCTGGTGAATTTCTGGCACGCCAGTCAGCGGCTGCCGCCGAGATTGTCGCGTCGCTTCGATCAGCGGCGGCTGCGTTGACGGCGCTACGGGTCGGACTCGAGCACCTCGTGGATGCGAAGGTCGACGCGGCACGCAGCGGTGACTTCTCGGCAGTAGCGAGTTTGGGCACCGAGGCGGCGGCGGCTTATGACGTGGCCGTCAGCCGACTCGGGGAACTCCCGGCACCGCGGTTCGAGACCCCTGCCCGCCCGGCCGAGTTGACGCCGCCCCAGCGGCCATCCATACCGTCGGCTCCACAGCCAGTTCCTGATCAGGCTCCCGTGCCGGTATCAGCGCCGGTATCAGCGCCCCTGTCGCCGTCGCCCGGGCAGGGCTGGACGTCCGGCGCACCGGTCGGTGCGCTACCCGGCATACCGGATATCGGTGGCTCGCTGGCGGGCCTGGTCACCTGGATAGCGCAGACATTGGGTTCCTACGCCGACACCCCGACGGCCGCAGAGATTGTCGATACGACGGATATTACGACACCCGGAGATCCGGTTGATGAGGTTAAACCGGTTGTCCCAGAGCGGTATTCGCGTCCGGATACCCTGCTTGCCGCAGAGGTCCCGGCTGCCGTCTCAGTCACTGCCGCGCCAGGCCCGGCTGAGCCCGTCGCCCCGGCTGAGCCCGTCGGCACCGCACCCGTCGGCACCGCACCCGTCGTGGCGACGCCCGAACCCGCGGTCCCACCGCCACCCGCCCCACCGCCACCCGCACCTGCCGCGCCGGCCGCGGCGGCTGATGTCGCCACCCCGTGCGAGATCGCCGCCGACGAACTACCCCGGGTCGGCCAATGAGATAGCGCTAGTCCAGCAGGGCCTGCAACTGCTCGATGAAATCGACGTACTCGGCAGCATCGCCGGTCACCGGGGTGGCCAGCAGGGTGGTCACGCCCGCTTCGGCGAAGGCGGCGATCCGTTCCTTGACGTAACCTCGCGGACCGATTAGCGAGATATTGCGCACCAGTTCGTCCGGCACCGCTGCGACCGCCTCTGCCTTGCGCCCGGACAGATAAAGATCCTGGATGCGATCGGCGACCTCGCCGAACCCGTACTTGGTGGCGACGTTGTGGTAAAAATTTTTGCCCTTGGCGCCCATACCGCCGATGTACAGCGCCAGTTGAGGTTTGGCCCAGTTCAGTCGTTCCTCGACGTCGTCACCGATGGCCAGTGAGACGCCCACCATAACGTCGAGTTCGCCGAGTGCGGGGTCGCGTTTGGCCGTTCCGGTCAGCAGTGCGTCACCCCACACGCGATCGGCTCGTTCGGGGTAGTAGAAGATCGGTTGCCAACCCTCGGCGATTTCGGCGGTCAGCGCGACATTCTGTTCACCCAGCGAGGCGATATGGATGGGAATCCGTTCGCGCACAGGGTGATTGATCAGCCGAAGTGATTTACCCAGTCCGGTTCCGCGATCCGGCGGTAACGGTATCTGATAGTTCTTACCCTGGTGGGAGACCTTCTCGCGGCGCCACACCTGTCGGCAGATCTCGACGACTTCGCGGGTGCGGCCCATCGGCGCGTCGAATGGCACGCCGTGGAAGCCCTCCATCACCTGCGGACCCGACGTCCCGATGCCCAACCGGAACCGGCCGTCGGAGACGTAGTCCAGGCCGGCGGCCGTCATCGCCAGCAGTGTGGGTGTCCGGGTGTAAATCGGAAAGACACCAGACCCGAGTTCGATGGTGGAGGTCTTCGCGGCGAGATAGCCCAACTGGCTGACCGCATCGTAGGAGTACGCCTCGGCGACCAAAGCGAGATCGACACCCTGCTTCTCCAGCACCGCGACCTGCTCGACGCTTTCGCGGAAGCCGCCCGAATATGACAGGAATACGCCGGTTCTCATGAATCGGTTATATCCGGTCAGCGAAACAAAGCCACAATCCGGTCCTCATGCGTCACCGCGGGGGCCTCCGGGTCCGGCAATGCGGTGCGTGGCAATGTGACATCGAGTTCGGCGAACGCGCCGTAGGCCTCATCGCCGGTCAGGTGGAACAACAGGAATCCGGTCAGCAGTGCCCGCACCGTCTTTTGGGTGCTGTTGCGCGATCCCGGGAAGCCGAGAAGTCCCAGCAGGCGGCGTTTCTCGGCAAAGTCTGCTGCGGCGGCCTTCTCGACCACCCGCAGAATGGACCCGTCCCATGCCGCAGCGACCTCGAGTGCGTCGGTGCGCAAAGACTTCTGGTCGTCGGGCGTGGCGAGCACCAGGCCAGGAATCGTCAGCGCCGCAGCAGACTGCTCCGCCGACGGTTTGGTGACCGATGGGAATACCGCCGCCACCGCCTTCGCCCGGGTTCCATCCGCTGCGGCGACCACCGCCGCCGCACCGCCGAATCCGTGCCCGGCCAGGGCCAGTGCGTCAGGGTCCAGACTGATGTCGCCCTGGCCCAGTCGCACCCCGGTGATGACGTCGAGTGTGGCGTCGAGGTCGGCGGCCAGATTGAGCACCGACGGCGCCAACCCGCGTTGGGTATCCGGCGCAGCCACGACGAAGCCCCAACTGGCCAGGTGCTCACAGGTTTTGGCGTAGTGGTCTGCGCCGGTGAGCCAATCGTGACCGAAGGCCACCCCGGGCAGTCCCAGACCGGAAGCCGGTGTGTAGACAATGCCCGGAATTCCGGCAAAGCCGAGGTCACCACGCAGGACGCGGTGCGGGCCACTCCGGGTCAGGGGGGTGAAGAGCTTGCGGTTCCGAGCCACCTGTCGACCGTAGCCGAACCGGTCGGCCGAGTCGGTCGGACTATCCTGGTTATTCATGTGCGGAATCGTGGCGTATGTGGGTCACCGGCCCGCCTGCGCTGTCGTGGTCGACGCTCTGCGCCGGATGGAGTACCGCGGCTACGACTCCGCTGGGCTGGCCATACTCGATGGTCATGGTGGACTCACTGTCCGCCGCCGGGCCGGACGGCTGGCCAATCTGGAGGCTGCACTGGCCGAGACCGACGCCGACGAACTGCGTGGCACCGCGGGAATCGGTCACACCCGGTGGGCCACCCACGGCCGTCCTACCGACCGCAACGCGCATCCGCACCGCGACGCGGCCGGAAAGTTCGCCGTGGTGCACAACGGCATCATCGAGAACTACGCCACCCTGCGCGCCGAACTCGAGGAACACGGTGTCGAGTTCGCCAGCGACACCGACACCGAGGTGGCCGTTCATCTGGCGGCGCGGGCCTACCAGCACGGCGAGACGGCCGGTGATTTCGTCGCCACCGTGCTGGCCGTCGTTCGCCGGTTGGAGGGCCACTTCACCCTGGTGTTCGCCCACGACGACGACCCCGGCACCATCGTCGCGGCGCGACGGTCCACCCCACTGGTCGTCGGGATTGGCCAGGGCGAGATGTTCTTGGGCTCCGATGTCGCCGCCTTTATCTCTTACACCCGTGACGCTGTTGAACTCGGTCAGGACCAGGCTGTGGTGATCACCGCCGACGGCTACCGAATCACCGACTTCGATGGCAATGACGATGCCGTCAATGCCCGTCCCTTGCACATCGACTGGGACCTCTCCGCCGCCGAGAAGGGCGGATACGACTACTTCATGCTCAAGGAAATCGCCGAGCAGCCCACCGCGGTCGCCGACACCCTGCTTGGTCATTTCGTCGACGGGCGGATCGTCCTTGATGAGCAACGCCTCTCCGATCAGGAGTTGCGTGAGGTCGACAAGGTGTTCATCGTCGCCTGCGGCACCGCGTTCCACTCAGGCCTGCTGGCCAAATATGCCATCGAGCACTGGACGCGGTTGCCGGTGGAGGTCGAGCTGGCCAGTGAATTCCGCTACCGCGACCCGGTTTTGGACCGCGGCACCCTGGTGATCGCCATCTCCCAATCCGGTGAGACGGCCGACACCCTGGAGGCGGTGCGGCACGCCAAAGCGCAGAAGGCCAAGGTGCTGGCCATCTGCAACACCAACGGCAGCCAGATCCCGCGCGAGGCCGACGCCGTTCTCTACACCCGCGCCGGACCCGAGATCGGCGTGGCGGCCACCAAGACATTTCTGGCGCAACTCACCGCGAACTACCTCGTCGGTCTCGCCCTGGCCCAGGCTCGTGGCACCAAATACCCGGACGAGGTCGAACGCGAGTTTCGCGAACTGGAGGCGATGCCCGCACTGGTGGAGCAGGTGCTCGGCCACCTGGACTCGGTGACCGAACTGGGCCGTCGCTTCGCGCAGGCGCCGACGGTGCTGTTCCTCGGCCGTCACGTGGGCTACCCGGTGGCGTTGGAAGGCGCGCTCAAGCTCAAGGAACTGGCCTACATGCACGCCGAGGGGTTCGCCGCCGGTGAACTCAAACACGGCCCGATCGCGCTGATTGAAGACGGATTGCCGGTGATCGTCGTGATGCCGTCACCCAAGAACGCCGCGTTGCTGCACGGCAAACTGCTGAGCAACATTCGCGAGATTCAGGCTCGCGGCGCGATCACGATCGTCATCGCCGAGGAAGGTGACGAGACGGTTCGCCCCTACGCCGACCACATCATCGAAATCCCCTCTGTGTCAACGCTTTTCCAGCCTCTGCTTTCTACGATTCCGTTGCAGGTCTTCGCTGCTGCGGTGGCCCGGGCCCGCGGATACGATGTAGACAAACCGCGCAACCTCGCCAAATCGGTTACGGTCGAATAGCACCTGATGCGGTTTTATTACACCGCCGAACAGATTCGGGCGGCCGAGGCGCCACTGTTGGCTGCCCTGCCCGACGGCGCGTTGATGCGCCGCGCCGCGACCGGTTTGGCCACCGCGATCGCCGGTGAACTGCGTCGCGGCACGGGGGCTGTCGCCGGCCGGAGGATCTGCGTCGTCGTCGGTTCCGGTGACAACGGTGGCGATGGACTGTGGGCGGCGACGTTGCTGCGCCGCAGAGGCGTCGCGGCCGATGCCATTCTGCTCGACCCCGAGCGCACCCACCGCTCTGCATTGACCGCCTTCCGCGACGCGGCCGGCCGGGTGGTGCAGACCATTCGTGCCGGTACCGATCTGGTGATCGACGCGGTGGTGGGCATCTCTGGTTCCGGTCCGCTGCGCCCGGCGGCGGCCGAGGTATTTCGTGCCATCGAGGACGCCGGTATCCCGGTTGTCGCCGTCGACATTCCCAGCGGGATCGACGTTGCAACCGGGGCGATCAACGGACCGGCGGTCCGCGCGGCGCTGACCGTGACCTTCGGCGGGCTCAAACCCGTTCACGCACTTGCCGACTGCGGGCGCGTCGAACTCGTCGACATCGGCCTGGACCTTCCCAACACCGATCTGGTGGGCTTCGACGCCGCCGACGTCAAGGCCCACTGGCCAATGCCCGGACCACACGATGACAAGTACAGCCAGGGCGTGGTCGGCATCCTGGCCGGATCGGCGGCCTACCCAGGAGCGGCGGTCCTGTGTACCGGCGCCGCCGTCGCGGCCACCTCGGGCATGGTCCGTTATGCCGGGCCTGCCGCGGCCGACGTTGTGTCGCACTGGCCGGAGGTCGTCATCGCACCCGATGCGTCGTCGGCCGGTCGGGTCCAGGCCTGGGTCGTCGGACCCGGCCTGGGTACCGACGAGGCAGCGCTGATGGCCCTGACGTTCGCACTGAAGAGTGATCTGCCGGTGGTTGTCGATGCCGACGGGCTCACCGTGCTCGCCGCCCATCCGAACCTGCTGACCCGGCGTCAGGCACCCACCGTGTTGACCCCGCACGCCGGCGAGTACGCCCGCCTGGCCGGAGCGCCCCCCGGCGCGGACCGCGTCGTCGCCGCGCGCCGGCTTGCCGAGACGTTCGGCGCGACCGTTCTGCTCAAGGGCAACGTCACGGTCATCGCCGGGCCCGACCGGGTGTATCTGAATCCCGCGGGCGACTCCTGGGCGGCCACCGCCGGTTCCGGCGATGTGCTGTCCGGCATCATCGGCGCACTGCTGGCGGCCGGCCTGGCGCCGGGCGAGGCCGCGGCGGCCGCGGCGTTCGTTCACGCCCGGGCCGCGAATGCTTCGGCCGCCGATCCGGGGCCGGTGTCGGTGCCCACCTCTGCATCGCGCATCCTTACCCATATTCGCCGCGCGATTGCCGAACTCTGAAACCGAAGGATTAACCATGCCGCACGTCAAATACCGGTCCCCGTCCATCGCGCCGGCCTACACCGGCCGGCTGTCCACCGAACCGATCCCGTCACTGCGGTTGCCGAACGACTCGATGGAACCTGCGGCGGCATACCGGTTCATTCACGACGAACTCATGCTCGACGGCAGCTCCCGGCTGAACCTCGCGACCTTCGTCACCACCTGGATGGACCCCGAGGCCGAGAAGCTGATGGCCGAGACCTTCGACAAGAATATGATTGACAAGGACGAATACCCGGCCACCGCCGCGATCGAATCACGATGCATCGCAATGGTTGCCGATCTTTTTCACGCCGAGAATCTGCGCGACGACGACGCCTCCACCGCCATCGGTGCCACCACCGTGGGTTCATCAGAAGCGGTGATGCTCGCCGGCCTGGCGCTGAAATGGCGATGGAAGCAACGTGTCTCCACCAAGGACAAGGATGCCTGGAAGGCCCGAACGCCCAACCTGGTGATGGGATCCAACGTGCAGGTGGTGTGGGAGAAGTTCTGCCGCTACTTCGAGGTCGAGCCGCGCTATATCCCGATGACCGAGGACTGCTATGTCATCACGCCCGAGAAGGTGCTCGAGTACGTCGATTCCGACACCATCGGGGTGGTCGCCATCCTGGGCACCACTTACACCGGCGAACTCGAGCCGATCGCCAAGATCTGCGCGGCACTGGACAAACTGGCGAAGACGAAAAAGGGGCCGGACGTTCCGGTGCATGTCGATGCCGCCAGTGGCGGGTTCGTGGTGCCGTTCCTGCAGCCCGGCCTCAAGTGGGACTTCCGGCTGCCGCGAGTGGCGTCGATCAATGTCAGCGGCCACAAGTACGGGCTGACCTACCCCGGTGTTGGTTTCGTGGTGTGGCGCAATGCCGATCAGCTTCCCGAGGATCTGATCTTCCGGGTCAATTATCTCGGCGGCGACATGCCGACGTTCACCCTGAACTTCTCCAAGGGCGGTAATCAGGTCGTCGGGCAGTACTACAACTTCCTGCGGTTGGGTCGGGCCGGCTACACCACCGTGATGACGTGTCTGTCCGATACCGCCAAGTGGTTCGCCGGCCAGCTGGCCGAGTCGAAACACTTCGACGTCATCACCGACGGTTCACAGATCCCGGTGGTGGCGTTCAAGCTGTCGGGCGGCGCGGGTCGCCCTGACGGGGGCTGGGGCTACACCGAATTCGATGTGTCAGCAGCACTGCGGTCCTACGGGTGGCAGGTTCCCGCGTACACGATGCCGCCGGGTGCCGAGAACATCTCAGTGCTGCGGGTGGTGGTCCGCGAAGGCTTCTCCGCGGACCTGGCCCGCTCACTATGGGAGGACCTGCACTCCGTGCTGGGCCACCTTGACGCGACCCGGCCTGGCGGCCACTTCACCCAGGAGCACTTCGCGCACTAGCCGCGAACCCGCTCGTTTCGCGGGTCGTAGATTCCCTTGAGTGACAGGGTGATCGGATAAACCTCGCCACCGACATTGACGGCGTAGTTCCCCGCCCGCAACCAGTCCGGGGTCACTACTGCGCCGTCGGCCGCGCGCAGGTAGGCCAACCCGACGCAGGACCCCACCGTCGCACCCCAGGCTGCCGAGGACACCTGGCCCGCGACAGCGCCGTCGCGCAGGATCAACTCACCGCCCCACAGCATCGGCTCCGGGGAGTCCACGACGAAGCTCGCCAGCCGCCGTCGCGGTCCCTCGTCTCGTGCGCGCCGTACTGCAGCTCGACCGAGGAAGTCGACGTCGCCGTCGAGTTTGCACGCGAATAGCAATCCGGCTTCGACCGGGTTGTCCCCGGGCGTCAGTTCGCGGCCGAACGCGCGGTAGCCCTTCTCCAGACGCATCGACTCGATCGCGTAGTAGCCGCCGCGCGCGACGCCCAGTCGTCGGCCGGCCGACATCAGGTCCTCGTAGACGCCGACGGCGAACTCGGCCGGGACGTAGAGCTCCCAACCGAGTTCACCGACATAGGTGATCCGGGTGGCGCGCACGGTGGCATACCCGAGCGAGATGAGCCTGCTGGTGGCGAACGGGAAGGCGGCGTCGGAGAGGTCGGCGTCGGTCAGGCCGGACAGCAGTTCGCGGGATTTCGGTCCCATCACCCCGAACACCGCCATCGACGAGGTGACGTCGACGACCTGGGCTCGTGCACCGGCCGGCATGTTCCTGGCGATGTGGTCGAGATCCCGAACGGTACTGGCCGCGCTGCTGACGATCAGGAACTCGCGCGCATCGGTGCGGGTGACGGTGACATCAGCCTCGTAGGTTCCTCGCGCATTGAGCATGCCGGTGTAGACCGACCTGCCCACCGGCACAGCGACATCGGCCGTGCACAGCCACTGCAATACCGCTTCGGCGTCTGAGCCTCTGAGCACATACTTGGAGAACGACGTCTGGTCGAACACCGTCACACCGGTGCGGGTGCTGACCTGCTCGGCTGCCGACCATGGCAGCCAGTTCTGCTTGCCCCAGGAATACTCGATGATCGGGTCAATGCCGGGTGGGGCGAAGAAATTGGCTCTCTCCCAACCCATTCGGCTGCCGAAGTTCGCTCCCGCGTCAACCAACAGTTGGTATACCGGTGAGCGCCGGAACGGCCGTGCCGTCGTCAGTTCCCGGTTGGGCCAGGGAATCTCGTAGTGCACGCCCAGGATTTCGGCGACCCGGTCGTGTAGCCAGGCCACGTTGCCGTTGAACGGCGCGAACCGGCGGATGTCCACTCCCGTGAGGTCGGTGGTGGGCGATCCGTTGACGATCCACTCAGCCAGTGCCCGGCCTGCCCCGCCTGCCGAGGCGATGCCGACCGAGTTGAAACCTGCGCCGACGAAGAAGTTCGCGCACTCGGGCGCCTCGCCGAGGATGAACTGGTTGTCGGGGGTGAAACTCTCCGGTCCGTTGTAGAGCTTCTTGAGGCCGGTGTGCTCGAGGGCGGGTATCCGCAGGAGGGCGTTCTCCATGAGAATTTCGAAGTGCTCCCAATCCTCCTCCAGCAGTTGGAATTCGAACGGGTAGGGAATCTTGTCCGGAGCCACCCAGGGCTTGGCCTCAGGTTCGAAGCCACCGATGACCAGTCCGCCGACTTCCTCCTTGAAGTAGGTGTAACCGTCGGGGTCGCGCAGGATCGGAAGGTTGGGATGTACACCGTCTATGGCCTCGGTGACGACATAGAAGTGCTCCGCGGAGTAGAGCGGAACATTCACCCCGGCCATCGCACCAACCTGTTTCGCCCACTGGCCGGCGCAATTCACCACGATCTCGGCTTCGATATCGCCAGCTTCGGTTCGCACCCCGGATGCCCGGCCGTCGGTGGTGAGCACATCGAGTACCCGCACCCGCTCGAGCACCTTTGCACCGCGCTGCCGGGCGCCCTTGGCCAGCGCCATCGTCAGATCCGTCGGATTGGCCTTACCGTCGGCGGGCAACCAGATCGCGCCCACCAGGTCATCGGTCCGTATCACCGGGTAGCGCTCGAAAGCTGCTTCCGGACTCAAGAGTTCGCACTCCAGGTCGTAGGCGGTCGCGTTCGCCGCGGTGCGTCGCAGCTGGGTCATCCGGTCTTCGGTGCGGGCCACCGTGACACCACCGCACTGTTTGTAACCCGCGCTCAGAGAAGTCTCGGCCTCCAACTCGGCATAGAGCGCGGTGGAGTACTGAACCAACCGGGTGCCGCTCTCCGAGGCGCGCAACTGGCCCACCAGTCCGGCGGCATGCCAGGTTGTGCCGCAGGACAATTGACCCTGCTCCACCAGAACCACATCCGAGCGGCCAAGTTTGGTCAGGTGGTAGGCGACACTGGTGCCGATCACGCCGCCGCCGATGATGACGATATGAGCACGCTAGGGCACAACGGGAGTCGACATCGTCCTCCTAGTCCGGCGCCTGCGCGTCGTTGAGCAATCGAGTGAAGTCGGGGCCGCGAAACTCGGCGACGGCGGATTCATACCGTTGCATCGCCCAGTCCCAGAAGTCGAATTCCAGTTCGCTGGAACCATGCTGGATGCATCCCCATAATGTCCAGCCATACTTGCCGACGATGCCCTGAAGACGCGCACGGGCGGTCTTGTGCCGCAGTGGACGGCCGTAATACCGGCCGACGAGTGCGGCGAGCTGGTCGGCGGACAGTCCGCATTCCGCCCAGATATTGCCGAGTTCGAAGCAGGGGTCGTTGTTGCCTGAGTACTCGTAGTCGATCAGCCAGACCTTCTGGCCATCGTCGACGAAGTTGCCGGCCAGCAGATCGTTATTACACGGCACCGTGCTCTGATCGCCTATTTCAAGAATCCGTGCAATTGTGGCGAACTCGTCGGCGAAATCAAGATAGTCCGCAGGCATTCGGAAGCCGTTGTCCCGCACAGTCGTCAGATACTCGGGCTGGCGCTCGAACATGTTGAACCGGTCGCGGAACCGCGGCCCGCTATGCAACGCGCGGCATCCGTCGGCAACCCGCGTCAGCACATCCGGCCGCGCCATGTCGGCATTGGTCAGCGTGGTGCCCTCGATGAACCCGACCAACAGGATGCCCAGGTCTGGACGGTAGTCGATCACGGGCGCCCCGACTCCGGCTTGCTCCGCGGCTACTGAGTTGACGTACTCGTTGTCGCGGTCGATGCCGAGCAGGTTGCCGGCACTGCCACTGCAGCGCGCCACATAGGCCGCGGTCGCCGTGGTGATCTTGACGTTGCGGTTAGTCAGGCCGCCCGGCAGGTCCTCGAGTCGGCGTGGCATCCCGGCCAATGCCGGGAACTCGTCCAGCACGGCATCCAGTTCCTGATCGGAAGGCAATGGCATCGGGGCGATGCTACCGGCAGCCGGGGGAGCGGACGTGGGACAATTCACGGCGGTGACATGAGGATGCAGACCACACCGTCGACTTCGTCGACGCAATCACAGGCCCAGGCGGTCAACGGCGAAGCCGTCGTCGACCTTGGTGCCATCGCGCACAATGTCGCCGTCCTTCGTGAGCACGCCGGCCCGGCCCAGGTGATGGCGGTGGTGAAGGCCGACGGTTACGGGCACGGCGCCACCGCCGTGGCCCGCGCCGCACTGGCGGCCGGGGTGGCCGAACTCGGCGTCGCGACCGTCACCGAAGCGCTGGCATTGCGCGCCGACGGGATCACCGCCCCGGTGCTGGCCTGGCTGCACGCCCCGGGCACGGCCTTTGACGCGGCCCTGAACGCGGATGTGGGAATCGGAATCTCCGCACTGCGGCAACTGGATGATCTGCTGGCCGCTGTCGCCCGGACCGGCCGCACCGCGGAGGTGACGATCAAGGTCGACACCGGTTTGAACCGCAACGGAGTCGGCCCGCAGGAGTACCCGGACGTGCTGACCGCGCTTGCCCGGGCGGTCGCCGCCGACGCGATCCGGGTCCGCGGCATCATGAGCCATCTGGCCAGCGGTGATGAACCAGACAACCCGCTCAATGATCTTCAGGCCCAACGGTTTACCGCCATGCTCGCCGAGGCCCGCAACTGCGGCGTCGATTTTGATGTGGCGCACCTGTCGAACTCGCCGTCGGCGATGACCCGGCCTGACCTCGCCTTCGATTTGGTTCGTCCGGGTATTGCGGTGTACGGCCTCAGCCCGATCCCGGAGCGCGGCGAGATGGGTCTGCGGCCGGCAATGACTCTGAAATGCACTGTCGCGGCGGTGAAATCGGTTCGCGCCGGCGAGGGTGTCTCCTACGGTCACACCTGGACCGCCGACCGAGACACAACTGTGGCACTTCTCCCGATCGGTTACGCCGACGGTGTGTACCGAATGCTGAGCGGACGGCTGGATGTGATGATCAACGGCCGCCTGCGGCGCAACGTCGGACGAATCTGTATGGACCAGTTCGTCGTTGAACTCGGTCCCGGTGTTCCCGATGTCGCCGAGGGTGACGAGGCGATCCTGTTCGGGCCGGGCACTTCCGGTGAGCCGACCGCGCAGACCTGGGCCGACCTACTCGGCACTATCCACTACGAAGTCGTCACCAGCCCACGCGGCCGGGTGCTGCGCAGCCACATCGGGTCCGGCCCCGATGGCCGATAAGTTGGGTCCGGCCCGCAAGGCCGGACTGCTGGCCGGAGTCGCCGGTCTCACTGCGGTCGCCGGCGTCACAGCTGCCAAGGCCCTACGACAGCACAGGATGATCGAGGACGCCTACGCGGGCGAGGACTTCGCCCTGCTCGATGCCGATCGGGGCTGCGTTGTCACCACGGGCGATGGCACGCCACTGGTGGTCCGCGAAGTCGGCCCGGTGACCGCGCCGTTGACGGTGGTGTTCGCGCACGGATTCTGTCTCCGGATGGGATCTTTCCACTTCCAGCGCGCCGCACTGGCCAAGCGCTGGGGTGATCAGGTCCGGATGGTGTTCTACGACCAACGTGGGCACGGACAGTCCGCGGCGGCCCCGATCGCGACCTACACCGTCGGGCAACTTGGTCTGGATCTGGAAACCATTCTGCGGGTGATGGTTCCGAGCGGACCGGTGATCCTGGTGGGCCATTCCATGGGCGCGATGACGGTGCTGTCCCATGCGCGTCAGTTCCCGCAGCATTACGGACCCTGTGTCGTCGGCGCCGCGCTGATCTCGGCTGCGGTGGAAGGGCTACCCCGTTCGCCACTGGGAGAGATCCTGCAGAACCCCGCACTGGAGGCGGTTCGGTTCACCGCCCGTTACAACCCCGGGCTCATTCACCGCACCCGTGGCGCCACCCGTTCGGTGCTGCGGCCGATTTTGCGGACCGCCTCGTTCGGCGGCGATGACGTCAGTCCCAGCGTCGTCGAGTTCGCCGAGGCCATGATTCACGGCACCTCGATCGCGACCCTGGTCGAATTCCTGCACGCATTGGAAGTCCATGACGAGAGTGCGGCGCTGCCTGTGCTGGCCCGGATTCCAACTCTGATCGCCTGCGGTACAAGGGATCTGCTCACCCCGGTGAAACACTCCGAGGAGATGGCCGCGGTGCTGCCCGACTCGGAACTGGTGATCGTGCCCGGCGCCGGCCACCTCGTTCAGTTGGAACAACCCGATGTCATCAACGATGCCCTGCTTCGGCTGGTGGAACGGGCGACGGCACGTGACTGACCTCCGTCTGGACCGCGGCACGGCAACACTGCCGACCGTCGACGACACCATCGCACTGGGCGAACGGTTCGGACGAGAACTCCGTGCCGGGGACGTCGTCGTGCTGTCCGGTCCGCTGGGTGCGGGAAAGACCGCTCTCGCCAGGGGAATTGCCCTAGGTATGGATGTCGAGGGTCCGATCACCTCACCCACCTATGTGCTGGCTCGGATGCACCGCGCCAGACGTGCCGGCCAACCGGCGATGGTGCACGTTGACGTCTACCGCCTGTTGGATAGTGGCACCGATCTTCTCGCGGAACTGGACTCCCTCGACCTCGACACCGACCTCGATGACGCCGTCGTCGTGGTCGAGTGGGGAGAGGGTCTGGTTGAGCGACTGTCGACCAATCACCTCGATGTCACCCTGCACCGTGGCATCGATGATGACACCCGCACCGCGACCTGGCAGTGGAGTCGGGCGTGACCCGAACCGTGCTTGCCATCGACACCGCCACCCCTGCGGTGATCGCCGCGGTTCTGCGCCGCGACGATGCGGGGCGGACCGAAATGCTCGCCCAGCGGATTACCGTCGACGCCCACGCCCACGCGGAGCAACTCACGCCGAATATCATTGCGGCAGTGGCTGATGCGGGTCTGACGATGGGTGACATCGACGCCGTCGTCGTGGGGTGCGGACCGGGACCGTTCACCGGCCTGCGGATTGGGATGGCCACCGCCGCGGCATTCGGGCACGCGCTGGGCATACCGGTGTACGGGGTGTGCTCGCTGGATGCAATCGGCGGACAGACGACCGGTGAGGTACTCGTGGTCACTGACGCCCGCCGCCGGGAGGTCTACTGGGCGCGCTACCGCGACGGGGTGCGCACCGACGGACCCGGCGTGGGTGCGATGAGCGCTGTCGGAGTCGACGGCGCCGAGCTGGTGGTCGATGCCCAGCCGTCGCCGGCCGGCCTGCTCGCCGCTGTCAGCAACTGGGAGGCTGAATCGCTGCCACTGGTTCCGCTCTACCTGCGCCGCCCCGATGCCAAGACACTTGCCGAGCGTGCGCGGTGACTCCGATGAACATCGTCTACGACGAGTTGAACGAAGCCGATGCGACCCGGTGCGCGGAACTTGAAGCGCTGCTGTTCGATGGCGACGACCCCTGGCCCGAGGTGGCCTTTCAGCGTGCGTTGCGCGCACGTGAGGCCCGCTATGTCGCCGCCCGGGTGGACGGCCACCTCGTCGGCTATGCCGGCATCGTGCGATTGGGCCGTACACCGCCGTTCGAATACGAGATCCACACGATCGGGGTGGATCCGGCCTACCAGGGGAACGGGATCGGTCGCGCCATGATGACCCGACTGCTGGATTTCGCCGGGACCGACAGCGCGGTCTATCTCGAAGTGCGCACTGACAACCCGCCGGCCATCGGGCTCTACAGCAGTTTCGGCTTTGTCACCGTCGGTCTGCGCAAGCGCTACTACCAGAGCAGCGGAGCCGATGCCTTCACCATGCGGCGAGATCCGCAATGACCGGCCGAACCGTCCTGGCCATCGAAAGCTCCTGTGACGAAACCGGAGTGGGTATCGCCCTGCTCGAGCCCGACGGGGCCATCGCACTGCTGGCCGACGAGGTGGCCTCCAGCGTCGACGAGCATGCGCGCTACGGCGGCGTGGTGCCCGAGATCGCCTCGCGCGCGCACCTTGAGGCACTCGGACCCACCGTGCGGCGGGCGCTGTCGACCGCAGGAATCTCACGTCCCGATGTCGTCGCCGCCACCATCGGACCCGGTCTGGCCGGTGCCCTGATGGTGGGGGTGGCGGCCGCCAAGGCCTACGCCGCGGCCTGGGGTGTGCCGTTCTACGCGGTCAACCACCTCGGCGGGCACCTCGCCGCCGACGTCTACGACCACGGTCCGCTACCCGACAGTGTCGCCCTGCTGGTGTCCGGCGGACACACCCACCTCCTGCACGTGCGCTCGCTGGCCGAGCCGATCATCGAGCTCGGCAGCACCCTCGACGATGCGGCGGGCGAGGCCTACGACAAGGTGGCCCGGTTGCTTGGACTGGGGTATCCCGGCGGGAAGGCGCTCGACGATCTGGCCCACGACGGAGACCGCAACGCCATTGCCTTCCCCCGTGGAATGACCGGCCCGCGAGATGATCCGTACGCATTCAGCTTCTCCGGACTCAAGACCGCGGTAGCCCGCTACATCGAGTCTCACCCTGACGCACACTACGGCGATGTCGCCGCCTCGTTCCAGGAGGCGGTCGCCGATGTGCTGACTGCCAAGGCTGTGCGCGCGGCCACCGAAACCGGTGTGTCCACGCTGCTGATCGCCGGTGGTGTGGCGGCTAATTCACGGCTGCGTGAATTAGCTGAACAGCGTTGTGCCGCAGCGGGTTTGACATTACGCATACCGCGGCCCCGGCTGTGCACCGATAATGGCGCGATGATCGCTTCTTTCGCCGCACATCTGCTCGCCGCCGGCGCGGCGCCCTCACCGTTGTACGTCGCCACCGATCCGGGTCTTCCGGTCATTTCCGGGCAGGTGAGATGAGTACCGAGGACCGGTGGGCGATCACCGATCTCATCTACCGCTACGCCGAACTGATCGACTCCGGTGACTTCGACGGCCTGGGCGCATTGTTGGGCCGGGCAGATTTCGGCGGGGCCAAGACGCCGACCATGTCCGGTGCGGCGAACATCGCCGGACTGTTCGCCATGACCACCCGGCGCTTTCCCGACGCCTCAGGGCCGGGCACGCCTGGGACCCGGCACCTGGTTCTGAATCTCATCATCGAGGTCGCCGATGACGCCACGGCCGCCGCCCGCTCGACCTTCTGTGTCGTGCAGGCCACCGACCGGGTGGCATTGCAGCCGATCGTGGTGGGCCGCTACTTCGACCGCTTCGCCCGTGATGCGGGCGGGTGGTACTTCACCGAGCGCATCGCCGACGTGGAGATGGTGGGCGACGTCTCCGACCACCTGCTCATCGACCACCGGCAGTTCGACGGACCCCGTCAGCAGGGCTGATTCGGCCCACGGCGAATCGCAGAGGACCCCCCTTGAGTGCTAGCACTCTCCGGTATAGAGTGCTAGGCGGCAGGCGCACAACCCCTGACGTCGGCACCCGCGATGACGGCGCGAGGGCACGGACGAATGCCGATCACCTGGTTAAACCGATTCGGTCCGGGGAACAGCCCCGGGCCACAGCCATAACAGTGGAGGGTTCCATCGTGGCGAGCGTGAACATCAAGCCACTCGAGGACAAGATCCTCGTTCAGGCCAACGAGGCCGAGACGACCACCGCGTCGGGTCTGGTCATCCCGGACACCGCCAAGGAGAAGCCGCAGGAAGGCACCGTCGTTGCCGTCGGCCCCGGCCGGTGGGATGAGGACGGCGAGAAGCGGATCCCGTTGGACGTCGCTGAGGGTGACACCGTCATCTACAGCAAGTACGGCGGCACCGAGATCAAGTACAACGGCGAGGAATACCTGATCCTGTCGGCACGCGACGTGCTGGCGGTCGTCAACAAGTAGTAACCGTGAACCGCCCCGGAAACCCCGCGTCTAACGCGATGGTTTCCGGGGCGGAACGCGCTTAAGCGAAAGTCGGGAACGCAGCACATGAGCAAATTGATCGAATTCAACGAGACCGCGCGTCGTGCGATGGAAGCCGGTGTCGACAAGCTGGCTGATGCTGTGCGCGTCACCCTCGGCCCGCGTGGCCGGCATGTGGTGCTGGCCAAGGCTTTCGGCGGCCCGACCGTCACCAATGACGGTGTGACTATCGCCCGCGAGATCGAACTGGAAGATCCGTTCGAGAACCTTGGCGCGCAACTGGTCAAGTCGGTGGCGACCAAGACCAACGATGTCGCCGGCGACGGCACCACCACGGCCACCGTGCTGGCGCAGGCCATGATCCACAACGGTCTGCGCAACGTGGCCGCCGGCGCCAACCCGATCGCACTCGGACTCGGTATCAGCCGCGCGGCCGATGTGGTCTCCGAGGCCCTGCTGGCGGCGGCCACCCCGGTGGCCGGTAAGACCGGCATCGCCCAGGTCGCGACGGTGTCTTCCCGCGATGCCGAGGTCGGCGAGATGGTCGGCGAGGCCATGACCCAGGTCGGCGGCGATGGTGTGGTCAGCGTCGAGGAGTCCTCGACGATGAACACCGAACTCGAGGTCACCGAAGGCGTCGGCTTCGACAAGGGCTTCATCTCGGCCTACTTCATCACCGACTTCGACTCCCAGGAAGCCGTCCTCGAGGACGCCCTGGTGCTGTTGCACCGCGACAAGATCGGGTCGCTGCCCGACGTGCTGCCCCTGCTGGAAAAGGTGGCCCAGTCCGGTAAGCCGTTGCTGATCATCGCCGAGGACGTCGAGGGTGAGGCGCTGTCCACCCTGGTGGTGAACGCCATCCGCAAGACCCTCAAGGCCGTCGCGGTCAAGGCGCCATTCTTCGGGGATCGTCGCAAGGCGTTCCTCGATGACCTGGCGGTGGTGACCGGCGGACAGGTGGTCAACCCGGATGTCGGACTGCTGCTGCGCGACGTCGGCCTGGAGGTCCTGGGCTCGGCCCGGCGCGTCGTGGTCACCAAGGACTCCACTGTGATCGTCGACGGCGGCGGCACCCATGAGGCCATCGCCGACCGGGTCAAGCAGTTGCGCTCCGAGATCGAAAACACCGAATCCGATTGGGACCGCGAGAAACTCGAGGAGCGCCTGGCCAAGTTGTCCGGCGGCGTTGCGGTCATCAAGGTCGGCGCGGCCACCGAGACCGCGCTCAAAGAACGCAAGCACCGCGTCGAGGATGCGGTCGCGGCCGCCAAGGCCGCCGTCGAAGAGGGCATCGTGACCGGCGGCGGTAGCGCACTGGTGCAGTCCCGATCGGCGCTCAAGGAACTGCGCGACTCAGTCACGGGTGACGAGGCATTGGGTGTCGAGGTGTTCTCCGCGTCGCTGTCCGCGCCGCTGTACTGGATCGCCACCAACGCCGGCATGGACGGATCGGTCGTGGTGAACAAGGTCAGCGAACTGCCCACCGGGCATGGTTTCAACGCCGCCACGCTGACCTACGGTGATCTGATCGCCGACGGTGTCATCGACCCGGTGAAGGTCACCCGTTCGGCGGTGCTCAACGCGGCATCGGTGGCGCGGATGATCCTGACCACCGAGACCGCGATTGTGGAAAAGCCGGCCGGGCACGACGACGACGGGCACGGCCACCACGGCCACTCGCACTGAGCAATCACTGCGCGTTCTAAACTAATCGCTGTGAAGAGGGTATTCGCCGACGGCCGCGGTCGCTGGTTTGCCGTTGCGGCCTCGGTCGCCGTCTCGGCCGCCATGTTCGCAGCCCAGGGCAAACCGGCCCCGTCGGGTACTGCGGTGTCCGCACCGAGTCCGACGAGCGCTTCCGTGCCCGCCGCCGCGCCGCCGGCGGCAAGTTCTAGGGAAGCGGAACTGCTGGTCGCCAGCGCACCCGTACCCGACGCGAACTTTGAGTTCGAGTTAGCGCCCGGGCGTGCACCTGAGCAGGGGCTTCAGATCCACACCATCTGGGCCGCCCGAGCCATCAGCACGATGTTCCTGGAGATCCAGACCATCGGCGGGGTCCGGCAGGATCCACTTCCGTGGCACCCCAACGGGTTGGCGATTGATGTGATGATCCCGAACTACCACTCAGCCGAAGGTATTGAACTCGGCAATCAGATCGCCGGGTTCGCCTTGGCGAATGCGAAGCGGTGGGGCGTGCTGCACGTGATTTGGCGGCAGGGCTTTTATCCGGGCATCGGCGCGCCGAGTTGGACCGCGGACTACGGAAACGAAACCGCCAACCATTTCGAC
>Ga0114979_10000845_pt1 | contig 20301 bp, 20 predicted proteins | sample S_140625_EF_Meta_FD_87315 | JGI IMG/M metagenome (GOLD analysis project Ga0114979, IMG submission 87315) | Freshwater microbial communities from Lake Simoncouche, Canada to study carbon cycling - S_140625_EF_MetaG | ecosystem: Environmental > Aquatic > Freshwater > Lake | place: Lake...
ACGCTAAAGGTAAAGTAGAACCATGGCTGAACGTAGAAAAATAGAGTGTTGGTTGACCGACATGGATGGTGTCCTTGTACATGAAGGACATGCTCTCCCAGGTGCTGCAGAAGTACTAAAGCAGTGGAGAGAAGAGGGGCTCAGGTTCCTAGTTCTTACCAATAACTCCATGTATACCCCTAGAGACCTTTCAGCCAGACTAAAGGCAACAGGATTAGACATTCCTTCAGATGCCATCTGGACTAGTGCTCTGGCAACAGCTGACTTCATTGCTTCTCAGAAGCCTAAGGGTTCTGCATATGTATTGGGTGAAGCAGGTATGACTACCGCTATGCACGAGATCGGTTATGTAATGACCGATGTGAACCCTGACTATGTGGTTCTAGGTGAAACTAGAAACTTCAACTTTGATTCACTAACTAAGGCAATCAGACTTATCAATAACGGTGCACGCTTTATTGCAACTAACCCAGATGCCACTGGCCCTAGTGCTGATGGTGTTTTACCTGCAACAGGATCTGTTGCAGCTCTAATCACTAAGGCCACCGGGCGTGAGCCATACATCGTAGGTAAGCCAAACCCAATGATGTTTAGATCTGCCATGAACAAGATCAATGCTCACTCCGAAACCACTGGAATGATTGGTGACCGCATGGACACCGATATTGTGGCAGGTATTGAAGCTGGTCTTCACACCGTTCTAGTGCTAACCGGTATCGCTGATGATGCAGAGATCAACAAGTATCCGTTTAGACCAAATGAAATTTTGAACTCTATTGGAGATTTGATCAACTAATTGATAAGTAAAAAACCCCGGCCACCTTTAGATAGCCGGGGTTTTTATCTAATCTTTTTTACTTTACGGTGAATACCTTTGTCATTGTCTTTCCGTTTGAAACTACCTTCACGGTAATCTTGCCCTTCTTGACTGTGTATGCATAGGCCTTCTTAGCAACAGTTGGAGTAACTGAAGCAGCTTTCAAACCAGTGATGGTGATTGCAGACTTCTTACCAATTGCGTTGGTTAGAGTAACAGTGATCTTGCGACCTGATGCTGCAATAGCAATCGATGTTGGTAGAACAACAACTGGCTTGTAGTAATGGAATTCAACCGGAGATCCGACGTTTGTCTTACCAGTGATCTCTGCGAAGACTCTTGCAAACTTTGAACCAGCAGCAGGAGCTGTAGTCGGTGTTGCTGGCTTTGCTCCCGCAGTTGTGTCTGAGTTGTTCAAAGTGAATGCAACAACACCGAATGAGTCAGTAGTTCCAGTTAGCACTAGCTGGTCTTCAGCTGTCTTGGTTGCATCAGCAGTCATTGGCATTGATAGACCAGTGTTAGCAAATAGGCCAGCAGCTGTTTTTGCAGTCGCACCTGAGTTCGCAAGGTTAATGCGAACTGTCACAGGCTGGTTTCTTGCGTAATCTCCGTTTTCCTTCAATGCCTGGAAAGCGACAATTTGCTTTGAACCAACAGTTGAATAAGTTGCCAATCTACCATCGGCTTCAATTGCGTTTGCTTTGCCTGCTTCGGTATCTGCAACTCTAAGAGTTGGAGCAAGAAGCGAGATAGTTGCATCGCTTGCAGTGTAATCAAGAGCTGCTGGGTTGAAGAAGTGCAACTCTAGGAAATCGGCAGAGTCAGTCTTCTCACCGGTGATGCTTGGTAGGAACTGGCTGAAGCAGTCTGTAGTTGGATCTGCATTTCGGTCATTCGGGGTGTCAGCACCTGGGTTTGCTGGCGCATCTGGCAGAACTCCTCCGTATGCTTCACAGTCTGCAGGAGATTCGATTACGAAGATAACGACACCGTTGGCGTCTGTGGTTCCTGAAACGTTAGCGCCATCAGATGCATTGGAAGGAGCAGGTCTTGCCTTGATGTTGTTAACACGAACAGCCGCGTTTGAATTTGAGTAACCCTTGTTAGCTCGCAGTGTGACCTTGGTGTTAGCCATTGGGACACCTGCTGGAGTAGTTGCTTGGAAAACTAGATTGGTCTTTAGACCGAAAGGAACATAAGCCTGGTTGAATCTCATGCCAACACCAAACCAGTCACAGTCATTGGTGAACTGTGATTCAAAGTCGTAACGACGAATTGAGTTGTCATCTGTAAGCGATGGGCTGATCAAACGAATGTTTGTCTTTGGGTTGTCATTAGCGGCTTGGTTCTCAACTGGGTAAGGGCAGTCAGCGGCTTGTGCTGGTGCTGAAACAGCTCCAACACCCATGATTGTTAGCAATACCGTTGCTGCGTATGCTGCAACCTTCTTGGTATTTAGGCTCATTTTTCTATTCCTTCGTCTAAGTCGGAATGTGTGCCCGAATGAGAATTAGGTTAGGCAGATGCGCCGAAGTCCAATATCTTTCGGAGTGCGCACACACTTCCTATTAGCAGATTAGCCTTTAGAACTACTTCGTGAAAGCGGTTTCGCGGGTAGTTACCAATTTGTTATCTAAGCGCTGACTCGGATAATCAGTTCGGTAGGAGTAATGATCGGTTGGACCTCTTCACCGTTCAATTGAGCAATGATAAGTCGTCCAGCAGCTTCTCCCAGTGCAACCACATCCTGGCGAATGGTAGTTAGAGCAGGTCTGATTGTCTGTGCAATAAGAGCGTCGTCGAAGCCGACTACCTTGACCTGATCTGGCACTAGTCTGCCTGAGTCCTGCAATACGGTAATGGCTCCAGCAGCCATGAGGTCGTTGGAGGCAAAGATTCCATCGACATCCGGGTGTGCTTCTAAGAGTTTCTTTGTGTGTTCTGTTCCACTGGCTAGCGAGTAGTCTCCCTCACAAATCAAACCCTTAGCCGGCACATGGCCAGCCTCTCTAAAGGCTTGTAAATAGCCATCTAAGCGTTGTTTGGCAGCTGTTGTCCCAATGTCGCCGGTGATAATGGCAACCTTTTTACAGCCCTGGTTGATGAGGTGCTTAGTGCCTGCATAGGCACCACCAAAGTTATCGGTATCAACAAATGGAATGTCTTTAGTTGAATGCGGGGTGCCGGTAATTACCATTGGTAAACCGGTTTTCTTCAAGTTATCGATCAGCGCATCGTTGTGCAGAACAAAGAATATAGCTCCGTCTACTTCACCGGATTTGAGATAGTGTGCAACTCCGCCTTCAACTGAGCCCACCGGAGAGACCATAAGAACCGTGTGCAAACCGTTCTCCGAGAGAACACGGCTCACCCCAGAAGTAACTGTTCCCCAGAACGGATCGCTGAATACTGACAGGTCGTCGTCTATAACAACTGCAATTAGGCCAGATCGACCGGATGCTAGTGCTGAAGCTACTCTGTTTTTGCGATAGCCAAGTTTCTCAACGGCTTCATGAACTCTTTGAGCTCGATCTGGGTGAACATTGTCATCACCATTGAGCACTCTAGATACGGTTGCTTCGGAAACTCCTGCTGCTTTAGCAATGACGCTGTATGTAGGGCGTACTTGGGGAACCATCCCTGCATCCTCCCTTAGCTACAAGCCTTACTTGTTGGTAAAAGCTTCCAGCGACTTTCCGTTTGTCGCTATCACTTTACTGTAAACGTTTCCTGAAAGTTTCACGGTTCTCTGTAATGTTTCAAAATTGACAAAAACGATACCAAATCGTTTCGCGTAGCCCTCAGCCCACTCAAAGTTGTCAAGCAGTGACCAGTAGTAATAGCTCTTTACCGGAACACCCTGATCGATAGCATCGCTAACGGCATGCAAGTGATCCACTAAATATTCAACCCGGCGCTCGTCGTTAACTTCACCATTTGCATCAGGCTCATCGCCATAGGCAACACCGTTCTCGGTAATGGCTATGTCCTGGATTTCAGGCCAGTCCTTGTGGACTCTAACCAATAGGTCGGTAAGACCATGTGGGGTGATTGGCCAACCCATGTCGGTGTAAGGCTCAGGTGCTTTGCCATCAGAGTTGATTGGGAAACAGAAGGTTCCCTCGTTCTTCTCAACTTGCTCTGCAGTTGGAGTGTTTAGGAACGAATCTGAGTAGTAATTGATTCCTAGGAATTCGCTATCAACCCTTAGTGCTTCCATATCCCCTGGCTTGACGACCTTAGATAGTTTGTCGCCATAGAGCTCAACAAGGTTCTGAGGATACGTTCCGTGAAGCTGGGCATCCATCCACCAACGGTTGAGGTTGGAATCCCAGTAGTCGCGCAGCTCAAGAAGTTCTTTGTTGTTCTCGTCATCGACCCTGTATGTGGTCATGTTCAAAGTAATACCGCTACGAATCTCAGGTCTTACAGCTCTGAGGGCACGTGTTGCTGCAGCGTGAGCTAGAGCTGTATGGTGAGCCACCGCGACTGTAGTTTCCAAGTCCTTTAGACCAGGTGCGTGCACACCGACAAAGTTACCCAACCAAGTTACACACCATGGCTCGTTGATGGTGATCCAGTTAGCTACTCGATCTCCGAAAGCTTCCGCAGCAACAGTTGCATAGTCTGCGAACTGCTGAACGATGTCTCTGTTAGCCCAGCCGCCTTTATCTTGCAGAACCTGTGGCAGGTCCCAGTGATACAAAGTAGCAGTCGGTTGAATTCCCGCTTCAAGTAATCCATCGATTAGACGGTTGTAAAAATCGATGCCTTCTTGGTTTACTTCACCAGTGCCATTAGGCATAATTCTTGGCCAAGCCAAACTGAAGCGGTAAGACTGAATACCTAGATCTTTCATAATCTGGATATCTTCTGGGTAACGGTTGTAGTGATCACAAGCGACGTCACCGTTATCTGCGTTGACTACTTTGCCAGGTGTCTTAGAGAAGGTGTCCCAAATACTTGGCGTGCGACCGCCATCAGCGAAGCCACCTTCGATTTGGTAGGAGGCAGTAGCGCTACCCCAATTGAAATCTTCTGGAAAACTCATGATTAACCCTTCACCGCTCCATCCATAACACCGCGGACAAGTCTTCTACCAACAAAGATAAAGAGCACTAGCAGTGGTGCGGTGGAAAGGAAAGCTCCACCCATATTTAATGCATAGTCAATTGCATAACTACTCTTCAACTGATTCACCGCTACCTGAGCTGTGAAGTTTTCTGGAGTATTCAATACAAGTAGTGGCCAAAGGAAATCGTTCCAAGTTGCCAAGAAGGAGAACAGCCCTAGAACGAAGCTGCTCTGCGCGATGATTGGCAAGACGATGCTCCAGTATGCACGGAAAACTCCAGCGCCATCAATCGATGCCGCTTCCAACAATTCATTAGGAACTTGAGCATCAATTACCTGACGCATCCAGAACACACCAAATGCAGTAACTAGAGCAGGAATAATCAAAGCTCCAAGACTATCCATCAATCCCATTTGGCTGATCAAGATGAATAGCGGAATGATTCCCAATTGGCTTGGAAGCATCATTGTCAAAATAACAAAGAGCACCATAAACTTTTGGCCCTTGAAGTTCAACTTGGCAAAAGCAAAACCAGCAATAGCTGAGAAGAATACTTGAGCAAGAGCAACTACCGTTCCAACGTAAACAGTGTTTAGTAGTGCCTGATTGAACTGCGGAAGCACTTCATAGACATTGCTGATAACTGTAAAGAAGCGTGGACCAGGAAGAAGTGTTGGTGGAATCTTGCTAATCTCATCTGTTCCGTTGGATGCAACGATGAACATCCAATAGAACGGGAAGATGGATAGGAAGGTAACAATTCCAAGCGAGACATAACCCAAAACACCCATGCGTTGCCATCTAGGCTTTTTGTTCTGCTTAGGTCTAGTTTGTTCCTGAATCTCTGTCTGACTCATTTTCCATCACCTGCCAATTTGCGAGTGATGTAGAAATTGATTACAGAAACAATCGCAACAATAACTGTGATCATGATTCCGATAGCTGCAGCGTAGCCCCACTTGTATGCAACGAATGCTTGCTCGAAGAGGAACAAAGTCAGAGTCGAGAACTGACCTGAGTCACCACCGTTGTATGAACCACCAAGAATCAAAGGTTCAGCGAATACCTGTAGACCACCGATGGTTCCAACAATTAGAACGAAGGTGATGGTGTTTCTAAGGCTCGGCAGTGTTACATAAATGAACTGCTTCCACTTACCTGCTCCATCAAGGGATGCAGACTCGTATAGCTCACCTGGAATAGCTAGCATCGCCGCCAAGAAGATTAGAGCGTTGTAACCGGTCCAACGCCAAACAATCATGGATGCAATAGCGATGTGGCTTGAGGTGGTTCCCTGAATGAAGTCAACATGCTCAAAACCAAGAGCTCCAATGATGATGTTCACCATTCCGAAATCTCTACCGAACAATTGGCCGAAGACAATGGCGATAGCCAACACAGAAGTGATGTTCGGAACCAAAAGAATTGTTCTAAAGAATGTTGATCCACGAAGAGCTGGGTTATGCAAAACAGCTGCCAAACCAATCGACATAATCAACATTGGAATTGTTGACAACAACCAAATGTCGACAGTGTTGACCAATGCATTCCAGAACCTGGTATCAGCAAACAACTCAGTAAAGTTCGCTGTACCGATGAACTCCTGTGTGCCCAATGCATCGTAGTTAAAGAACGCGATGACTATTGAGAAAATAATCGGCGCTAAACCAAAGATTAGGAACATCACGAAAAATGGTGCGGTGAACAGGAAGCCCCAGCGACCATTAAGAGACAGAACAGCGTTTGGGTTGTTCAGTTTCTTAGGTGGGCGCGCAGGCTTCCACGGTGATGGTGGTTTACTCTCGCGAGTTTTCACCACAGCTGACTGTGACATTGATAACTTTCTTAATTGACTATTTACACTTGTCCGCAGCAGCGATACCTGTTGCGAAAGCCTTGGATGGATTCTTTTCTTTTCCATTGGCGACAAGGGAAATAGCGGAGCCCATTGCCATGTCAATACAGCGCTGAAGCTTGCCTTCGAAGATTGGCTTCAACTTGCTAACACCATCTGCATAGATGGCACCAACTGGAGCGTTGTTGAAGAATGGATCTTTGAAACCTATTAGTTCCTTGTTCTTGTATAGAGAAGGAGTGGACGGGAAAAGTCCATAGGTCTGGAAAACTTCTAGCTGCTGTTCAGGAGCTAGGTACCAAGAAATAAAGTTCCATGCTTCCTGCTGGTTCTTTGCGCCCTTAGGAATAGTTAGCTGGCTACCACCCTGGTTACCACCACCGCCTGGAATATCTGCGATGTCCCACTTGCCCTTGGTGTCAGGAGCTTGACCCTTGATGTAATCCATCATCCAAGCTGGAGATAGCATCACAGCAAAAGTACCCTTTGACATACCGACGTTCCAGTCAGATGAGAACTGGCCAATACGAGTTCCAATTGCTGCCTTGCTAGCTGCAACTGTTGTGTCGAAAGCTTTTCTGATGTTCTTGTTGGTCTTGTAAACCAACTTGCCCTGGTCGGTTCCGTCGTTACGGTAGTACTTCTCAGTACCCTGGTTCATAACTGCTGGGTAGATGGTTCCCACGTTATCCATGAAACCAACGTTGGCTTTCTTTTGTGCTGGAGTTAGCTTGGCAACATACTTCTTACCAAATGCGATGAACTTGTCCCAAGTTGACCAAGCCTTGCTAACGTCTGCACGCTTGTATGGAAGACCAGCCTTCTTGAAAAGATCCCAACGGTAAGCAACTTCCAAACCTCCAACGTCAGTTGGAATACCAATCACAGAGTCGTTGTAACCAACACCCTGGTCCCAACGCCAAGGAAGGTAGTCCTTCTTGATGTCGTTAGCGCTCTTGTTTGCCTTGTTCTTCAGTGTGCGAAGGTCCACAAAACACTGTGGGTATGCACGCCAGAATCCTGAGTAAGAAATTTCCACTGCTGCGATGTCTGGGTTACCCGCACCATTGGCTGCACACTGGGTAAATAGTCCGGTTCCATTTAGTGCATCTAGATCTGACTTCTTAATAGATAGCTTGATGTCCGGACGAAGTTTTCTGTAAGCGGAGATAAGTGACGGCTGAATCACGTCACCAAAAGTATTTACGGTCAACACAGTACAACCATCACCAGAGGTTGTTGCCTTTGTGCAGTCAATAGCTGCTGAGGCTGGAGAAATAAAACCTACAACGCCAAAAAGCAAAGCTGCGCTTGCTAAAAGGGCGGAGGCCTTTATTGAGATCGACTTCTTTGACATTGCATTCTCCTACTGAGGTGTTGCCTCCCCATTTAGTTGTTGTGCGACAGCTACCTGGGGAGGCCTACGTCCTCGATAATAAGGTTTGTAGTAAACTGCGAAAGCGGTTTCACAGTAATACAAGTTAAGCGTGAAAGCGGTTTCTCGGCAATCTGAGAAAGCGTTATCTGCCGAACTGTTACCAAAAAGTAATCTTTCTTGGCGTTATTTCCCAGCCAAGGCTTATTTGATAGGACCAAAGGAGTTAGTCCATGAGAAAAACAAACCGCAATCGCACGATAGTAGCCAGTTTTGCCCTAATTTCACTGGCTTTCGGTGGCGTAAGCGCTCAAGCGATTTCCCCAACGGTAACTAAACCTGTCAAAGTGAAGATTCTTTGGACCCAGAGTTTCAATGAGAAAGCTGGCACCAAGATCGATAAGCGTTACTGGACCCACGATATGGGCTGGGGTTACGGCTGGGGTAACAACGAAAAGCAGTCTTATACCGATAAAGCGGCAAACCTTTCAACCAATGGCCAGGGGCAATTGGTCATCACTGCCCTGAAGCTCGATGAAAACAACTCTAGCGATTCAAAATTACGCTGTTTCCTATACCTAGATTGCCTGTATTCCTCGGCAAAAGTAGTCACTAGAGGCAAATTAGGCTTCAAATACGGCAGTATCTCAGCTCGAATTCAAAATCCTGAAGGTGTTGGCATGTGGCCGGCGTTCTGGATGCTCGGTGTTCCTAGACCATCCTGTGATGGTTGGCCTTCCTGTGGCGAGATCGACATTGTAGAAGCTCGCGGATCGGCTATTTACCACTCAGTTTCATCGCTGCACGGACCAGGTTATTCCGGTGGAAGTGCGCTGAGTAACTACTATTTCTCTGGAAATGAACCGTTGACCACAGGTTTTCACACTTACCGAGTGGACTGGTTACCTAACTCGATCAAGTTCTATGTTGATGGAAACCTAGTCGGTAGTGAAACTAAGACTTCAATCGCTCCAAAAGATTGGGTATTCAACGCGGAGTTCTACCTGATTATGAACCTAGCTGCCGGAGGTAACTTCGACGGTGGTGATTTGGATGAAACCATTCAAAAAGCTGAAATGAAGATTGACTGGATTAGATACACCACATACCGAGGTCAGGGCAAGCTAATCAAGCACTAACGAAGTTCTAAGTCATCGAGGGTGACGGCTGTGAAATATTTATAGCCTGCATCCTCGATTACTTTTTGAGCTCCAGTGTCTCTATCAACAACAGTTGCAATAGCAACAACAACTGCTCCTGCCTCTTCTAGTGCTTTTGCAGCGGTAAGCGGAGAACCACCGGTAGTTGAAGTGTCTTCAACAACTACAACTGCCTTACCCTTTACATCAGGTCCTTCAACCTGTCTGCCCATACCGTGTGCTTTAGCTTGCTTACGAACTACAAAAGCATCAATAGCTCTTCCTCTGCTAGCTGCTTGATGCATAACTGCAGTTGCAACAGGATCTGCTCCCATAGTCAAACCACCGATAGCAACAAAGTCAGTAACCCCATGGCTATCTAAAAGATCTAGCATTACCTGGCCAATAAGAGGTGCTGCTTCATGATGAAGGGTAGCTCTACGAAGATCAACATAGTAATCAGCTTCAATGCCGCTAGATAAAGTAACTCTGCCGTGAACAACAGCTAGTTCTTTTATAAGTTCAATCAGGCGGTGCTTGGCAGAGGAAGTATCAGTCATGTCTTAAGTTTAAGTAATGCGCATAGCAACTCATAACGTGAACTCAATCAGAACCCGTGTCGGACGAGTAATTGACTGGATGCAAAGAGCTGATATAGACGTTCTTGCAATGCAGGAAATCAAGTGCAAGCCTGAGCAGTTTCCTATGCAGGCCTTTACTGACGCTGGATATCATGTAGTTCTGCATGGCCTGAACCAGTGGAACGGGGTTGCCTTTGCAAGCAAAATACCAGCTGAAGATGTTGAAATAGGTTTTCCTGGCATGCCAGGCTTTGGACCTGAAACAGCTCAAGAAGCTAGAGCAATAGGTGCAACATTCAACGATGTGAGACTTTGGTCCCTCTATGTTCCTAACGGTCGAACTCTTGATGATCCGCACTACACATACAAACTTGAATGGTTAGACAGATTAGCATCTGTCACAGCAGAGTGGTTAGAACATGAACCAGATCAAGCACTAGCTCTAATGGGGGATTTCAATATCGCACCGTTAGATAAAGATGTTTGGGATATGGATTCATTCATTGGTTCAACACATGTTTCAGAAGCAGAACGCGATGCATTCAATGCCTTCGAACAAATTGGTTTGCAAGATGTTGTCAGACCACTAATTCCAGATGGCTATACCTATTGGGATTATCAACAACTTAGATTCCCTAAAGATGAAGGTATGCGAATCGACTTCATATTGGGTAACGAAGCTTTCGCCGAAAGAGTTCAATCAGCAGAGATAGTTAGAGATGAACGTAAAGGTGAAGGTCCATCTGATCACGTTCCAGTTGTTGTAAACATCGACTAATGGAGTTTAGTTTCACCGGACCAATGATTGAATGGCGCGGACCCGCACCTTTCTACTACGTAGTAATCCCTGACAAAGTTTGCGAAGATATCAAAGCTGCAGCTAAACAACTAAGTTACGGCTGGGGAGTGATACCGGCGTCTGCAGTTATCGGAAAGACAACATTCACTACCTCGCTATTTCCTAAAAACGGTGGCTATCTGCTTCCAGTAAAGAATGCGGTTCGTATTCCAGAAAATCTAGAACTAGAGCAACAGGTAAAAGTAAAACTTAGTTTGTAGCAAGGAATGCTTTACGTTCTTTCTCTGAATACTTTTCAATTGCGTATCTCAGCATTGTTCTTGGCATCTTCTTCTTGTGCTTCAAAAGGAATTCGGTGAGTAGTTCTTGATCTCGTTTACCTACTTCGCGTAGCATCCAGCCTGCTGCCTTATGAATAAGGTGATGTTCATCAGTAAGAGCTTCTTTGGCCATAGCCAGTGTTGGACCGAACTTTCCTATGCGGATTAGCGGGAAAGTAAGGAGTATGGATGCTCTTCTTTCCCATAAGTTATCCGACTTAGAAAGTGCTCTTAGAAATGGAGCACCGTAGCCTAGGTGCCTTGCGAGTATCTCTCCCATGTATGGAGCACTAGCGTCAATCAAATCCCAGTTGTTGACCTTGTTTGTCTTGACTAGCATCAACCAGAACTCGAAAAGTTGAATGCGTTCAGCATCATCTTTAGCTTTTGAATACTTGTGATTCAAGATCACTAGAGCTGTTAGGCGTTCCTCGTGATACTTAGAGTTCGCTAATTCAGCAAGTTCTTCTTGAGGTAGATTCTTGTACTTCTTGGCAATCGCCCTGGTATCAGGAACTGTTACTCCAAGAAATATGTCTCCAGCGCCATAGGAGTCCTCGCCAAAGACTTTGGTCTTGGCTGACCCTACAGCCCACTCTTTTGAAGCGACAGCTCTTAGATCTTTTTTGAGCTGGTCTAACTGGCTCAATTAGTTCAAGTTACCGATCACAACTAGTGAATCTCCTGCAACAGGAACAAACTCGCTTGTCTTAGAAGGGTTAAGGACAACACCGGTTGAACCTTCCGCTCCCTGACCAGAACCTAAACGATATCCAATTGCTGATTCGCCGTGGTTACGAGCAACCGCAACTAGTTCAGCAAATGAAACTGATTTACCTAGCTTTGTGTATTCACTGATGTCTCTAACGTTCAGAGTTGCGCCTTCTGTGTCAAATAGATCTTCGAATACCGGAGCAAGTGATGGGTTCTCGCTTATCTGAGCGATTAGCAATGCAGCTAGAGAGTCGCTAACAACTAGATCATCAACAGCTGCAACACGAGCAAGCTCTGATTTTCTTGAGTCAAGAATTTCAGCTACTAGGCGAGTTGGCTCAACACCGTTACCGTCAGCTGCGAACAATTGGTTCATCTGCAACATAGTCAACATTGTTTGAGCATCTGCTTCGCTCTGGCTAATTGCATTACGGTAACCAAGAACGATTACTTCGTTGAACTTCTTACCCTTAGCCGCAGCGATTAGATCATCAACATCTCCAGTTACGCTAGCGAAAGTAACCTTTACTGATCCAAACTTTAGATTCTGTAGTTCTTCAGCTGCCACGTATCTAGACTGAGCAACGATGTGAACAGTTGAACCCTTAGGTAGGAAACCAGCTAATTCGTTAAGAACTGTGCGACCCATCGAAGACCAACCGATGATCAGTAGGTGCTCCGGAGCATCTTTCTTCTTGGTGACAGTGGTTACCTTCTTATTTGAGATATCGTCACGAACTCCTGTGTACACAACCTTGTCGTCATCTTCAGCAATAGCGATAACTTTCATGCCTGGCTTGATCTTGGTGTTCTGTGCCGGGTTCACCCTTGAAGTGCCATCAACATCTAGAAGACCAATGACAGCAGCTTCGTTGAAAGCTAGCAGAGCATCAGCATAGGTTTTACCGTGCAGTGCTGGCACATCGTTGAAGTAAATCTCATCGCCATCAAAATCAAGTAGGTCTAGCACAACTGCAGCTAGTCCTGGGCGACGTGATGCTTGAGCGGTAACACGAGCAATAATCTCTTGTGAGCGAACAGTGATTACCTGTCCTTGAGTTGCAACCGTTAGTGCTTCGCCAGTGTGTGCATCATCGATTTCAGTAATGATCTTGATGCCAGTGTTTGGGTTAACGGCTTTGATTGCTAGAACTGCGCTCACCACATTTGCATCTCCAGCATCATCACTGTCTAAAACAATGATTGACTTTGCATTTGCGATGTTGGTTCGCTTTAGATCCTCTGGGTTAGTAACATCACCAGTTCTAGTTACAACCTTTAGCTTTCCTAGATCTGTTGCTCGAGCGTCTATTTCACTTTCCATGAAGTCTCGAGTATTGCTGGAGAAGATAACTACGTTTGCTTTCTTGACGTTGGCATTAGCAACAGAGAGTTCTTTCAAGATTGGGTAGATACGGTTTGACCAGCCCAAGATCAGTGTGTGGTTGTTTACGATGATTGGACTCTTGCCCTTACGAAGTTTCTCGAAGGTTCTTGTGATTGCACCAACGATAAAACCCGTTACAGCTCCACCGAGAGCAACAGTACAGACCCAAGTTAGGAAGGCTAGGATTCGCTCTGCCCAGGTTGGTTCAGCTCCTCGTCCAAACAGAGTTGCAAAAGAACCCCAGAAGGTTTCAAAGTTAAAGACCACCTGAACATCAGGACGGGTGATGAAAGGTAATGCGAACAGAATTGATCTAACAAACACCAGCAAGATGCTGAAGATAATCATTAGAACAAGCATCCAGGTAACGAACATACCGCTTCTGGCGATGGAGTTGTCGAAGCTGTACTTGAGCTTGGCTCCAAGTCCTGGCTTAGAAACGGTCGGTTTTACTGGTTCGCCCTGTGAGCCTTGGCCGTATGAGCGTTCTTCTGTTTTATTAGTCATAGTGCCTAATATTAGCGAATTAGGCCCAAACTACCCTGATTAATGTTCGTAAGAACGGACTATCAGTTCTTGCGAAAGAGCTCCACTGAATTGGCCTTCTTTGGCCTTCTGCCAGAGGGCAAACTAACCGTTCCGGAATCCCCAACAGCAAAGACTCTCGCCCCTGGCTGCTTTTGAACCAACTCTTCGACTAACTTCTCAAGTTCATTGACTCTAAGTTTCATGTCAACTACGTAATTCTCAAGGTCCATGATTCTCTTAATGGCAACTAGAGATACTCCTTCGCTGGATAACTTCGCTACTTCAGCAAGCTGGCTGACATTGCGCAAGGTATATCTTCTAGATTGCCCCACAGTCCTGCTTGGCTTGACCAGACCCATTCGGTCATATTGGCGAAGAGTCTGGGGATGCATTCTCGCTAACTCAGCAGCAGCAGCGATAGTCAGAATAGGAGCATCTGGATCTATGTTATTCATTAGAGCAGTCCAGCCTTATTCAGAAGATCAGCACGTGGATCTTCCTTAGGAAGTAGTTCATCAAACTCAGCAAGAGCTTTAGCTGCCTTATCTGAAATGTGTGAAGGAACTAAAACTTCAACGCTGGCCAGTAAATCACCAACACCTTTTGCTGTGGTCACACCTTTACCTTTAACACGAAGCACTCTGCCATTAGGAGTGTTAGGTGCAACTTTTAGTTTCACAGGATCGCCACCAAGAGTCGGAACAGAAATAGTTGCGCCTAAGACAGCTTCAGCAAAAGTTACTGGAACGCTTAGGCGAAGATTGTTACCGTCTCGAGAGAAAACAGGATGAGGTTTAACGGTAATGGTGATTACGAGATCGCCATTAGGTCCACCATTAGGAGAGGCAGCACCTTTGCCGCGTAACTTAATCTTTTGGCCATCCAGGACACCGGCAGGAATCTTTGCATTGATTGGGTCCATGCCTGTGTAGTTCAACTTAATGGTTGTTCCATTAACTGCATCAATGAAAGGTAATTCTGTTGTCGCACTTAAATCTTGACCAGGCATTGGTCCACCGAAACCACCAAAGCCTCGTCCACCGCCACCAAAAAGATTTGCAAAAACATCTTCAAAGCCTGCACTTGATTGACCTTGACCACCAGGAGCTGTGAATCTTGCTCCCCCGCCCATTGCTCTGAACTGGTCATACTCTTTTCGCTGATCTTTATCAGAGAGCACAGAATATGCTTCAGAGATTTCTTTGAACTTAGCTTCAGATTTTGCATCCCCTGGATTTGAATCAGGATGATATTTTCTAGCGAGCTTTCTATAAACCTTCTTGAGATCTGCTTCAGGAACATCTTTAGCGACGCCAAGAACTTTATAGAAGTCCTTCTCTAACCAATCTTGACTAGCCATAAGTTATTACTTCGCTTCAGGAATAAAAACTGCAACCATTGCTGGACGAATAAGACGATCACCTAGTTTGTATCCAGGTGAAATTACATCAGCAATAACATTCTCTGTTACATCAGCCGATGGTGTTTGAACTAGAGCATTGTGTAATTCAGGATCGAACTTGTCACCTTTCACACCAAACACCTCAAGCCCAAACTTGTCTCCACCGTTACGGAGTTTGTTTAGAACAGCTGCAAATGGTGAGCCTTCAAGATCGCCATGTGCTTCAGCAAGTGAGAGATCATCAAATGCCGGTAGGAATGCTCTAATCACTTCCGCAATAGCAGCGTTACGAGCAACATCTCTGTCTCGCTCAACACGAGTCTTGAAATTCACAAACTCAGCCTGCAGTCTCTGCAAATCAGCTAGCAGCTCCGCTTCTTTACTTATTGGACCAGTCTCTTCAACCAGTTCTTGTAATTCAGCATCGATTGGGTCTAAAGGAGCAGACTCGTCGGGAGAGTCGGGGCCCTTAGGTCCCGACTCAAACTCATCCGACATTACTTCTTCTCTGCTTCTTCTTCGTCAACCACTTCAGCATCGACGACATCTTCAGTTGAAGGAGCTTCCTGCTCTGCTTCTTGCGAAGCAGCAGCATAGATAGCCTCGCCCAACTTAGTCTGTGATTCGTTTAGCTTCTCTAGAGCTGACTTCACTGCATCGAAGTCGTCGTCTGCCAGAGCGCTCTTTAGAGCATCGACATCTGCTTGCACATCTGTCTTTACTTCTTCAGATAGCTTCTGGTCGTTGTCCTTGATCAACTTCTCGATTTGGTAAACCATCTGCTCTGCTTGGTTGCGAGTATCTGCTTCTTCGCGACGCTTCTTATCTTCAGCAGCGTGCTCTTCAGCATCTTTAACCATGCGCTCGATGTCTTCCTTAGACAATGAAGAACCACCGGTAATAGTCATTGACTGTTCCTTGTTGGTTCCCTTGTCCTTAGCAGATACGTGCACGATACCGTTGGCGTCGATGTCGAAGGTAACTTCGATCTGAGGTAGTCCACGAGGTGCCGGAGCGATACCAGTTAGTTCAAAGTTTCCAAGTGACTTGTTGTCTCTAGTGAAATCTCTTTCACCTTGGTAAACCTGGATGCTAACAGCAGGTTGATTGTCATCAGCAGTTGTGAAAACTTCTGAACGCTTAGTTGGAATCGCAGTGTTACGTTCAATCAACTTTGTCATGATGCCACCCTTGGTTTCAATACCAAGTGATAGTGGAGTCACGTCAATCAATAGAACGTCTTTACGCTCACCCTTTAGAACACCTGCTTGTAGTGATGCACCAACTGCAACAACCTCATCAGGGTTCACTCCCTTATTAGCTTCTCTTCCACCGGTAAGAGTCTTTACAAGTTCTGCAACCTGAGGCATACGAGTTGAACCACCAACAAGAATTACGTGTGCAATGTCGGCAACCTTTACGCCTGCTTCTTTGATTACGTCGTTGAATGGTTTACGAGTGCGCTCAAGCAAATCATTTGTCATTTGCTCGAACTGGGCACGAGTGATTGTCTCGTCCAAGTTAGCTGGTCCATTCTCAGTTAGAGAAAGGTAAGGTAGCTGAACTGAAGTTGACATTGATTGAGAAAGTTCTTTCTTAGCCTGCTCAGCTGCTTCCTTTAGACGCTGCAGCGCAATCTTGTCTTTAGCAACACCAACACCAGTTGTTTCCTTGAACTTCTTAACCAAGTGATCAACAAGTCTCTGGTCCCAGTCATCTCCACCTAGACGGTTATCACCTGAGGTTGCTTTAACCTGGATAGTTGAGAAGCCATCATCTTTACCAACTTCTAGAAGTGAAACGTCGAAGGTTCCACCACCTAGGTCGAATACCAAGATGAGCTCGTCTTCTTTACCCTTATCAAGTCCATATGCAAGAGCTGCTGCTGTTGGCTCGTTGATAATACGTAGAACGTTAAGACCAGCAATCTCACCTGCTTCCTTAGTAGCCTGACGCTCTGCGTCATTGAAGTATGCAGGGACAGTAATAACTGCATCTGTAACTGGCTCGCCTAAATAGGTCTCAGCATCTCTCTTAAGCTTTCCTAAGATACGAGCTGATAGTTCTTGAGCGGTGTATTTCTTACCGTCAACATCAAAGTTCCATGTGGTGCCCATGTGACGCTTCACCGAAGCAATGGTGCGATCCACGTTTGTTACTGCCTGGCGCTTAGCGGTTTCACCGACAAGCACTTCGCCGTCCTTTGTGAAAGCAACGATTGAAGGGGTTGTTCTGAATCCTTCAGCGTTAGCGATAACGGTTGGCTCTCCACCTTCCAATACGCTTACTGCGCTGTTTGTTGTACCGAGGTCTATACCTACTGCACGTGCCATGTGGTTGTTCTCCTTATTAGTGCCCGCCCTTACTGGGCCGCAGCTTTTGTAACTCAAAACTCGAACTTGAGCCTTGTTGACTCAAGTTTTACAAATCCCATGCATTATGTCAAGCAAATAACCTGAAAACTTGATGTGAACCGACTCAAGTTCGCTCAAGGCTAACTATTGCCTAATTGTTGTGAAAAAGTGCCCCAAAGCGAAGAGAATATTGACCTCAAGCCACCAAACTAGTGGCTATGACTAAATCAAGTTCAAAACTCAAGACTTTCTCGTGGATGCTATGGGACTGGGCTGAACAGCCTTACCCGACCATCATGCAGACCTTCATCTTCCCGGTCTATCTGGCCAACGCTGTTGCAACCGCGGCCCAGAACCCAGATCAGGCTATTGGTTGGGCAACAGCCATAGCTGGTGTGCTACTAGCACTAATAGCTCCAGTGCTGGGAAGAAGATCCGATGTGAACGGTCGCAGAAAGTTCTGGGTAGTAGCTCTTACTCTTATGTTGGTTGTCATCATGATTGCCTCATTCTTTGTTGAACCTAAAGCTGAGTTCTTCTTATTCGGTTTAGTTCTTTATGCAATAGGTTCCATTGTTCAAGAATCAGCATTCATCAACTACTACGCGATGTTGAAGGGTGTAACAACAGAAAAGAACATCGGAAAGATTTCAGGTTACGCTTGGGCGCTTGGTTATGTCGGTGGAATTATCCTGCTCATGATTTCTCTAATTGGTTTTGTATTGCCAGATGTTCCTTGGTTCGGAATTCCAACTGATGACTCACTAAATGTCAGGTCAATATTCCTATTTGCCGCTGTGTGGACATTGGTATTCTCGATTCCACTTTTGCTTTTCGTACCAGAGATTGAAAAGCAACCAGCTGCCAAAGAAAGCATTCTTTCTTCATACAAAAAGCTGTGGGGCCAGCTAGTAACACTTCGTCAGCAAGCTCCAGAGACTCTAAAGTTTCTAATCTCCAGCGCCGTTTATAGAGACGGGCTTGCGGGTATCTTCACTTTTGGTGCAGTGCTTGGAACATTAGCGTTTGGTTTTGATCAGACATCAATTATTTTCTACGGAATTGCCGCAAACATAGTTTCCGGACTTGGTGCTGCTATCGGTGGTGTGCTAGACGACAAAATTGGTTCAAGAACAGTAATCATCGCTTCCCTAGTTGGTCTGATTGTTGCAGGTAGCTGTGTGTTTATATTTGCTAGTTACGGTCAACCTGCTTACTGGTTGTTCGGTCTGCTGCTTTGTTTATTCGTAGGCCCTGCACAAGCATCTAGTAGAACATTTGTATCTAGGTTCACACCAGCTGGTCGTGAAGGTGAAGTATTTGGTCTATACCAATTCACTGGAAGGGCAGTTTCATTCCTATCGGGAACCTTATGGTCTAGCAGCATCGCAGTTGCAATCTACTTAGGTGCAACTGGTAACACAACTATCTACGGTATCTGGGGTCTAATCCTGATCCTGGTCGTTGGACTTGCCCTGCTTACCAGAGTGCACCCGAGACCAGCTGTTATCAACTAAAGCAACTTAAATGAAGAAGCCGCCTAAAAGGGCGGCTTCTTTGTTTAGTCCTTTTGTTCTAAAGGTTCATTGCCAACATCTGTTTTATAGAAGTTGAGGAATGAACGAGAAGCTGTTGGGCCTCTTTGACCTTGGTATCTGCTGTTGTATTTAGCTGAACCATAAGGTGTCTCTGATGCACTTGATAGTTGGAAGAAGCAAAGCTGACCAATCTTCATTCCTGGGTATAGCTTGATTGGCAGTGTTGCTGTGTTGGAGAGTTCTAGGGTTACGTGACCCTTGAAGCCTGGGTCAACAAATCCTGCTGTTGAGTGAGTAAGCAGACCTAGTCTTCCAAGGGAAGATTTACCTTCAAGTCTTGCTGCAATGTCATCAGGCAGTGTCACAAACTCATAGGTCGAACCAAGGACAAATTCACCTGGGTGCAGAATGAATGCCTCGTTAGGGTCTACTTCAATCAGTCTGGTGAGATCTGGTTGGTCAACTGCTGGATCGATGAACGCATACTTGTGGTTATCGAATAGACGAAAGAATCTGTCTAATCTCACATCCATGCTTGATGGCTGTAACAAGCTCATCTCTAGTGGGTCTAGGCCGATACGGCCTGCTTCGATTTGGCTTCTGATATCTCTGTCTGACATTAACATAATCAAAAGGTTACCCTGAAGTTCTCTTTGGGTGGGGTTGGTTGGCAGTGTGTAAGGCAAAATAGACCTATGCGCGACAGCAATGGAAGACTAACCCCGCCTGGGCAAATGAAGCGCGTCATCGACGGCGAACCTAATGCTCTGAGTAAGGTCCCTAAGGGCAAACGAGGCCCATTAGCTGCTGCAATCACTCTTCGACTAGGGCACTTGTTCTCCAGATGGTTAGAAAGAAACGTGGTTACCGGCTGGGGAGGCTCTGCACCACAGCTAATGCTTGTTGCTCTTTTAGCCCGACACAAGACTTTGACTATGGGTGAAGCTGCTGAGATTTTAGATGTGACCCCTAGAGCTATCACCCGTCTAGTTGATTCGCTGGAGAAAGATGGCTTGGTATCCAGACAGGCCAGCCCTCATGACAAGCGAGTGTACCTAATCTCAGTAACTGCCAAAGCCGAAGAGATGGCAAAAATCATGATGCCTAAGCATGAGAAGAAAATGACTGAGTTGTTTGAAGCTTTCACAGAAGAAGAACTAGCTGAATACATCAGACTAAACAGCAAGCTTGCTAGCGCTTTGAAGAAAGCACTGTCCTCTAACTCTTAGTGCTCTAAACCGATTTTCTTCTGAAGCCAAATCATCCACTTAGGTGCATACCAGTTAGCTTGACCAAAGAGTCTCATCAAGGCTGGAACTAGTAGCGCTCTAATGATGGTTGCGTCAATCAAAACAGCAAATGCAATTCCAAGTCCTAGCATCTTCATGATGCTCACACCGCTGGTGGCAAAAGC
>Ga0114979_10000846_pt1 | contig 20285 bp, 17 predicted proteins | sample S_140625_EF_Meta_FD_87315 | JGI IMG/M metagenome (GOLD analysis project Ga0114979, IMG submission 87315) | Freshwater microbial communities from Lake Simoncouche, Canada to study carbon cycling - S_140625_EF_MetaG | ecosystem: Environmental > Aquatic > Freshwater > Lake | place: Lake...
ACTCCGCCGGCCATAAGCTGGCAGGCGCGGCCCAACGACGCACAAAAAGGGGCTGCCTCCATCAAGGCAGCATACTTTTCCCCAAAACCATACCCCCTCGCCTCATTGAACTTCTTCCAATCGTCCTCGCTTCCTGCCTTCAAGAAGCTCCTACGCCGTCAACTCTCACCCAAGACGAGATTGAACAAGCCGATCAACTTGAAAAGGATCGCTACAGCACTCGGGAGTGGAACTTCTCCCGGTAGGTTACCCCTTCTTTTTTCCTGCTCCCCAGATCATTCCTAGACTCAGCACGATCACGAGACCCACCAAAACCATACTCCCTTGCCCTACCCACTGCTCCGCCAAGCGAGCCGCAGCTGGGGTACGCGCAAAACGCTCCCCTGCAAGCGCACTCAGCCAGATCCAAAGGGGTGCGTAAATCAGTGCCCCAATCGCGTTCAGCCCAACGAAACTTCGAAGATTCATCCGATGCCGCCCCGCGAAAAAGAAAACCCCAAAACGCACGGCTGGAATAAATCTTCCAAGAAAAACCGTTTTCATCCCGTGCTTCGCAAAAAGGCCCTGAATCCTCTCTTGATGCTTTGCAGAGAAAACCAGCGAGCCAATCCTGGTTTTCAAAAACCATTCTCCTCCTCGCCTCCCAAGAAAATAGACCCATAAATCGCCACTCAGGATTCCCAGGAGACAGGCGCCACACGTGAACCAGTAGTTGGAAGTTCCCCAGCCTACCGACAATCCACTCGCGACAAGCAGAGGCTCCTCTGGCAGGGGCACCCCGAGGGCTGAAACAAAGAGGATCCCGAACATCGCAAAGTACCGAAAGTCGGATATTGCGGAGATTAGAAAATCGAGGGTCATAAAAGAGCTGGGGTTTGCATTGTCCTAACTGCCTTTTCCACTAAAAAAAGCTAATCCTTATGTACCTGAATTTAGGCCTAACCGCCAAAGCTCTTTATTTATCTTATTTAGGGCGACCCTTTCAACTTCGCCGGTGGCTTATCGTAACCTTTTTTCTCTCCCTGCTAACCTGCTTCTGGGTTGTTGTTGCGATCGGACGGGCCCTCGACCACATCCTCTATCCTGAATTTCGTCGCCAAAAAATTCGCCAGCCTGTTTTTATCATCGCCCCTCCCCGTAGTGGCACCACCTTCCTTCAAAAACTGTTAGCAAAAAACCGGGGCACCTTTGCACCTGTTCTCATGTATCAGACCATTTTTCCTAGCATCACCATTCAAAAGATCATCCAATCAGTCGCCTTGGCCAGTCGTCAAAAGGGAGGTCTTCTTTTCGATATTTCCTCATGGATCGAGCGTCACTGCTTTGGCGGATGGGACGGAATGCATAAAATGCGATTTGCAGAGCCGGAAGAAGACGATGGCTACTTTGTCTACACCTTTGTAACTGAGGCCATTTATCTACTTTTCCCCTTCGTCCGTGCTCTATGGGGGGCGGGCTTTGCAGACGATCTGCCCCCCCGCCAACGCCGACGCTTAATGCGCTACTACCGCTCCTGCCTTCAGCGACACCTCTACCTGAATGGGCCTGAAAAGATTCTTCTCTCCAAAGCCACCCAACTTTCGGGTTCGATCGAGTGCCTCAAGGCAGAATTCCCAGACGCGCGCATCGTCAATATTTTGCGCAATCCGGTAGAATCGATCCCCTCACACATCAGTGTTTTTTATACTGTCTGGAACTGGGTCGATCCATCGATCGGCAAAAAAAGCCGTGAATCCTTGGAATACGCCGAGCTCGCTGCCGCTTGGTTTCTTCACTTGGAAAAGAATGACATCACCTCCCGCCCAGAAAACTACCTCCGAATCTTTTACACCAACCTCGTCCGCCACCCAGATCGGGCAGCCCGATCGATCTACCGCCACTTCGGGATTCCGCTCACCCCTTCTGCCGAACGGACGATTCAAAAGGAGGCAAAGCGCGCCCTCGAATACAAAAGCTCCCATCAATATACATTGGAGGAGTACGGACTCTCCCCGACCTGGATAAAAAAAGAGATCGGCGGAATTATGAAGCGCTACGACTTCCGCTTCTCTGACAAACCGACAGATCGCGGATCGAAACGCTGAGCTAACGGAACTCTTCTCCCCATCCCAAACGCCTTCGTTGTAACTCTCAATCCTGGCGCGGCTTGCCGACGCTTATATTCCGAAAGGCCGATTTTCCTTACGATCTCCTCGGCAACGGGGCGTGAAATGCCTTTCTTCACCATTCCCTGAATCGATCCCTCATTCACTACATAGCTTTCTAAAATTCGGTCCAACTCCTCATAAGGTGGCAAGCTATCCTGATCTTTTTGATCGGGCCGTAATTCTGCGCTAGGCGCTTTTTCAATCGAATCACGCGGAATCACTTCACCTTTTCGGTTAATCCATTTCGAAATTCGATACACCCACGTTTTGGGAACATCAGCAATCACTGCTAGTGCCCCACACATATCTCCATATAAAGTGCAATATCCCACCGCCATTTCACTTTTGTTTCCAGTCGTCAAAAGCAAGCGTCCCGAATCATTGGAAATCGCCATTAAAATCAACCCTCGAAGACGTGACTGAAGATTCTCCTCCGTTAACCCCCCTTGCCTCCCTCCCCGTGCCGGAGCGATCGACTTCAAGACCATTTCAAAAGGTGCCTCGATCGGAATCTTCGTGTACCGAATCCCTAGATTCTTGGCTAAGGCCTCCGCATCCGCCACGCTTCCGGCGCTGGAGAATCGACTCGGCATCGCTACCCCCAAAACCTTGTCCTGACCCAGAGCCTCTGCCGCGATGACCGCCGTCAACGCACTGTCGATACCCCCACTCAATCCCAAGACCACTTCTCGAAATCCGCACTTCTGCAAATAATCCTTCGTTCCTAAAGCAAGGGCATGGAAAAGCTGCTCCTCCTCTACCGCCCAACTCGGTTTCCTCTCTGCCCCCTCCAAATCCACCACTTGCACCTCCTCCGCAAATGCCGCTCCCATGCCTAGAAGCCCGCCCCGCCGTCCCACCACCATGCTTTGACCATCAAAAACCAGCTCGTCATTACCCCCTACTTGGTTGACCTGAACCACTGGAATTTTCTCCCGCTTCGCCACCTCCGCTAGCAAGCGGTATCGCACCTTCTCTTTTCCGATATGCCATGGAGAAGCCGAAAGATTGATCATTAGATCGACCCCCTTTTTTGCCAGCTCCCGAACAGGATCGGTTCGGTATCTTCTTTCTGGCCAAAGATCTTCGTCGTTCCAAATATCCTCACAGATCGTTACTCCTACTCTCTTCCCGCAGATTCGAATCGGTTGAGTCCCTGCTCCTGGCTCGAAGTAGCGGTCCTCATCAAACACATCGTAAGTCGGCAGGAGGCTTTTCTGCGCGACCAGCCGTGACTTCCCCTTCTCCAAAAGAAAGGCCGCATTGTAGAGAGGGCGTCCAGCCTTCTTGTGCGTTGGGGAAATTCCACCTAACAAAAGAGGAGTCCGGCCTACCCGTTTGGCCACTTTCTTAAGCGCAGCATCGTGCGATTGGATAAAATCTTTGCGATTTAACAAATCTCTGGGCGGATACCCACACAGGCCTAACTCCGTACTCACACAAAGATCCGCCCCACCTCGAACCGCCTTCTCATAGGCGGAAACGATTTTCCCCGCATTTTGAGAAAAATCCCCCACCGTAAAATTGATTTGGAGTAGTCCTATTTTCATGAACCGTTTCCCATCAGTGGTTTACATTTACTTCTACGGTTTCCGCGTTCCGTTGACATCTTCGTTTCTATTTGTACCCTCACTACTTCCCTTATGCCAGTTCCCATTAGCCAAGCTTGGACCGTTGCCTCTTACGTGTTGGGCCAAAAGTTCCGTGGCAACAAGAGATATCCTCTCGTTTTGATGCTCGAACCTCTTTTCCGCTGCAATTTAGCCTGCGCCGGTTGCGGCAAAATCCAGTATCCCGACCACGTTTTAAATAAACGTCTGACCCCTGAGCAGTGCTGGGCCGCTGCGGATGAGTGCGGTGCTCCTATGGTCTCGATTCCTGGAGGTGAACCCCTCATCCATCCAGAAATCGATAAGATCGTTGAAGGTCTCGTAGCTCGAAAAAAGTATATCTATCTCTGCACGAACGCCCTCCTTCTGAAGCGAAAAATCGATCTCTTTAAGCCAACAAAATATCTCACCTTCAGCGTTCATATGGATGGACTGGAGCCTGAACATGACGCCGCGGTTTGCAGGGATGGCACTTACAAAATCGCTCTTGAAGGAATTAAGGAAGCTGTTGCCCGCGGGTTCCGCGTCACCACCAATACCACTCTTTTCGAGGGAGCAAATCCCTCTCGCGTGCGTGAATTTTTTGATGAGATGATGAAACTAAAGGTGGAGGGTATGATGCTCTCACCCGGATACAGCTACCAAAAAGCTCCCGATCAGGAGCACTTCCTCGGACGCGACAGAACGAAGAAGCTATTCCATGAGATTTTGGCCAACCGTAAAAAATCCTGGAAGTTCAATCTCTCCCCCAACTTTCTAGAATTCCTCCAAGGCAACGTGGATTACGATTGTACTCCTTGGGGAAATCCCACCTTCAACGTCTTCGGTTGGCAAAAACCTTGTTACCTTCTCCAAGACGGATACGTCCCCACCTTTCAGCAACTCATGCAAGACACGGCCTGGGAACAGTACGGACAAAAGAGTGGAAATGAAAAGTGTCGCGACTGCATGGTTCATTGCGGATATGAAGCCAGTTCGGTCGACGACACCTTTGGATCCCTCCCTGGCTTCGCCCGGACGGTGAAAGCTGCCATCGCCTACGGAACCTGACCTTCGTCAGCGTCCCCTCTCTTTATGCCTCAAGCCGACAAACACGCCCTACCTAGCCACAAACCCGGATCGATTGAGGGCACGACCCTTGCCTGCTCAAGCCCAGAGGCTCGGAACAACGCGCTCCAAACCGCCTTCGACTACCGGGGCGATGTCACACTCGAACTTGCCCAAGGCAAGAAAGTCGTCGGCTTTGTTTTCCGCTATGATGCGGCCCCTGGCGTGGTTCACCTCTATATTCCCCAAGGGAAAGATTCCGTTCCTCAAACTCTTTCGGCTCAAGAGGTGACTGCCGTTCACTTTACTGGCGAGGACCCTGCCTTTGGAAAATCGTGGGATGACTGGACGACAAAAGCAGAAAAAGAGCGGGTCAAAGAAGCCGAACGTCTCGCCCGCGAAGCGGTTGCCCGCGGCGAACTGTAATCCCCCACGATGCGCCGCTCGATGGAGTGGACGGAAAAGGGGGATGGGGATCGCCCCGCCACTACATACCGCGTCTCGCTTTTCTCTGGAGTGGTCCACTGGCAAAGGAAAGAAAAAGGGGCAGAAAAGTGGGAAACCCCAAAGCTCTTGCCGACCGATGTATGGGAACGATTGATTGAGGAGGTGGAAAAACGATACCAACGCCGACGGGCCCGCCACGAAGACCTCCTTCTCGTTCGCTCCTCTTTTAAAAACGCCCCGAAAATATAGGCCCTCTGTGCCTACACCCATTTGTAATTTTACACCCTTCTCGTTCCCAACTTAAAAAAGTCCCGCCTTGCCCACCCACCCCTTTTCCGATACTATTTTCTCTTATGGCAAATGTCGCCGTCATACGAACTGGAGGCAAACAGTACAAGGTTAGCGAAGGCGAGACCCTTGAGATTGAACGCCTTACTACTGCCGCAGGATCCTCGACCGAGTTTTCTGACGTTCTTCTTGTCGTTCAAGATAGCAAAATCCAAATCGGCAAACCTACCGTGGCTGGGGCAAAAGTCGTAGCCGAAGTTGTCAATCATGATCGCGCCCCAAAAGTAATCGCCTTCAAATACCGTCGTCGGGAAGGTTATCACCGCACCGTAGGTCATCGTCAGGCTCGGACTCGGATCAAAATTCAAAAGATCCAAGCTGGCAAATAACCAAGGAAAAACGTCATGGCACATAAAAAGGGACAAGGATCGACACGGAACGGACGCGATAGTCGCAGCCAACGGCTCGGCGTGAAATGTTTTGGTGGGGAGACCATCCCTGCTGGATCCATTATCATCCGCCAGCGCGGTACAAAATTCCAAGCAGGCCTGAACGTCGGAATGGGTCGCGATCACACTCTCTTTGCTCTCTCCCACGGCCGAGTTCGCTTCGATAAGAGTAATCGCCGGATCCACGTCGATCCCTCGCCTGCTGCGGCCTCCTAAACCCCACCTTGGGCCCCCTTTGGCCCCCAACGTGAGCCGCCCCGGCGATCTCCTCCGTATCCGCGGAGCCCGGCAACACAACCTCGCCAATCTCTCTCTCGATATCCCGCGACATCAGCTGGTTGTCTTTACGGGCCCCTCCGGCTCGGGAAAATCTTCCCTCGCGTTCGATACGATCTATGCCGAGGGGCAGCGCCGTTACCTAGAGAGCCTCTCCACCCACGCCCGACACCATCTTTCCCAACTACCCGCGTCTGCCGTGGATACGATCGACGGCCTTTCCCCTACCCTCGCAGTCGAGCAGCGGCAAGCAGGCGGATCGGCACGCTCAACTCTCGCTACCTCCACAGAAATACATGACCACCTGCGCGTTCTTTTCGCCATTCATGGCACCCCACATGATTTAAAAACAGGTCGTCCCCTCCTCTCTTTTTCCCCTCAGCAAATCGTGGACAAAATTCTAAAAAAAGGAGCGGGCCGCTCGATCCTACTTCTTGCCCCTCTTACTCAAGCCGATCCCTCTCGACTCAAAAAGGAGGGGTTCATGCGGATTCGAAAGAAAAGTAAAATCCTAGAGCTCGACTCAGAATCCCCCCCTACTCCCTTCGATGTAGTGGTCGACCGAATTACTCTTCAACCCACCGCAAAGGGTCGTCTCAACGACTCCGTAGAGCTCGCCCTTCGCCTCGCTCAGGGAAAGGTGATCGTGGCATGGACAACACCCGACTTCGCCCAAATCCTTCCCGAAGAGGATCTCTCTTTTTCAACCCAGCCCACTGACCCACAAACTGGATCTCCTTCACCTGCCTTAACCCCTCGCCACTTCTCCTTCAACAGCCCCGACGGAGCCTGCCCAAGCTGCACTGGCCTTGGGACCTCTCTTATTCCCGACCCGTTGAAAATAATTCCCGACCCCACTCTACCGATTGAAAAAGGCGCCATCGCACCTTGGAATCGTGCCCACCCAAAAATTCGTTTCTTCTATCGGGCCCTCGGACGGGAATTTGTCCGAAAGTCAAAGATTCCCAATTCAACACCACTCGCCGATTGGCCACCAAAACATAAAGAGACTCTCCTTTACGGATCCCAAGGTCGCCCCTTTTTTAATAAGAAACCGTGGGAGGGTCTTATTCCTGAACTAACTCGCCAACTCGGCGAGGCCTCATCCAACGCTGCCCGAACTCGCCTCCAGCGCTTCTTCTCCCCCGGCACTTGCCCCACTTGCCAAGGAAACCGCCTCCAACCCCTCGCTCTCTTTGTTACTCTTGGAGGACCTCCAGGCCAAGGCCACTCCATCGCATCACTTTGTAAACTCTCCGTCTCGGAGGCTCTCGCTTGGTTAAACCAACTCTCTGCACCCGAAGGACCCTCCTCCCACTCATTTCCAACTCTGCAAACCGCTCTGGTTCATCGCCTCTCATTTTTGGATCAGCTCGGTCTGGGATACCTCTCTCTCGACCGTGCGGTCGATACCCTGTCCGGTGGAGAGTATCGTCGTGCCCGCCTCGCCACCCAGGTCGGAGGGGGATTAACAGGAGTTCTCTATGTTTTGGATGAACCAAGTATCGGCCTCCACCCAGCGGACCACTCCCGCCTCCTCGATCTTCTTTTCCACCTTCGCGATCTTGGAAATTCACTCATTGTTGTCGAGCACGACGAGGAAACACTTCGGCGTGCCGACTATCTTATCGAATTTGGGCCTGGAGCTGGCTCTTCTGGCGGGCAAATCACTGGTCAAGGTACCCCCAACGAAATCTCTGCCCTGCCCCACTCTCTTACCGGTGCTTTTCTCTCTGGCCGAAGAAAAATCTCCCCACCAACACGACCCACCAAGTTCAACGATTGGCTTCACCTCAAAGGGGTAAAGACCCACAACCTAAAGAACCTAGACCTATCCGTTCCTTTGGGTGCCTTAACCTGCATTTCCGGTGTCAGTGGCTCAGGCAAAAGCTCTCTTATTTTCGACACCTTAGCTCCCGCCATACTTCGGCACTTCGGATCACCATCCTCCGCACCAACCCCAGGACCATTCCTCTCGCTTTCGGGTGTAGAACCGCTTTCGCGGGCAATCGTGATTGATCAATCTCCACTTTCCCGCCAATCCCGCTCCCATCCCCTTTCCCTTCTTGGTGCTTGGGATGAGCTGCGAAAACTATTTGCCTCCCTTCCGTCCGCCAAAGCCCGTGGATTTGGCCCATCCCGCTTCAGCTTCAATGTCCGCGGTGGTCGTTGCGAAACCTGCTGCGGTTTGGGCGAAGTGACCGTTCAACTTCAACTTCTTCCCGAAGCCATCGCGCCGTGCCCTACATGCCATGGTCAGAGATATAACCGGGAGACATTATCCATTACCTACCGGGGACACTCGATCGCACAAATTCTTCAACTTTCCGTTGATCGGGCCCTCGATCTGCTTCGCCCAATTCCACCAATCGCCGCCGCACTCAGTGCACTTCAAAAGGTTGGTTTGGGATATCTTCCGGTTGGACAGTCGGCCGATCGCCTTTCGGGAGGTGAAGCCCAAAGAGTTCGTTTAGCCTCTGCCTTGGCACAACGGACCCATGGTCCCACTCTTTATCTTCTGGATGAACCCACTACCGGCCTTCACCTAGCCGAGGTCGAAAACCTTTTGTCGGTTTTCTTCGATTTATGCGATTCAGGACATACACTCGTTGTCGTGGAGCATCACCCCGACATCCTTCGACACGCTCAGTGGATCGTAGATCTCGGCCCTAGTGGAGGACATCTAGGGGGTAAGATAGTAGTGCAAGGAACTCCCCAAGACGTGGCAAAGCACACCATCAGTGCCACCGGAAAGGTTCTAGCTGGCCGATGAAACTCCTAGCCATTCTTTTGCTTGCCCCTTTCTCCTTATTTGCGGCCCCGACCGAATTTCCTAAAGATCTACGAGTCGCCACAGAAATGATGCAAGACGGCCTTGGGCGAGACGCCGCATCCCGCATTCGCAATTGGTTGGAAAAGAACAACAGCACTCCTCAACCTGAAGCTCAGCTTCTATTGGCAGAAGCACTCCTACTCGATCATCGACCCGATGAAGCCCTAGCCTCACTTCCCAAGAATTGCCCACCAGAACTAATCACCCGATATCGCACAACACGCGCCGCCGCCTTGAGCGAATCGGGCCGATGGAAAGAAGCACTGGCTGCATGGCAAGAGGCACAAAAAGAAAGTCTCACCCCAGCCATAGCAAACCAAGTTCGATTGGGCCTGATCACCTCATGGCTTCAGCTGAATAATAATTCCGAGGCGGTCCGAGAGCTAAACGAGATTCTTGCGGACCCAAAGAATCCTTCCCAAGACACAGCCAGACTTCTCCTAGTAAAAGTTCTTCTATCCGAAGGCAAATCGGAAGATGCCAGTGATGCTCTTGCAAAAATCTCTCCCAAAAGTCCGCCTCCAATCCTGGCTGAAGCTACGTACTGGAAGGCAAGACTCCTATCCGTTCGGGGAAAGGCGGATGAGGCGCGTGCTCTTTTTGAAAAAGTGACCGAAGAGGGAAAGAATGCAACCCGCGACCTTGTCACCCAAGCGTGGATCGCCATTGGCCAAATCGACCGTGCCAGGGAGAAGCCGGCCGATGCTGCTATTGCATTTGAAAAAGCTCTCGACCGTGGGGGCGAGCCTGAATCCTACCTCACTGCAGCAAGAGAGTATCTCGCCTCTGCAAAATCTGCTCAATCCCTACCCACCGCCTCCCTTCGGCTTCGAGATTCCGTTCGAGACCGTGAAAGTGATGATGAAAAAAGAGGCCGTTACGCCCCCGCACTCCTCCTTCTTGCCGCAAGTGCACTCGATTCCGGAAATGCCGAAGCCGCCATCGCTGATCTGGATAGTTTGATGAAAACCTACCCCACTTCTCCTGCCCTACCCGCGGCCACACTTCTCATGGCCGAAGCCCTAGTCAAACAGGGCCAGCCTGCTGTCGCACGAGAACAGATCCAAACACTTCTTGTACGGGAAAACCTTCTCCCAGAAATTCTTTACCAAGGGCAAGCCGCTCTTGCCGAACTACTCCTGCAAGAGGGGAAAGCCTCAGAATCCTGTGCACTTTGGGAAAAGGCTGCCACCTCTGCTCCAGATCCCAATCTGGCTGAGCAAGCTTACTTCAATGCCGCCCTCGCAGCCTCACGGCAACCCGATCCTGCAACCTTTGGACGCCTTGAGGAGCTCTTCACAAAGAAATACCCTGAAAGTAATCGCCGAGCCGCCCTCGCTCTCGAAAGAGGACGTATGCTCGAAACCAAAGGGGACTCCCCTGCCAGCCGATCCGCACTAGCCGAAGTCTCGAAACTTCCGGGTGCTGAATCCCTAAAGGATGAGGCTGCTTTGCGCCGCGCTAGCTCTCTTCTGCGTACGGGCGATTATCCTGGTGCTATCAATGCTTTTGCTGATTTTGAAAAGAGTTTTCCAAAATCAAACCTACTCCCCCAGGCCCTTGCCTCAGGAATCGAGGCCCGTCTTCGACAGCGGGAACTCACTGGAGCTCAGGCTCGAGCCGAGTTCGCAAAGATCCTTACACGATTTCCCGAAAGCAGTCTCGCACCCTCTCTTGCTTTTCAGATCGGTCAGACCCACTACGAAGAAAAAAATCACGGCGAAGCTCTTTCCAGTTTTCGCGAAATGGCCGCTAAGTTCCCTAAAGATCCCCTAGCCGATGATGCTCTCTATTATGCTGGCCTCAGTGCGCTGGCACTTGGAAATCCTGAGGAAGCAGTAAAGCTCTTCCGTGCACTGCCGGAAACATCCCCTCTTCGGCTCGATGCACGATTAGCTGAAATCGATGCCTCCCGAACCTCAGGCGATTACTCTAGCGGCCTGCAGATCGCTAACTCTCTCCTTGCCAATAAAACCCCAGACCAGCGAGCGTGGGTGGAAATTACAAAACGACGCCTTGCGTGCGAGTTCGCCATTGGGGGCACCGACCGCGCCAGCCTCGAACGAGCAACCTCTACCGCCACCGCCCTGATCGCAAGCCCAGCGGCTGATGCTGCAGACCGAAACGAGGCCGGCTATATCCGCGGCAAATCTCTAGAGCAGCTAGGACGAGAAGAGGACGCCCTGCAGGCTTATCTCGACGTTCTCTATGCTAAGCAAACCACCCCTTCCCCTGGCCCTGCCCAGCCCGAGTACCTCTGGTTTGCACGAGCTGGGGCCGAAGCGGCACGACTGCAGGAAAAAAAGGGAGATTTCCGAGGCGCCCTCGCCATTTATCGAATCCTCGAAAATGCAGGTGGCCCAAGCCAGCTAGCCTTCACACGGAAAATCGAAGATCTCCGCAATCGCCACTTTTTGTGGAGCGAGCAGTAACCCTCAAAAGCCTGAACAGCTTGCTATACCCACTCTTTTGTAGAGTTCGTAACAATCGCCCTTTCGAGGCCACACTTTTTGCTCAAAATAGGCGCTGATCTGCTATACTTTCCGTACCTGTATGAAGTCAAAGCATCCACATCCCACAGCCGCTTCCGCGACCGAGCCGAATCCAGACCAGGCCAACCCCCAATCAGCACCTCCACCCACCGCCACCGCTCTTTCTCCAATCGAGCAAGCCACTGCTGAAATTGCCTCCCTCAAGGACCAACTCCTTCGTGCAAGAGCCGATTTTGAAAACAGTCGTAAGCGCCTTGTTCGTGAAAAAGAGGAGTCGCTGCGTTATGCCAACCAGTCGATCCTAGCCGATCTACTTCCCCTTTTGGACCATCTCGAACTAGGTCTTCAGGCCGCAACCTCTGCCACAGATGCCGCATCGGTTGTAGCTGGGGTAAAGCTGATCCAAACCCAATTTGAACGATTCCTTACGGATCATGGGGTCACTCCCATCGATGCCCTCGGTAAGCCATTCGATCCAAATTGGCACGAAGCCCTAGGCCAAGAGCCAGCAGCAGGAAAAGCAGAGGGCACCGTTCTCCATCTTCGTCGGCGAGGCTTTAAATTGGGAGATCGTTTACTCCGCCCCGCCAGCGTTATCACCGTAGCCCCACCCGCCTCCTAAGCCGTGTCAGCAAAAAAAGATTACTACGAGGTGCTCGGAGTCCCGCGCACTTCTACTGCGGAGGAGATTAAAAAAGCGTACCGCAAACTCGCCGTTCAACATCACCCAGACAAACATAAGGGCGACAAAAAGGCAGAGGAAAAGTTTAAGGAGATTGGAGAAGCCTACGAGGTGCTTTCCGATCAACAAAAGCGCGATGCCTACGACCGATACGGCCACCGTGCGTTCGCACCAGGCTCAGGGATGGGGGGAGCAGGGGGTTTCCACGATCCTTTCGAAGTGTTTCGCGAAGTCTTTAGCTCAGGCGGCGGAGCAGGCGCAGGCATTTTCGGGGATATTTTCGAAGGGGCATTTGGTGGGGGCGGTGGAGGCAGGCGCGGAAGCCGATCCAATCAAGGCTCCGACCTCCGCTATGACCTTGAAATCGATTTTATGGATGCTGTTCGTGGGTGCGAAAAAGAGATCACGATTCGCCGACCCGTAAGTTGCTCCTCCTGTTCCGGCTCTGGAGCTGCCGCCGGTTCGAAAGTTGTCACTTGTACGACCTGCCGAGGGCAAGGGCAGGTCGCAGTGAGTCGAGGGTTCTTTTCCATCGCCCAAACCTGCCCCAAGTGTGGTGGCTCCGGACAATCGATCCAAACCCCATGCAAATCATGCCGTGGAGAGGGCAGATTGGAGGAAAATGCCCGAATTAAGCTCAAAATACCCGCTGGTGTGGATACTGGCTCGCGACTTCGCTCCGCAGGCCAAGGCGAGGCAGGCTCGCGAGGAGGCCCGGCTGGTGACCTCTACGTGGTTCTCTCTGTGCAATCTCACCCCGTCTTCGACCGGGAGGAAAATGACCTCACCTGCAACATCCCTGTCTCCTTTTCCCAACTCGCTTTAGGTTCGGAGATCAGCATTCCCAGTTTGGATGGCGAAATGAAACTCAAAATTCCTGCAGGAACCTCATCCGACAAGGTTTTCAGGGTCCGCGGACAGGGTGTCCCATCCGTTTCAGGACGCACAAGAGGGGATCTTCATATCCGGATTCAGGTAGAAGTTCCGAAACACCTTAGTGCCCCACAAAAAGAGGCGCTGGAACAGTTCGCCAAACTTTGTGATGAGCACACCCATCCCGAGGGACACTCCTTCCTCGAGAAGGCAAAGAAGCTATTTAAGGTATAACTCGTGCCTGGACACCGATTCTTTAATGCGGACTTAGCATCGGGGAAACTTTCTCCCGAAGAGTCTCACCACGCTGTCGACGTTCTTCGCCTTCGCTCAGGGGACTCTGCAGCTATCTTTGATGGAAAAGGAAGTGAAGCCAGAGTCCGTTTAACACAGGTTTCGGCCGAAGAGGTCTCCTACCAAACTCTCTCTACAAGCCGCACTCCCCCCCTGCCCTGCCGAATCAGATTTGGCCAAGCTCTGATTAAACCCGCAGGTATGGATCTACTCATACAGAAGTTGACCGAACTTGGGGTTACCGAGATCTGGCCGATTGCGTCCGAGCGCTCCGTCCCAAAACCCTCTGGTGAAAAACGAATCTCAACCCGCTGGGACTCGATCGCTCTCTCAGCCTGCAAACAGTCAGGCCAAAACTGGCTTCCAAAGATTCATGAGACCGCCCCCCTCGATCACTTTCTCGCCTCACCCGATCCAGCTCCACCCGTGGGTCGAATCATCGGCTCCCTGCAGCCAGAGGCAAAGCCACTACCTACCCTCCTTGATTCTGCCCGCCAAAGCGGCAAGCCCCTCGCTCTAGATCTCCTTATCGGGCCGGAGGGTGATTTTTCTCCATCCGAGCTAGGTCGGGCCCGATCAGCGGGATTCCAACCCGCTTCTCTCGGCCCACTTGTTCTTCGCTCGGAAACTGCATCTCTCTTTCTTGCCTCTGTTCTTCACTACGAGTTCAACCTCCCCCATTGAAACCACGCCTCGTCTGCACCGACTTCGACGGGACATTAGCCGGAGAAAACCCGGAGGCGCCCTTGGCTCCTGAATTCTTTGCTTGGCTTGCCACATCTAGAAGAAAGAACGAAGTAGCTTGGGTCGTGGCAACGGGTCGCTCATGGGAAAGCCTTCGGGAAGCCCTTCTTTTTCATAAAGCGCCTCTCCTACCCGACTGGATTGTCACCGTGGAGCGCGAAATTCATCAGGTCAAAAAGGGTGAAGCCCACTCTTTGGAAGCTTGGAACAAGTGCTGTGCTGAAACTCACCAAGCGCTCTTTGGCCGACATGGAGCTCTTTTAGAACGAATCGAACGTGAGATTGGATCGACCGATGAAGTGACCGTAATTCCCGACGCTGGAGCCATAGGTCTGGTCGCAGGTTCACAAAAAAGTATCGACCGTACTGACGCCTTAGTGAACGAGATTATTCGCGAGCATCCAGAGATTTCAACCGTCCGCAACGGCCCCTACTTTCGCTTTGCCCACGTGGATTACCACAAAGGCTCCTGTCTGGCCGAGATTCAGAAGCTGCTAGATCTTACTCCTTCCTCCACTTTCATCGCGGGGGATAACTTAAACGACCTTCCCATGCTCCAACGCAAATTCGGCCACTATCTTGCTTGCCCCTTAAACTCTGTCCCTGAGGTCATTACCCAAGTCAAAAAAGAAGGCGGATATATTGCCACCCAGGAGGCGGGCGCAGGCATCGCTGAAGCTCTTCTCCGCTGGTTCCCAGTAACTCAATGATTTTTCACACGGAAAACTCCCCCACATCAAATCCTTCTTCTAGATCGCGTTTTTTTCCTTAAAGTTCACCTATGCCGCGCCGAACCGACATCAAATCGATCCTTATCATAGGCTCAGGCCCCATCATCATCGGTCAGGCTTGTGAGTTCGACTACTCGGGGGTCCAAGCCTGTAAGGCTCTCCGCGAAGAGGGCTACAAGGTCATCCTGGTCAATAGTAACCCTGCCACAATCATGACCGACCCGGAATTCGCCGATCGAACCTATATCGAGCCGATCACTCCTCAGGTCGTTGAAATGATCCTAGCCAAGGAGAAGCCCGACGCACTCCTGCCAACTCTCGGTGGCCAGACCGCCTTAAATACAGCCATGGCCCTTCATGAGTCGGGCGCCCTCACGAAACATGGGGTCAAACTCATCGGAGCTCAGGTTGAGGCCATCCGAAAAGGCGAGGATCGCCAACTTTTCAAAGAGTGCATGGCCAAAATCGGACTCGAATGTGCCCGCTCTGTCACCGCCCACACGATGGAGGAGTCCCGGGCCGCGATGGAAAAGATCGGTACTTTTCCTTTGATCATTCGTCCCGCATTTACTCTCGGAGGTACAGGCGGAGGCATCGCCTACAATCGCGAAGAGTTTGAGAAGTTCGCTGCTTCTGGACTGGATGCCTCCCCTACCTCTGAAATCCTTGTCGAGGAGTCCCTCCTTGGCTGGAAAGAGTACGAAATGGAGGTCATGCGGGATCATGCTGACAACTGCGTTATCATTTGCTCGATCGAAAACTTCGATCCCATGGGAGTCCATACAGGCGACAGTATTACCGTGGCGCCTGCCCAAACACTTACCGACCGCGAATATCAGCGGATGCGCGATGCATCCTTTGCCGTAATCCGGGAAATCGGGGTGGAAACTGGCGGATCCAATATCCAATTCGCAGTTTGCCCCCGAACAGGGCGAATGATCGTCATTGAAATGAACCCCCGCGTCTCCCGTTCATCCGCTTTAGCCTCAAAAGCTACCGGCTATCCGATCGCTAAAATTGCGGCGAAGTTGGCAGTCGGCTACACCCTCAACGAGCTCAAGAACGATATTACGCGCAGCACACCTGCCTCCTTCGAGCCCACCCTTGATTACGTCGTCACCAAAATCCCGCGTTTCACATTCGAGAAGTTCCCGGGAGCTGAACCCGTCCTCACCACCTCAATGAAAAGCGTTGGGGAAGCCATGGGAATTGGCCGAACTTTTCAAGAGTCCTTTATGAAAGCGCTTCGCTCCTTGGACATCAAAGGTCTAGAGGGTCGGCTCGACTTCGGAACCCGGACTGCACCCGTGCCCGAAGATCAACTCACCATTCAGCTCCGCACCCCTCATCCAGCCCGTATCTGGTATGTCAGCCACGCTTTCAACCAAGGCTGGTCGGTAGAGCGAATCCATGAGATCACACGAATCGATCCATGGTTCCTCGACAACCTGAAACAGATTACCGAAATTGCCATCGCTCTGGAAAAAGAGAGTTGGTTGGGGAACCCCGCTACCCTTCCCCTTCTTCAAAAGGCCCGCCAAGCAGGCTTGTCCGATATCGATTTGGCACGTCTTCTTCCCGGCCCATCGGAGGAGCTGGTCACAAGAACCCGTGCGGTACGAGCGTGGCGGGAGAAAAATGCGCTTCATCCCTCCTATCGCCTTGTCGATACGTGCGCTGCCGAGTTTGAGGCCTACACACCCTACTACTACTCCACCTACGATGTGGACGATGACGAGTCTCGCCCCACGAAAAAGCCAAAGATTCTCATTCTCGGCGGAGGCCCAAACCGAATCGGCCAAGGGATCGAGTTCGACTACTGCTGCGTCCATGCCAGCTTCGCCCTCCGAGAAGATGGCTATGAGACGATCATGGTCAACTCCAACCCAGAAACCGTTTCGACCGACTACGACACCTCCGACAAACTCTATTTCGAGCCCCTGACCGCTGAGGATGTGATTCACATCTACCGAGGCGAAAATAAAGAGGACCTCGTAAAAGGTATCATTGTTCAGTTTGGCGGTCAGACCCCACTCAACCTTGCGGCAGAACTCAAGGCTGCAGGGGTTAGAATTCTCGGAACCTCGGTGGAATCGATCGAACGTGCCGAAGATCGAAAACTCTTTTCCTCCATACTCGATAAACTAGGCCTTCGCCAACCCCCCAACGGGACCGCTACCACCACGGACGAAGCCTTGGTTGCTGCCAAGAAAATCGGTTTCCCGCTTCTGCTCCGTCCCTCCTTCGTTTTAGGCGGCCGTGCGATGCGAATCGTCTACTCGGAAGACGAAATCCGCACCTACATGAAAGAGTGCACTGAAGTCGCTCCGGGTCGTCCTATCCTATTGGATCGCTTTCTCGAAGACGCCACTGAGGTAGATGTGGACTGCGTATCTGACGGGAAAGACGCCGTCATTGGCGCTGTCATGGAGCATATTGAACAAGCAGGGATTCACTCAGGTGACAGCGCCTGTGTCATTCCCAGTCGCTCCCTCTCAAAAAAGGTTTTAGAGGAAATACGGTCGGCAACCCTAGCCCTCGCCCGCGAGTTGGCTGTTAAGGGCCTCATGAATATTCAATTTGCTGTGCAAAAAGACACTATTTATGTACTCGAAGTCAATCCGCGTGCCTCCCGAACCGTCCCCTTCGTTAGTAAGGCGATCGGGAAGCCCCTTGCGAAAATCGCTTCTCGCGTCATGTCAGGCAAAACTCTTAAGGAGCTTGGCTTTACTTCAGAAATCATCCCAACTCACTTTTCAGTCAAGGAAGCTGTCTTTCCCTTTGCCCGCTTCCCAGGAACCGACATTTTACTGGGCCCAGAGATGAAATCTACCGGAGAGGTAATGGGGATCGATCACTCCTTCGGCCTGGCTTACGCGAAAGCCCAAATGGCTGCTCAACCCCCCCTTCCCACTTCAGGCACCGTATTCCTCAGTGTTCGGGATATCGATAAAGATGCCGCCGTAAGGATCGGCAGAGGTCTCCACGAACTGGGCTTCAAAATCGTCTCGAGTGCCGGAACCGCTCGTAAACTAGCTGATGCAAAGATCCCTGTGACCCCTTTGCTCAAGCTTTCTGAAGGCCGCCCCAACGTGGTCGATCTCATTAAGAATAAAGAGATCACACTTGTTATGAATACCCCAGCGGGAGCTGTAGCTCGTAATGAGGAAATTCAGATTCGGACCTCAGCGCTCAGGAATAGAATCCCTGTCATGACTACCATCGCAGCAGCAGAGGCCAGCGTTGAGGGAATCAAATCCATCCGCACCCATGGCCTCAAAGTCCAAGCTCTTCAGGACTTTCACGCTTAGTTTTTAATTAGACCAAAGAAATCACCCTGTACTTTGATCCGTAACGTAATCTTCGACTGGTCAGGCACTCTGGTCGACGACCTCACACCCGTCCTGACCGCCACCAATCATGTCTTTAGCCTTCACGGGAAGTCCCTCTTTGACCGAGAAACCTTTCGCGAAAAGTTCTACCTACCCTACAAAGGATTTTATGAGGAGTACCTCCCAGGGGTTGCCTTAGAGGGACTCGAGAAAGTTTTTAGGAAGGTTTTTCGGGAAAACCACCACACCGTAACCCTCCTGCCAGGTGCCGAATCCATCTTGCAATATTGCCAAAAGCACCAGCTACCAACATTTCTACTCAGCACCGTTTCCGAAGATGATTTTCATCATCAAGCCCAGCGACTCGGGGTAGATCACTACTTTCAAAAAGCCTACGCGGGGATTCTCGACAAAAGAGAAGCGATCCATTCGCTTTTGACAACTCACCACCTGCGCCCAGATGAAACCCTATTCATCGGCGACATGGAGCACGACATCGAAACCGCGCGCTTTGGAAATATTCGCTCCTGTGCTGTTTTAACAGGCTACGACTCTCTCAAGAAGCTTCAGCGCGCACTACCCGACCACATTGCACCCGATTTGTTCGGCGTGATGGATATTCTCCGTCGCCACTCCGCCCCTGAACCTCTTCCCCCAACTCCTACTGTGGGGGCGTTGATCGTCGGCCCCAGCAAGAAGCTTCTTATGGTTCACACACTTAAGTGGTCCGGCCTTTGGGGAATCCCCGGGGGGAAGATTAAGGCTGGGGAATCTTCCGAAGATGCACTTCGACGTGAAATTCTGGAGGAGACTGGCCTCCCCCTCTCTGAAATTCGCTTTGCCCTAGTCCAAGACTGTATTGAATCCAAAGAGTTTTATAAGCCTGCGCACTTTGTTTTATTGAACTACCTCGGTCATACCTCAAAGACAGATGTCACTCTTAATGAGGAAGCGGACGAATATCGGTGGTGTACCCTTGAGGAAGCCTACCAACTCCCCCTGAACACCCCCACCCGCATCCTTCTCGATTGGTATAAGAAAAATCGGTAGGACACGCCCTTCCGCCTTCCACCTCCCGCAGTTTACACTTCCATTCTCCAATGACTGTCCAATGATTAACCCATGAGCTGGCAATCCTCTCCTTACAAAATCGATGCGAAATCCGGTCAAACACTCGCTTTCTGCACCTGCAGACAAACCAAGAACGCGCCCTACTGCGACGGCTCCCACAAAGGATCTGGCAAAGCCCCGAAAGTTATTACGATCGAAAAAGACGGCCCGATCTGGGCCTGCGGCTGTGGCAAAACAAAGAATTCCCCGTTCTGCGACGGTTCGCACAAGGGTTAAGACCCTTAGCGCGTCCCCATCCCGACACCCTGCACGGTCTGGAACAGCTTCCCCTCAGTCTTGATCGAGGGGGCGATGATGATCTCTGTCTCCTGAAACTCCTTCAAGGTCTTGGCTCCGACGTTGCCCATACAAGTGACGATTGCTCCGACCAGATTCTGTGAACCGTCATCAAGCGTCGCTGGACCAAAAAGAATCTGTTTCAAGCTTCCCGTTACCCCCACCTTGATTCGAGTGCCTCGCGGCAGATTCGCATGGGGCGTGGCCATCCCCCAATGATTACCATTGCCTGGCGCCTCAGTCGCTCGCGCGAAGGCACTCCCAATCATCACAGCATCCGCCCCGCAAGCGAACGCCTTGCAAATATCTCCACCCTTATTCATTCCTCCATCCGTAATGATGGGAACGTACCGCCCTGTCTTCTTGTGGTAGGCATCCCGAGCCGCCGCACAATCCACCGTCGCCGTAACCTGAGGCACACCCAAACCCAGCACCCCTCGGGTCGTACAAGCTGCCCCCGGCCCCACACCCACCAGTAACCCAGATATTCCTGCCTGCATTAGCTCCATACTCACCCCATACGTCACCGCATTGCCCACCAAAACCGGAATCTTCATCGTCTTGCAAAACTTCGCTAAATCGAAGGTCTTATATTCGGACGAAATATGGCGAACCGTCGAAACGGTCGACTGG
>Ga0114979_10000848_pt1 | contig 20255 bp, 17 predicted proteins | sample S_140625_EF_Meta_FD_87315 | JGI IMG/M metagenome (GOLD analysis project Ga0114979, IMG submission 87315) | Freshwater microbial communities from Lake Simoncouche, Canada to study carbon cycling - S_140625_EF_MetaG | ecosystem: Environmental > Aquatic > Freshwater > Lake | place: Lake...
ACACTATCAAATCCCTTTGAGCGTCCTTTTCTTGAGTACTACTATCACGCTCAGATTAATTGGGATGTGTCGGCAGCGATTCAATATAAAAAAGCTGTCAGCCCCGCCTTATCACTGAAGGCTGAATTTGGAATTCCCATGGCTCAAGAAACTTTGAACTATGATGATGTTGCTATCTACACAGAATACTACGGGACACTGGGTGTGTCCGGCAGTTTCTAAATTCTTGAAATAAGCTCGGTGACATTGCTTGATAATCTGGATTCCTTCAGGGCCTCTAACGAGGCCTTTATTTTTGTCTGCAGGGTAGCCTCTAATTTTGGAACCAGGTTGTAGGCATCACAAAGCCTAGCCGCCACTTGAGGATTCATTTTATCAATTCTTTTGATCTGGGCTGCGTACCACAGGTAGGGCTCAGTTTCATTGTTAAAAAATTGGAAGGCATTAGATCCAAAAGTTCGAATCAAAGAGTAAATTTTGTTCGGATTCTTAGTGTCAAACAAAGGATGATCAACTAAGCCTTTTACGGTCTCAAAGGTGTCAGGGCTTTGGCTAGCCGCTTGCACTTGAAACCATTTGTTCATCATCAAGCTGTTTGTTTCAAACTGATTTTTAAAAATTTTGAGAGCTTCACTTTTAAAATGTAAATTGCGATCAATTAATATTTTTAAACAAAAAAGTCTGTTTGTCATAAAAGGGCTTAAAAAGGACTTCTCTGATAATAAAGAAACGGCAAAAGCATCCTCGCTGAGGCTCCAAAAGAAAAGGCTGGTGTTTTCTAGGCTTCGAATTCCCATATCGGTTGATGAAATTCCTGTTGTCAAGGGTAGGCTTGTATAAAGCTTTTTCCATGCAGCTTTTAGATCTGATGCGATCGTTTGAATTAAAACGTTTTTTGCAGTCTCAATTTTCTTCAAGGGTTGATTTTCGTATCTTTGTAGAATCAAACTATCACTGGGAAAAGTCAGAAGTTCTGCTTTAAGCCCTGCAGAAATGGACTGATCTTCTATGACAGACTTATAAACCCCAATTAAATTTTCATCGGGTGTTGATTTGTTATCCAAAATCATGTGATCAAGAGATTGAAAAATTAAAGAATAAAGGGCTTCTCTTCGATTGAATCCATCATAATCAAAACGAATGATATGAATCAGATCTTGATAATCAGGTTTCCAGTTGAGTGTAACAGGCGCTGAAAAATTCTGATTGAAGCTAAAAGCAGGTTTTGATTCTAAATTTTTAAAAGTAAAAGTTTTCTGCGCTTGGTCCAAAATCATTAAACTTTGGCCATCTGAGTTTTGAGAGATATCAGAGCTCACAGGCTTCAAGACACGGCCGCTTTGTGAATCGATCAAAGAATAAAAGAAGGGAATCAGCAGAGGTTTTTTTTCACTTTGAGTTCGGCTGGGATTTGTGCTTTGAGAAAGTGTCACCTTGAATGAGTTGCTGCTGCTTTCAAAAACTTCTTCCACTTGAATCTCGGGTGTTCCAGATTGATGGTACCAAAGTTTAAAATGGGTCAGATCATGGCCCGAGGCTTCAGAAATGCAAGCTGTGAACTCTTCGATGGTCACAGCTTGGCCGTCATACTTTTCGAAGTACAGATCCATGGCCTTTTTAAATGTTTTTTCACCCACCCAATTTTTCATCATGCGAATGACTTCAGCGCCTTTTTCATAAATGGTGGATGAATAAAAATTATCCATGGATGCGCCTTCTGTGGGTCTAACGGGATGTGAGTTCGGTCCTGCATCCTCGGGAAACTGTCGGGCTCTGAGGCTGTCCACATCCTGAATTCTTTGAACAGCTTGACCTTGAATATCGCTTGAAAACTCTTGATCTCGGTAAACGGTAAGGCCCTCTTTGAGAGACAGGTGAAACCAATCGCGGCAAGTGATACGATTGCCCGTCCAATTATGGAAATACTCGTGGGCCACAACAGCTTCGATGCTTAAAAAATCTTGATCGGTCGCTGTTTTTTGATCTGCAAAAATTAAAGACGAATTAAAAACATTCAAACCTTTATTTTCCATGGCTCCCATATTGAAGTCCTCGATGGCCACGATCATGTAAGTTGAAAGATCGTACTCGCGATCAAACTTATCCTCGTCCCACTTCATCGCTTTTTTCAGTGATTCCATGGCATGCAAACACTTTGGTTCTTGGCCGTGGGGCCCGTAGATTTCTAACTTCACGATTTTGCCCGAGCGGGTGGTGAAAGTGTCATGTAGAACACCGAAATCGCCTGCGACAAGTGCAAACAAATAGCTTGGTTTTTTAAAAGGATCTCTCCACTTCGCAAAATGCCTGCCACTGCCTAAATCTTTAGATTCAATCAAATCACCGTTACTTAATAAATAAGGAAATTTTTTTCGATCTGCACTGATGCTGACTTCATACTTAGTCATGACATCGGGACGATCAAAAAAATAAGTGATTTTACGAAAGCCTTGAGATTCACATTGAGTTGTGAAAAGTCCCTTTGAAAGGTAGAGGCCATCGAGTGATGTGTTTGCAAATGGATGAATGACGGTCACGATTTCGAGTTCAAATCGATCCGGCGTATTTTTGATGACCAGATTTTTTTCAGTTAAATCAAATTGAACTGCATTTTGATTTAATCTGAGGCTTTCGAGCTCTAAATTTTCACCGTCTAAAACCAAGGGTTCATCTTTTAACTTTTTTATTTTCATTTTAGAGGTCACACGTGTGGCGGTTTCATTTAGATCAAAGTCCAGTTCGAAATTGATCACTTCGAAGGCTGGGGTTTTGTAATCCGCTAGTCGCAGAGTTGAGTTCGTCATATTTTCCTCGTTATTAAACCTATTTTACAACATTCGTCTTGACACAAAAGTCCATCTCGCTTGAGCTAAAAGCTGATGAACTCGCAGCTTTTTCGTATCACAATTAACACCGATCAACCAGACAATTTGGTTCAGTTTTATTCGGTCATCGGATTTCAATTTCAATCTAAAAATGTAGAGAAGGGAAGTCTGGTTTGGAAAGGTTCCATTCCTGGTATCGAGCTCGATGTTTTCGGCATCACAGAATCCTTTACCTCTAGAAGTCCATCAGTTCAATTCAGTTTTCAAGTGAGCGATGTGAACAGCATCATCGAAAAAATTCGCCCCATGGGGGTGCAGATTATGATGGAGCCTCTTGCTATAAGCGCAGGGACCGTCTGTTTTATCATGGATCCAGATGGCAGATCTGTCGAGCTATTGCAAAAGTCTTAAATAAAAAACTCAATTATAAAGTTCCTGAACCAGACAAAGTGATAAACACTTGATTCTCTGTTCTGGGTAATTCGTTGCCACTGGAATCCCTTCGCACTTGATCGTACTGCAGGGCTTTGGCGCCGGCTCCGATATTGATTCCGCCTAACTTCACACTCAAACCTGCTTCAGCGAAATAAGCATTGGATTTTTCGCTGGCGATTCGAACACCGGGTCCGCCAAAAAGTTTGAGACCTAAGGTTTGGTCTTTGTTTTGAAAAACCTGTTCTAACCGAAGTGAAGAATCCAGGCCATAAACAGTGTCTTGATCTTGAGCTTGTCTTTGAAAAGCGGAGTTTCTAAAAATGAGCCAATCACTGAGTCTCCAGTTAAGACCTAAATTAATTTCTTGATAGGTGCGTCCATTTTGCGTGCTCTGAGAACCAGAGACATCATAGGAGAGCCGGCTTTCACTTTTTGTGGCCGGCTTTGAAAAACTAATATTGGGAATTAAAAATAGGAAGACGTAAAGAGCTTTCATGAAAGCTATTACAGCACAAATTGAGCTTTCTTCAAAGAAGTAAGTCCTTTGCATACAGATGCAAGTCTGGCTAATTCGTGAACTTGATCGGTGGTGAAACCCTCACTAATCATCGCCTTTTCGTGGGCCACGATACACATGGGGCATCCGTTGACAACAGACACAGTCATCGCCATTCCTTCAAATATTTTTTTGCCAGATAAAGGCTTTGCTAAAGATTGCATGCGTAACCCAGCACGAGTGTAGTTGTCTTTGCTTTCCGGAGGCAGGTAAGAGCGAAATTTATAGTACACATTATTCATGCCCATAATACCCGCAACCTCAGCACTTTCGCGAATGATTTCATCTGTTGTTCCGAGCTCTTTTAAAACTCCAACGGCCAATTTTGCCATGTCATTGTTTTCAAGAGTGACAGAGGCTGCTAAAAGATTTTGAAATCTTTCCGTGGGCTCAAAGGGACCTTCTTCTAGGATTTTTTTAAAATTCAATGAAAGATCACGGTAAATAGAAGTCGTTAGATTTGGAAATTGTGTTTCTAAGAATTGATCTACTTTTTCTGCGAAATTCATTTTTTTTCTCCTGTTAAAATAAAAATTAACTTAAAAGCGAGGGTTGCATCCAGGCTGTTTTTTCGTTCTTTTTTGAGAACGCCGATATTCAGTTCCATGGGTGCTCCTTAAAAAATAAAGGAAGAGATACGTCAGCATCTCTTCCTTAGGTCTACGATTAACCTAAAGTCGCTTGACCTTTTTCCCAGTTACATGGGCAGAGCTCATCAGTTTGAAGAGCATCTAAAGTTCTAACAACTTCTTTTACGTTTCTTCCAACGTTAAGACCATTCACAGAAGCCCATTGAATCACACCATCGGGATCTACAATGTATGTAGCACGAAGTGGAATGAGTTCTTGAGGGTGAAGAACGCCTAAAGCACCCGTGAGTTCTTTTTTCACGTCAGCAAGCATCGGAAAGCCAAGTGTTTTTAAATCATCATGGTTGTTTCTCCATGCCAAATGCACGAAGTGAGAATCACAAGACACACCAAAAAGTTTGGTCTCGCGAGCTTGGAAATTTTTGAGTTCTTTGTTGAACTCAGCAATTTCAGTAGGGCATACAAATGTGAAATCCAAAGGCCAGAAGAAAAAAACTGACCATGAACCCTTCATATCTTTATTTGAAACTTCAGCAAATTCTTTGCCTTTTTCGCGAGATACGCACGCTTGCATTTTGAATTCTGGAAACTTGTGACCGACGCCTAACATGGGGGACTCCTTTTGATTGTTTGGTTTTCACCGTTTGTTGTTAACTTTTAATTTCACCTTTTAGGACTAGATCAAAACTACTGACTTTATACTTTTTGGGTAGATCTAAATTGAGCTGCACAGCTTCATGATCCACATCGACCAATTGACCTGTACCTTCGTCATAGAAATGAAAATGATCCTGTGTGTTGCAATCGTAAATGACCTTGTCAGAATGGGGAAACTTGAGGGCTTTCAAAAGACCAGCCTCTGTCAATGTGCTAAGAGTATTATAGACAGTGGCCTGCGAGATTTTATGTAAATTGGCCTGGGCCCACTCAAATATTTGTTCAGCGGTGGGATGATCTGCTTGGCAAAGCAGGAATTGGCAAAGAGCAATCCTTTGCAGGGTCGGCTGGATACCTGCTTCTTTTATTTTGAGCTCAATTTCATTGTTTGTCAGTTGGCACTTTTTTATTTTCATTCTATAGTTAGAATAGTTCTAAATTTAGACTTTGTCAAGAAATAAAACAACTGACTCTTTCGAGGCGGTAGTGAGCTGATTGGAATAGCATTGTGGACCAGTTTCAAATTTCATGGCATCCTTGAAAGACTTTTAGGAGATCTACTATGAAAAATATCTTAAAACCTTCGACCCTTGCTTTTTTACTCGGATGTGCAAGTAAACCCATTTTAGATGTGGACAATATTAAGCTCACTCGTGATGAACCTTCAAAGTCATGTAAAAGTCTTGGTCCCATCGAAGGCCGCGTGAGTTCAGTTAAGGGAACCCTCGAGCAAGCCATGGAGGCCCTTAAACTTGAGGCGGTTAAAAAGGGCGCTGATTTTGTTAAAATAGAAACAGTGGGCGCCCAAGGACAAACGGTTCGCGGTGAAGCCTATAACTGTCATTAACAACCAAATGCTGCGTTGTTACGAATAGCGTACCTGTCACTTCATTTTTAAATTTATTTTTTGAACAGTCTTGCCATCGAGATCTTGGATTTCGAATGAGGCAGATTTTTTGTTCCAATCAAATTCTGCGATGCCGTAGTTTTCTTTTGAGTAAATTTCGCTTAAGTAAACTTTTTCAACCTCTTTGATATTTCCCTTAGGGGTGTTCAAAGGGCTGGAAGTCATCTCGTATAAGGGACCCCAGCCAGGAATTTCGACCTTTGAATGGCTGGCAAAATGTCGATCGCCACTTAAGATGACTAAATTTTTGGGTTTTGTTTTAGCAATCAGATTTAAAAGTTTTTGTTTTTCTAATGGAAAGTGTCCCCAGCGCTCAAACCCGTGTTCTTCAGCGAGAACCTGCATGGAACTCACAATGATCTTAAAATCCGTAGGAATTTGCAATTGATCTTCCAGCCACTCCCACTGAACGTCACCTAGAAGGGTTTCTTTTTTGTCATTTGATTGAGTGATCACTTGGTGTGTGCCGTCAGCACTTGGAATCTTAGTCCACGGTGTTTTGTTCCAACGTGTATCTAACATAATGACGTGAAGACTGGGTGTGACTCGGGCCCTTTTGCCGCGACCTTCCTTAACTCCGCCTAAAATTTTAGAATGAAAAATTCCAGGCTGATCGAGCAATGTGGAATCTCGAATGTAAGGGTAGTGATAAGTGAAAGCTCTTCGAGCTTCTTGCTTATCAGGATTGCTAGCATCTCCGTCATTCATTCCATAATCATGGTCATCCCAAGTGGCTAAGAAAGGAACAGCTTCCCTGATTTTTTTGTAAGGTGCTAATTTCTCGAGCTTTATGTATTGCTCTAAAATTGGTCTTTTATTGGGCTTTGATGCGTAAATATTATCACCCATCATGATCATCAAATCCGGATTTTGAGATTGAATTTTAGTCCAAGCCGTAGCGGTCTGATCTTGATCAAAACAAGAAGCAAAAGCTATTTTTGTGGGGGCTTGATTCAGATCTAAGCCCCTGGGAATAATGCCTAGTATTTTTTGTTTACTATACGGAGACTCAATTTTTTTGAACACATCACTATTTAAGCTTTGGCAAGACGTCAAAGCCCAGACAAGAAAAAACAGAATCCCGTATTTCACAATTAATTTCCTCTCTCAGAGATCGGCTTTACATTTCTTTGACCAGCTCCGATGTACTCGCTGAGTGGTCGGATAATTCGGTTGTTAGCCGATTGCTCGATGATGTGAGCACTCCAGCCCGTGGTTCTTGCCATGACAAAAATAGGTGTGAAAAAATCAATTTCAAACCCCATCATGTAGTAGGCAGGTCCTGCAGGAAAATCTAAATTGGGATAGATTTTCTTTTTCTCTGCCATGACTTTTTCTAACGCTTCGTACATCTGCATCCACTTGGGCTCATTTTTTAGAACAGCCATCTTTTGTGCGTACTTCTTCATCGTAGGAACTCGTGAATCACCTTTTTTGTAGACACGGTGACCGAAGCCCATCACTTTTCGCTTTTTTGCTAAAGCGTCCAGCATCCACTGTTCGGCCTGAGTAGGATCCGCAATTTCGATCATCATGTGCATGACCATTTCATTAGCTCCCCCATGAAGAGGTCCCTTAAGAGCACCAATACCTGCTGTTGTCGCAGAGTAAATATCACTCTCGGTGCTTGTTACAACTCGGGTTGTGAAAGTGGAAGCATTGAAGCTGTGCTCAGCATAAAGAATGAGACTGACATCAAAAGCTTTGACGATTTCTTTGTCAGGAACACTTCCGAAACACATATTGAAAAAGTTTTCAGAAATTGAAAGTTCTTTTTTCGGAGGAATAAAATCCAGGCCTTTTTTGAATCGATAATCAGCAGCCACCATTGTTGGAATTTTTGCTAATAGCCTGACAGCTTTGTCAAAGTTTGTTTCGGGGCTTGCATCCCAAACACGCTCGTCCTCACAGCCTAAAAAGCTGACACCTGTGCGGATCGAATCCATCGGGTGACATTTTTTAGGTAAGGCTTTAATTACGCCCAAATTATCTTTTGAAATATCACGGTAACTTTTCTCGAGAGTTTCAAATTCTTTTAATTGTGATTTTGTCGGAAGTTCACCTTTGTACATCAAGTAGGCCACTTCTTCGAATTGACAATTTTCAGCTAAGTCCTGAACAGGGTATCCGCGGTAGATCAATGAATTGGTGTCAGGATTTACTTTTGAGACACTTGAAGTATCAATCACTGAGCCCTCAAGGCCTTTTTTAGTATTTACTTTTTCTGGCTCAGCTACGTAATCCGGGTTGATGTAATCTTGACTCATATTACTTCCTTTCAAGTTTGAAGTTAAAAATGTTCTGGTCCAATTGATTGTATTTTTCGTAACCGGTCAGATCATAAAGTTGCTGACGAGTTTGCATTTGAGGCACAACCACCTCTTGAGAGCCTGTTTGCAAAATTGCATCGAGCCCATTCTTTGCAGCCTGCATCGCAAGCCTAAGAGTTGTGACTGGATAAATGACAATATTGTAACCTAAAGATTCCAATTGATTTGTCGTCAGAAGTTTTGATTTTCCAAACTCTGTCATATTTGCAAGCAAAGGCGTCTTGACTGCTGTTCTGAAAGTTTCAAACTCTTTTTCTTCTGCAAGTGCTTCAGTGAAAATCACATCGGCTCCGGCATCAGCGTAGGCCTTTGCCCGCTCAATGGTTTTCTCGAGGCCTTCAGAGGCGCGGGCATCCGTGCGTGCGATAATTACAAAGTTAGGATCCATTCGCCTTGCCATATCAGCGGCCTTGATTTTTTGTACCATATCGGAGGTCGACACCAAACTTTTTCCATCCAGATGGCCACAGCGCTTGGGATTTTCTTGGTCTTCTAAATGGCAGCCAGACAATCCCATTTCTAAAAATTCTTGAATGGTGCGAGCTGCATTCATTGCCACACCGAAGCCGGTGTCAGCATCGATGATGCTTGGGAGTGCTGTCACGCGGGCAATTTGACGACCTCGAGCCGCCACTTCAGTTAAAGTCGTGAGTCCGATGTCAGGGTAACCTAAATCATTTGATAAAACAGAGCCTGATATGTAGACACCATCAAAGTTCATCTTCTCAATTTGCATGGCCACCAGTGGAGAAAAAGCGCCTGGAAATTTGAGAAGTTTTCCACTGGCCAACGCGGCTTTAAAGTTTTTTCGTTTTTCAAAAGGAGACTTTTGATCAAACAACATTAAAATATTCCTCGCTCATCACGCTTGTTATTCACAAGTTTGTCTAACGGAATTTGTACGTTTAAAAGTTTCAGGTGTTCAGCTTTCAAGTTGGGTAGATCCTCAACTAAAGTGATAAAACGATCACGCTCGACCTTTGTAATGATATCATTTGTTAGCAAATCAAATTTGCGGATGTAGTCGGGACGCTTAAAAGGCTGAGCTCCGGCAGGGTGGGCGTTTGCCACACCTAACTCATCGATCATTTTCTCGCCGTTATTCATTGTGATTTCAACTCGCCCACCAAACATTTTTTTGTTTGGATCCATATCATGATAAGCAGCTGTCCATTTCGGATCTTCCACTGTTCTGATTTTATGCCAAAGTTTCACAGTATCAGGACGCTGAGCTCGGGTGGGCTCGTAGGAATGGACGTGGTGCCACTGACCATCCTGAAGGGCGATGGCAATGATGTACATGATTGAATGATCCAAAGTTTCACGAGACGCCTGCGGATCCATTTTTTGAGGGTCCCCTGCACCGGTGCCGATCACATAGTGAGTGTGATGAGAGGTGTGAATGAGAACGTCTTTCACATCATCCCAATTTTTTACTTTTTGACCCATTCTAAAAGCCAAATCGATCAAAGCTTGTGATTGATATTCAGCGGAATGTTCTTTTGTGTAGGTCTCTAGAATCGCTAATTTTTGCTCTCCCTTTTCTGGCAACGGAACCATGTATTTTCCGTCTTTTCCATCAAGCATATAGGCTATCACTGAATCTTCACCTTCATAAATGGGCGAAGGTGCTCCTTCACCGCGCATAATACGGTCCACGGCTTCGACAGCTAACTTGCCGGCATGGGCCGGAGCATAGGCTTTCCAGGAAGAGATCTCACCTTTTCTTGATTGTCTTGTCGTGAAGGAAACATGCACCGCCTGCTGAATGGCTTGATAAATTTGATCCGTGTTGAGTCCAAGAAGTGTTCCGATTCCTGCTGCTTGAGCTGGGCACAAATGAGCGATGTGATCTTTTTTATGTTTGTGAAGGCAAATGGCTTTAACTAGATTCACGTGAAGCTCGTAGCCAACTGCTAAACCTTTAATCAAATCAGACCCAGATTTATTTTTCTGCTGAGCCACTGCTAATATCGGTGGAATGTTGTCGCCGGGATGAGAATAATCAGCCGCTAAAAAAGTATCGTGATAATCAAGCTCACGAACGGCTGTGCCATTGGCCCAGGCTGCCCATTCACAGGAAAAAGTTTGCTCATTGGGCATTCCAAAAACCGTGGCACCACCGGATCGCGGGTGAGCCAGTGCCATGGACCTTGCACTTGCCACAGGTCTTCGATTGGCTGCTGCAATTGCGACTGACGCGTTATCGATAATTCGGTTGATCAACATGTCGACGACAGCTTCAGAAATGGGGGCTGCATCTGTGGCAACTTCAGCCATGCGCCAGGCGAGCTGATCATTTTTATTTAATTTTTCTTTTGATGGGTAAACGCGAACGGGATGCAAACGCATGAGTTCCTCCGAAGAAAGGGGTTAGGGATTTAAGAGGGTGTTAAAAGTCTTTCGACGCTAGCTTAGAATAGACCAAAAGACAAATGGAACGCTGACGGTGACTCATTGGCTTTTTGATTTAATTTAAAGCCAAATTCCAGGTTCAATGGGCCCACGGGAGTATTGATTAATATTCCGAACCCTGCCGCGTGGCGGTATCCAAAACCTAAATCCAGGCTATCCACTTGAATTTGTCCACCGTCATAAAAAAGAGTGCCCTCAACGATACTAAAAAGTGGATAGCTGAGTGTGGACCTGATGAGATACATGCGTGATTGTCGTGTCATGCGATCATTCACGCTTTTTAAAAGTTCACTGGCTGGAAAGGCCTCTGAGGTCGGATCAAAACCACGAATCGTGGAAGGACCACCTAAGTAAAATCCTTTTTTATTGTACGGAACTGCGCCATCATCACGGGCGGATAAATTTTGTAAAAATCCGTAGCGAATGCCGTTGGACCAAGTGAACGGGCTATTATTAAAACTTGTGTAATGTGTGGCGCTGGCATAGGCCCGGAAAAATTCAATGGTTTTTGTGCTTCCTAAATAATTGGGATCTCCATATTCAAGACTGATGCGGGATTGGTGGCCTTTTCTAGGCCTGACGAAATTATCTCGGTAATCCGCATCCAAAGTGAATCCGGTGGATCCGATGTCTAATGTCTCTTTTTCTGCAGGTCCTTTGATTTGGAAATCTTCAGATGTGGCTTTTGTGTAAACGTCCCAAACTCCTGTCAAATGAGAAGTAAAATCCTTTTCAATGGAATAGGTTTGCTGGATCGTCAAAGTCGCACGCTCTCGCTCGAAATCGGTCACGGTGTTTGATCTTGTCACATTGATACGGCCTTTGTAGCGGCTATCAAAAAGAAAGGGTTCTAGGTATCCGATGGTGGCTCGGTTTTCAAAGTATTGCAGGTCTGATACATTGTAGTTTCCATCTAATCTAAAAGAAGCACCTCGGCCGGTGCCTAGAATATTTCGGTATGCCAGTCCCACGTATCCGCGGGTTGTGAAGTTTCTCTCGTTTGTGATTCCAAGGCCTGCGTTGGCAAGTCCTGGATTTCCTTCCACAACTCGAATCATGATCGTGCGATCTCGAACTTGAGTTTTATCCTCGAGGGTCCGAATATCCACACTGGAAAAGTGACCGGTTCTTTGAAGTCTCGAAATGGATTCCTCAATTTTTCGAGGATTTAAAATTTCACCTTCGACAAAATCCAACTCATTTCTGACCACATAGGTTTTTGTCTTTTTGAGCCCCTCAATTAGAATACTTTGGACTCGCACTTGAGGGCCTTCAAAAATTTTAAAAATTAATTCGGCCCTTGAGTTGTCTTCGTTGTACTGCACAAGTCCTAAGCGCTCGTTCAGGATGATCATCTCAAGATAGCCGTTTTCTTTGTAGTGATTTTTTAAAGCTAGAATTGAGTTCTCAATTTTATTCAATTGCAAGGGTTCACCGGGCACAAGCTCAACAATTCGATTTAAATCGACTTGAGAAAAGGCCACAGCCTCTTGAAAGGTGACTTTTTCAATGACAGTTAACAAGCCCTCATCCAAATTAATCGTTAGGCTAAGACGATCTCGTGCTTCATTATACGTGGCTCGGGTTGACGTGACTTCAGCCTTTAAAAAACCGCGGTTTTGAAGTTCGAGTTTGAGCTTTTCCAGGGCTCGATCTAGATCTTCTTTTAAATAAAAACCTTTTTGAATCAAGGGATCTGCTACTTCCATTAATATTTGTTTATAATACTTGGACTCTTTTGAAATTCGGCCTTGAAAATGAATTTCCTGAACCTTTACGATGGGCCCCTCTTTGACTTTAAAATGAATTAGAATTTGGCCTTTAGACAGTGGTTTTTGTTCGGGTTGTATTTCCACTCTGGCATAGCCCTTTTTCAAATAATACTGTCTTAATCTGTTTGTTAAATCAGAAACCAAGTTCGAATTCCCCAAAGTCACGGTGCTCAGATCAAGAGTGTCATCAAGGCTCATCAGTGATGACAACTGACTCGATCCAGAAATTTTAAACACGAACTGAGAATCTTGCTCGAGGATCATTCTTATTTTTACTTCAGCTAGGGCATTGTTTGAAATGAGCTCGGGCGGCAATATTCTTGTTTGGAAGGCCCTCTCTTTTTTTAGTAAAACTTCGACTTCTTCTTGGATTTCCTTAAAACTGGATTCAGTTAGGATCTCATTTTTAAATTTTTGCATTTTCCTTTTCAATTTCATCAATAGTTCTGGATTTTGCCCCTTGAGTTCAACTTCTTGAATTCGAGTGGCAAGACCAGATTTTATGATCACCTTTAGATCGATCAGAAAAGGCGCAGCCTCAGGAAATTCAATTTCAACGACGGCATCGGCATAGCCAAGGGATTTCAGGTTGTCTTGTAGGGAAGTGGCCTGGCGCAAAAGAAGTTCAGGATCAAATGAATCTCCTGGTTGTACGTTTACGATTCTTTTAATTTCACTTAAATTAAGTCCATTGGTTCCTTCAAACAGGACGCTTTTAATTCGTGATCTGGTTTGAATGTGAATTTGAATTGTCTGATTTCCAGTGTCGATGGCATAGACGGGATCAAATTGTGCACTTAAGTGGATAATTTTAATTAAATCGTCCACTTCGCTTAATGACATTTGATCCAGTTTTAGGTTTCCCAGGCTGACCTTTGCCGCTTCTTGAAGCTCCCTTGGTATTCGAGAAATGTCCACATTCCAACCGGCCGCATTTGCGAATGATCCAATGAATACAAGAATCAGGATCCATGTCTTGATCACTTGAACTCCTGAGAGAATTCAAGATCCAAACCTAAGATACTTGGTATCTCTCGAAGTTCAGCATCTGTGGTTGATTCACCAAATTTACGGGCTTCGTAGGATCCGTTCACAGAAAAATTATCTGTCAGACTGTATTGAACTTTACCTTCAGGTGTTTTTTGATCGCCAGTGACTGGGAAGGCCACGGAAGCACTTGTCTTTTTATTTAATTTTCGACTGACAGTAAATTTTGGGACGCTGATGTTTCGAGTGGTATCAAATGTGTTAGACAGTTGAACATTGAAGCCGGTGGCTGATTGCACTTTTTTCGAAAGCCCTGTGCTTTGAAAGGCAGCCGCAAAAGCCTCATTTCGAGTTTGTTCCTGCTGAAAATTTGATTTGACGGTTTCCATTTTGCTTGAGGTCACTCCGAGGGCTAGTAAAGATGTCAAATCATTATCGGACAGCGGAGGTTGGCTGCTGAGAAGAATTGTAGGTTCTTTTGCAGATCCCTGCACCAGCAGAGAAACATCATAATTATCCACTCGAGTTTGAGCTGAAATAAACAGTGCGGGATTTATTTCAGCTGGATTTGAGAATTGAATGTTTGCAGTTTGAACCAAAAAGGATTTATCTTTGAAATAAAGTTGACTGCCTTTTAGGCTTTTCAGCTGTCCTAACAACACAGGGTTGGACGGACTTCCTTTCACAGATAAATTTCCAATGACTTGAGCTTCCATCAAATTATTCTTAACTTGAATCGGCCTTTCAAATGTTAATTGTAAATCCAACTCAAGAGGTTCTGCAGTGGCTTCTTTCAATTGTGTCGGTAGATAAAAATTTTGTTTAATCGAGCTTGTATTGGGATCAGACCCAAAATTCATTTCCACAAAAGTGGATTTGACTCGGTACTGAGCTGTCATAAGGTAGGGAAATTTTCGCCCTGTAAAATTGAGATCAATATCACCCTTTGTCTTGACGCCGTTGGGAATGTTAAGACTGATGTTTTGTGCCTTCAATCGGACATACAAGGGCAAATCTGAAGGTCCTTGAATTTGTAAGCTACCTTCACCTTTCAGCTCTCCGCCGCCCAATTCACCTTGTATTTTATTTATCAGGACTCGAGATTGTGAAAATGTTGATTCCACATTCATTTTTTCAAAGGCATGAGGAAAGTTTTTTATTTTAAAGTATCCATTGCGAACGCTCATTTGACCCAACAAATTGGGCTGTCGAAGGGGACCGGTCAATTGAGCATTCATTTTTAAGGGGCCGCTGATTTCATCAAAAGTAGGAATAAAAATTTGCAATAATTTAAGGTCTGTTGCGGCCTTGAGCTCTAATGACAAAGAATCCAAGCTGGATGACTGAGATCTGATCTCCAGTGATCCTCCTCCTTCATCCTTCAGCTTGAAGTTTTCAGTGCTGACTTTGCCTGATTCTACCCGAACAAAAATAGGAGCAAAATTTTTTAAAGTCAGACCTTGTCTTGTCAGTGATAATTCATTAAATTTGATCAGTCCACTCAGCTGATTCCAATCTCCTGATTCTGACCGCAAATTCATGTCTGTGCTTAACAGACCTCGAGTCTCCTCATTAACGGCCCCCGCATTAAACAGTGAAAGCCAAGGGGCGTAATCCCAACCTTCAGATTTAAACCGCAAGTTAAGGGGTCGGGTTTTCTGACCTGTCGGCCACTGAAGAAATGTTTGGACTTGTTTTCCAAAGAAAATTCCCTCGAGTGTTGCAACCGCGTTTGCAATTTGAAATCTAAAACTTGAATTCGGGACTTCATTTTCATTCAAAATCATTTGAGCGACTTGTCCATTCAACTCGAAGTTCACATCAGAAAGGGTTCCCAATATTTTCATTTCAGCATTCAGGTCTCCGGAAAGTGGCCAACCGATGGCGGCCACATTGTCACTTTCCTCGAGTCTTGCATTTTTAAGTAAACCCTGCAGATTGAGTACTTTTTGAGAGCTGACTTGTCCTGTTAAATTGAAGGTGGATTGATTTCTGAGTGCTTCTGCAAGTTTGATGACAAATTGACCTTGTTGGCTCTCGATTTGAATCTTCAGAGAGTTAAAAATTTCACCTGCAATCTGAGGTTGTTGGAACTCAGCACTCAGCCGTGTATTCAATTTCCAAAAATCCAGCGGACCTTGGAACTTCAAACTGACTTGACCAGGCCCCTGCATCGAAACGGGAATTGGAATTGCACCTACTAGAATCTCTCGAATGTGCTCTAAGCCCATCTTTTCTGAACTGAATTGGCCCTTGATCAATGACTCTCTTAGATCCACTTCCAATTTTCCAGTCATTAAACTTGTGTCAAAAGTCGATTGAATCTTAGGAATGAAGAGTGTGCCTCGAAGATAATTCAAATCAAGCTCTGTATCACCCAAGAAAAATTGACTCATTTTTTGCTTTTGGGATTTCATCTTCAAGCTGAAAACCGCAGCCCTGGAATTTCCAGAGGTGGTGCCATTGATTTCAGAAAGTCCTTCGATCTTAAGATTAGCTAAATTTTTAACATCACTCCAAGCCAAAGGTTTCGCTGCATAATTAATTTGAAAGCCTTCCTTGAAGTTGATTCTGCCTTTGGATTCGATTTTTGATTTCGGCATTTCAATTTGTGCCATGTAAGTGAGTTGTTCAAGATTGACCTTTAATTTGCCAGATCCTTTTGCGCTTTTCAGGGCAACGATTTCAAGATCTTCTTTTTTCATTCCTGACCTGACTTGAAGATTTTGGAATAGAACCGTGTAGTCACAATTAAATTCTAAGGGATTCAGTCGACCTATGCAGGGGGCAACACCAGAGGCGGTTCCTTCGACCGGAATTTGCTTTAAGTTCAAAGACAAAAATAAGTCTTGAAAGTTGAGGTTTTGGATTTGGAGTTGGCTTTGAATGCTGAGTTCTGAATTTAATTGAATTTCGGTTTTCTGTAATTCCACTTGTCCAGCTGGATGAAGTGCTTTTATTTTATCAAAACTGACAGCTGATTTTTTTAAATTTCCATTGATTTCGGCAGCCCCTAAATCAAACTGGTCGATTTTCACATTTTGTGTTTGAATTTGAAATGTGGATTGCATTAAGTCTGTGGGTTGAGGTTCCCAAGTGCCTTGTGCTTTTAAATTCCCGTTTAGATTCGGGAGTTCAGTGTCTGGAAAAATAAGTTGGAACGCTTTTTCAAATTCATCTAGGTCAACTTGCCCTTTCCAATAAACTTGAGTTTTAAAAGGTTTTCCTTTTTTTGCTGGAGCTTTGATTTGCCCGGACAAATTAAATTGGAGCGTTGGATTTTGTAGATCTAAATTTTGAATTCGAAAATCTTCTGCCGTGATAATGGCAGCAAAATTCAGTCGAGTTTGAATCACATTTTGTTTGTCCCAAGAAGTGGTGATTTGAGGGGCACTTAATTTGACCTGAAGCAGATCAGGCAATTTTAAAAATTGCATTTCCACCGGAGAAAGGATGACACTTTTTCTGGATTTAGAATCCAACAGAATCAGATTCAAATTTTTGACATTCACTTGCTCTATGGGAAGAATGTTCAATGAATCCAAGCCCTGTTTCCAATTGAAATCAAAACTCAAATTCTTTTTCTCTGTTTTTTCGCTTTCGAATTTTGTCGTGTATTGAATTGATGGGGACTCAATTTGGACAGTTCCAATTTTTAATTTTCCAGTGAGAAGTGCAAAAACTGCCAGTTCAATGGCTGCACTCTCGATCTCAATATTGGAAAGCATGGATTCCAAATTCTTCTTTGGCTTGAGTGTTATGCCAGTGGTTTTTATTCCGATGGGTAAATACGTAAATTCGATTTCAGAGATTTTGATTTCAAAGGGTCCTTGCTTCCTTGTGACCTCTTGAATTTTTTTTACAGCCAACTGTAAAAGGGTCGGGGCTAAGAAGCGATCAAAAAGAAATCCCATGAGGAGCAGAAAAATGGCAGGTGTCAGCAGGATCCAAAAACTGCGCCTCATAGTGGATTTTTCCAAAGCTGAATCAGCTCATGGGCCTGACGAAATTGAGGGCGCGTGGCCAGTAAAGTTTCTAATATTTCAAGAGCTTTTTCTTTTTTGCCTAAACCATAATAGGCTTGGGCCTTGATGTAACTTGTCCCAAAGAAGGTTTCAGGTGACTGGGCCCAGCGATGTTCGATGGCAGTCACGCCTTGAAGGACATCCACGTAGCGATGTAATTTTAAACCAATTTCAACTTCTAACCAGTCTCGAGCTTCAGAGGGTTCAGCCTGATAAACCATCTTTAAAGCCCACTCCCAGTCTTCTACAAAGCAACAAAAGAGAGCTAAATTGTAGAATTCTGAGATGTGCAGCTGACCCACTTCTTGCAAGGAGCTCCGCAGTCCTTCAGGGAGCTCAGATTTTTCCTGTGGTAAATTCAAGGATTTTACGTGATTTCTTTGATCCCGCATTCGAGATTGCATTTTCTCCAGAGCTTGATTTTCTTTGAAAACTTTCTGTTCATTTTCAATATCTAAATCCTGCGGAAATTTCTTTTTTAAGCGCGCTAAGACTTTGAGCTCTTGCTCGCGAAGTCTTTGAGATTTCCAAGTTTGAAGCTCTTCAAAAAGCAGGGCGCGAAGGCCTTGGATTCGAGCCCTCATTTCGCTGCGAGCCTGGACTTTAAGCTCCTCAACTTCGACAAACAAACTTTGCAAGCTTGTGCTTTTTGCAAGGCAGAGCATCTGCTTCTGTTTTTCTAAGCTTTTTTTAATCAGTTCTTTTTCTTGAAGAGTGACTGATAATTTTTGATGGGAAATCCAATTTAAAATAACGGGCCATGGCCATTCAGGCAAAGAGCGAAGCCAAGGTTCAAGATCCCTTTTCCAAAGTGTCCATTCGGGCGTGAGTTGTAAAAATCTTTGCGCTGTTAATTTTCTTTGACGTGAATTTGAAGAGAGAGCTTCAACCAATGAAGAACTTAACGATGAAATTGAATCTTTTGATTCAAGAACTTTTTTGAGCTCAAGCTCAAAACTTTGATCGGTTAAAACTGGCAAAAAACCCTCCTGGTTTTTTGGTACTAAATCGACTTCGAAATCAGTCGTTATTTTGCCATTTTTATCAGAAAAGACCGAGGCTTAACGTTAAGCGTTATTTCTGATTCACTCGCTCGGAATATTGGCCACTGGAGGAATCGATTTTCAGCAAATCACCAATGGAAATGTGGAGTGGAACCTGGACCACAAGTCCGGTTTCCATGGTCGCAGGCTTCGTTCCACCAGTGACTCGGTCCCCTTTAACTCCAGGGTCGGTTTGAGCCACTTTCAAATTTACTGTTGTTGGAAAGTCAATGCCGACGGGCCTGTCATTAAAATAGAAAAGTGTGACTTTTAAGTTCTCGACTAGATAAAGGGCTTGATCGCCGACGTCTTGGGTTGTCATCAAAGTTTGCTCGAAAGTGGTCTGGTCCATGAAGTTAAATCCAGAATCATCTTTGTACAAGAATGTGACTTCTTTGGTTTCCACATTCGGAACTTCAAATCTTTCGCCTTGTTTAAAAGTGAGCTCACGATTTTGACCCGTCAGTAAATTTCTTAATTTTGTGCGAGTGAACTGATTTCCCTTACCAGGTTTTACGTGCTGAAAGTCCACAATCGTAAAGGGTTCATTATCCATTAAAATTTTGAGCCCTTTTTTAAAATCTGATAATTCGTACATAGAGTCCTCTTTGCGCTTTGAGTGTTGAGAAAGGTCAGAAGATACCCGATGAAAAACAAATTTCAAGAAGAGGAAGACATTTGATGCATCCTGACTGCGCGCAGCATGTCGTAGAGCTTACGGATTTTCTTCTCTTTTAATATTCTTTGGGCCAAGCCTCGAGAATTGGCCCGGGCAGAATTTGGCGATGCTGGGGCTGGCTTGCCAGACTTATCCAAAGAGAGCTTCGCCTTCACTTTATTCAGCCTGCCCATGATATCAGGATGGTCGCCGTGATCTGACTGCATTTCAAGTAACAGGTTCAAGCTTTCCTCAAAGTCAGAACGGACAAGAAAAGCATCGACCAATTGCAAAAGTCTTTTTCGATTTTTTTCCTGAGCCTGAGCCTGATTCTCAGATTCTGCACCCAGGAGGCTGATGTTTTTCCCCACTTTTTTAAGATCGGTCAGCTTGGCCATTGAGAAAGTGTCTTCTTCAAATTCAACTGCAGAGGCGGACTCGAGGCGGTCGATGGCCTGCTTGGCTTTTGCAGAGTAAGGATTTAAAAATAAAACCATCTTGTAAGCTTTCAAAGCTTCGAATGGTTTTTTTTGAGCCAAATAAGTGTCGCCTAAAATTTGATGAGCTAAAATATTCTGGTGGGAAAGCTGAATGGCTTTTCGAAGTGCGATTTCTGCTTCTTCCAGTTTACCCATTTTCAATTTTGCTTTTCCGAGAATGACAAAACCACTTGTGAAAAGTGGATGACGCTGCGTTCCCTGAACCAGAAGTTCTTCCGCTTGAAGGTCTAAACCTCTCTCGAGGTAAGCATCGGCAAGTGGCGCAAAAACCTGCGAGTGCGGGTTGTGTCTAAGTAGAATCTGATATTTTTCAACAACGTCGGCTGTCACCATCATTTTGATTGTGACAGAAGTCTGACGTGCATGCAATGAATGAGGAATGCAAAAAGTTATCCTAGGTTTAGACCCCGGTACTCAAGCCGTTGGCTTTGCGACTGTCGCTTTAGAAGGTCATCAAATTCGGGTGCTCGGGCATGGAGTGATGGTACCGGATCACCCGCAGAATCAAGTCCCTGAAAGACTCTTTGAACTGGGCGAGTCTTTTGAAGAAATTAT
>Ga0114979_10000850_pt1 | contig 20231 bp, 34 predicted proteins | sample S_140625_EF_Meta_FD_87315 | JGI IMG/M metagenome (GOLD analysis project Ga0114979, IMG submission 87315) | Freshwater microbial communities from Lake Simoncouche, Canada to study carbon cycling - S_140625_EF_MetaG | ecosystem: Environmental > Aquatic > Freshwater > Lake | place: Lake...
TAATATACCAGCCGTATCAAATGTTCTAAAAGGAACTTCAACACCATTAATCTTCATGTGCTGAGTTTCTAACACTAGCGCATTAACTTCTACAATACGTTTCTTAAAGCCAACTCGCGTACCAGTTTGTAGCTTAATATCTACTGGCATTGTCCTAGCTTCAATAGCAATTGGTAATCCCACCTCATAACTGGTAGTAGATGGTCTAGGAAGCGTTACAGAGCCTCCAGCCGCGACAACTGTGTCAGCTTGAACCAACCCATCAAGTAAAAGATTTACTGTCTTAGCGGTTAATTGTGGGAATGATAATGATGATACTGCCCCGCCTGTTTTAGCACAGTCAGTTAATAAACCAGCCTCAAACTTTTCTACATAGTATTGAACCGTACCATTAATCGTGCGCTTCACTACAGTATAAATATCAGTAATGTCTACACTAACATCTAAGAACTCACCACCAGTAGTAATAAACTCTGATGGGGCAATAACGTTCTCAACTCTTAATAATGAGTAAGCAGCAATTGTTCCATCTGTAGCATTAGAAATAAGTAACAAGTCATTTTCATCAGTATCTACCGCTTTACGCAATGCCATACGCTTCGGGTTTTTAAGCAGGTGTCCAGATAACAAGGAAATCTTGCTAGTAATATACGTAAGTTGAGTATCACTAAATGAAACTTCGCTTAATGCTTTGCCCTGACGTTGAATAAATAATGTGCCTGCATCTAGCAATTGAACACGAACGCCTGGCTTGCTACCATTACGCCCTGCTGTGTTTACAAAGAACGTTGCTGGGGTAATAGGCTCAAGACCTTGTTGTGGCACATAGAACTCACCGCCAGTAGTAAAGATTTGCAAGTCACGACCAGAGATAATATCTGTAATGGCGTTAAATGTATTGGTGTCTAGCGTTGCCTCTACCGCATCATCAGCGAATCCTTCTGACGCTTCAAAGTCAAAGAACTGACCTACACGGCTACCCCAAATAGTAGAGGGTCTAGTTGTGCTACCACCAAAGTATAAGCGCCCTTGATGGAACGTTACGGTGCGAGGATAACCACGAGTGCTTGACCACACAGGTTCATAGCCACTTTCAATTTCCCAGTTTTGGTTAGGAATTGCTGTTAAGTCAAAAAATGGAAATTCAGTTACAGCATTGACTACTGTTCCACTTACGTATTGCACAATCTTTGCTCTGCCTTGTGGCGTAGCATTAACATATTGGCCTACTAATAAAGAATTAAATACAGCCAATGAATAAGTTGAAGTTGCATCTGGCGTTGTTGTCCACGCAGAATCTACTGTTGCAACTTTTGTTGAGCCAACATAATCTGTAATAAGTTTTGTTTGACCAGAGCCAGTACCGCCAGTAATGGTGACATACATTGCTGTGTAAGCATCATCAGTAGCAGATGCTGCGGCTGCTAATTTAATTGTAGTGGATGTTGAGCCAGCCTGAGCTGTGCCAGTCACAACAGCCTGCGATGCAGTAAGTGTAATCTTCCCCGTTACAATCGATGGCGTTAATGTTCCTGGTGGATTTCTATATCCCAATGTAAACGCATATTTAGCTACGCTATCAAATGTAATAGTTGTTGCTGTCCATGATGAATCACTTGCGCCTCGCACAATTTTTACTGGCGCTAAGTCTTGATGAACGGCAATTAATGTATCAGCAGATTGTGTCCAGCATAATTCGTTTAACATAGCTGATGTAATGCTTGTAACTAAATAAGAATTGCCTGAGCCATTAATGTTAGTAACTAACGCGCCATTCTTAAAGATGTGCATCCGATTATGCGTAAAACACAACATATAGCTATCAGATGTAGAGAACTCAAATGGAACTAAGCGAACGCCATTACCAGCAGAATCTGTTCCTGCGTTTGGCAAAGACATAATGTAACGTGTACCACTACGACGAGTAATACCACCTTGAGGTTGACATACAATATTAGTTGCTTTCTCTAAAGCATTGCCGTATGACTTCAAATCATTACGTGCGCGGATAAGAGGGTCTAGCTCACCAGCCGTGAAGTTCGTTTGCATTGTAACAAAACGAGCCATTTACTATCCTCTTACAGAAATTAGTGAGAAGTCTTTAATGCTATTTGCTGGCTGATTCTGCCCATCAATATTCATTGCTGTACGCATATAACCGCCACGACCATTCTCGCCAGGAGAACCAACGGCTACGCTTTGCCAATATGCAGCCTTTTCTGTTTGGTCAGTAATTGGAATAGAGATATGCCATGCTACTAAGTATTTAAGAAGCTGAATAAACCATACAGGCATCTCAGTCTCAGGCGTGTAGTATTGATAATCAACATACACGATTGTTTCATTGGTTAGTAACTTATCACCCATAATACGATAGTTCACCATTGGCATTTCATTAAGGCCATTAGATGAATATACAGCGCGTGGTGCGCCAAGCCTGTCAGCAGGCATTTGATATTCATACTTGTATTCGTTTACTGGGGTAGTTACTAATTGCGCAAGTTGCGTCTTTTTGAATGAGAAGCTCCAAGGGTAAATCATTAGAGCTTGGTCACGAATGTCTGGGTATAGGCGGTCACAAATTGACGCCTCGTCGGTGCCTTCAGTAAAAGATGAAATTGGCTTTGCCCCTAGCATTAGCAATGCGTCAGAACAGATTGAAACTCCAGAATCACCAGATGCCATATTATCCTCTACATATAATAAAAGCTACCCCACCTTTTGAGCAGGGCAGCTAGTTTTAATACTGATTAGTCAGTATTTGTTGCACTTACAGTTGTACCATCTGCAATATCCACAACACCAGAAGCATTAGCACGAACATAAGAAAGCACTAATGATGGAGTAGTTGTATCATATACAAAAATTACGTCGCCAATAGAAAGCATTGTTGACAAAGCATTAAAGTAACCAGATGTGTTTACAGTTGCTTGAGTATCAGCAGTTTTGTAAGAGTAAAGACTTGGAGCATTTCCACCCTTAGAAGCTGCGATTGTTGAAAAACCAGTTGCTGAATAAGCCATTATCTATTCTCCTCTTAAGATTCGCGAGCAACGATAGACACAATACCTTCTGCGTCGATAGTAGTTGCGCCAGCAGAGAACATAGATGCAACCAAGAATGATGTTTTTTCTGGGATGTAATTGATTTCTGTTTTTGGAGCAATGCCTTCGCCATAGCCGATTGCATCTTTGTGGAACGCAAAACATGTACGGTCAAGTGAACCATCAATAGCCAAGCCACCTTCTGCACGGTCACCTAATACATGGAATTGGAAGCCCAAGAATGTATCAAGTTCGCCAGCAACAAGTGCTTTAACAGTATTAAAGTCAGAGCTAGTTACAGCAGTTTCTGACAATAATGATTGCAAGCCATTTGAGTGGATAACAATGTGACGGTCTGTTGGTGGAACGTTGTTTTTGTCCATCAAGCCTTTAGCTTGACGAAGTTTAGCTACGTTCATGTTAGTGTCAGTACCACCAATGTCATTGCTAACTGTTAGTGATGTGCCTGAATTTGCCAATGCGCTTAATACTAATTGGTCTTGACGACGACCAATAGCATTACCTAGCACTTGAACAAGCTCTGAACGCTCATCAAAGTTTACTTTTGCTTGTGAGAAAATGTCGCTGTATTCAGCAGCAATCCAATCTTCCAATGTTAAAGTAACGTTAGAGAAACCAACGTTTAATGGTGTAACATCTGTTTGCCCAATACGAGGTGTAGCAACGCCACGACCTACTTTTGGAAATTTAACTGTAGAACCTTCAACTCCACGACGCTGACGTACAGCACCTACCAACATTGCTTTACCTTGGTATGCTTGTTTAACTTCTGCGTCAAAGAGGGTTACAAAAGCATTTGATAATGCAATACTCATTTTGTATCTCCTGATAACGAATTAAAATAAAGTTTTGTGCTGTGGTGTGCCGTCAGAGAACGGGCCGTTGCTTGCTATTTACGTCAGCCATTCGTCAAGATTACTTGAATTACGGGTCACAATGTGATATGCCGTATGCGCTTTATACCATACCTAATAAATAAATACAATAGACTTTGCTAGTTTAATTAAAAATATTTATTAAGCAGGCAAAAAAATACCCACCGAAGTGGGTAAAAGTTTCTTGGAGATTATGCTTAACCGAATACTTGATTAAACATACGTTCTACTTTAGCACGATATGCTGGGTCTGTCTTGTATTTAGGGTCTCCAACCATGCCCATCAATTCATCTTTAGATGGTGTGCCATCAACAGGAGCTGATTGCGTAGGGATTCGACCTTCATAAGACTCGCGAAGTTTCATTAGAGCTTTAATGCCATTAGCAGTTCCGCCCATGATTTTAAATTCTTCGAAGTCATCTTTACCCCAAATACCTTTGTTGACTAAGCCTGCGCCCCATTCCGTCATGCCACGAATAATTGAATCAGCATTAGGGCCAAGAGCTTTCTTTTCAGCAGCAGCACTAAACTTAACTTGTTCTACTTGCTCTCCGCCCATTTCAACAACTTTACTTACTAGCGCATCAAGAGCAACTTGGCTTACACCATACTCTTTAGCCCAGCCTGCAACGTGTTGACGAACAGGGTCATCTTCTGGCGTATTGCCAAATGCAGAGAAATCATAGTTGCCATCTTCAGGCGCTTTATGTTTACCTTGGCTAATCTGCTTACGCAAATCTGTCCATGACTTTGCAATTGCCTCAAGGTCAGGCTCTGCATCATCTTTCTTCCAGAAATTCTCAGGCCACCAATCAGGTCGCTCAAGAGGGCTATCATCTTCTGGTGCTTGTAGATGACTAATTTCTGCTTTGTTTGAATCTACTGGTTGCTGACTTTCAAATGAAGCGTTATCCAATAAGCCTTCGCTGACTTTTTCCTCAGCTTGGGGTTGGTTAGTTTCTTCGGTCATTTAATTTCCTTTGCTTGTTTTATGCGATATTCCAAATCCCGTACAACGCTACATTGACCCTCACGATAAAATGCAAAGCTAGGGTCAGCTCCTGGCACGGCTACAGGATGCTCTAATATGGTTTGGCGTAACCATTCCATTAATTTCTTACCTTCTTCGTTAGAAGCTAACACTCGGTGGCATAGCTTACTTAAATCTTCACGCGCTTGCTCGACATCACGGATGTCTGTTTGCTGTGATTCTAGTCCTTCCCATCCATCTAACTGCATTATTCAAACTCCTCATCAGCCATTTTGAATGGAGACTTGCCCATCTTCATTCTCATGTTAGCATGCTCAACCGCTTTTTTAATAATAGTCTGTGGCATGTTTTGCATAAATGATTTGCTATCTACAGGCGTATCTAATAAGTATTTAAGTTCTTTAGTTTCCAATGTAGGAACCATCAAAGGAATATCAATTTCTTTTCCCCCAATATTTGTTCCAATACTTATTTCTGTAGAAATTCCACCATCTGGGCGTTTCATAGGGCCAAGAAATCCCATGCCTTTTTCAGAACCGTCTTGCCTTTTACCCATACTCTTACGAGTATCAAGATTCATGTTATCCATTACGCATCCTCTGCATCAGAGAAGTCTTTAGCCTTTAATACCAAATAAACAGCTTCACGAGTAGCATCTTTGATGTATTCATCGCCTGTAAATGTTAGGTTTTGCCATGCAACAGGATTGTGATTCTCGTCACGCACTTCTTTGCTTACATAGCCGTTAATAACCACTTCAAGTGTTTTGTTCTTAAAATCTTCGCTAATAGAAAAAATGTTCCAATAAGTTGCATTAATACCAAATACTGTGTTTACTGCTTTTAATAGTGCCATAATATTATCCTTACCAAGTTGTAATTAACATACGCTTCCATGTGTCAGTTGCTACACAAATATAAATATAATTGTTATCCCAAGTAATTGTTCCTGCTGTTCCTGTTGCTGTTGCTGACGCAGGCTGAATTGAAGTTATTGTAGTATATCCAACAAGATTTGTTGTGCTAAATGCACCTGCCAATGCACCTATAGTAATGGTGGATGTTGCCGAACCACTAATTGTTCCTGTCCCAATGTTAATAGTCCTGCTTCCACTAGGTCTAGATTGATTTTCAATATTTATTGTTGAAGAACCTGTACTTCCATTAGGTGGTCCTATATTAACAACTGTAGCACCAGTAGTTGATGTAACAGACCTACCAATATTAATTGTTTTAGTTGCCGTATTTGTGCCATAAGCAATGTTGACTGTTTGTGCGGCTGTAGATTGTCCTAATGTAATAGCACCTGTTTGCGTTGTTCCCCCAAGCGATAATGTGCCAGTTGTTAATGTTACCGCATTTATATTTTGTGTTGTTGCGGCAAATGTTACTGCACTACGAAGATTTGTTGTTGATGTACCTGATGTGCTACCAAGATTTAGTGTAGTCGTTGAACCTGCTACGCTGTTACTGCCAATGTTAATGCTTTTAGTTAACCCTGATTGAGTTGCACCATTACCAATATTGATAATGTTTGTATCATTAGTTGGACCAATAGTAATTGTAGATGGTCCTAATGTTGCCCCTGTAGTAATGGTCCTAATAGCACCTGTTGATGTGCCTGTTCCTATATTAATAGCACTAGGTGAACTTGCAGTTCCTGTTGAATAGTTGTGCGTGTAACCCGACATATTACCAGTACCAATATCAACAAAATTAAATGGACCAGTAGCAAGATTTACTGAGCCTGCTACATTCAATCCGTTAGATGTATATACAGTACCTTGTATATATGCCTCTGTTGTATCTACACTTCCAATGGTTGTAGTATTATTCCCACCGCCTGTTGCATTTGCGCCAATTATTATTTCATTTTCTCTATATACGGCACTACCAGTTACGCCGCTTCCAATGTAAATATTATTTTTACCATTAACTGTTAAAGAGCCAGCGTTATACCCTATGGCAGTATTATTTTCTCCAGTTGTTGTTGCAGAGCCAGCATTATATCCTACGACAGTATTATTCTTTGCTGAATTAAGGGCAGAATATGTAAATAATGCGCCTGAACCACCAAGCCCAGTAAAAGTCATTACTGTTGATGTATCTGTAAATCCTGAACCAGCATTAATAGTAGCAACATCCCCTTCAAGTTGACCACTTGCATTAATATAAATATTTATTAATGGATATGTTCCACCAGCAATAACTGGTGTTCCTGAAAAATATTGCAATTGAATTGTTTGTGCGCTTTCTGTTGGGCTATATCCGCTACCGCTAAAAGATACACCTAAGTCACCTGGGTTTGCAGTTATATCATTTAAAGTGTTATCGCCTATACCTACATTGTTTATATTTGAAGAAACAAGAAGCGGTGAGCCTAAAGCATCTACACCAAGAGCAGTATTAGTTGATACATTGCCATCACCTCTGCCTACTGTTATTCCATTGACTGTAATGTCTGTAGCAAATGATGATGAACTTGGAAATGGATTAGTATTATTCTTATAGGCATCAGCAATAGTTACTAATTCTGCTTGACGGTCAAATAATTTGTCATCACGACCGCCACCGCCACCGCCAGTTGGAACAATAATCCACTTGCCCCAATCTCCATCGTCTTGCTGAAACCTAAACTTAAGACCTTTAATCTCATGTTTAGGTATTGGGCCAGTTAAACCTCGCTCACCTTCGTCACCCTTTAATCCTCTAGGCCCAGTAAATCCACGTTCACCTTGTGGGCCAGTATCCCCTTTGTCGCCTTTGTCACCTTTTGCGCCAACAGCATCAGTTCCTCTGTCGCCTTTATCGCCCTTGTCACCTTTAGGGCCTTGCGCTCCAGTATAACCACGTTCACCTTTTTCGCCTTGCTCGCCCTTTTCTCCAGGAACAGGAACATTCTTCAGGACAATCTCACCTGGGTCTCCCTTGTCTCCCTTTTCGCCTTTTACTGACGAAGCAAGACTAATTGCTCTTGAAGCAATTTCAACTGCCCTAGCCGAAGCTATACGTGCAATATCATCTCTACCCTGCATTTTTCATCGCCTCTAGTAATTGCATATCAACAGGATTATTTGGGTCTGCTTGTTCTCTAGCCTGTTGTGCCATTTGCATTGCTTGTTGTTTCATCATATCACGCTCCGCTGGTGAGTTACGAACAGCCTGTGGAATAGACATTTTATCAGCAATCAAGTCCAATAGGGCATCAGTTTTCATAGCAAACTGACCATCAGGGCCAGACTGCTGTACAATTTGCGCGTATTGCAAGATGTTTTGCACATCATCCATGTTCTGTGACATAGCCAATGGAGATACAGGTGTTACCTTAATCTCAAGACCATTCACCTTTAATGGCAAGTCAATGATGCCACGCTCATCCATAATCTGTAGAATCTTCTCTACCAATGGAACCATCGTCTCATTAATCAAACGACCAAATGCAGAACCTAAATTCTGTGACAATTGTTTCATACGTTCTACTACTTCTGTAGCAGAGCGAGCTGACATGTTATCTGGTGGCAATGATTCATCAAGCAAGATAGACTTAATGTTCATACGCAAGTCGTTCATCACAATCTGAGAAACATTGAAGTCACCAGAGCGCGGTAAAGGCTTCAATGACTCGCCTTGTGGCCCACCGTTACGAGCAACAGGAATAATCACGCCTGGAGCGATTGTGACGGTATTAGGGTTAAGTACGCCATCATCAGCAGCAGTATAAACACCAGCAATAGCCAATGACGCATTTTTAAGCACTAGCTCTAGCACTTTGTTTAATGTCTTGATGTCAGGCAATGCTGTGATTAACGGGCCGCGACCATAGATTTCACCAGCCACTTTCATGTAGCGTGATACAACCCAAGGGCTAAACTTCATGCGACGGTATACGATGCAAGTCTTGCTCTCTTTATGGATAACGTAGTAACCATAGTCGCCTTTAACTTGGTCATAAACAGTCGCTTCAATCAACTCAATATCTTCTGTAGGCTTTTGGTCAATCTTATTCTTTAATGCACCATCAATCTTAGCATCTTTCCATTGCTGTGTGATTGCCTCGCCTTTTAAACGCATGCGACGATACACATTATCCACACGACCATTAGCGCCTTCTTCAAAAGCTACTAGGAATTGTGGAACAGGAATAAAGTTAATTGGGCTAGTATCATCACCAGGCTGTACCATCATGACTGATGTGCCTACGCACAAGTCTAGTAGCGATTCGCCTACTGCAATGTCAAAGTTAGATTGCTTAATCGTTGCAAACATCTTCTCGGTATATACATCTAGCGCACCTTGTGCTTCTGCTTTACGGTCAGCAGGAATATCTGTACCAGCTTCAAGACGACACCACTTGGTTTGCGGTGGGAAGATTCCTGACTGCATACGGTTGGCAAAGCGTTGTGTAGAGTTGATAGCTGTAGCATCAAAGACACGATTCATTTTCTTAGCGCCACCTACCTTGCCATCATAAAATCCGTCATACAGATTCCGTTGTGGCAATGCAAATTCGTAAGCCTCGTCGTACAGGCTACGGAACTCCTCTTTCTTGGTAAGAGCAATCTCGTGACGCTTGAGAATTTGCTCTGGGGATAATCTCGTTTCAGCCATATTGTTTCCTAAGTCTTTTTATGTGTGTTTGCAAACTTACGCGCAGCTTCTTTACTGCCAAATCCCCAAGCCTTTAGTGCTAACTTCAATCTAGTAGGCTTGCCATTCTCATCCACAAGTGGCCCACTCATTCCACCAAACCTAGCTGCAAATGATACGCGTCTAGGGTTTGTTCCTTCCTTAACAGGAGCCTTTAGATTAGCGCCTTCTGTGCGTTTAAAGTATTTACGCCCAGCTTCTGTTAATCCACCCTCTGGATTCTTGTGTTCTTTTTTCATTCCTCGTCGCCTTCATCTGACAAGTCTTCAAATGGGTTCTTACCTTTTGCATCAGTAATTGGGCCACCTGGCTCCCATGTATCACAAGTCCTATGTGCTGTACATGGAATATCCCATTCATCACAATAACCACCTGCATCTCCAGTATCAACCCATGCTGGGTCTACTTCTGGTGGCGTTACTTGCTCATACTTTTTCATGCAAGCATCAACAGCTTTAGTTTTCCAATAGTGTCCACAGTTAGAACACAGCATCTCTCGTGCAGCTTCCTCACTTACATTCCACTTCATTGACTTGGTTAGCCAAAAGAATACTTCTGGAGCTTGTGGGTTTGCTGGGCCAAGGTCTGCTTTAACAATACAGATACGATGGTTATGTATACTTAACTCTTTATCCATCAATACTTCTGGACATTTACCGCTTTGAAATTCATCCATTATTCGTACCATTCTAAAATTAGTTCTGCCAGGTGTGCAGTACCATTGACATTGGTTAATCTAAATACATAAGTAGTTAATGGTTTTAGTACCATCTCTAAAGCAGAACTTCCTGCTCCGCCAGATTTTTTACCAGCCCCACCAGCAATGATTTCAGCCTCAATCTCAGTTCCAGTAACGCTAACTGTTGGATTAATTAATATAGCTGATTGACTTGCAGTATTAAGCACACGATGACGATTAATAGCCGTGAATGATGTTCCACCAGTAACAGTTGAGCCTTCATATATATAAAGTTCTGCATCTCCACCACAACTTGCATCAACTAATATATGAGGAGTTACGCCAGTTGCCCATGCAATTGCAATATTGCAACTTGCTCCTGCGGAAAGTTTTGCAGCATCTGGATAAATCTTATATGCTTTAAATGCACGCCCCTCATGTAGACGCAAATGATTGACATCTAATACAGGCATTGACCTATCAGAGCCAATTACTTGTTGTACGCCATCTTTGTCTGTATAGGTAGGCGATACAAACCTAGCCTTTGTACTAATGGACTCGCGTTCTACTTGAATAGCCATTATTTAGCTTTCTTAGGAATACCAGCCTCAGACATTGCGATTGCAATTGCTTGCTTTTCAGATGTTACTTCTGGGCCTTTTTTTGAACCAGAGTGTAATTTGCCAGCCTTGTACTCACGCATGACTTTAGACACTTTCTTTTGCATCTTTGTCTTTTCCATGTTAAGCACCTAGCGTGGTTTGTGAAGATAAGCCTTCTTCTGGGTTTGTACGTGCTTCTGACAACAACATACGAGCGCCACCACGAGCGCGAGCTAGACGTTTAGACGCTAATTCCTCACCCAAGTCACGTCTTGTATCTGATTCTTGTTTACGCAAACGTTCTGTCTCTGCTTGTTGCATTGCCAATTGTTGTTGAGCTGCTGCTGCACCACCATCACCGCCACCGATTAATCCACCCATGCTTATCTCCTAACCTAAAGTATCTGACATTGAATTTGACAACAAACCTCTATTTTTTCTAATCGTAGAAACAGAGGAAACTGACCCTAAACTTTCATCTACAGTTTTTTCTTCTAAGGATTTTTTGCTTAATCGAGGGCCAACTGAAATGCCAAGAGCATTTGTTTTTCCAAATCCTTCAAAAGCGTTATTGTTTCCATATTTTTTTTTAAATACGTTATTTTCTCCTGCTGTTGCTGCTTGCGCTGCCCTTCCACCACCCACCATACTTCCCATGATTAACCCCTAACCATTAAATTAAAGTCATCTTTATCCTCACTATACTGCTTCATGGTACACTCGGATATAAAACCGATAGCTCTAGCCCAATTTATAGCGCGATTATCTGACGTTTTAACAGTTATTTGCAATCTATGCAAGCCCATAGCTATCTCTGATATATCTGCAAATGCAATTCCTATCTTTGTCATGGCAATTGGCTTGGTTCTAGCTACGTCTCCAATGACAGACCACATTTCTGCAACGCCATCCCACAGTAAGGATGAGCCAAACACAGCAACAGGCTCCCCATGTAGAAAACAAGTGTAGGCAAATCCAAATTGTGCTTGCGTTTCTAGCATAGTTTTTACGCCAACCATGCGCTGTGCAGAATATCCAGCAAACTCACCGCCTTCAATGTCCATTGCATGCTGAAAAACAAACGGAGCAAACATTATCCCGTTTATCTTGGGCATATTATCGTTTAATTCTCTAATACTTAAATACATCGAAGTCGCTCATCACGGTTTTAGCAAAGATAGGGCCACTAGATGCAAGTGGATTACGCGTCATGCGCTTATGTTCCCCACCACCAAGCATTAAATAGCCAAAAGCATCGCCAACGTGGGAGTGTTCGTTCTTATTTGGGGCATCACGGAAGCGTTCTTGCCCTGCCCCTACTGATACGCGCTTGAAATGGTACCCACCAGCCAAGGATTTACGTAACATCTTGCATGAAGTATCCACCATTAGTCCAGGTTTACCATCAATAAGACGTTGCATAGGAGCAGCAGCACCCTCACGACGGACTTTAAAGTCGTTCGAATGGGTTGGTTGTGCCCGTAGACCAAGAGTCCTGAGATAATCGAACGCGGTGACTTCATAAATGGCATCCCTTTGCATACCAGCAGGGTCTCCCCACATCATTACCTGTGCTTTAGGATAACGTGCGTTCAGTTCTGCAAGTAGTTGTTGACCAAACCTCTCTAAACCCATGTCCTCAGTAACGATTTCATGTAGGACTACCCATCGACCATTAGCTAAACGCTGACCAATGACTGCTGCTGGCGTTAAACCAAAGTCCAAGCCAATCTGTATAGGCTGTGAATCGTCATACTCAATGGTGGCTGTCATCATTTGGTCGTTATACTCAGGCCACACAGGGCGACCTTCTTGCACATAGGTATATTTACCTTCTGCGTAACAGCGAATCCAGTCAAGGTTCTTACCACCAAGCATCTGTGGATAGTAGCCAGCAGGTAGATTGTTTAGATTTTCTGCTTTAGGGTTAATCTTCCACCAACGGCCTGATGCAAAGATATGGTCATTGGCTTCTGGGTTATCAGGCAAGTTAGCAGGGTCAACTTCAATTACCCCACCTGGCTGATTAAAGAACTTCCAAGCGTATGCACCTGTTACCTTTTCTTTCTCTGCTACTCGGTGCCACCAATGGTCATCATCCATTGGGTTGGTGTCCATAAAGACCCCGTGCCATGTCGCGCCACCGTCACGCTTTGTAGGATAGCGACCAACCCGATGAGTAAGGCCATCAATAACAGCTTTAGGTAGTTCTCTGGCTTCATTTACCCATGCTCCTGTAAGTTCCAAGGACAAAAGTTTACGAACATCTTTAGGTTGGTCAAGTGCTAAGAAGATAACCTCGCAGTCAACCCCAGCCGCGTCTCCCTTTGCAGGCAAACGTATATGGTGAGTAATAGGTGGAGTCCACAGCATAGGGCCAAACGTAGACTCAGGGAATAAGTCAAGCCATGTCTTGATGGTTGTTGTCTTTAACATAGGATAACTGTTACGGACTACAGCAAACCGTGAATAACGCACGTTGTCAATAGGGGATGGCTTTTGTTGTAACGCTTTTATAAAAATTTTTGCACAGCAGGCGTATGACTTGCCACTACCTACAGGCCCCATCAGCCCTTGCACAAACGAATCGTCTTGTAGAAACCTGTATACCTCTGGTGACTTAGAGAAGTTTAGGTTTAATCCGTCAAACGATACCTGTTTGGCAGACTGTTCTTTAGTTTTCGCCATCTATTACCTCTGCATCTATAGGGTCAGGAGCCACAATGTTTACGCCAATTACTGAAGGCTTGTCAGATTCTTGAACCTGGTCGAGTAACCCAGACGCTTTTGCCAATAACCTAAGAACACCAATTTTATCAAAGAGCTCGATGTCAAGTGTCGTAGTCGCGTTCCCTTCTTTATCGTAGCGAGTATTTGATTTGATACTCTTAATCGCCTGTAACGCATGCTCTGGTATATCGTGCGACGCTTTAACCTTAATGTTACCATGTTCATCCCAACTCATAATGTCAGTAAGATTTGTGTTAGCCATTGTCAGCAAGGCATAAGCGACGGCCTCACGATTGGCTTCTAGTGTTGCAGAACGTTCTAATGTTTTCTGAATAGTACGCACACCACCATAGTTCTTAAGTGATGGGATGCGTTTAATCTTTCTTGTATCTTCTTTTTCAGCCATTGATTACCTCTATCACTACTAAGCATGCACCATTAGGGCATGGGTCGCCACGGGTTATATGTAAATCATCTACTTGACTATCATCATCGTACACGCCAGCGTTCATGAGAGCATCAAGGATAGCTTTGAGCAGATTGTCAATATCAAATACGCGACGACTACGAGGGCGAATAACAATGTCCACACGAAGGCGAGCGCTGCCAAGTTTAGGAATTGCATTATTAATAACATATTCCTGCACAGCATGTTTAAACTCCACACCAGCTTTAGAAATGAAGCGTCTTTTACCATTTGCTCTCCAATACGTATTAACTGACGGTGGATAAGGAAGTGTTAATATCATGTGCTTAGTGCATTTAAACGTGCATTTAAATCTACATTACTATATTCCTTAAGATAACTCTTTAATGCTAGGTTCACAATGTGCGCCCTAGGCATCTCTTTATCTTTATGTGCAGCATCAAGCATTGCCCTAGTCTTTGGTGTCAATCGTACCAAGAACTTGTTGTATTCATTAACAGCCATAGTCTGAATCTCCTAAATCACTATTGTCAAACGTCTTTTCTATTAGCATATCTGCCATAATCCATACAGCAAAGATTACTGCACAAATTCCTAGTATCCACCACATGTCAACCCCTTATATATCTAGTGTATATCTTAGTATATCATAATAAATAGCTTGCAAAAATATATAAAAGGAGTATATTAATTCTTACGGGGCCATTACCCAGCCCTTGCAAATGTAGCTACGACAGATGCAGATAAACATATCGAACCGCAGGGTACTCCTTAAAGGCTAACGCGAGCTATATGCAAGGTTAGTGATAAAATCGGGGCCAAGAGCTGTGGGTACCATACAGGTATAGATTAGATAAACGAGAGTAGCGCACCGTAAGGTGTTTTTATCTGAATACATTATTTATTCGGGTTAGGTTAGGTATTGTCTTTAAAGCCTGATTCCAATATGTCTAAACAAATGTCTAAACATACGTATATACACATGCTATATACATCATGGTAACTTATCTGTTACTACAAAAAACCAGCGAAAAATTGCTTCATGTACCCCTACCGCTAGGCGAGGGGGTGGGGGGGCTAAGGGTCGATTCTCTCACACGCTACACCAAGCCAAGTTACACGCTACCCCCTTGAATATTCCTAGCTAGAATAGGGTACCCTCGCTTAGGCGCTTGAGTAACTCACTATGAGATATGCCAGCGGATACGATACGTTCGAGAGTGAGCAAATCGGATTCGGATTTGAGAGAGTGAGATACAACTAGTACAGCATCGCTAAAACTAATACTTGCATTATCACCTTGTAACGGTTTACTCGGATTCTTAACTGATTGTTTACTTTGCCTTGCCATTTTATAGCCCTCGTTATGTACTTCGTTACAATTGCTTATGCTTATTGCATCTACAGCATTTATACTTTCATCGAAAATGATACGCCTTAACGCGCCCCTAAAGCCAGTAAATCCAGCTCTTACAATCTCAATATAGCCCTTATCAACTAACCTTTTAATGGCCTTGCTAATTGATTGTGATGACACGCCCCTATATTTAGCAAGTGTTGACAATGCTACGAAGCTATAGCCATTAGGGCTTGAATAGCCAGCTAATATAGCCAGCATCCGAAAATCCCCTAATGTAAGCCTTTTATCTAAACACGCCCTAATAGGTATAACGCAAAAACGCCTTGCATCCTCGCGCTGCTCTTTTATAATGACTTGGGGCCTTTTGGGTATGATATAAGTTTTATTTATCATTCTTTAATTATACATTAAAACAATTCATGATATATCGCTTGCATATCTCAAATAAATAGGTATTATTCAATCCAGCAACACGATTTTAAACACTATTTGAAAGGTTACTATATGTATAACGTTATAGATATTCAAACTAAGCAAATCATAAGCGTACACGCTACCCTTAAACAAGCCAGCCGCAAAGTTATTAAATTAGATAATGCTTATGGCGCTTGCCGTTATATTTACCAATATAAGGCCGCTTAATATGGATAAGCACTTATTTTCTAATATTATTGGCTATTCAATTCTAGCCCTTTTCGCGCTTGGCTTTATTGCCTTGTTTATGGGCTTGTTTAATACTTCGATTGAATTTTTTACTATTGCGCTTATTGCAATTGGCGCTTGTTTACTTAATAAAACACTATAGGAATATACGATTATGGATAGAATTACATATAAGCAATTAGAATATTTTGTAAATGAATTAAATGAACTAACGAATAGCCCGTTAAAACCTTATGAGCAAGTAAATGGAAAGCTAATAGGCCAGCTTGGTAACTTTCATTTATATGGCGCTTACGGCGCTACAGCATTGCATCGCACAATGAATAACGGCGGCGGCGTTACTGAGATAATCGGATTATCTACTAAGCGCGAGTTATACAATCGCTTACGCTCAATGATACAAGGCATTAAATTAGCCAATGAATTGAAAGGGGCTTAATTATGGCTATTAAATACGAAGTTCAGGAATATAACCTTTTTGGCGGCTGGCTTAATAATTGGCATGATGAAACTGGCCCCTCTTATTTTGAAAGCCGTGAAGCCGCGCAAAATGAATTGAATGAATTTTTAAATGATTGTAAAAATGAATTTAAAGCTGGCTTTATGCCAGATTATCCCGATAAAGAGGATTTTAGAATTATAGAATTGAAAGGGGTTTAACATGGATAATAACTTTTGGTTTAAAGATTATTTTGTGATTATGGAAAAGCAACATAATGGCTCAATCCGTGTTACTGCATCAAATGATTATGACAATATTCGAACCGTGTTTTATGACTATCCGATGAGCTATATTGTTAAAAAGATTAAAAGCCATATTCGCTACCGCTTAACTCAATTCTCATAATGCAATTTTTAAGCCCCTTTTAACGGGGGTTTAAGGGCTTGCATTAAGCCAATACGATAATTACACGATGAAAGGTTTTTTATTATGATTGAAAATATAAATGTTAGATTTTTTACTTATTGCACTAATGGCGATAATGAGCCAGATACATGCGAGATAAGCGAAAGCCAGTTTTTAAAGCTACAAATTGATGAATCCAGATATGAGATGAATAAACCAGTTATTTATGAGCGCCATACAATACGCGAAAACGGATGCAATCAAATTTGTTTAACTTTGCCTAATGAAAACTATCCGAATATAGATGAACTTGAAAGGGTTTAATATGAAAATAGAAAAAATCTATTTAGGGGATAGTTATAAGCTGGCGGCCCTTAGGCTTTATTTTGAAAATGAGCCAAGCCTTATTATTGAAAATGATAAAAAACTAACCAATGAAAACTTTTTATTTTATGTAAAAAATACATTTAACGTTTCATACGTTACTAATTGCGAGGGCTAAAAATGAAAAAACTAACTTTTCCTAATTGGTATTATCCCCCCTTAATTTGCATGGATTATTCAGGCTTAGCTAAAGAGGATATAAAAACACTTAACAATGATTTGCTGGATAATGGCGTTTTATTTTCGGATTGTATTAAAACAAGCGATGAATATACCAAGCTGCAATCAGGCGCGTATTTAACGGTTATAGATTTTTATTTTAAAGGGGCTTAACATGATTATTGATAAAACAGACTTAATTCTTTTAACTAATATTGAGCATGAGCTAACAAGTTTATTATCCGCGCATTATATCCATAATCAATATGGAAAATTAAATTATCTAGAAGCGTTAAGAAAAGACTTAAATGCTTTAATTAAAACTTTATAACAATTAGCCCCTTAATTGGGGCTTTTTTATTGCCTTTTGATTGTGGCATGAGTTATTAAACTATTAAACACGCGCCAAGCCTATTTTAAAGCCAGCTATCGCATTTTAATATCAATTTGATAGTGAGATATAGGCTCTTTATTGATTGTCATTTATACGGGCTTGCATGAAGCCGTTATTTTAACTTTATGGCGCGAGTTTATTTTTTCTCACAATTCTACACTTTGAGTTTATTTTTACGGATTTTTTCAAACTTTTTAGCCATTTTTGCTAAAACCAAAATATAGGCGAAGGGGCGTAGAAATTTATTTTACTTCAGACTCTTTTAAATGCTGGCTAACTTTTGCCTTTGCTTTTTCCACGTCATCAAATTTTCCTAGCAGTAAAGAGGGCAGCATCCAAACTTGGTAGATATTGCCACCTTCTAGGCGAGGGGATTTGGAAATTGCATAGCCTTTCATACGAATGACCTTATCCACATCTCCTGCCTTGTATTTAAAGTTTACTATTGCGTAAGCGCCCCAAGGATACCACTTCATCTATTCACTTTCATGCAGACGGATGTCATCCATTCTATCAAATTATCTGGAGTATATTCTCGTTGATACTGAGTGCAACGCTTAGTGCCTTTTATGTTACCGCAAATACTTCTATCGGTTGATGCTGTATTTTTTGGTGGCAATGGTGGTAAGTCTTTCATATCTATTCCACAAATATATAGCTTGGTTTTTTTATGTGCTACATGTCCAAAATCAAACTGGTCTACTTCAATTGTAAATCCACCAAACTCATCTGTAAACTAATCTACCAATGGCAATGGTGCTTCTTTCCATAAACGTGAGCCAGCAGGATGTTCTAATATTCCACCATTTAATCTTACTTGGGCTAATGCAAAGTAAGCAAGCTGCTTCTCATCAGGTCTTGGGTTAGCCATGTGAGATAACATGCCCCAAGCTCGACAAGGCGGATGTGCAATAACTGGATAGCTTTTACAATAGTTTCTGGCATCACGATGGATGTCATATACATCATAGCCATCAAGTTCTTTATAACGGCTGTCATCTCTAGCAAATAGAATAGCTATCATTATCGCCACCCCAATTGTTTACGCATGTCAGCAAGCCTATCACGATTAGCTTTGCGTTCCTCATCTGTATACCTGCGAGGCAAGGCCATATCGAATACGCGCTTCTCTTGTGCTTTGCATAGCTCTATCACATCTGCAATCGTTGGCATCTTCTTGTTCGTTCCTATCCACTTGCTCAAGGCCAGCGATACCATGCGAAACTCATAGACCTTTAGCTTGCCCCACCATAAGCGTAGCATCTCGATGTCAAGTTCTGGCTTGCTATAGTTTGTAGTCAATGCGCCCATCATCTTTTTAAACGGCAGTTTGTCATGTTCTAACATTACCATAACTCCTCTACTGGGGCTTCATCTTTCCAACGCCCCTGATTAAGATACGTGGATGGGTTAGGAATATACTTTCCATTCTCACGCTTCCATTGCTCAGATTCTTTCTGCCAATACAATGCGTTTAATACATCATCAAGAAATGGCTTTGCCTTGTTCCACGATTTAAGTGCTGCATCTTTTCCTACTTTCTTTGGATATGTATGCCAGAAAGTTTCAAAGTCATGCGAAACAACAAGCGCGATTTCGCGCGAGGGTTTTGTAGTTAGTTGGTTATTGGTTATTGGTTTATGGTTATTGGTTGGTTGAACGGTCGTTGAACGGTCGTTGGATTCATGTTGAACTGTGGTTGAACTAGCGTTTAGTTTCCGTTTCTCAGCAGAAGCCTTGCCAGCTTTAGAAGCCGTGTCTAATTGCTTATGGTATTCAGCAATTGTTTTGTCACATCTAGTATGATGCCATCCATCTTCTTGCAAAGTGAAATACATATCTAGCAGGCCAGTAACAATCGGCTGCACATCCCTTGCATTTGTTTTCATGCTAAGAGTAAATATATCATTTGGAAGCGGCTTTTCAGAATCGTAGTAAAGCCATATTAGCTTTACATATATTCCGACTTCTTCATTAGTTAAGAACGATGTGTCCTTAATAAAGTCGCCAATGTGGTGCTGATAGTAGTGCATAATAAACCCTCATCAAAAGTTATCATCAAAAGAAAAGCTGGCAGGGCGGAGATGAATCGCCTTTTCGGTCTGCATAACCTAGCCAATACAAATAATAATCTATATGTTAAAAGTATATCCATTAAAATTTCTTATCGATATTGACAAGTCGATTTAAATAAATCATTATACAGATAGCTCACAGATATATATATTGTGAAGCGTAGCAAGTCGCTACATAACTATTAGGAGACGATAATGGCAATTAAAGACGGAACATTAGAAACATTTGAAGTATATGGCATAGAGTTAGATGTCATCTATGAATGTGATATAGAGAAAGACCCATACGGAACTGGTGATAGTCCTACTATTTATTCAGTTACCATTCACTCA